>ERZ889078.2746-NODE-2746-length-12267-cov-12.110875_pt1 | contig 12267 bp, 11 predicted proteins | sample MGYA00521266_ERZ889078 | MGnify/ENA primary metagenome ERZ889078 (study PRJEB32303, sample SAMEA104408618) | aquatic metagenome | biome: Brackish water; feature: Pelagic; material: water | place: Baltic Sea | collected 2014-06-16T06:34:00 | depth 76,534 m ... | reverse complement strand
CTTGCTTTGCATCATCAAGATTTTTAAGGGCTTTTAATTCGGTCCAGTGTGGCCATCCGTCTTCATCTACTCGATCAAACTTATAAAACCCAAAAGGTGTTAGTATCTTACACACTGCAACATGTAGAATATCTACTTTTTCCTCCCGACCAAATCGCTTAATACCCATATTTAATTCTTGCACACCAATTAAATAAAGGATAGCCTTTAAGTTTATCTCATCATCAAATTGTCTTTCTATTTTTAAAACTAAAGCATCCCATTTTTTATTCAAGTCATCCATAATGCAAAGTTAAAATTTTAATATCTTTACGGTATGAATTATTTAGATATTATAATAGCAGTTCCTTTATTATATGGCCTGATAAAAGGCTTTTCTAATGGACTTGTTAAAGAGGTAACTTCATTATTAGCTTTGTTTATAGGAGTATATGTTGCTATAAATTTTTCAGAATATTTGGAACCAAAATTTGTTGATATATTGGATGGTTATCAGGAATTTGTTCCTGTTTTAGCTTTTGGCGTCTTGTTTTTAGTAAGTGTCTTGTGTATAAAAGCGCTAGGCTTTGTTGTTGATAAACTAACAAAAGCACTAGCCTTAGGCATTTTTAGCAGGGTGTTCGGAGGAGTTTTTGGATTTTTAAAAGTAGTCGTTATTTTCAGTTTTTTACTCTTTGTTATTACCGACTATAACTTGGTAAACAAACAAACTAAAGAGGATTCCGTATTGTTCGAACCACTAACGGATGTTGCCGAAATAATAACCCCACAATTAAAAAAACATCAATCCATTTTAGATAAAATTGAAAAGGGAACTGCAAAAGTAAAAGAAAAAATTAATCCTGAATAGCAGTTACTCCAGGAAGTTGCTTTCCTTCAAGATATTCTAACATAGCACCACCACCTGTTGAAATATAGGATACTTTTTCAGCAAAACCAAACTGCTTTACAGCAGCAACAGAATCACCACCACCCACTAATGAAAATGCTCCATTTTGTGTTGCTTTACATATTGCCACTCCAATTTGTTTTGTACCATTTGAAAAATTATCCATTTCAAAAACACCCATTGGTCCGTTCCAAATTATTGTTTTTGAATTCAATATTACCTTAGAAAAGTGAGTGATGCTATCGCTTCCAATATCTAGCCCCATAAATCCATCAGGAATTTGGGTAATTTCAGAATGTTGAATGATTGCATTATTGTTAAACTCTTTTGCGTTTACTGAATCAGAAGGTAATAATAATTGAACTCCCTTTGCTTTAGCGGCAGTAATTAAGCTTTTTGCCAAAGCTACTTTGTCATCCTCCACTAATGAATTACCAATATTTCCACCCATTGCTTTGGCAAAAGTATAAGCCATTCCCCCACCGATAATTAGGTTGTCTACTTTGTCAAAAAGTGAAGTAATAACATCAATTTTACCCGTTATTTTAGCACCACCTATAATTGCTGTAAAAGGTCTTTTTGGGTTTTTAAGTGCAGTTTCTAAGCTATTTATTTCATTGCTGAGTAATAGTCCAAAATATTTATTATTTGGAAAATAATTAGCAATAATGGAAGTAGATGCGTGCGCTCTGTGTGCGGTTCCAAAAGCGTCATTTACATACACATCCCCAAGCTTAGCCAATTGTTTTGCAAATTCATTATCTCCTGCTTTTTCTTGTGAGTAAAAACGCAAGTTTTCTAATACCAATACATCTCCATTTTCCATTTTAGATATATCAGTTAAAGTTTTTCCCCCTATACAGTCGACACTAAAACTAACTTCAGTTTCAAGCAAGTTAGAGAGGTGTTTAGTAGTATGTTTCAATGAGAATTTTTCTTCAAAACCATTTTCTGGTCTTCCAAGGTGAGACATAATAATTGCTTTTCCTCCGTCTGCAATTACTTTTTTAATTGTAGGTAGTGCTGCTTTAATTCTACTGTCATCAGTAATATTAAAATGTTTGTCTAAAGGAACATTAAAGTCTACTCGTATTAAAACCTTTTTACCTTTTAGAGATATGTCACTTATGTTTTTCATTTTGCAAAAGTAAAATAAATGCTAAAAATGAGCACAAATTATTTATATTTGACAGAAATAAATTTTGAATGTTATTTAAAGAGATTATAGGCAATAATTCTGTGAAAAAGCAACTGATTGAGGCGGTTAGAAATAATCGAATTAGTCATGCTCAGCTTTTTTCTGGTAAAAGTGGTAGTGCCAAATTGGCTTTAGCGCTTGCCTATGCTCAGTTTTTAAATTGCGAAAACAGAACTACAGTTGATTCTTGTGGAACCTGTTCTTCCTGTTTAAAATTTAATAACCTATCACATCCTGATCTACATTTAGTTATACCAGTTTTAAAAACTAAAGAAGTACAGAGCCCTGTAAGTGACCATTTTATTGGAAACTGGCGAGACTTTATAACTAATAATTATTATGGGTCTTTAAATGGTTGGATTGATTCATTTGGAACTGAAAACAAAACAGGTCAACAAGGTACAATTTATAAGGATGAAGCAATTAATATCCATAAAAAGTTAAGCCTTAAAAATTATGAGGCTGAATATAGAATTGTGTTGATTTGGATGCCTGAAAGAATGAATTTGGAAGTATCCAATAAGCTGTTGAAATTATTTGAAGAACCACCAAAGGGGACTATCTTTTTATTGATAACAGAAAATACCAACCAACTTTTGCCAACTATAATTTCAAGATTACAGTCGATTAAAATTGCTGATTTTACGGCAGAAGATATTGTTAATCATTTTAGTGAACAGGCTTTATCCTTGGAAAAGGCAAAGCAGCTTAGGAATTTAACCAATGCTGATTTGGGAAAAATCACTCAAATTTTGGAGGATAAAGAAGGGGAATTAGATTTGTTTTCTGATTTTTCGGTTTGGATGCGACTTACCTACAAAATGGATGTTCAGGGAATTTCAAAGTGGGTAGATAATCTTTCTTTAAAAGGAAGAAAACAACAAAATCTATTCTTATCCTATGCTATAAAAATGGTTAGGGAGTGCTTAATTTATAATTTTGCAAGTGATACCCTGCTAAAAACAAACGAAAATGAATTTGCTTTTTTAACTAAATTTTCACCATTCATACATGAGGAGAACAGTGTAATGATAACTGAAAAATTAGAAGAATCAATTAAGGCAATTAACCGAAATGCAAATGCAAAAATCTTATTTTTTGAGCTTTCACTTCAAATGGTGAAATTCTTAAGACTTAAGCGTAAATTTGCCATAAAATAAAATAAAATGGGTTGTAGTAATTGTAGTACATGTGAGGTTTCCGAGAATAGAGGTTCTGCTAACAGTACTGTTTTTGACTGGTTGTATCAAATTGATGCTCCAAAAAGCGAAAACAGTAACTTGGTTGAAGTGCAGTTTAAAGGAGACAGGAAAGACTTCTATGTTAATTCAGAAGATATAGATATTAGTAGTGGAGACTGGGTAGCTGTTCAGGGAGAAAAGTCAGGACATGACATTGGTAAAGTAACAATGAAAGGCGAGCTAGTTGCTTTGCAGATAAAACGTAAAAGTAGAGACGTTGAAAAGGAACCTATCAGAAAACTATTTCGAATAGCGTCAGAAAATGACATGCAGATATGGAATGATGCGGTAGCTAATGAAGACGATATTTTAGTAAAGGCAAAACGAATTATTGAAGATTCCAAACTAGAAATGAAGCTTACTGATGTTGAGTTCCAAGGAGATAATTCAAAAGCAACATTTTATTATACGGCTGAAAAAAGAGTGGATTTTCGTGAGTTGATAAGAGAGTATTCAAGGAATTTTGGAGTGAGAGTAGAAATGCGCCAGATTGGAGTTAGGCAAGAAGCTGCCAAAATTGGAGGAATAGGTTCGTGTGGTAGAGAGCTTTGTTGCTCTACTTGGATGACTGATTTTCCTTCAGTATCAACTAATGCTGCTCGTTATCAACAACTGTCAATTAATCCTCAAAAAATTTCAGGCCAATGCGGAAGATTAAAGTGTTGTTTGAATTTTGAATTAGATGGCTATATTGAGGCGCTAAAAGATTTTCCAAGCATAAAAGTGCAATTAAAATCAAAAAAAGGAAATGCTAAATTTGTAAAATTAGATGTGTTTAAAGGGGTGTTATTTTATTTTAATATGGATAATCCAGGTGATTTGCTTGAGCTATCGATTGAGAATGTAAATAAAATTATTGCATTGAATAAGAAAGGTGAAATACCTGCAAGCTTTGAAAGTTTTGTAATTGAAATTGAGCAAAAGGAAGTTTCTTTTGAAGACGCTATGGGCCAAGACAATATTGGTCGTTTTGACAAAAAAAAGAACCCAAAATTTAAAAAGAAAAAAAAAGGAAATTGTCATTGTGGGAAAACTAAAAATCCAAATGGAAATTGTGATGGATCCCACCGCAATTAAATAGTAATTATATGATACGGACTTTAGCTTTAATTGGCACAATAGTTATGTTTATTTCATGTTATAGTTCTATTGTTTTTGAAGAATATAAAAGCTTTGAAAATCAGAAGTGGAATACTGATAGTGTAGCATTTTTTAACTATGCTAATTCGGATACAACTAGTAAAAACACAATCAAAATTAAGTTAAGGCATACGGTTGAATATGAATTTCAGAATTTGTTTTTATTTATTGAAACAGATGTGATGGACACAGTTGAATTGATGTTGGCAAACAAGGAAGGAATATGGTTGGGCAGTGGAATTGGTGATGTAAGAGAGTTTGAATTTGAATATCAAAATGCAAAGTTATTTAGTAAAAAAGGAAATTATTCTTTTAAAATTGAACAAGCAATGCGTTATGGAATGGCTGAAAAAATCCAAGTACTAAATAATGTTCTTGCCGTAGGGATAAGTATAGAAAAACAAAATGAGTAGATATAGAAAGATACTGTTGTGGTTGATTATTACAAGTCCATTTTTTGGCTTGTTTCTACTCGTTAATTTGACCGCTATAGGTGTTTTTGGTGACCTACCTACATTTGAGCAATTAGAGAATCCAAAGAATAATTTAGCAACTGAGATTATTTCAGAAGATGGAATAGTTTTAGGAAAGTATTTCTTTGAAAACAGGAGTAGAGCATCCTACAATGAGATTCCAGAAAATTTAATTAATGCATTTATTTCAACTGAAGATGTGCGCTTTAGGAATCATTCAGGAATTGATGGAAGAGCATTATTAAGAGCAATTTATGGAGCTTTAACTGGAAAAAGTAGTGCAGGAGGAGCAAGTACGATTACCCAACAATTATCCAAAATGATGTTTACTGAGCAGCCTAGTTCTGGTATTGACAGGGTAATGCAAAAATTAAAGGAATGGATAATTTCAGGTCAACTTGAAAAACGGTATACAAAGGACGAGATATTGACTATGTATCTAAATCGTTTTGACTGGGTGAATAATGCAGTAGGAATTAAGTCGGCATCAAAAGTCTATTTTAACAAATCACCAATTGACTTGAATGTTTCAGAGTCAGCAATGCTAGTAGGAATGTTGAAAAACCCATCATACTATAATCCAAATAGAAGAATGGAATTAACGGAAGGAAGAAGAAATATTGTTCTTTCTCAAATGAAAAAATATGAGGTTATTTCAGATTCTTTGTATGACACTTTAGTTCAACAGCCAATTAGGTTGAATTTTAAAAAAGCAAGTCATAATGAAGGTTTAGCTCCTTATTTTAGAGAATATTATAGAGGCGAATTAATGAAATGGTGTGAAACACACACTAAGCCAGATGGCACAAATTACAATGCTTATACGGATGGATTAAAAGTGTATACAACTATTAATTCTCGGTTGCAACAGTTTGCAGAAGAAGGTATGCGTACACACATTTCATCTTTACAAAAAGATTTTAACTCACATTGGAAGGGCTATACAAAAGCGCCTTATCCTGATGATTTTGAATGGGAGCAAATAAATGAAATTATTGACCAAGGAATGAGGCGTTCTGAAAGGTATAGTAAATTAAAGAAGGCAGGAAAATCTATAAAAGAAATAAAAAGTATTTTCAAAAAGAAAGTACAAATGACTTTATTTTCTTGGGATGGCGAGATAGATACTTTGCTTTCACCTAGAGATTCTATAAAATATAATAAGTTTTTTATTCATAGTGGTATGATGAGTATGGATCCAAAAACGGGTCATGTTAAAGCTTATGTTGGAGGAATAAACTATAAGCATTTTAAGTACGATCATGTTAAGATAGGAAAACGACAAGTAGGATCTACATTTAAGCCTTTTTTATATTCCTTAGCTATGCAGGAAGGTTACACTCCATGCTATGAGGTATCTAATGTTCCGATTGTTTTTGATAAAACAAGATGGGGCTTGGAAAAAGATTGGGTACCAAAAAATTCAGGTGATGAGTTTGATGAAATGTCATTAACCTTAAAGTTTGGTTTGGCAAATTCTATCAATACAGTTACAGCTTATATCATGAAGCAATTTGGCCCTCATGCTGTGGTTGATTTGGCAAAAAAGATTGGAATTCAATCTAAGATTTTGGCTGTGCCTTCTTTATGTCTGGGAACTTTTGATTTATCGGTTTATGAAATGGTTGGTGCATATTCTACTTTTGTAAATAAAGGAGTGTGGACTGAACCTATTTTTGTTACTCGAATTGAAGATAAAAATGGAGTGGTATTGGAAGATTTTCATCCAAAAACTCAAGAGGCTATGAGTCAAGAAACGGCTGATTTGATGGTAAGAATGTTACAAGGGGTGGTAGATGGAGTGTATAGTCCTGCCGCAGGAGTAACCAGAGGAACAGGAGTAAGATTACGTTTTAAGTACGGTTTTAAAAATGAAATGGGAGGTAAAACTGGAACAACTCAAAACCAGTCAGATGGTTATTTTATGGGTATAACACCTAATTTAGTCACAGGTGTGTGGAGTGGTTGTGAGGATAGAGCAGCTCACTTTAGAACGATACATTATGGACAAGGAGCTAATATGGCATTGCCGGTTTTTGCAGAATATATGCAGAGGGTATATGCCGACACTTTAGAGTCAGGAATTTACCCAATTGACTTTGATATACCCAAGTCAGTGGATCTAAAATTAGATTGTGGAGAAGCAACTAATAGTATTGGGACTGAAGAATTTGATGAAGAATTTTAAATTATGATAAATAAAATAGTTGATAATATTGAACAGGCACTTGAAGGAGTGGAAAGCAATATGACTTTTATGTTTGGTGGTTTTGGGCTTTCAGGAATTCCTGAAAATGCAATTACTTCTCTTTCCCAGAAAGAAATTTTTGGACTGACCTGTATTTCTAATAATGCTGGAGTTGATGACTTTGGATTGGGACTTTTACTACAGAGAAAGCAAATTAAAAAAATGATTTCCTCTTATGTAGGAGAGAATGCTGAGTTTGAACGACAAATGTTAAGTGGTGAATTGGAAGTGGATTTAATCCCACAAGGTTCTTTGGCAGAAAGATGCCGAGCAGCAGGAGCAGGAATACCTGCATTTTTCACTCCTGCAGGATACGGTACTGAAGTAGCGCAAGGAAAAGAGGTAAGAGAATATAACGGTAAACCTCATATTCTGGAAACAGCACTAACAGCAGACTTTGCGTTTGTAAAGGCATGGAAAGGTGACACTGCAGGGAATCTAATTTTTAAAGGTACTGCCAGGAATTTTAATCCACTTATGGCTATGGCAGGGAAAATTACGGTTGCTGAAGTAGAGGAATTAGTGCCAGCAGGAGAGCTAGACCCAAATCAAATTCACACACCAGGAATTTTTGTACAAAGAATTTTTCAAGGAGAGAAATACGAGAAAAGGATAGAACAAAGAACAGTTAGAACTAAAAAATAATGGCTTTAGATAAAAACCAAATAGCACAAAGAATTGCTCAAGAATTAGAGCATAATACCTATGTAAATTTAGGGATTGGAATTCCAACCTTGGTTGCAAACTATATTCCTAAGGGAATTGATATTGAATTTCAATCAGAAAATGGAGTGTTAGGAATGGGCCCTTTTCCTTTTGAGGGAGAGGAAGATCCTGATATGATAAATGCAGGAAAACAAACCATTACCACCATGCCAGGAGCCGCTCTTTTTGATTCTGCTACTTCCTTTGCCATGATTAGAGGGCAACATGTTCAGCTTACCGTTTTAGGAGCTATGGAAGTATCAGAAAATGGAGATATTGCCAATTGGAAAATCCCTGGGAAAATGGTAAAAGGCATGGGAGGAGCTATGGATTTAGTAGCTTCAGCAGATAATATTATTGTTGCCATGATGCACACGAACCGTGCAGGTGAAAGCAAGATTTTGAAGCAATGTACTTTGCCAATTACAGGAGTAAATTGTGTAAAAAAAGTAGTTACTAATTTAGCTGTTTTGGAAGTTACCAAAGACGGTTTTAAACTTTTGGAAAGAGCGCCAGGCGTTAGTGTTGATGAAATTAAAAATGCGACTGAAGCAGAACTAATTATTGAAGGAGAAGTTCCTGAAATGCAACTCTAAGAGTTGATTTTTTAAGCAACAGTTGTTCCCTTGCTCTCCAAATGCCTTTTAATATCGTCTAATTTCCCTTTAGGGATGGCATCAATTAATTTCTGAGTATATTTTGTTGCCGGTTTATTATAAATTTGATCAGCATCTCCCATTTCTTCAATTTTTCCTGCTTGCATAACAACCATACTATCACTCATGTATTTTACAACTGATAAATCATGAGAAATAAAGATATAGGTTAATCCAAACTCTTCTTTCAGTTCATTTAATAGATTCAATACTTGTGCTTGTACAGATACATCTAAAGCGGAAACAGACTCATCACAAATGATAAACTTAGGATTTACAGCCAATGCTCTTGCAATACCAATTCTTTGTCTTTGTCCTCCAGAAAATTCATGTGGATAACGGTAGAAATGAGTAGGATCTAAACTTACTCTTGTTAAGAGTTCTTCAACTTTTTTCTTTCTTTGCTCATCATTTTCAAGAATACCATGCACTTGCATAGGCTCCATAATTGCATTTCCAATTGTCATTCTTGGGTTAAGTGATGAATAAGGGTCTTGGAAGATAATTTGAACATCTTTACGAAAAAGTCTAAGCTCTTCAGTGTTCATTTTTGCAATATCCTTCCCATTGTAAATCATTTCCCCTTCAGTAGGCTCTTCAAGGCGAATAATAGTTCTTCCAATTGTTGTTTTCCCACAGCCACTCTCTCCAACCAAGCCTAAAGTTTCTCCAGGATATACATCAAAAGTAACATCATCTACTGCTTTAACATGATCACTTATGCCACCAAAAAATCCATTACGAATTGGGAAATAAGTTTTCAAATTTTTGATTTGCATTAAAGGTACCTGGCTGTAAAGCTTCTTGTGTTTTGTAACTCTTTCACTTTCAGGAATAGCTAAGTCTTTTGTAAATTCTGACACTGAAATACCATTATCAATTATCTCTCCATTCTCATCAATTTTCATAAAATCAGAAACTGTAGGTAAAAAAGTATAGCGTTTATCCAAAGGTGGTCGGCAAGCTAAAAGCCCTTTGGTATAAGGATGCTTTGGGTTTGTAAAAATATCCCAAACACTGCCTTGTTCCACAATATTCCCTTTATACATCACGACTACTTTATCAGCTAGTTCAGCTATTACTCCCAAATCATGGGTGATGAACATAATCCCCATATCATGTTCTTTTTGCAAGTTTTTCATTAGTTGCAATATGGTTTTTTGTACAGTAACGTCAAGGGCAGTTGTTGGCTCATCAGCAATTAAAACTGACGGCTGGCAACTCATTGCCATAGCAATCATGACTCTCTGCTTTTGTCCACCAGAAATTTGGTGAGGATAAGTGCTGAAAATACGCTCAGGAGTAGGTAGTTGAACTTCTTCAAATAATTTTATAGTTAATGCTTTTGCATCTTTTTTGTTCAGTTTTTGATGCAAAATAATAGCTTCCATCACTTGATCTCCACAGGTGAATACCGGGTTTAGTGATGTCATTGGCTCTTGGAAAATCATAGCGATATCATTCCCTCTGAACTTACGTATTTCCTCTTCTGAAATAGCTAAAAGATCAGTAGCTGTTCCATCTTTTTCATGAAAAATAATCTCACCTCCACTAATTTTCCCAGGAGGGCTAGGGATCAATCTCATGGCTGAAAGTGAAGTAACTGATTTTCCTGAACCTGATTCCCCAACAATACCGATTGTTTCTCCTTTGTTAAGGGTAAAACTAACTCCATTTACTGCTTTTACAATTGTTCCTTCAGTATGAAATTCGGTAACAAGATTCTTAAATTCTAATAATATATTTTCCATCTTCTGCTTTTTTTTAGGTGGTTAAAAATAGTTTTTAAATTCTATTTAAACAAACTCAATGTTATTTTCTGCAATAAGCTCTTCTCCTTTATATTTTAAAAGGAGTTGTGCTACTGTTAAAGTGTCTTTCTGACAATATTTTTTTATACGTTCTAAATCTTTATCATTCCAGTAAACACCAGCTACTTGGCTACCATCAATATCATCCTTTGGTGTTGGGATATTAAATAGAGCAGCCAATAATTTTATGGAAGTATAATGTTTATAGTCACCAAATTTCCATAATTCCATAGTATCTAAATGATTTACTTCCCAAGGCTTTTTACTTGCAATATCTAAAAGTGCAGGCAATTTTAATCCATTGATGAGTGTTCGTCTAGCTATAAATGGAAAGTCAAACTCTTTACCGTTGTGTGCACACAACTGATGTTGTTTTTTACTGAATTGTGAATTTAGTAATTCATTAAAATCAGTAATAATTTGCTTTTCATCATCTCCATAAAAGGATTTTATACGAAAATGATTTTCATTTTTTTCAACAAATAAATAGCCAACAGAAATACAAATAATTTTAGCAAACTCAGCCATCACTCCTGCTTTTAGCTTGTAAAATTCAGCAGGAGTATGTTCATCTTTTCTTTGCCAAGCTGTTTTTTCGGTCCATAAGTTCTGAAAAGTAATGTTTAAATCCTCAAAGCTTGGGGAGCAAGGAACAGTTTCAATATCCAAAAAAAGAATATTCTTTATTTTTATATCGATTAACATTTATGGGTACATTTCAAGTGCTGCATCAATAAACTGATAGAAATCTTCATAGTGACCATCAGGCAAATAATCTCCAGATTTCCTACCTAATCTAACGACAATCATATTTTTTTCTGGAATACAAATTACATACTGCCCCCAAAGTCCTCTAGTGTAATAAACGGCTAATCCGTCTCTTTCTGCTAGCCAAAATTGATAGCCATAATTAGTATTTGGAGCTCCTTTTTCATCTAACAAACTAGCAGCTGATGTTGCGTCTTTTACATAACTACTATCTAAAAGCTGTATTCCATTCCAATTTCCTTGGTGCATATATAGCTTCCCTAAACGAGCAAAATCTCTTGCATTTGAGTTGATACAACAAAATCCTTTTTCATCTCCACTTTCCACATCAGTATTCCAAAGTGCAGGGTGTTTTGCCCCCATTGGTTGCCATAGTTTTTTGGATGCGTATTCACTTATTGTTTCTCCAGTTGCAGCCTCAACTATAAAAGTTAGTAATTGGGTGCAAGAGCTATGGTATTTAAAGATTTTACCAGGGGGATCTATAACTGTCAGATTGTTAACTAAATCTTTTAAATTAGAGCCAAAATAGGACTCAGCTGTTTGCCCAATTGGATTGTAATAATCCTCAGTCCAATTAAGACCTGAACTCATGGTTAGTAAATCTTTTATGCTTAATTCTGTATTTTTTCCTTCACAGAAATTAGGTAAAAAATCACATACTTTTTGATCAACACTGTTAATTTTTCCTTCAGTTATTGCAATTCCTATTAAAGTAGAAACCCAGCTTTTGGACATGGAAAATGAATTGGACATTGTGTCGGCAGAGTATCCATGCCAATATTCTTCAAAATGTATGCTGTCGTTTACGATTACCATAAAAGCCACTGTTTCTAGTGTTTCATTTATTGGCTTAATAAAGTCAGGTAAACTAGCTTTATTGTACTCCTTTGAAATTCCCCACTCTTGATGTGTTCCAGCTTTAATGGTGTTAGCTGGGAAGTGCACAAAATCATGAATATAAGAAGATGGATAACCTTTTAAATATGTTATTGAAATCGCTTTGTACATCCAGCTTTTTCCACTTATAAGAATAAGTAGATTGAGGGCTACAAAAATGATAAGTAGATATTTTAATATTTTTTTCATCTTAAATAATTTCCATTTCAAACAGCTCCACTAAATGTGTTTTGAGTTT
>ERZ889078.2745-NODE-2745-length-12267-cov-42.448985_pt1 | contig 12267 bp, 13 predicted proteins | sample MGYA00521266_ERZ889078 | MGnify/ENA primary metagenome ERZ889078 (study PRJEB32303, sample SAMEA104408618) | aquatic metagenome | biome: Brackish water; feature: Pelagic; material: water | place: Baltic Sea | collected 2014-06-16T06:34:00 | depth 76,534 m ... | reverse complement strand
TGTTTGTATCTATTAAAAGTCCGCAAGCGACACCGTTTTTGATGTTCTTCACCAACGGTTTCACCACATTACTTTTTTCCATTGAGATATTTCCAAATTTATCTCTAGCTTCAAGTAACCATTTTTCATATTCTCGATTTTTCATTTTTTTGTAAACCGCTATAAGTGGTTCTATAAAAGCACCTATAGAAGCACCTCCTAGTTCCCAAGAACTGTAATGTGTTGTGACATAAATAACTGCACGACCCTGAGCATGTACTTTTTCAACAGCTTCAATGTTTTGTATTGTTATTTTTTCTTTGAGTTCTTCTTTGCTCATGTTTCTAAGTTCCATGGCGTGTAGAAAATTAAAGGCTAAATTTTTAAAAGCATATTTTGTAATCTCTTTTTTTTCTTCTTCACTTAAAGTGCCTTGAAAAAGAAAATTGAGGTTTTGATACGAAACTTTTCGATACCGGCTTGAAGCGTAGTACCCTATATTGGCTAAAGATGCGAAGAAAGCTTTTCTCCAAGAAGAGGGCAAAGCCATTAGAATTTTTTCAAAAAACAAAAGTAGTTTAAATCCCATTATTGTCTATCCTCTAAAAGTTTTTTTGCATTGCGCACTATATCTTCCACTTGTATCTCTTTAATAGAGAAGTCATTTTTATTGATTTTGAATATATCAACATCTGATGGTGAATGCATTGCAATATTTTTTGGTGTTTCGTATATCATTCTTTCATTTGTTGGACCAAAAAGTGTAATAGAAGGAACATTCTGTGCCCATGCCATGTGGGTAGGTCCAGTGTCGTTGCCTATGAGTAAATCACAAGAGCCAATGTAGGAAACTAATTCCACTAGAGAGAGTTTGGGTGCTATCTTTGCAAACTCTGAATGTTCACAAATCCAAAGAGCATCTTCTTTTTCAGCTTCACTTCCCCAAATAATCCATACATTTTCTTTAAGAGAGTTTGAAAGTTCTACAATCTGCTCTTTAGGATATCTTTTTGATCCCCATGAAGCACCTATAACTATAGCAACATTTTTTTTCTCAGAAGGGCTAAAAGAGTAGGGGGTGGTAGGAAATACTTTTTCCTTCTCTAGTAGCATTGTATCAGTGATTTCAAAGCCTAAAGCATCTGCAACTACAAAAGAATTTCTTCTTACAATATTGGCATCATAGGCTATATTTGAACTTGTTTTATACAAAAAGGAAGCAAGGCCTTCTCTTGTAGAATTCCTATCAAAACCATGTGTGTTTTTACCGATAAGTCGGGCAACGATACTTGATTTTATAAGTCCTTGCATATCGATTATAATATCGAATTTACCAAGTGAGCGTAGATGATGTATAGTTTGCTTTAAGGCAGAAAGACTTCTTTGCTTTTTTAGTTTTTTAATATTTACTGAGTGAACAGTGTGAATGAATGGATGATTTTGTAATAGTGGTGAAAAAACTTCTTCTGTAATCCACTCAATTTTTGCAGTGGGATAATGTTGATGAATGAATTGTAAAACAACAGCACTATTAACAATATCACCGAGCGCAGAGAGTCTTACAATTGCAATTTTTTTTATTTTATTATTCATTTGTTAGAATTATATCCAATTTACTTTTGCTAGAAGTTTATCATTCTATGATATAATCGAATGAAATAAGGAGATTGGTATGGAAAATACACTTTTAGGTATATTATTAATCATCGCAAGTTTTGTTGTTGGTTGGTTTTTAAGCTATGTGAAGTCTAGATTTGAGATTCGAAAACATAAAATAGAATTAAAAGATTTTCAAGAGCATCTCAATAGACAAATGAAAATTACCGGTGAAGGCAGTAGAAACTTAGAAGCTGATTTAGAAAAGTTAAGAAAAGAGAATGAAAACTTACGTATTTCCGTGAAGACATTAGGTCAAAAACCAGGACGTGCAGAGGTTAGACTTCTTAATATTTATGATGGAGCACTTCGCAAAATGATGCTTAATGCTCCTGGGTTTTCTGGTGCATGGGAAGCTTCACTCCAAGAAGCAGAAAGAGAATATGAAGAAAACGAGAAGGGCTTTAAATCCATTATCAAAAAAGTATTTAGCCCAAGTTTGGCGCACAATACAGAACCAAAAAAAATTGAATACGAAAAAGAAGGATTTAATTAATGACATCTGATGATATACAGCATTTTGCAAAAGGGCGAACAAAAGCGAGAGCATATTTTTGCTATCTTTTTTCAAATAATCTTCCAAATAAGATTGAAGACTTAAGCCAAAGTATGGTTGTCCCTGGGCTTTTAAGTTTAAAAGCCGACTTAGAAAATTGTGAGGGTGCGTATCTTTTAGACCATAAAGGTCAGCAAGTTACACCTACATTTTTACCTGAAGGCAAAGAAGATACAGATGGAATTGGTCGCATTCGTGCTGATAGAGCTTACTATTATCGTGCAGTAAAAGAGAAGAGATGTACAATGACGGATCCTTACCCATCATTGATTACTCATGAGTTGACGATTACAGCTTCTTATCCTATGTATGATGATCAAAATAAATTAAAATTTGTGGCGTGTATTGATATGCCATTAGATGAAGTTTTGGCAATTTCACACTTAAATACGCTTGATGGGGCTTTTTCTAGTTTTTTTAAATTTACATATATCTGTTTTGCATTCGCATTAACAGCTGTTGCTTTATTACTTTTTGTACATGGGATTCAAAACTTTTTTATCGCAGAAATTTCGATGTCTCATCTCTCTATTGATGAAATGTTTAAAGCAACGATTTTACTTACCCTTTCTCTAGCCATATTTGACCTTGTGAAAACACTTATAGAAGAAGAGGTATTAGGACAGCATAAAGAGCATAATATCTCCGGACCGCATAAAACAATGGTGAAGTTTCTCGGTTCTATTATCATCGCCTTATCTATTGAAGCTTTAATGCTTGTGTTTAAGTTTGCGATTACGGATCCAGAGCATTTAGTGAATGCAATGTATATAGTTGCAGGGGTAGCTATGTTGTTAGTTTCTTTAGCTATTTATATAAAGTATACAAAAACAGACGAGAACCTTGAGTTGTAATGATAGCAATTGTTGATTATAATATGGGAAACCTTGCGAGTGTTCAAAATGCATTTGCAAAACTAGGTTGTCAAACTGTAGTAGAAAGTGATCCTCAAAAGTTTCATTTATATGATAAATTAATCCTTCCTGGAGTTGGGGCTTTTGGAGATGCAATGGAACATCTAAAAGAACGAAATATGATTGAAGCTATACAAGAATATGCAGCAAGTGGAAAATACATGCTCGGCATTTGTCTTGGAATGCAACTTTTATTTGATTCGAGTGAAGAGTTTGGAAAGCATGAAGGCTTAGGACTTATTAAAGGAACTGTTACTCATTTTAATAGTGAAAATTTTCAAGAAAACATGAAAATTCCACATATGGGATGGAATAGGATGTTTACTAAAGGACATCCATTATTTGAAGGTCTAGATGAAGCACATTACCTTTATTTTGTACATACATACCATGTCAATTGTGAAAATGAAGAGGATATTATCGGCACGACACACTATGGATATGATTTTACATCAGCTGTAGCGCATAATAATATTTTTGGAATCCAGCCACATCCAGAAAAAAGCCATGAAAATGGTTTAAAAATACTAGAAAACTTTATCAGTTTATAATTTAGACCTTATCGGAAGTAATTCCGCTAACTACGTTAACCCTGAGTTCTCCTCAGCGGAGAGCTCACGCCACTAGTGGCTTTTAAAAGAAAGAAATTTAGGAATATATATGACTTTATACCCAGCGATAGATTTAAAAGATGGAAAAGCGGTCAGGCTTACAAAGGGTCTGATGGATAGTGCAAAGATTTACTCAGATGAACCATGGTTATTGGTAAAAAATTTTGAAGAGATGGGTGCCCAATGGGTACATTTGGTTGATTTAAACGGTGCATTTGCTGGTGAACCAAAAAACCTTGAACAAATTATAAAAATTAGAGAGAATTGTAATGTTAAGTTAGAACTTGGTGGAGGAATTCGAGATGAAGAAACTATCAAAAAAATGTTGGAGATTGGAATAGATCGAATTATCTTAGGTTCTATCGCAGTCAAAGATCCACAGTTTGTTAGAGATATGGCTTCTAAATATCCTATAGCAGTTGGAATTGATGCAATTGATGGTTATGTTGCAGTTGAGGGATGGGGTGAAGTAAGCACAATGCGTGCTACAGACTTAGCTAAAGAGTTTGCTGATGCAGGTGTAGAAGCTATTATCTGTACAGATGTAGGTAGAGATGGGACTCTAAGCGGTGTAAATGTTGATTTTACATTAGATATTGCACGGGCTAGTGGAATAAGCACCATTGCAAGTGGCGGCGTTAAAGATGAGAGTGATATTGAAGCATTAATTGCTACGAAGGAAGTTGATGGTGTTATCATTGGAAAAGCTTATTATGAGGGAACTTTAGACCTTCCTAAAATGTTCAAACTTTTGTAGTTAATAGAAAAATAAACAAATTTTTGCTATTATATGCCTATTAAAAATATATAAAGAAAAGGATTTCACTTGAAATTACTTGTTGTTGATGACAGTTCTACAATGCGTCGTATTATTAAAAACACTTTGGCAAGATTAGGGTATAAAGATATTTTAGAAGGTGCTGATGGTGTTGAGGGATGGAATCAAATGGATTCGAATCCTGATATTGCGATGTTGATCACAGACTGGAATATGCCAGAGATGAATGGTTTAGAGCTTGTTAAAAAAGTTCGTGCTGATGCAAGGTTTGTTGATGTGCCAATTATTATGGTAACAACTGAGGGTGGAAAAGGTGAAGTTATTACAGCGCTTAAAGCTGGTGTTAATAATTACATAGTAAAACCATTTACTCCTCAAGTTCTTAAAGAAAAATTAGGCGCAGTTATGGGTATTACTGAGTAATGCAGGAGTACTACTACGAGTTAGTAGTTAAAGTTTCTTCTCATCTTTCTCTTTTTTCTGATTTTTTATCAGATACACTTCCTGTTGGTTTTGAAGAAAAAGATGATGGTTTTATTATACGAAGTGAAGATTCTTTAGATACTATAGAATGGGGTTTGATTCAATATCAAGAGGCTCTTCAAAAAGCTCTTAATGAAACCATTGAAATTGAATGTACACATTCAAAACAAAAAAATAGTGACTGGGTTAGAGAATATCAAAATTCTATCCAACCATTAGCGATAGAAAGGTTTTATATTCATCCGACTTGGAACGAACCAAGTGATACTCTCATAAATATATCAATAGATCCAGCACTCGCCTTTGGAACAGGTCATCATCCAACAACAGCATCTTCTTTAAAAGCAATATCAAAGTATATTAAAGATGGAGATAGTTTGATAGATGTAGGATGTGGAAGTGGAATTCTTTCCATTGCAGCTATGAAACTAGGTGCTATTGTAGATGCTTGTGACACAGATGTAGTATCTGTAGAAAATTCGCTAGTCAATGCAGAACTTAATGATGTGAAGTTTCATAATATTTGGGAAGGTTCTTGTTCTGTAAGCACGAAAAAATATGACATGGTGGTTGCTAATATCGTGGCAGATGTTTTGACTTTTATTTCTAAAGAGTTAAAGCAAGCACTTAAGGACGATGGAATTTTGGTGCTTTCAGGAATACTGGATAAATATGAAGAAAAAGTACTTTCATTCTACAAGAATTGCGAAATTGTTCAAAGAATAGCTCAAGATGAGTGGGTTACTTTGATATTAAAATTAAAATAAAAGAGAAATAAATATGTCAAATAAAGAGTCAAACGATAATAAAAACGATAATAATTTTTTTAATAAAAATCCATTAATTACTTTCGCAGTATTTTCTGTAGTTATGATTTTATTATTTAAAGTATTAGTAGGTGATGGTAGTTCTTTAAATAATGAGATGGGTACACAATCTACTAGAGTTAAAGCAATTAGTTATTCAGAACTTAAGTCTTTAGTAGCATCAAAAAGTGTATCAAAAGTTGAAATTGGTCAGACGTATATTAAAGCTAAGGCTGCAGATGGGCAAGTATATACTACAAGAATTGTAAAAGGGGATACAAAATTAACTGAGAGCCTAGAAGCACAAGGGATAGAGTATACAGGCTTTAGTGAAACAAACTGGTTTACAGAGATGTTTGGATGGCTGTTACCATTTTTAATCATCATAGGAATTTGGATGTTTTTTGCTGGACGTATGCAAAAGAGCATGGGTAGCGGCATTCTTGGTATGGGTAATTCCAAAAAAATGGTAAATTCAGAGAAGCCAAAAACTAAATTTGATGATGTAGCTGGTGTTGAAGAAGCTAAAGAGGAAGTGCAAGAGATTGTTGACTTTTTAAAATACCCAGGTCGTTATGTTGAAATCGGTGCAAAAATTCCAAAGGGAGTTTTGCTTGTGGGTTCTCCTGGTACGGGTAAAACACTTTTAGCTAAGGCAGTTGCTGGTGAAGCAGAAGTGCCATTTTTCTCCGTTAGTGGTTCTAGTTTTATTGAGATGTTTGTTGGTGTTGGTGCCGCTCGTGTACGTGATTTGTTTGAACAAGCAAAAAAAGATGCTCCAAGTATAATTTTCATCGATGAAATTGATGCGATTGGTAAAAGTCGTGCTGCTGGTGGTATGATGGGTGGAAATGACGAAAGAGAACAAACTTTAAATCAACTTCTTGCTGAAATGGACGGTTTTGGAACAGATGTTCCAGTAATTGTTTTAGCAGCAACTAATAGACCTGAAGTACTTGATGCTGCCTTGCTTCGTCCGGGACGTTTTGATAGACAGGTTTTAGTGGATAAACCTGATTATGAAGGGCGTATAAAAATTCTTAATGTTCATATGAAAAATGTAAAAATGGATAAAGATGTTGAAATCGAAGAAATCGCTCGTCTAACTGCAGGTTTAGCTGGTGCAGATTTAGCAAATATTATTAATGAAGCAGCATTATTAGCTGGTAGAAAGAGTCAAAAGACTGTTACGCAAAAAGATTTATTTGAATCAGTGGAACGTGCAATCGCTGGTTTAGCTAAAAAATCTCGTCGTATCAATCAAAAAGAGAAAAAGATAGTTGCGTATCATGAAAGTGGACATGCACTTTTAGCAGAGACTACACTAGGTGCTAGAAAAGTTTCTAAGGTTTCTATTGTCCCACGTGGTCTTGCTGCTTTAGGATACACACTCAATAAACCTGAAGAAGATAGATTTATGATGCAGCGTCATGAGATGTGGGCGGAAGTGGATGTTTTACTTGGTGGCCGTGCTGCAGAGCAAGTTTTCATAGGCGAGATTTCAACTGGTGCTGGAAACGATTTAGAGCGTGCTACAGATATTATAAAATCTATGGTTCAAACATATGGGATGACAGATATTGCTGGGCTCATGGTACTTGAAAAAAGCAGAAAATCTTTCTTGGGTGGTGGACAACAAGCTACTCGTGAATATAGTGAAAAAATGGCGCAGGATATGGATGGTTTTATTAAGACTTCCCTTGATGAGCATTATAAAAATGTAATTACTCGTCTTGAAGAGTATAAAGATGCTATAGAAGATATGGTTGCACTTTTATATAAAAAAGAAAATATAACCGGTGAAGAAGTAAGAAAAATTATTATTGATTTTGAAGATCGAAATTCGATTGTATCTAAAGTAGAGGTTGTAGATGATGCGATTGCTCATGAACTAGAAGAAGATGCAAAAATGGTAAAAAATAAAGATGAAAAATAATCTCTTTCCTATTGCTAAAGATGGTTGGAAATATCTCGCTTATGCTGTAGTTGGATGTATCATTTTTAGTCTTTTGGATCTAGAGCTGTTTCAATTTTTATCAATTATTGTGATACTATTTTTCTTATTTATTTTTAGAAATCCAGAAAGAGAATTGCCTAGTTTTGAAGAAAATCAAGTACTATCTCCCGTAGATGGTGAAGTACTCTCAATAGATAGTTTAGATGCGAGTGATACGTATGCTTATAAGATAGTTATAAATACTACATATAAAGATGTTGGGATATTAAGAGCTCCAATGAATGCTTCGATTGAGAGCCTTAAAAAGAATCATGGGACACGTCTTTCTTTGGATAATCCTCTAGCATACAAAATAAATGAAAATGTTAGTATTGTTTTTCAAGATACTAAAAATAATACAATAAAGTTGATACATATTTTAAAACAAAGTTTATGTGGAGTACATGTAGATTTAGAAACTGAAAATAAAGTAGTTCAATCAGCAAGATACGGTCTCATGATTAATGGAATTACAGAGATTTATTTACCTAAAAACTTTAGAATCAGTCTTGTATTAGGTGAAGAAATCATAGCTTCAAAATCTTTAATAGGTTACTTTTCTTAGTAAACTATTTCTTTGTTGACCCTTTTAATTGCTTGTGTAGTAGTAATTTATCCAAGTCAATATCAAAGTTGAAATATTCAGAGCTAAAACCATTATCGCCAAGCTTAGAAAGCTGAATGACGGCACCTTCATTGTTTTGAACTTCAAGATAGAGCAGCCCTAAAGCATAGCGACTCTCAGCAAAAGATTTATCTTTTCTTTTAGATAATTCTAATAGACCTATAGCATTTGCATGGTGCTCAGCAGCAGTAGAAGCAACTGCACCCAAAAAGAGAGTTTTAGCATCCCTAATCTTCATCTCATCAATCATTTGATTATAAAGTACATAAGATTCTTCAAAAGCTTTATCATATAATGATGCAAGTGCGAGTGTACTTGTGATTTCGTATACAGATTCTTTTGTTGTAGCGAGAACCTTTTTTAATTCTTCTCTTAAATAGAATAAGTGACCAGTAATTAGATTTTGCTGAATATAAAGAGACCTCGTTATATTAGGTCCAAAATATAAGTCTTTGTTGTGAAAATCTTTGTTTTTTAAGTATTGAAATACCTCTATAGGGTATTTATCATCATCTAAATCACTAAAGTGAGCATCAATATACATTAGATGGGGAAGTATATCTTTAGGCAGTAATATTGTAAGCTTTTGGGAGGACTTCTTCGCATATTCATATCTATTTAGATTTAAAGCTATAATAGTCTCTAAAGCAAGATATAAGGGTCTTTGCTTGTAGTCATTATCAAGCCAATCAACAGTTGCTAAAATATTATTCTCTGTAATGGAGAGTAATGTTTTATATAAGTTTCTTTCTTCACTTGGAGCTTCATCATTAACAGCATCTCTGAGAATGCTAAAGAGCTTAGGATTTTCTTTGTCAATGAGTTGGGATGTCATAACGGAATAAACACCTGAGAGATGGTTTTTTGCATCCAAATAGTATGATTTTAAAAAATGTGTATGAGCAGATTGCATGTATCCCATTTGCGCATATGTAAGGGCTAGGTTGTAATGTAAAATAGAATGTTTTGGTTGTATCTCTATGAGTTTTTGTAGCTCTTCATTCGCACTTCGTATATCAAAAGAAAGTGCTTTTTTGATTGCTTGTGCTATACCTCTATTGACGACAGAGGAAGAGGAACTTTTATTGAGATATTCTTTTGCAGAAGCGATATTATCTATATAAATATTGGCATTTCCTTTACGTATATAGCTAATGGTTTGATTAGCATTAAATATTTTATAAGGTGAAAAGTAAAATATTTTTTGATAGTTTAGCGATTTAGATGCATTTACTTTATTGCGATAGTTTTTTTGTGCCTTTTTTGCATCAAATAGACTATCTTTTAAGGTTACTTTGATTGGATAGTATTTATAAACTTCTTCTGGAAACATATCTGTTACATTTTGAATTTGGGTAGCACCTGAGGTAATTTGGCCTGCCTTTAATTTTATCAACCCTAATGCAAGTTGTGCTTTAACTGGTTGAATATTTCTAAGAATTGCTTCTTCTAGATATTGTTGTGCAAGGGTAATATCTCCAACTCTAGCGTAAAGTAGGGCAAGACTAAAACTGTCCATAACATCAGGATTTTTTTCCATAGCTTCGATTGCGTCATAATTATTGTTGAACAAGGCATTCATTTTTGCGCGTAAATGTTTTTGAACTTCTGGGTACTCTGTAGATGTTGGATTTTGTAATGAACTTAAGCTTTCTAAATAGTTTTGTTTATAGTAATTAATAAGAGTGTAATAATAAGAATAAAGCGGTGAATCATGTTCATTAGGTAGATAAGCATAAGCTAAATCTATATAATATTTAAAGTTCTCTTCATCTTTAAGGTGAAGTGAGCATACAGCAGCATTAATAGCACTTACGCATCTTTTTTCATGGTTATTGATAGCTTTTTGAAATGTTTTAAGAGCGAGTGCATATTGTTCATCTTTGAGTTGTGCTACACCGAGATTATATTGCGATATTGCTTCACTATACATTGCGATTTTTTCATATAAAAAGAGTGCTTCATCTTTGGAGCCATTAGCATAAAGATAGTTTGCCTTAGCAATCATATTTTCTAGTTTGCTTGGTTCTATAGGTTTTTGCTTATCTTCAGCAAGTTTTTCTTCTATAGTGTCCATGGAATATTTATTTTCTTCTTGAGAAGATTTAAATATAAGAATAAAAACAATTAGGAGTATGAGAATCACTGCAATAACAGCTCCTCCAATAATGATTAATTTTTTCTTTTTCTTTTCTTCATCATCTTGGCTTGAGAGTTCTTCTTGGGATTCATCTATGTCAGCTACATCATCTTCAGCAATTATTACAATTTCTTCTTCAGTCTGAGCCATACTTTCCCTTGATATATGTTTTCTTTATAATAGCAAAAAAAGTACCATTAACAATAGTTTATCAAATTAAATCATCATCTTTTTGAAATGTTTTTTGAGAGGAGCAACAGATTGATTGATATTATTAATTTTTTATTATCTTTTAAAAGATGCAGTCTTACAGTTTTAAAGGAAACTGTAGTAATTAAACTATTTAAAAGTATGCTCTTTTGGTAATACAACAGATTCGCCTGTAGCCGATTCATACATTGTACAAGCCCATGAAAAGCCTTCTTTGCAAGCTTGTTTAAGGTAAGGCATCGCCTCTTCACCTTTGCTTTGGCTGATTAGGGTAAAGGCTTTTGTTATAGGGCTTTGAAGTTCATTGTATTTGTCACAGCCCTCTGAAATACCTTCATCACAAGCTTTTTTATAATACTCTATAGCTTTTGGTGTGTTATTACTTTTAAGATATCTATCGGCTCTTTTAAGTGATCCGGCATGGCTACATGAAAGTAGGCCTATTATTATGAATAGTTTTAGCATTGTTTTTCTTAGTCCTTCTATTAAAATTTATTTATATAAGAGAGATTTTTTATTATAGCTTTTTTTAAATTAAGCGATGAAAAGTTTCTCTATTGTTTAGAATGAGATTCTAGGTTTTCAGATATAATTCAAAAAAAACAATAAGGCACTTATCGCTGTAAAAAGTATTGGAGATACATGGAAACAAACAGCACAGAAAATGTAGAACTTGATTTTTTAAGTTTGGATGATTATGAAGAAGTAAAAGAGATTATGCTGGCTTCTTATGAGACAATTCCTGAAGCGTATTTGGAAAAAAGAGCAGATAGCATCACTTGTTGATAAATTTCATGAGGGACAGATTGCTATAGAGGTAAATGGTGAACTTGCGGGATGTGCTTTTTCTATTATGGTGAAATATGAAGAGTTTGCAAATCATCATACATATGAAGAAATTACAGGGGATTATACTTTTAACACGCATTCTAAAGATGGAAATATACTTTATGGAATTGATGTATTTGTAAAGCCAAAATTTAGAGGAATGAGACTTGGTAGACGCTTGTATGATTACAGAAAAGAGCTATGTGAAAATTTAAATCTTAAAGGGATAGCATTTGGTGGAAGACAAGAGATTCATGACCCAGTACTTAATTTTCAAATATCCAATGATTTTCACCCATCAAAGATTCTAAAAGGATATTTAGAAGGAGACAGAGATTCTGGAGAGTTTGCCGTTTTATTAGAGTGGGATAATATTTATTATCAAAAGCCTAGTAAAATTGCAAAAACAAAGAAAAAAGTAGTTCGTCTTGGTCTCATTTAATGGCAAATGAGAACGTATGATACTGTGGATGAATTGCTGCAACAAGCTGAGTATTTTATAGATACTGTATCTGGATACCGTTCAGACTTTGCTTTATTTCCAGAGTTTTTTAATGCACCTTTAATGGCAAAAAACAACCATCTCTCAGAGAATTGGCTAAACATACACAGGAGATTATTCAAAAATTTTCAGAGTTTTCTATCTCTTATAATATTAATATCATCTCAGGGAGTATGCCGGAGA
>ERZ889078.2744-NODE-2744-length-12268-cov-7.040694_pt1 | contig 12268 bp, 6 predicted proteins | sample MGYA00521266_ERZ889078 | MGnify/ENA primary metagenome ERZ889078 (study PRJEB32303, sample SAMEA104408618) | aquatic metagenome | biome: Brackish water; feature: Pelagic; material: water | place: Baltic Sea | collected 2014-06-16T06:34:00 | depth 76,534 m ... | reverse complement strand
TCTCAGCCTCAAAGAGCGTCATGCCGATGCGTTGCACGCCCACGTCTTGAGCCATCAGGTAGCGCGCAAATCCGGGGTGACGGAGCAGCCGGCGGGCGATTTTCTCGCACAACCAGCGCGGGTACCAAGTCGCGATGCGCAGCGCGATGATCTTGCCTTCGAACAGGTCGACCAGATCCGTCAGCTCCAAGCTGTAGGCGTGCCGAACCGCCAGCGGCCCGGTGACGTCTTGGTTGTCGATCGGCAACATCGCGCCGGAGAGCGGCCGCTTGTAGTCCTCCTCCTGCGACTTCAAGACACGCTGCACAAATCAGCTCGTCGACCGCGCGCGATACGCCATCGCCACGCCAAGCCGCCGCGAAAAGCGCAGTGAGTCGATGTGAGAGCTGTCAATCAGCGCGTTGATCGGGGTCTGATGCATCACCAGCAACGTGGTGGGCTGCATCGCCATGACCGTAGCCGTGCGCGGCCCGCGGCTGAGCATGCCGACCTCGCCAAAGAAGGTCCCTGGCCCCAAGCGCGCCATACCGTGGCGCTCTTCTAGCGACTCCAGCACGACCTCGACGAGGCCCGTCTCGACCAGAAAGAGATCGCCACCCTCGTCACCAATTCGGAAGACCACCTCACCCGGCGCTAAGACACGTTCCGTCGTCGCCCGCGCGAAGGCGTCCATCGACGCATCGTCGAAGTCGGCGAACAGGTCAAAAATCTCGAGTCGCGCGCGGTCAATCATCCAAGCTCCTGGGCCGTAGGCGTCGCGGTGTGGGTCTACATACGCCGGCAGTTCGCACATCTCAAGTGTGGCAGCAACGCGCGGCAAGACAAATTCCTCGGCGGTTTAGTCGATATCGTTGGTGTTCGTACGGACCGACGAAGATTTTTCGCCTGCCATTTGGCGCCGCGTTCGCAACCGGTCATACTCGGCGGGAGTTGCTAGGGAGGGTGTATGCAGCCTGCGGACGTCTTGGACCGACGCTTCGAAATTGTTGGCAAAGCCGGCGAAGGTGCGATGGGCGTCGTCTATCGCGCCAAAGACCTGGAACAAGGGCTGGACGCGCGATCAAGGTCTTGAAGACCCAAGATCCCCGTATGGTCGAGCGTTTTGCTGCCGAAGCGGCGATCCTGACGAAGATCCAGCACCCGGCCGTGGTTCGTATGTACGCGAGCGGCGTCACCCCGGATGGCAGGCCCTTCATCGCGATGGAGTGGCTGGAAGGCGAGGATCTCTCAGATCGCCTGATGTCGGGTCGTACGCTGACTGTTGGCGAGTCTGTCGCCATGGTGCGCCGCATCGCAGACGGTCTCGGCGTGACCCACGCGCTTGGCATCGTTCATCGGGACTTGAAGCCGAGCAACCTGTTCCTCGTCAACGACGACCCGCTCCGGGTCAAGGTGCTCGATTTCGGCGTGGCGCGGCAGAGCTTTGAGGCCCATCAGATGACGGCGACCGGCACCGCGCTCGGTACGCCGCAATACATGTCGCCCGAGCAAGCCAGCGGTCAGCGAGTCGATGTGCGCTCCGACGTCTTCTCGCTCGGCAGTGTGCTCTTTGAGTGCCTCGCCGGACGGCCAGCGTATCCGGGCGACAACATCATGGCCGTGTTGACGGCGATCCTGCTCGGTGAGGTGCCCAATCTCGCCGACGCGCGCGCCGACCTCCCCGCTGGGTTGAGCGCGGTGCTCACGCAGATGATGGCAAAAAAGCGCGACGAGCGGCTGGCCGACGGCCACGCGGTGTCGCGCGCGCTCAGCTCGTTTGGCTCGCTGCGGGCCCACGCGCCGGCGAGCCGCAGCTACAAAATCCTGACGCTGACGGGCGCGGAGCGGCGTTTTGTGTGCCTCATCGCGATCGGTCTGGACTACGACCTGGCGATGGAAGACATCAACGTCGACATCGCCGGCGAGACCATGGCAGACATGGACGTGGAGGCTGAGCTGCTGCGGCTGCGCGCCGTCGCCGGGATCTTCGGCGCTCGTATCGATGAGCTCCCCAACGGCACGCTTGTGGCGGTGCTCGACACCCTCGGAGTGCCACAGCAGCAGCTTGAGCGCGCCGCCCGGTGTGCGTTGCGGCTCCGAGAGCAGCTGAGCCAAGCGCCCATGGTGCTGACATCGGGTTGGGGCAACCTCGCCGAGTCCAAGACGTTTGATGCCATCGTCGCCCGCGCCACCGCGCAGTTTGGTGCCGCAGATCCAGCCGGCGTGCTGGTCGACGCTGACTCGCTGGCGCTGCTGGGTGAGGGGTTCGTCGTTCGCCAGACGGACGACGGCACCCTGCTCATGGACGAGCAACGCCAGCAGGCCTCGGCGCGGCTGCTGCTCGGCAAGCCAACGCCCTGCGTCGGCCGCGCGCGCGAGCTGGCGCTGCTGGAGACGACGCTGCACCTGTGCGAAGACAACGGCGAGGTCGCGGCGATCCTGCTCACCGGCGATCCTGGGGTCGGCAAGTCCCGCCTGTTGGTGGAGCTGCTCGATCGCGTCCGCCAGCAGAGCCCCGGCGTCAAGGTCTTCACGGCGAGCGCCGATCAGCTGACGGCGGGCGCCACGTATGGCTTGTTGCGCGCCGCCCTGCGCGACCACGCCGGCATCGTCGTCGGACAAGACGCGGACGTGCAGCGCGCCCTGCTGGCGACGATGGTGAACAACGCTGGCCCCCAAGATCCGCAGTTTGTCGTCGAGTTCCTCTCGGAGATCGTCGGCGTATCGCACGCGGAGCCGTCTCCCCAACTCCGCGCCGCGCGTGGCGACCCGGCGCTCATGGCGATCCACACGCGCGAGGCGTTTGTGCGGTTCATGACGGCCATCGCCTCGTCAGAGACGGTCATGATTGTGCTCGACGACCTGCAGTGGGGAGACGACGTCTCGCTCGGCTTAGTCGACAGCCTGCTCGCTGAGCATGGCGACAGCGACGAAGAGGTCGCCGTCATGGTGCTCGGGATCGGCCGGCCGGAGACGTTGGACCGATTCAGCGGCCTGTGGCGCGACCGCGGCGTGAGTCAGCTCGACCTGGGGCGTCTTGGCACGCGACCGGCGCGCAAGCTCGTGCGCAGCGTCCTGGGCGAGAGCTTTGATGACACGACGGTGAAGGATCTCGTCGAGCGGGCTGAGGGCAACCCGTACATTCTTGAGGAGCTCAACCGCGCCACCCACCGCGCCGGTGGCAGCACGTCTGAGCTGCCGAGCAGCGTGCTCGGGATGGTGCAAGCCCGGCTCGACGCGCTCGACGGCCAAGCCCGCGTCGTGCTCCGCGCAGGGGCCGTGTTTGGCACGACCTTCTGGGGCTCTGCCGTCGCCGATCTCACCGGCGGGGCGGAGCGCGCGGACGTCGCCCAAGCGGCGTTGGAGCAAGCGCTCGCGGCCGAGTTTGTGCGGGTTGAGCCGACGAGCCGGTTTGAGGGAGAGACGGCGTACAGCTTCTGCACGGGCACGGTGCGCGAGGCCGCGTACGCGATGCTCACGGACTCCGACCGCTCCACGGGCCATCACCTCGCGGCGACCTGGCTCACCGAGCGCGGCGAACGCGACGCGCGCTTGATCGCCGAGCACTTGGAGCGCGGCGGTGACCTCGAGGCCGCCGCCCATCAGTGGCTCGTCGCGGCCGCAGAGGCGTTGGACGCCAACGACATCACGAACGCCCTCACCGACGCCGGACGTGGCGTCGCGACAGGCGTGACGGGCGAGGTGCTCGGTCGCCTGCTCGTCATCGAGGCCGAGGCCGCCGAGTGGAAGGGCGACGCCGCACGCGCCGAGGCGTCAGCGCGCCGCGCCGTTGATGTGCTCCCGGCTGGCGAAAAAAGCTGGTACGCCGCGCTCGCCAACCTCACCCTCGCCAGCTGCCGGGCAGGGTGGACTGATGAGGCGTCCGCGCGCGTCGCGGAGATGCTCGACTCCACCCCGGTCGACGACGACGCCCGCTCTCGAAAGGTCGTCGCGCTCTGTCGCGGCGCGCTGAACGCCATGTGGACGGGCCGCTACGACCTAGCGCTGCAACAGGGCCTCGCCGCTGAGCAGGCTGAGCTCGTGCTCGACGGCGCCTGGCCGCTGGCGCGGGCCCGCCTCAAACACGCAGAGGCCTACTGGTACCTGCATCGGGGTGAGACCGGCACCGCCGTCGGCCTCTTCACCGAGGCGGAGCAGGCGTGGGCCCAAGCCGGCGACGAGCGCAGCCTCACAGGGGTGCGCACCAACCTCGGGTTCGTCTACGGCCAACTCGGGCGCTTCTCGGACGCGGAGGCCAAGCTGCGCGAGCAGATGTCCCGCGCGGAGCTGCTCGGCCTGACGCCGCTCTATCACGTCTGTCGGCACAATCTGGCGTCCGTGCTGGCGCAACGCGGTGACGCGGACGCCGCCATTGCGATGAAGGAGCCCGCCGTCGCTCGGCTCTCGCGCGCCGGAAATCCGCGCCTCGATGGCAACGTCATCGCGTCGCTCGGGCACGTGCTCTACCAAGTCGGTCGACCCGAGGAGGCGCTGGTCAAGGCTGACGGCGCCGCCGCGATGCTGCGTCCGTTTGCGCCCACCCACGCCTACGCCCTCGCGGTCGCCGCTGCGTCGCAGCTCGCGTTGGGTGACGCGCCGGCAGCCCTCGAGCGCGCCAGCGAGGGGATGCGCATCCTGGCTCACCTCGGCGGCATCGAAGAGGGCGAGGCGCTGCTCCGGCTGGTGTACGCGGAGGCAGCCATCGGCGCCGGCCAACCGGAGCGCGGCATCGACGCGATGCGCGCCGCCGCCAACCGACTCGTCGAACGCGCGGCCACGATCCTGAACCCCGAACACCGCGCCCTCTTTCTCACCGCCGTGCCCGAAAACGCGACGACCCTTGCGCGTGCCGAGAAGCTCGGCGTCGCCCCAGACATAACCTCCGTCCTAGCACTAGGCGCAACAAGTCCCCCTCAATCAACCTGACGCCCCCGCGTCCCTGCCGGGTTCATCCCGATATTCCGTCACCGTATGCCCCCGCGTACGCCCCCGCGTATGCCCCCGCGTATGCCCCCGCGTATGCCCCCGTCTCCTCTCAGATCACCCCGACGTCATGTCGTCTTGGAGTCCATCATGTTGAAGCTTCACTACCACCCGCTCTCCCCCAACAGCCGCAAGGCGCTCATCGCGCTGTACGAGAAGGGTCTCGATTTTGAGCCCATCAACACCAACCTCTTCGATCCCGCGGTTCGCGAGGCCTATCGCACGCACACCAACCCGCTCTGCAAGATCCCGTTTTTGGAGCACGACGACCACGTGGTGCCGGAGTCCAGCATCATCATCGAGTACCTCGACGGCAAGTTTGAGGGTGACTCGCAGCTCGTCCCGGACGGTGTCGACGCGTCACGCCAGGCGCGCTTCTACGACCGACTCGGCGATCTTTACTTGATCGAGCGCAGCTCCGCGTTGTTCTTCGAAGGCATGAAGCCCGCAGAAGCCCAGGATCCCGGGCTCGTAGCGCGCACGCTGGACGCCGCCCGCGTCGCCCTCGGGCTCTTCAACAAGGAGCTGACCGGCCGGACGTTCCTGCTGGAGGAGCGCTTCACCATGGCGGACATCGCGCCAGCCGTTGGCGCCATGGGTCTGAGCCATCAGGGCATCGACCTCGCTGACTACCCGAACGTCGCCGCGTGGATCGGACGCGTCGCCTCGCGACCGTCTGTGCAGCGGGTTCACGCCGAGGTCGGCGCCGCGCTCGCGGCGATGGCGAGCCAGAGCGCCGTCTCCGAGGACTAGGGTCTGCGTTCAGCCCTCATCGTGCCCTGTCGTCGCCGGCAGCGGCACGATGAGGCCATGCAGATGCACCTTGTCGGTGCCCGGTCGCCAGACCGCGTAGGCCTGTCCGCCATCAGGTAGCGCTTTGTGTGCAAAGTCCACGGAAGAAGGCAGGAAAATTGGTCGTTTGAATTCACAGGTGAACAGCGTCGGCGCCGGTGGCCACGTCGACTCAAGCGCCGCGAGCGCCTGCGCCATGGTCCACATGCCATGGATAATGGCGCGCCTGAAACCGAACATCTTGGCCGCGGCCGCATGGAGATGTATTGGGTTTCGATCCTTTGCGATAGCGGCGTATTTACGTCCTAAATTCTCAGGAATGCGCCACTGAGTGACGTGGAGGCCGGGCGCGGGGATCGTCGGAGCAGGGCCTCCCGTCGTGGTGGGTGGCTCAGCGCGACCGACGTCGCTGCGCGCTAGGACCGTCGTCACGCCGCGCCAACACAGCTTGCCGTCAACGCGTCCCTCCGTGATCAAGTCAAAAGTAACGCCCTTACGTGCCGGTTTGTGTCCTTCTACTTCACAATGAAGGGAGACGGCGGCGCCGACCAGGATTGGCGTGTACTGCTCGATTCGTTGGGCCACATGCACGAGCCCAAGCGTCGCGAGCGGAAAATCGGGATGGGTCAGCATCGCCATGTGCAGCGGCACCGCGAGGACGTGCAGGTAGGTTGGCGGCAGCGCCTCTCGCCCGCTGAATCCACACAGCTCGTTGTAGCGCGCGAGCAGGGCGGCGTCGGGGCGAACCGGCGCGAGGCTGGCTTCGATGCGGGCGATCGTGCCGCCCGGCGCGAGGCCCGGCCGCCGGCCGACCGCCGCTCGAAGGTAGCTGCCGGCGATGCCAGGCAGGGACTCGAAGTGGAGATGTGTGGTCATCGGTAGGCTCCTTCTCCCTGCATGAAGCCGCGTCGCACGGCTGTTGTCGACCCCTGTGGTGCGGCATAGTGCGAGCCTCGGGGGTGTAATGCGACAGGATGACGACCAGCTCAGCGGCGCACACCCGAACTCTGGACCGACGCGCGGTGGCCGCCAAGGCTGGCGTGAGCGCTGGCAGCGGCGTTGGCCCGTGGCAGTGATGATGGTTGGGTTGTTCGCGCTCTCTTGGCTGCCGGGCACCGGGCTCGTGAGCAGCAATGACGGGTCACATCTCGCCCTCGCTCGCGCCCTGGCGTTGCGGCACGAATCGCGAATCGACCCCGATCGAGATCTGTGCCTGCGTGTCGACGTCGCCCGCCGCGCTGGCCATGCGTACAGTGACCGGCCTCCCGGCACCGCCTTCGTGGCGGTCCCCGCGGTCTGGCTGGGGGCGCAGCTAGACGGATCACTGAGCGCCTGGAGCCGTGAATCCGGGCAAATCGCTGTGCAGCCGGCCCGCACCAACTACGCCAAGACGTACGTGGCGCGGCTGCGGGATGGACCTGCGCTGATTGGCCTACAAGGCACCGCGCTGACAGTGGCCTGGCACGCGCGCCTCGTCGGACTGCTCGGATTGGGCCTGCTGCTGGCCTTGATGGCGGACGTCGGTGTGGCGCCGTGGCGCCGGCGGAGCGTCGTCATCGCGCTGGCGGTCGGCAGCCTCTGGGGGCCCTACAGCACCATGCTCTTCAGTCACGTGACCGCTGGCACGGCGCTGCTGGGCCTCTGGCTGGCGCTGCGACGTGACGTGACGGCGCAGTCCCTCCAGGACCCGCTGACGCCGGTGGCGCGCTGGCGCGGGCTGTGGCTGCCGCTCGTCGGCGGTGCGGGCGGCGCGCTCGCCGTCGCGGCGGACTACCTGCTGGTGCTCTCGGTGGTGCCGATGGTGCTGCTCTTGGCGTCGCCTCGGCGTTGGCCGCTCTGGCTGCTCGGCGCGGCCCCCATCGCGGCGCTGGTCGCGTGGTACCACCACGCCGCGTTTGGCAGCGCGTGGGCGGTCGGCTACGACTTTCAGCAGAACTTCGCCTTCGCCCGTGGCCGGTCCAGCACCTTCGACCGCTCGCCGCTCTCCGGCCTGTGGGTGCTGTTCGGGGCAGGGCACGGCGCCGGGCTCTTGGTCCAGTCGCCCGTCTGGCTGCTCGGGGTGGTCGGGCTGCTACACCGGGACACGTGGCGAATCGGGGTCGCGCTGCTGCCCTGGATCCTCGCCCTCTCGATGCACCACACGCCATGGGGCGGCGGCACGCGCGACTATCGGTACCTGTTACCGGCGCTGCCGGCGCTCGCTGTCGGCGTGGCGATGGGCTGGCGACGACTGGAGACTTGGGTGCCCCGCCAGCAGCGCGTCGTCGCCGCCATCGGCTTCGCGCTGGTGGCGTGGTCAACCCTTCAGGTCTGGACGCGTTTTCTGCACTGGCGGGGGTGAGCCCAACGCCGCCACCGCTGCTGGGCAGCGCGCTCAACGTGCGCCGCGACCCCGGAAACTCAGCGCGCTAGGGGCAAGTGGCTGTCCACGCCAGCGAGGCGATCTTCGCCTCCAGCGTCGTGATCTTGGCAGCGTACTTCGCCGCGACAGTCGGGTTGGTCGCCGCGTCCTGCAGCGCGGCCCATGTCGCGAGCGTCGTCTGCCACTTCGCGAACGTCAGCGGATGTGCGCAAGTCAGCGTTGGATCCGCCGCCACCACCTTGGTCGTGCCGGCCTTCACGAGGATCCAGCCAGAGCGGTCACCGCCGTACAAACTGCCAGCGGTGTAGCCCGTGACCGGGATGCGCACCTGCGTCGCGCTCGTCATGCGAATTTTGCCATCCTCCAGCCACACCTCAGCCCGCGTGCCGGCGCCGGTGTCGAGGTTGGCCTGCCAGTCCAGCTGCCAGCCCAGAAACTTCGAGCTTTCGCGGAACAGAGGCTGGATCAGCGGAACGCTCAGCAGCGACGCGTACCGCGACAGCACCTCGCCTATCACCGGGTACAGCGTGCCATCCTCGGCGAGATTCGACTGATGGAAGTAGTGTGGTCGCGGGTCGTTCGTCAGCAGGTGGCGCATCATGATGTCCGCCTCGCTCTTGACGTACTCCTGATACGTCGCCATCGCGCTGCGGCAGGTGTGCGTCGGCGTGTTGGTGCAGTTCTCAAAGTAGATCCAGTTGTACTCGTCGAGCTGCTCCACGAGCGTGCCGACGTTGTAATACACGTTCGCCGGATGGCGCGGCACCGTCATCGCCGGCCCGACCGCGTAGGGCAGGGGCTCGCGCGAGTTGTCCGATCCCGTCCAGAGGATGCGCGCCTGGGTCAGCGCGGCCGCCATCACGGGGTTGTGGAGACCGGAGTGCTCCCCCGTGACCAGCTCGCGCGCGTGAAACGCGATGCCGTGGTCCTTGCCCCAGCGGATGTTCTTGCGAATCTCCGCCACGATCTGCGCTTGCGTCATCGTGTCGAGGTTGGGGTGCGTGAAGGTGTGGTTGATCCAGCGGAATGAGGCGCGGTTGGCGAGCAGGCTCGTCGTCAGCGGGTCCGTGCCGTTGGCCTCGATGGCCTCGTCGCTGCCGGCGCCGTTGAACACAAGATCGAGCTTGAGGCCGGTGCTGGTCTGCCACGCGAGCGCGCGATCGACGTCCGACGGCAGCATACGCACCACGGGAATCGTCGCGCCGTCGTCCTCATGCGTGACGTTTGCGTCCGCGTCCCAGCGGTCGTCACCGAGGAAGATGTCGTCGATGTGCAGGATGAAGTAGTTGCGATTGTGCCCCACGTGAATCCCGCCAGTGGCCCACTCAAGCAGCCCGTGCGCGAGCAGCATGGCGTGCAGCTGGTAGGGGTTGGTGGCGACCGTCACGACGAGCTCTTCGATCCCGTTCGGCCGCGTGTGCACGCTCGCAAGCGCGGAGGGTGTGCCGTCCGGCGCCGTCGGCCCGGCGACGAGGGTCTTCACGCCAGCATCCAGCAGCGGGGCGGCGAAGTAGCTCCAGGAGCCGCCATCGATCGGCACTGGCCCAGCCAAGGAGCCAAACGTCGCGGCGCCCTCGGCCGTGACGTTGCCCGTCGTGCCGCCAGCCTCGCCCGCGAAGAACGGGTAGTTGAGGCCGTACTCTGGCGTCGGGTACGCATACGCGGTCACTCGGCGGACGCCGAAGCGCACTTGGTAAGCGTCCAGCGCCGCCCACTCCGCGGCGTCAAGCGCGGAGAAGCAGCCTGCAGCCGTGCAGTCGAGCAGCCCGCCTGTGGCGAGCACCACGGCCTGGTAGCGCGCGTGGGTCGGGCTCGCCGCGAGCGTCGCGGCGGTGATGGGCGCCGCGGTGTTGGCCACGAGCGTGTCAAACGGCACCCCTTCCCGTCGCAGCGCCGCCGTCCAGGCCTGAAAAGACGACTCGGCGCCGTTGGCGGAGAGCACCAACACCCGCAGGTCGACGCGGTCGCCCGGCTGCGCGGCGCGAGCTGTGGCGACGGTGGAGACCATCGCGCCGAGCACGACGAGCGCGGTGAGTGGGGCGAATCGGGCGAATCGATGAGATTGGCTGTTCATCTCGGGCTCCTCCATGGCAGAAACCTGGTCGTATCATCGGCTGGTGAGCCTACCGACTCGTGATTTGCATCGTCAAGAGTCTTTGCAATTACCAATACTTTGAGCGGGCGCTCCGCAGCTCTCCGTCCACAAGCGGTCCGTTTCGTCAATGTAGGCCGCGAAGTCCGCGGCGTGGGATGAGTATCGCCGTGGCGCCCGCGTAGCGGTCGATCGTTCCGTGCGGTCCGGCGCGGCAGCCGTTCGTCTCCCAACGGCACCCAGACTGCCGGGTGCGAGCGCGCCTCGAGCCGGTTCTGAAGCGGCGCGCTTGCACGTCTCCCTCTGGGCAAACCGGTGCTGAATTGTCAGGATGCGTCCCCGAAGCGCAACGAGCGCGCCGTCAGCGCGCTGAACCGCGGTCCCATACCGCATGAGGGTAGCGATCATGGAGAACCCAGCATCGCCGGCGCTCGCCGCGCTGACACACCGGGGTGATCGGGCGCCCGCGGGCGGGGGCAACGACCGAGCTGATCGCCGCGGCTGTCGGTCACCTGGGGTCGAGATCGACCATGGCGTCTTGGACGGCCGGTGTCTTGCCGTGCGCCTCGTGGTCCTGCTTGTCGTGCTGATTTCCGGCGGCTGCGCAGGTCGACCTGAGGTCGCAGACGCAGCGGACGCCGGCGCTAAGGTTCGGGCCGCGGATGTCGGGGACGCCAGCGTCGCCTCGGTCGATGGCCTCGGGGATGGCGCAGCGGCGCTCGACGTCGACAATACGCCGGCGCTGCCGTGTCAGTGGACCGACCTCAAAAACGACGATCCCACACACGCCGACGGCCTCACCAAGCGGCAGGTGTACGAGGCGCCGGACGTGGCCTGCGCCTGGGACGCGACGCCGCTCACGGAGCTGCTCGTGGCACCAACAGGCGCGCTTTTGGCCGACGAACACGGCCTGAAAGGCGACGGCGAGACCGATGACACCGCAGCGCTGCTGGCCCTCGTCGCCAAGGCAGGCAAGAACGGAGTCGTCGCGTTCACCGGTGGCAAGACCTACGTAGTCTGCCGGTCCATCACGCTCCTCGAGGGTCAGCGACTCACACGCACGGGGACCGGCGAGGCCGTTCTTAAGCGCTGCGACGAGCGAACCGCGACCTTGACGAAGGGCGTGGCGAAGGGGGCGTTCTCCTTTGAGGTCGCCCAGCCGAACGTCTTCTCTGTTGGCATGGGGCTGACCGTCGCCGACCCGAGCATGAAGGGGCAGGCGGCGGTGAGCGCCGTCTTGCACAAAGTGACCGTCGTGAAAGGCGCCGTCATCACGGTCTACCCGGGCTTGTTCCGCGCGTTCGACGCTGGGGCGAAGGCCATCACCGCGTTTCCTTTCATCCTCGCGTCTGCACCGGGGATTCGCATCGATCACGTGGTCTTCGACGGAAATCGCAGCCACAACGACACCGTCTCTTTTTGGCAGGGCAATCAGACCCTGATCGCCGGCGACAACGCGTCAAAGGCGGTGGGGTTTATCGTTGAGCACTGCGTCTTTCGAGATCAGGCCGCTGACGCCATCAGCCTCACGCAGTGTCAGGACTGTAAAGTGCGGCGCTGCCTTTTTCGCGACACCAACGGGTCCACAGTTCACTTCAGCACGGCCGCCAACGCGGAATACGCCTACAACGTGGCGCTGCGCGTCGGCGCCAAGGCCAGTCTCGCCGGCCATACGGAAGGGGTCGCCACCTGGTCCCTCTACGTGCTGAACCCTTGGTTGCACCACAACTGCTTCCAAGACACGAAGATCAGAGCCTTTGGGCGTCTATGGCCGCAGTCGGCGAAGGCGGGCGGGTCCGTCGGCGCGCGTATCGACAACAATGTGATGATCGACACCCCAGGCTTTTTCTGGGCGGCGTCTCCGCACGACACTGACGCGCCCAACCCCATCCATATCCGCGACAACCTGTGCGTGCGCTGTGGACGCATCATCATGGCCTCGACGACGAGCGGCGGCGGCAAGCTTCTGCACGGGCCCATCATCTCAGGCAACCGCATCTACGGTGGTGCGATCGATCTGCGCGGCGTGAGCGACGTCAGCGTCCGCGGCAACGTCGTGG
>ERZ889078.2743-NODE-2743-length-12270-cov-20.512157_pt1 | contig 12270 bp, 9 predicted proteins | sample MGYA00521266_ERZ889078 | MGnify/ENA primary metagenome ERZ889078 (study PRJEB32303, sample SAMEA104408618) | aquatic metagenome | biome: Brackish water; feature: Pelagic; material: water | place: Baltic Sea | collected 2014-06-16T06:34:00 | depth 76,534 m ... | reverse complement strand
TTGATATGGGTATATATCTTGATGTTTAGGGGTTTTCAGAGTTATAATTGCTGGATTTTTCTTTTCATTAAAATTACTTTTACTCACATTTAGATATAATCCCCCCTTTAAAAACCAAAAATTAAATTTTGCAGGAAACTCCAGTGAGCCAACAACTAGAAAATATAAATGAACAGTTAGCAAATCATAAACTTTCACAATTAGATTACGCCCATATAAAAGAGATTTTAGAGCGTGAACCAAATTTGGTGGAGCTTGGAATTTTTTCCGCTATGTGGAGCGAACACTGTAGTTATAAATCGTCTAAGGTTCACTTAAACGGTTTTCCAACAAAAGCTCCTTGGGTTATTCAAGGTCCTGGCGAAAACGCGGGCGTAATTGACATCGGTGATGGCTATGCCGCCGTATTTAAGATGGAGTCTCACAATCATCCAAGTTTCATAGAACCTTATCAAGGCGCCGCCACTGGCGTTGGGGGAATTATGAGAGATATATTCACTATGGGCGCTCGTCCCGTCGCCAACCTAAACGCGCTTCGTTTTGGTAATATTATGAATGACGACAAAGTCTCTTCTCATCAGCGATATTTGGTTCGTGGCGTAACCGAGGGAATAGGTGGTTATGGAAACTGCATGGGCGTTCCAACCATCGGCGGTGAAACCAGTTTTGACGAGTGTTACAATGGAAACATTCTTGTAAACGCGTTTACTTTAGGGATCGCGAAGAGTGACGAAATTTTCTATGGCAAAGCCGAGGGAACTGGAAATCCAGTTATGTACGTTGGCGCGAAAACAGGTCGTGATGGATTAGGCGGAGCCGTTATGAGTAGCGACAGTTTTACGGAGGAGTCAAAATCTCTTCGTCCCACGGTTCAAGTTGGCGATCCTTTTACTGAAAAACTTCTTCTTGAAGCATGTTTGGAGCTTTTCAAAACCGACCATGTCATCGGCATTCAAGACATGGGGGCGGCTGGACTTACGTCTTCCGCGTTTGAAATGGCCGGTCGTTCAGGCTCTGGCATGATAATGCACCTCGACAAAGTTCCCGCGCGTGAAGAGAACATGACCCCTTATGATTTTATGCTAAGCGAATCGCAAGAGCGTATGCTTCTTTGCGCAAAAAAGGGAAGTGAACAAGCCATTATCGATATTTTCCAAAAGTGGGATTTGGACGCCGCCGTCGTTGGCGAAGTAACCGCAACTGGAAATATGGAACTATTTTGGCATGGGGAAAAGTGCGCGGAGGTTCCCGTCGCTCCAGTGAGCGAAGAAGCTCCTATTTTAAATCGTCCTATGAAAAAACCAGCCTATTTAGACTCGTTGGCCTCGGTAACCATAGATGATTTTGATAAAGTGAGCAATCAAGAAGCTTTCCAAACCCTTACAAAATCTATGGAAGTCGTAGATAAATCTTGGATATACACGCAGTATGACTCAATGGTTCAAACGAACACGATAAAAAAAGGCGGAATGCTAGACGCTTCCGTCATTCGTGTCAAAGAGAATAAAAAAGCTTTAGCCATGAGTGCGGATTGCAACGTTCGCTACTGTTATATAGACCCTAAAGGCGGAGCTGCGGCCGCTGTTATGGAAAGTGGTAGAAACGTCGCTATGAGCGGCGCTAGACCTTTGGCGATTACGGATTGTTTAAACTACGGGAATCCGGAGAACCCTGAAGTCATGTGGCAGTTTGGCGAAGGCTGTTTAGGAATAAAAGAAGCATGTTTGGAACTTACCACTCCTGTTATCGGTGGAAACGTTTCTCTTTACAATGAAACAAACGGAGTAAGCGTTTTTCCAACTCCATCAATCGCGACCGTTGGCGTGAACGATGACGAAAACAACGTTCTTATGTCAAGTTTTCAAGAAGAGGGGAACGCTCTTTATTTAGTGGGTGAGAGTAAATCTGAATTTGGCGGCTCTTTATACATGAAAGAGATTTGTCATACCGTCGCTGGCGTATTGCCTGAGATAAACTATAAAAATGAACTCGCTCTTTGGGATTTAGTTATTGAAGGAAATAAAAAACATCTGCTAGAGTGCGCAAAAGACGCGAGTTCTGGTGGGGTTGCCATCGCATTAGCGAAAATGGCGGCTACTTCGGGTTTTGGCTGCGACGTTGAGATGAGCGTAGAGGATGAGAGAGATATATTTGCGGAGAGCATGAGTCGCGCCATCATCGAAGTAAAAGCAGAAAATTGCGAAGCCTTTGAAGCCATGCTTGATGAATCAATGGCAGTTGAAAAAATTGGTACCGTTGGTGGGACGAGCATAAAAGTTAATGACGTGGAGATGAGTTTAGTCGAGTTGCAAGACAACTATTTCAACACGTTTAAAAGAGTAATTGAGAGAGACATATAGTTTTAGAGTTTATCTTATTCTAAAGTCTATTTAGATAAGATTTGTCGAGATATTGGATTTATTGATAATTCAAATTAAATTTAAAGGATAAACATGGGTTTATTGAAGAATCTGCTTGCTCTTTTAGGACTGGTAGTTGTAGTTGTAGTGATTGGTGGGTACGTTAAGTTTAGTGATAAAATAGCTCAGGTTAAAGCTCTTGATTCAGAAGCGATTTCAACTTACATGAAAATGTTTGACACTGTTTTGGAAACTGGCGACGCTGCAAAAGGCATGGTGCTTAAATTTAAAGTAAATGATGGCGTTGAAAACGCGGATGTCGTTGAATCAATTAAAGCGTTGGCCGAAGAGTATAATATGCGAATCACTGGCGACACTAAAATGTACACGGTTCCAGACGCCAAGGGGAATGAGGTTAAGTCAGTGAGAAACATCTCAATGTGTAGTCTCGACATATCTAAAAAGTTCTTAGATTTTTCTCGAGAATTTGGCGGTTTCATGCCTTGTAGAATTATGCTGATAGAATCAGGAAATGGCGAAAGATATTTATATACTCTTGATTTAACTTTAGCGATTCATGGTGGAAGACCGTTACCAGCTGAAATGCTTATATTAGCCACAAGCGTTCAAAAAGCAATGGAAAATATTCCAGCGCGTGCGGCAAAAGGTGATTTTTAATCACTCTTTCGACAATCAATCTATAAAAAACTGGTGATTCCAGTTTTTTATACCTCACTTCCATTTAACTCCCTATAATCTACTTTTAGCTAAAATTCCAACATTATTTTATATCAAGGCTTCTCATGAAAAGAGCATTAGTTAGTGTTAGCGATAAAAACGGCGTAGTTGATTTTTGTAAATCTCTTGTAAGAAATGGTTTTGAGATTATCTCAACTGGTGGAACGTTTAAGATATTAACCCAGAGTGGGGTAAACGCCATCGAAATCGATGAAGTTACAAAATTTCCCGAGTGTTTTGAAGGTCGCGTAAAAACATTAAATCCTTACGTTCATGGTGGTATTTTACATCGTCGCGACAAACAGTCGCACTTAGATCAAGCCAAAGAGTTAGGTGTTGAAGCCATTGATTTGGTTTGCGTGAATCTTTATCCTTTTAAAGAGACGATTGAAAAAACTGACGATTTTGATGAAATCATTGAAAACATCGACATCGGTGGACCGGCAATGGTTCGCTCCGCCGCAAAAAACTTTGATAGCGTTATCATAGTGACGGACGTTGGCGATTACGCAGTGGTTATTGACGCATTAGAAAACGAAAAAAATACAAAAGATTTTCGTCGAGGCTTTATGATAAAGGCGTATGAACATACGGCGGCTTACGATAGCATGATAGCGAACTACATGAATGAGCGATTCAACGAAGGCTTTGGAGAGAAGCAGTTCGTGGTTGGAAAAAAAGTCATGAATACTCGCTATGGTGAAAATCCTCATCAAAAAGGCGCCTTATACGAGTTTGACAAACACTTCTCAAACAACTTTAAAACGCTTAAAGGCGAGGCGAGCTTCAACAACTTAAACGACTTAAACGGCGCGGTGAAAATCGCCGCCGGTTTTGGCGAAGAGAACGCTGTTTGCATCTCCAAGCATGGAAATCCTTGCGGATTCGCCATCAAAGAGACTCTTCTTGAAGCTTACACAGAAGCTCTCAAGTGTGATCCAGTATCCGCTTTTGGCGGAGTTGTGGCGGTTAACGGTACGGTGAACAAAGAATTAGCTGAGAAGATGAATGAGATTTTCTTGGAAGTCGTTATCGCTGGGCGCATTACGGATGAAGCGCAAGAGGTGTTTTCCAAGAAAAAACGCATAAAGCTTTTTGAAATGGGCTCCGATAAACTTATTTTGGCAAATGACAAAAAAGATTTTAAACATATAGACGGTGGATTTGTTTTTCAAGACGCGGACAACGTTGGCGCGGATGAAGTTAAAAACGCAAAATTAGTGAGCAAGATTGCGGCCAAAGATCAAGACATGAAAGATATGGAAATAGCGTATAAAATCGCGTCTTTGACAAAATCCAATTGCGTGGTATATGTTAAAAACTCCGCCATGGTAGCCGTTGGAATGGGCATGACAAGTCGCGTAGACGCTTCTCAATGCGCTCTTAAAAAAGCGAAAGACATGGGACTTGACGTAACGGGAGCCGCGCTTGCGAGTGAAGCGTTTTTTCCATTTCGCGATAGCATAGACGCGGCTGCGGCGGCTGGCGTTAAAAACGTCATCGAGCCTGGCGGAAGCATAAGAGATGAAGAGATAATAGACGCCGCGAATGAGTTTGGCATGAGTTTATACTTTTCGGAAGTTCGTCACTTTTTACATTAGGAACTTTTGTAGGGGCCTCGAATTTATTTGAGACTCCTTGGAGAAATACGCTCGACTAAAGCACAAATCATTTATAACTTGATTGACATCCACTCAACTCTTGTGATATAATCCCGCTCTAATAATATCAATATAATTTTAGGACAAAATATGAGTAAATCATTATACGAAACGTTAGAAATAGCAGAGAACGCTAGTGAATCGGACATAAAAAAGGCATATAGAAAATTAGCCCGCCAATACCATCCGGACGTCAACAAAGATCCCTCGGCGGAGGACAAATTCAAAGAGATTAACTCCGCTTATGAGATATTGAGCGATAAAAAGAAAAAACAGCAGTACGACATGCATGGCGACTCCATGTTTGGTGGACAAAATTTTCATGATTTTTCAAGAAACGCAGGCGGCGCAGGCGCTGGCAACTTAGACGACATACTACGCGAAATGTTCTCTCAAGGCGCTGGAGGATTTGGCGGCGCATCAGGTTTTGGCGGAGGAAGAGGATTCGCTCAGGAGCCTAATCTGGATATAGAAACAAGCGTCACCATACCTTTTATAGTCTCAATTTTAGGCGGTTCTCATTCAGTAGCCGTTAATGGCGATAGGTTTGACATCAAAATCCCCGCCGGCGTTAAGAGTGGGGAGAAGATGAGAGTTAAGGGCAAAGGGCATGCTCAGGGTGGTCGAGCGGGAGACTTGTTTTTAAAGATAACGGTAGCGTCCACTCCAGATTACGAGAGAGAAGACAACGACCTTGTTAAAAGTTTTGACGTTCCTCTCTACGCGGCTCTTTTTGGGGATAAAATCACGATTGAAACTTTGGAAAAAGAGATAAAATTAAAAGTTCCACAAAATACAAAAAATGGACAAAGATTCCGCGTAAAAGAGATGGGGGCTATGAATCGAAAAACTAACGTTCGCGGTGATTTGTACTTAAAAGCAAATATCGTTTTACCAAAAGTTGATGACCTTGATGAAAATTTAGTAGAGATAATGAAAGAAAAACTCCCTAAGGAATAGTTTATGATACACCAATATGACGAGCCAGTTTATTTAATCAGCATAGTTGCCAAGATTTTGGATATTCATCCTCAGACTCTTCGTCAATACGAACGTGAAAACCTTATCTGTCCATCACGTTCAAATGGTCGCATTAGACTCTACTCTCAAAGAGACATAGACAGAATAAAGCTTATTCTTAGACTGACTCGTGAACTTGGCGTTAACTTAGCGGGGGTTGATATCATACTTCGTTTAAAAGTGAACGTAGACGATATGGAAAATGAAATTTCCGAGTTGAGAAGTGAAGTGTTAAAAGCTAAAAACACTCACTCTGTGGCTCATGATAAAGCGCTTGTTACAAAAAAAAGTATTTACGAGATGATTATATTCGAAAAGTAAAGAGTTTGATTCATTATCACTCTTTAAGTCTCTCTACGTTGGCTCCAATGTCTCTTAATTTTTTCTCTAAAGAGTCATAACCGCGGTCAAGGTGATAAATGCGGTGAATGTTTGTTTCTCCAGTTGAGATAAGCGCAGCTAAAACCAAGGCGCTTGACGCTCTTAAATCAGTCGCCATGACGTCCGTTCCACTAAGCTGCGTTGTCCCGCTTACCGTTGCCGTATGGCCGTTAAGGGTTATATCAGCTCCCATACGTTGAAGCTCGCTTACATGCATAAAACGATTTTCAAAAAGTCTCTCTTCGATTATTGACACTCCATCCGCCTGAGTAGCTAGCGCTAAAAATTGAGCTTGCATGTCCGTTGGAAAGGCTGGATACTCTTGCGTAACTATTTTAACTGGTTTTATGCGTTGCGATGGATGAATTGTAATCGTGTCTGGCGTGATTGTAAACGAGCTTCCCATTTCTTCAAGTTTTGAAAGCACCGCTCCTAAATGTTTTGGCTCTACATGAGTGAGTTTAATTTCCGACCTTGTAATCGCGCCGGCGCAAAGATACGTTCCCGCTTCAATTCTATCTGGAATGATGGAAAACTCATTTATTTCCACTAGCTTGCCATCCGTTCCATGAATTGTTAAAATAGCCGTTCCAATGCCATCGATTTGAATTCCGGAATCATTGAGCACTTGGCAAAGCTGAACTATCTCAGGTTCTCTCGCCGCGTTTGTTATGGTTGTGTTTCCTTTTGCTAAAACGGCCGCCATGACGATGTTAGCCGTTCCCGTCACCGTTATCTTATCAAAAACTATGTCACATCCTTTGAGACCATTTGGAGTGGTTGCTTCTATGTAACCAGATTTAATTTCTATCTTGGCTCCCATATGCTCTAGCGCTTTTAGATGTAAATCAATAGGTCTTTGACCAATGGCGCAACCACCGGGAAGGGAAACTTCGCAATGGCCAAAACGAGCGAGTATGGGACCTAGCACCAATATGGAGGCGCGCATAGTTTTTACTATGTCGTAAGTCGCTTTTGTTTTTACAAGCGTTCTAGTGTCAACCAACACTTTGTCCTCAAGAAAATCAACGTTTGCGCCAAGGTTTGAGAGTAGCTTTAAAAGAGTGTTTATATCGGCTACATGAGGCAAGTTTTTGATACTTACCTTATTGCTTGCAAGAATAGTCATAGCTATCAGAGGAAGAGACGCGTTTTTAGCGCCAGATATTTTTATAGTTCCATTGAGCGCTTTCGCACCTTGAATTTTTAAGTAGTCCATGAGTCTCTTTGATGATTAATTTTTTTATATTATACCTAATTGTTTGGTATATATTCTTGTACCAAATTGATGAATTCATCTTTAGTAATTGGCTTGGAATAATAATATCCTTGAAGGAGATCACAGCCCATATCTTTAAGCATCTTTGCATGTTCAAGCGTTTCAACGCCTTCCGCAACTGTTTTTAGTCCTAAAGATTTTGCCATTGATATAATCGTCTGCGTTATTATTTTGTCCTCTTCGTCTTTAATAATGCCAAAAACGAAAGATTGATCTATTTTGAGGGTGTTAATTGGAAATTTTTTGAGATACGCCAAAGAAGAGTGACCAGTTCCAAAGTCATCAATGGCGATGGAAACCCCAATGGCTTTTAACTCTTCTAGTATTCTAAGCGTGTTTGTCATGTTTGACATGGAAACGGTTTCCGTAATCTCAAATTCAACTTGCATTGGGTCTATTTTATATTTATGAAGCATAGACATGATAAAGGGGACTAAGCTAGAGTCTTGAAATTGTCTCGCGGATAAGTTTATTGCAATTTTAAGATTCATTAAGCCTAACTTATTGAATTCATTAATTTGTTTAATGGCTTCTTCCGTTATTATGTTGCCAAGTTCAATCATAAGTCCCGTACTTTCGGCTATATGGATGAAATCATCAGGAAATACAAGACCCTTTGTTGGGTGTCTCCATCTTACGAGCGCTTCCGCCCCATATATTGCTTTGGTATTCGCGTCTATTTTTGCTTGATAAAAAACTTCTATCTGATCTTTTGATTTAACCGCATAAATGAGGTCTTGTTCCAAAGTCAGTTGTTTGTCAATAAAATTACCCATAGAGTTGGAGTAGATTTTGTATTTATTTCTTCCGTCGTTTTTGGCTTCATACATGGCGGTATCGGCGCTACGTATCAACGAGTCGGAATCTTTTCCATGCTGAGGGTAGATTGAAAGACCAATGCTTGAAGTGACGTAGAGCTGATGCGTTCCAATATCGTGTTTTTTCTGTAAAGCTTTTTGTATTTTCGCGGCGGTTTTTTCTGCGTCTTCAACATTCTTAATTGATGGAAGCAAGATTACAAATTCGTCACCACCAAAGCGAGCGAGAGTGTCAGACTCTCTTGTATGCTCACGAAGCACTTTGGTTATATAGATGAGAAGTTCATCGCCTACGCTATGCCCTAACGTGTCGTTTATAAGTTTAAAATGGTCAAGGTCTAAAAATATTACGGCTAAACTATCCTTATTTCTTTTTGCGTTTTGGAGAGCCTTATTCATCCTATCTTTTAGAAGGGTTCTGTTTGCGAGACCTGTTAAGGAGTCATGATAGGCGAGTTGCTCAATCATTTTTTTATTTTCGACGTCAGCTGTAATATCGAGGCTCACGGCTGTAATTCTGATGGAACCATCAACTTTTTTACGAACTTTTCCTTTGGTTTGGATATACAATTCTTTTGAATTTTCTAGCACAATACTGTATTTTAGATGAAATTGAGCGCCATTTTTTAAAGCGTAGTCAATAGACCGAATCACTCTCTGATAGTCGACTTTTGATATGAAATTTAAAAAATCATTCCAAGTTATCGTTCTGCTCAAATTAATGCCGAGAATGCGGTAATATTCATCGCTTAGCGTAAGCTCGCCACTCACCGCGTCATAGTCAAAACTTCCAATTTTCGCCATTCTTTGAGCGTCTTTTAAGTGAGCTTTTTTTTGTAAAACGCTAGCGTTTAAACTTTTACTCTTTTCTATGTATTTTATTAAGTTCTTAACCATAACGTTTGCAGATTTAGTTATGACGTAAAGCTCATCATTTGTTTGTGAGTTAAAAATAAAGTTTTTTGGAACGTCAGGGTTAAAGTTTTCGAATGACACGGCTAGTAGATTGAGTTGTTTGAGTGATCTAAATAGCATGTATCCAATGAGCAACATGGAGATAATAAATAACAAGACGGATAGAGCAAACCAATTATAAAATTTTTGCATGTACATATTGTAAGATTCATTGGAATAGACTAGCGTTAATTTCGCAATTTCAAGATTTGTGGAAGGATCAGTGAGAATATCCATTGCTTTAAAATGACCAGCCGCTTCTAGCTCTTTAAGAGATTTATTATCGTTTGAAAAGATAAGTGGCTTGATAAATTTTTTTGAATCAATTTGGATTAAAATTATTTTTTTATTTTTGAGCTGGGAAACAGCTATCTCTTCAATGGATTGAGTAAAGTCAAAACCAAGATTTAGGGCAATTGATGGAGATATATTCTCTTTAATTGAAGCTAAATCCTCTTGTATCAAATTAATATAACCTTGAGAGAAAGAGTTTTTTGCGCTATAAATCATCAATCCAATAAAAATAGATGATAAAATAAACAGTGAAAGCAAAGTTTTAAAGATTAATGAATTAAAAGAGATTTTCATATTAGTCAACTCTCTTATTTTGATAAATTGTTGAAATTTTTAATAAAATTGGATGAAGTGAGATATTATTGTCTTTAATTGCATGAAGATTTATAATTGGTTTGACTTTTACTCCAATATCTAAAGAAATCATAGAGCCAAGAGCCAAGTCTGCAATGGAGTACGAAAAAGAGAGAGTTTCGCTTTCATGCAAATTTTTTAAAATTTTTTTTATATTGGTCCTAGTACTAGGAAATAGATAAGAAATATTCGCTTTTAGTTTTTCTGGCTTGCTATATGGCGTTAATTTAACATTAATAGGATGCTCCTTTAGACCATTTTTATATTTGCTCATTATTTTTTGTTTTAGTAGTTTGGCGCTATTATAGTTGCTATTATCATAATATAAAACAATGGTAATTGCGTTATTATCAAGTTTTTCTGCAAAATTGATATCTAAGAGTGATATTTTCGGTACCAACGTAGCATGAATGCTTAAGAGTGATTCGTTGATGTTCGTTGAGAACAAGGATGCGCTAAAAGTTATAAGAAGAAAAAAAAGTTTCATTAAAACGCCATTGAGACTTTTAGCAAAATGCTTCTGCCTTCCTCATCGAAGTCCGTTAAGTTTGCATTGGATTTTAAGGGAAGGGCGTAGTACGTTCCCTTATCAAATAAATCTTTAATGATTAAATTGGCCGAAAAGGCTTTATACGCGTAAGAAACGGTTTCATTAAAAATGACGCCACTCGGCATGTCGTCTCTTATGGCGTCTGTGGATTCGCGCTTTGAACAAGAAACATATTTTAAAAGCGAACCAAAAGTTATTCCTGCCTTCGACTCATACGTTAGAGAAGTGGAAGCCAACGTGTTTGCCACGTTCGCTAAGGCTGTTCCATCTTTATCTTCCGCTTTTATATAACTGGCAAAGACGTTAAACTCTATTTGATTATTTGGAATGTAAATATACTCTAACTCTGTTCCGTAAAAATTATTTTCCGAGTTCTGAACATAAGCGCGTTCTGGTTGTGTAATTAAATCTTTGATTTGAATCATATAAGAGTTTATTCTTAGAGTATTATGATGATTTTGTTTAAAGATTATACCTGCTTCAACGCTATCGGAGGTTTCCGCTTTAAAGTCCGGATTTACCGTTAACTCAATCCATGACGGCGCGCGGTACGCATGAGAGTAAAGAGCTTTTAATCTTACTCTGTCCGTTGCTCTATACACTATGCCAAGAGTAGGCGAAAATGAATCACCAAAATCGGAGTAGTCATCATATCTTAATCCGGCGGTTATATCTAATTTTTGCGTGAGAGAATATTTGTCGTTTAGGTATATGGAGATTGTATCTCTCGAAGAATTGGGACTTGAAGGAGTGTAGAGTGTCGCTTTCAATGTTTTATCAGACTCAAATCTTGCACCAATTAGTAACTCATTGTCGTTTAAAGATTGAGAAATTACATCTAATTGAGAAAAATAAGATTCCTCTTCGTAGTTAGAACTTATTGTTCCAAGAGCTGAATGGAGCGCTTCAATGTTTTGTCCATATTTATTATATCCAGCAAGGATCGATAGTTTGTTATTTCGGCTTAAACTATTTTTGTAAGAGACTTGCGCTAGATAGGATAAATTTTCATTATAGTACGCGTCTCGCGTCGTATCGTATTGTCCGAAAAGTCCATAAGCGTTGCCTATGTCTGATTTTTTAACTCTCGCTAATAAGGCGAAACGTTCATCACTGATATTTAGACCAAGTGAATAATCTTTTAAATGTTGGTCGTTTTCAATCATTTTATCGTTTGAATGATAGTAAGCGTCAAGCGATAATTTAACATCGTCTAGCTTTGTGGACAACACTGTTCCGATTAAGTAGTCATTATAAGTTCCAGCAGACGTAAAAATAGCGTTTACAACGTCTTTTTGTGAACTTTTTGTAATTATGTTTACGACGCCGCTTATCGCTCCCGAACCATACAAAACTGAACCAGCGCCGCGAATGACTTCTATCCTTTGAATAAGTTCAATGGGAAAATCCAAGTAGTAGTATATAGAACCACGGTAAGCGTTGTTTATGGTAACGCCATCCATCATAAGTTTTACTTCGCCCTTTTGCATGACTCCACGAAAGGAGACGATGGGCACACCCGACAGCTCCCTCTTCAATTGTATTCCTGGAACCAATCCAAGGGCTTCAAATACGTTCGTCACTCCTAGTTTTTGGAGTTTTTTAGCGCTCAGTACAGTTACAAAAGATGGAGTGTCATCAATGTTGAGTTTGCTTTTGCTTGCAATTTCGCTCACTTCATCTAAACTTTGCAGAAAGTCATCTTCGATATTTAATGTTTCATCTGAGAAAAGTACAGATATTATAATTAAAAAAGTTAATATATGTTTCATATTTAATCCTTACTTATTAAAGTCATTATTATATCCCCAATAAATCCATACCAAATTAGACAACAAGCCAAATTGCTCTATAATTAGGT
>ERZ889078.2742-NODE-2742-length-12272-cov-12.670950_pt1 | contig 12272 bp, 9 predicted proteins | sample MGYA00521266_ERZ889078 | MGnify/ENA primary metagenome ERZ889078 (study PRJEB32303, sample SAMEA104408618) | aquatic metagenome | biome: Brackish water; feature: Pelagic; material: water | place: Baltic Sea | collected 2014-06-16T06:34:00 | depth 76,534 m ... | reverse complement strand
TAGAATGGAGCTCAACATTGGCATGCTTTTGTTGAACGCTCTTATAAAAACAATAGCGCTCGTCATCTTGTTTATAGTTACGTTTAAAAACCATCTTGAAGAACCATTACAAGAACTGACGCAAAAGATATCGGATTTGAAATGGGAAAATAGAGAAAATCGATACATAAACGTCAACTTCGAGTACGACAACGAACTCGCGGTGTTGCAATCAAAATTTAATCAACTTCTTTCGAAAATATCCAGCGAAGAAGAAGAAAAGTTTGACTTGATAAATACCCAAAAATCTCAACTAGAGCTAGACGTAAAAAATCGAACAATGGAGCTTGAAGAGGCGAACGCCAAACTTCAAAAGCTAGCTTCGACGGATACGCTTACAAAACTGAGCAATCGATCAAAAATAGACGACGAACTATTTAACAGACATGAAAATTTTAAGCGCTACCAAAGAGTGTTTTCCGTCATCATGATGGATATAGATTTTTTTAAGAAAGTCAATGACGAGTATGGACACTTGGTTGGCGATTACGTGCTCAAAACGATAGCCAATATACTCAAAGAAAACACTAGAGGCGTTGACGTAGCTGGTCGCTGGGGTGGCGAAGAGTTTTTAATAATTTGCGATGAAACGGATGTCGAGGGGGCTTACGTCGTGGCTGAAAAAATCAGAATAGCCATCGAAGCTTATGAATTCGACCACGTTGGGCGCAAAACGGCTAGCTTCGGCATCGCTCAAATAAGCGGGGATCTTTCCCTTGACGCTTTGCTAAAACAAGCTGACGATTGTTTGTACGAAGCCAAAAACGGCGGAAGAAACAAAACGGTAAAGCGCTCCATAGCTAAAAGAATATAGACTATTTTTTGCTTAGGTCTTTTGCCGCCAAATATCCGCTAGCCCAAGCAAACGCGAAGTTGTAGCCTCCTCGTTTTCCCACTACGTCCAAAACCTCTCCGCAAAAGTAAAGATTTTTACGTTTTAAGGATTCCATGGTTTTTGGATTTATTTCACTCGTATCGACGCCGCCACCGCTCACTTCGGCATGGCGAAAACCGTGAGTGTCGCTTACCTTGAAACGCCAGTCGAGCATGGCGTTGGCTATGCGTTTTGACATTTTTGCGTGAATCTCTTTGGCCCGCGTCGCGTTTGAGAGTTTCAACTCCTCCAACAACCCGTTTGCCATTTTCACTGGAATAAGCCCAACGAGGACGTCGAGTATGGTAAACAAGGGAAATTTTAGCGCGACGGTTGAGATGTGAGTCGATAGCTTTTGAGCGTTAAAGGATGGGAGCAGGTTGATGGACACGCTCACCGACTCATAATTCATAAGAGCGAAACTGGCTCTTTGAGAAAGGTCTAAAATCGCAAAACCTGAAACGCCGTAGTCCGTAAAAAGTACGTCGCCAGTGAGAGACGCGTCTTTTTTGTTGTTTATGACAAGCGTTACCTCCGCGCTCAGTTTGGCTCCGCTCATTTTGTGGGCTATGGCCGACTCTAGGCGAAGCTGAACGAGGCTGGGGTAGGGTGGCAGGACGTTGTGCCCGAACTCTTTGGCGAACGTTTCGCCGTCCGCGTTGCCGCCTAAGTGTTCGGCCGCTCGAGAACCGGTCGCCACCACGACCGCGTCGTATTTTTTTAGCGTCTCTTTTACGTTCGTGATTTTCGAGTCGGTGTGAAAAATCACTCCAAGATTCGCGGCGCGATCTTCGAAAATCTTAGCTACGCTTTTGGCTTCGTTGCTTAGCGGATAGGCTCGCCCGTCATCCAAAACATTGAGCAAAAGTCCCATCTCGCTTGTAAATTTGGAGAACTCTTGAAAGCCAAATTCCTTTAACGCGAACTCGACGAATTCCGGATTGTCCGAGAAAAAATCTTCCTTGCTCAAGTTCGCGTTTGATACGTTGCAACGACCGTTGCCGGAGACTAAAATCTTCTTCGCGCATTTTGAGTTTTGTTCGAAAAGTTCAACTTTCAAACCCGATTGGGCGCAAAATATGGCGCAAATAAGCCCGCTCGCTCCACCGCCGAGTATAGCGACTGATTTACTCTTTGACATCTTGTTTTCCATTTGTTTTGAATTTTGAAAGTCGCAATAAATAGGTGTTGAAAATGAATCCAAACTTTTTTATGACTTGCGCGTTTAAATAAGGTTTTGTAGATTTTTCTATGTAAATCGAGGCCAAAAAACCATCTTCGAGATAGGAAGGGTCGTATGCGAAACTTACAATTTTACGCTCGTTCGCCCATGAAGCGATCGCTCGCAGCGTTTCTTTGGAATCGTGCAGGACGATTATCGCGTCCGGCGTTTGCGTTTTTAAATCTTCAAATCGAATGACTTTAGTTATGATTTTTTTGTTTAGCATGGCGTTTGGATAACTGGATTCAATGTTGGTTTTAAAACCTTGGGCTACGTCGAAATCCATTTCGTTGGCGACTATGGAGATGTTGAGGTATGGGGAGGAACTTTTCTCTACTCGCTTTTCAAGAAGAGCCATCTTTGGAAATAGTTTCGATTCGATATCAATGATGGTTTGATCGTAATTCCTAGCTAGAAGGAGCGACGATAAAATTAGAAAAAGAAAGAAAACTCTTTTTATCATTCAAATTTCCATTGCGCGGATAACCAAAACGCTCTTCCATCGCGAACGAAGTCCTCTTCGTAAGTTCCAGAGTTTGGAAAGCTTCCAAGCGCGGATGGAAAAACGACTTTTTCGTCAAAAATATTTTTCGCGCTCGCTTGGAGGGAAAACGCCTTGTGCGTGAACGTGAGCGTTTGGTCTAGCGTGAAGTACTGCGGCAGTTTGTTTCTATCGTCCGCGATTTCTCTGTTTCTCTCGCCAACGTATCTCGCCTTGCTCGCGGTATGCCACTGAGAGTTTATCTTGTACGACAACGCCAAATTCGCCAGATGTTTCGCCGTTAATGGCGTTGAATAACCAGTTTCGTCTTTCATGTTTACGTAACTGTAGTTTGTTTGTAGCGTGGCGTTTTGAGTCAATGGCGCCTTGAGTTCTATTTCCATTCCATAGGAGCTGGCGTTTTTACCGTTGGAAAATAAAAAACTGGAGTCGCGAGTTATAAAGTTTTTCATATCCGAGTAAAAAAAGTTGAGATTGAGCCAGGCGTCAAATTGAGTTTGATGATGGTACCCGAATTCCAAAGTGTCGATAGTTTCCGATTTCAAGTCTGGATTTCCAAGAAACGGAGCCGTGGTTCCATACATTTCAATCCAAGCCGGCGCTCTAAAAGAACGCTGATAGAGTAGCTTGTACGTTTGCGCGTCGTCGTGATTGTACACAAGCGCTAGTTTTGGCGCTAGATTGTCCTCGGCGTCATTGTAGTAGTCGTATCTAGCCCCAACGTTGGCGGTCCATTTGTCTGAAATCGTATAAACGTCGTTAAGATAAAGCGCGTATTGATCTCTTGTGAGATTTGCTTTGAGCCCATCCCCTGCAAGTCGAAGATTCGTAACGTCGGAAATCGTTGGATTGTTTGTATGGTAAGTCGTGTCATTCGCGGTGGAACGCGAGAGATAGGCGCCAAAAATCATGGCGTGACTAGCGGTTTCGTACTTGAACGCCACGTCGCCGTAAATCGTGTTTTCTTTGACGTATCCATCTCCAATAAGGTCGTATGGAGGATATGGCGGCGTTGGCGTCAACGTGTAGGGCGTTAGTCTCGCGAGCCCTTCGAAGACATACTGTTTGTAGCCAGCTTTGACATCCATAGACGCGACTTGCGAAATTTTTGGAGCGTAACGAAGTTCGCTGATAAAAGAGGAATGTTGCAATTTTTTTGGGTCTTTGTTGATTGGCCAAGAACCATAGCCATAATAATTTTGCGTATTAAGTTGGATGAATCTCGCGTCAAAAGAGAGGTCGTTGTCCGATTGAAGATTAAGACCTAAAGATTTGTTTGTAAAGTTTTCATAAGAGGAGTAGACGTTGCTCGCGCCAAGCAGACTATAATTGCCATACTCTCTGCTGTTTTTATTTTCTTCAAAAAAACCGTCCATTGAAATTTTAAGGCCATCGGCGTTTACTCTTTGAACGAATCCAACGTTCTTAAAACCTTCGGAGCTCACATTGGCGAAAACGATTCCGTTTTTATGGCTGGAATTTTTTGTGATGACGTTTATGACTCCAATGTGCGCGAAAGAGCCGTACATGGAAGAGGCTGGACCTCGAACGACTTCCACTCGCTCTATAATCTCAATGGGCGCGTCGAGATAGAAAGAGCTAATGCCGCTGAGCTCCGCGTTTACGCTGACTCCATCGATCATAAGTTTTATTTTGTCTCTCACGAGAGATTTGTTGCCTCTCATGTTAATCTGTTTGGCTCCGGCGGTTCCCATGGATATTTCTATGCCGGGCACGGTTTCAAGCGCCTCGTACAAGTTCGTCACGCCAAGTTTTTTCAACTCCTCGGCCACCAGCACCGATACGATGGCGGGTGTTTTGTCCATATTGAGTTTTGTTCTCGTGGCGATTTCGGACAAGCCGTTAAGGTCGTCCAAGATATTGAGTTTGTCGTTGTCTTGGGCGTAAAGAGACATGGACATAAGCAATAAAGAAACTATTTTCATTCGATTTTATCCTTCTCGTTTATGGGCAACTCGATGGTGAAGCGACATCCGTCTTGGGTATTGTTCGCGATTATAGCGCCTTTCATTCTTGTTTGGATGATATTTTTCGCGATATGCAACCCAATTCCGGTTCCTTTGGAGGCGAATTTTGTGGTGAAGTAGGGATCGAAAATGGACGCTAATACGTCTTCTTGAATTCCTCCCCCGTTGTCCGTGACGTCGACAAAACCTTTATCGCCTTCTTTATAAAAACGAACGACTATTTTACGGTCGGTCTTTCGGTGTTCTTTTAACGCGTCTTTGGCGTTGTTTATTAAAATCAGCAACACTTGCTTGAACTCGTTCTCGACTCCTTGAAATAGTATGTTCGCGTCCGTTTGCACGGAGTAGGCGATATTGTTGGCCTGGAGCTGCGCGTCGAGAATTTTAAAAACTTCTTGAACGCTTGTTTGGGGTTCGAAGTCGCTTATTTCTCTCGCAGGATTGAGAAAATTGCGAAAATCGTCAATGGTGTCGGACATATAATTTATATTTAACGCGATAAGCTCCATTTTGTCCGCGAAATCTTTGTCGCTGAGTATTTTCAACTGACGTTGCGTTTCCAAGTTCGCCGTGGCAAGACCTATGATGTTGAGCGGTTGGCGCCACTGGTGCGCGATTGACTCGAGCATCTCTCCCATAGCCGCTTGACGTGAGGTGTGAAGGATTAATTGTTCTTGTCGCAGCAGCTCTTGCATTTTTTCTTGAACTTGTTTTTGGAGCTCTTCGTTAAAGGATTGAAGCAGATGGACGTGCTTGGCGATGTTGGACATCATTTCGTTGGAAACTTTGGCGATAGTGCTGATTTCCAGGCTTGGGTTTTTCAAAACAATCGGACTGTTCTTTTTGGAACGCGAATAGTTTTGTAGGGATTTGGAAACATTTTTGAGAGTGTTGAAATCCTTTCTAATGTAAAGAAAAAAGAGAGTGAAGACGATCAAAGCGAATAAAGATATGAAAAAAATGGTTGTCAGAATTTGGCTTTGAAGATTCTCGACGTGTTGACTAGAATAATTTAAGCTTAGTTTCGCAATTTCTTTGTTGCTAAAAGGATCGAAAATGGAGCTTTCGTACATTAGCGTTTTATCGGAAATCTTCGTATTTTTGGAATTGAAAATATCTTTTTGGCCGTTGAATAGCGTGAGTCTAATGGAATGTACGTCATCGTCTTGGAGCGTCCCCGCTAGTATCTGGCTGAGTTGATCTTGTTGATCGAACGAAATGTTCAGAGCTATGATGGGCGTGATGGCGCGAAAGAGTAGACTTATTTTTTCCTCTTCCGCCATTTTTAAAACGTTTTTAAAGTAAACGGTTCCAAAAACGTAAAATGGAATGTTTATGATAATGAAAACGAACCAGAAGAAAAAGGTAAATTTACCGATGAACGTTTTAAGCATGCCCCGCTCTTTCTTTTGTTGAATTCACGTGGCTATAAAGACACTATTTTGGCGCCGAATCCGCCCATGTGTTGCGGAGCGTCTTCGAACTTTTTAACGCTCGGATGGGCGGAGAGAAAATTCTTGACCGCGTACGAGAGCTTACCCGTCCCAACCCCGTGATAAACGATCACTTCGTCCCAGCCGTTTATGAGGGCGTTGCTTAAAAACACGTCCAGCTCGTCGCACGCCTCGTCGGCTCTCATGCCGTGCAAGTCGCATTTAAGTCCGGCTTTTTTCTCAACCTGAACGCTAACGTCGGTTCTTGGTTTTGACTTTAGAGCTTGCGCGAGGCGAAGATGTTTCGTTTTGGCTCGAACTCTCATCCCGTCCACTTCGATGGTGGCGTCGCGTTCGTTTCTCATGGAGAGAATTATGCCTCGTTGAGAATGATATTTAACCGTGTCTCCCACCTTAAACGCCACGTCGCGTTTGATAGGCTCTTCTTGTATCGGAGGAAGTTTTTTGTTCGCTTTGTCCATGGCTCGATGAATCGATTTCGCGTCGCCCGCTTTGGCCGCCTCTTTGGCTTCGCCAATCGCCACTTCGTAGCTGCGTTTGAGAACGGCTTTTTGTTCTTCGAGCTCTTCTATGTTTTTTTCTTTCGTTTCTTGCAAACGTAGCTCTCGCAAACGCAGCTCTTCGAGTTTTTCGTCCACTTTTTTATGCTTTTGTTTGAGCTCGCGTTCGAGTTGGGAGCCGCGTTCTATGAGTTGACTCAATTTTTCGGAGTTGTCGCCGTAAACGGCTTTGGCTTCCTTGACGATGGCGTTGTTGATGCCGTAACGACTCGCGGTTTCAAACGCGTAACTCTTGCCGATGATGCCTTGCATAAACTCGTAAGTTGGTTTGCGTTGCTCTTCGTCGTAGATGGCGGCCATAAGTTCCACGTCGTCGCGGTCGGCCATGAGCGCGGCTAGGCGTTTGTGGTGAGTCGTAACCACCACTTTTTGACCGCGTTTGACGAGGTCGTCGAGTATGACCTTAAAGAGGGCCGCCGCTTCGTCGCTGTCGGTTCCGAGTTCTATCTCGTCGACGCCGAGCAGAGCGTTGTTTTGCGAGAAGATGCGCGCGAACTCTTGCATTCGTCCCGCGAAAGTGGAGATGTCGTTTTTAACGTTTTGAGGGTCGTCAATGATGGCGAGTACGGACTTGAAAGAGCCAATGCGCGATTTGGCTTCGTCCAACTTCATCGGGATGACGTACTTCGCCATAAACGCGGCCGCGAGTATGGACTTGAGCAGCATGGTTTTTCCGCCGGCGTTGACTCCAGTCACCATAAGTATGTTCTTTGAGAAGTCCACGCTTATGGGTTTCGCGTTGTGAAGGGCGGGATGAATGAAACCTTCAAGAATGATTTTGGAGTCGCTTTTGCTTTTTACAAGTTGCAGGTTTTTGCTCTTTGCGAACAAAACGCGAGCTTGGTAGTTGTCAAACTTCGTAAACTCTTTGTCGATGAAGCTTATGAAGGGTTGGATTTCTCCAAGTTTGGCTGAAAACTCTTTGGAGTACTCGTAAAATATCGCCTCCCTTTCTTGCTCAACGAATCGAATCTGCTCTTTCGCCTTTAAAACGCTGTCTGGGGATACGTAAAAAAATCCACCGGTGCTTCGCGCCACCACCGCGCCTTTGAGCACGTGGTTGAATCCGCCGCGAACCAAAAGACACTCTTCGTTGTTCATGAAGTGCACTTGGTTGTCGACCAAATAACCCGCGAGTTTAGAACTCCCCATCATGCGTTTGAGCGAACCGGAGATATTGTCTTTGTGTTCCTTGATTTTCGCGCTCAGACGAAATAGCGTTTCGTCTAGATTTTCTTCAAACTTGCCCTCGCTTGTGAAGTATTTTTCAACTTCTGTGAACTTTGGCTCGATGACGAACTTCTCCATCCAATCGCCAATCAAACCGTCAAGTTCGCGGTTTTTGAAGTAGCGGAAATATCTAACGATTTTCACTATCTCGAAAATCTGCTCGAAGTTTAAAACGCCGCGCTTTTTAAGGCGTTCTTTGACATGAAAAAAGTCGGCGACTTTGGGAGGAGATTTGAACTCGAGTTTGTCGAGTTCTTTTATATAACGAAAATGAAGCTCTTGGTCTCCTTCCATGAAGAGCGCGCTCTCGCGGGAAAAGAAGCTTTTAAACTGTTCTATGTGGTCGTTTAAATCGAGTTGACTTATTAGTTTCGTCATTTACAAGTTGAAACGCTAATCATTTTTCCATAGTTGGGAGTTTCCGTTTTGCCTATGAAAGTGTAAGTGCCCGTGCTCAGCGTGTAGCTCGAAGAGTTGACTTCCACGCCGTCGCAAACAACGGTTTTGTTTTGGTTGAATCTCATGGCGACGTCGAGAGTGTTTTTGCTCTCGTTTTTTGAGTACTCGTTAAACATGATGGCTACTAAAATAAGCGATAAAACGATCGCGATAACGCTGAATTTTTCCGAATGAGTCAAGGACGTGAAATAGTTTAGCGCCAAAAAGAATAGCCCTATGACTATGAGACCGTACACGTACGCCATTACGCGATTCCTCTGATCTGGTACGTGATGTCGCCGGCGCCAAAACTGATGATGAGACCTTTGTCTAAGGTTTCGATGTCTTTGTCGTCTTTTACGACGGTTATCGTGTTGTTGGCTCTTGTGATTTTGTCAGCCATGGTGGGGCTGTAGCGTTTAAACTTTTCTATAAAATCAATCTCGCGTTTGGCTTCGCCAGCCGCCCAAACTGGAAGAATTATAAGTTCCTCCGCGCCTTCGAAACACTCTATGAACGCGTCAAGATTGTCGATTGTGCGGGAGTATTTGTGCGGTTGCCAGATAGCCGTGATTTTATCGAAACCTTTAAGTCTGGCGTACTCTTTTACGGATTCAAACGTGGCTTTTATCTCCGTGGGGTGGTGGCCGTAATCGTCGATGATGACGCGGTCTTTTTCAAATCCAACTATGTCGAAGCGCTTTTTGATGCCCTTGAAAGTCAAAAGGTTTTCTCTTATAAGCTCGATTTCCATTGACTCGTTCGCCGCCAAAATTGCAAGCGAAGCGTCGAGAGCGATGTGCTTGCCAAATCCCCAAACGTCGAAAACGCCTAAGTCCTTAAGCCTGAATCTCGTGTGCGGTTCGTTCTCTATGAGAACGTACTCGATGTCGCAAACGTCTTGGCTTGGATACAACCAGCGCGCGTCGATATCGTCTTTTAAAGTGGCTAAAAACGGGTCTTCCGCGTTTAACACCTTACAAGGCGCCGACTTTATGAACGTTCTATACGAATCGTAAAAGAGCTCGTAGTTGTAGTCGTAGTATTCCATGTGTTCGGGTTCCGCGTTGATAACGATCGCGCAATAAGGGTTCGAGTTTATAAAGCTTCCATCGCTCTCGTCCGCTTCAAAAAGCATGACGTCGCTAGTTGCGTCGTAACGCACGTTCGAGCCAAACGCCTTTGACTCCGCGCCTATAATCGCCGAGCCGTTCATGATGGCGGTCAAGATGGCGGTCGTCGTGCTTTTGCCGTGGGCTCCCGCGACCGAGTAGACTTTTTTGTCGTCAAGGATTTTCAGCAGCGCTTCGCGTCGAGCCAAAACTTCGATACCTTTGGCGTTCGCGGCGATTATCTCGGGATTGTTTGGGCTGATAATGGCGGAATGAACCACCAAATCTTGATCGCTGATGGCTTCGGCGGAGTGTGGAACGTTAACCGTTACGCCCAGGGAGCGAAGTTTTTTGGTGATGCTTGTGTCTTTTATGTCCGAACCGCTAACTTCGTGACCTCTGAACCTCATGTATTGCGCCAAACCGGATATGCCGATGCCGCCAATGCCTATAAAATGTATTTTCATCTATCACGCTCCCTTTATTTGGGAATCGTCTAGCAATTTTCGCGCCTGTTTGGAAAACTCGCTCACGTAGAAAGTTTCGGCGTTTTGGGTCGCCTCCAAGTCGGCTACGTTTTCTAAAAAATTCTCCAAATTGACGCCTTCGGCGGAAGCGATCCAGTGAAACTTCAAAGCGGACGAAAACTTTTCGTCATTGGTTAAACCGCTAAGCACCTCGAACAAAGCCGAAGCGTCCGCAATTTGACCCGCGCTGTAGTGTTCCATCGCGTACTCGTAAAGGGCGCGAGTCGTGGCGAAATCTTGAACGTCGCTCATGTCCATTTTTTTATGCGCTTCGAGCGTGTCGGTGAGTTTTTCCAAAGCAAGATCGAGGATGTTGGCGTAAAAACCTTGGAGCGTATCTTCGTCAAAAACTTCTTGGGCTTCTTGCTCCAAGACGTAAAGCGAGGCTATGTCGAAGTTTTCTTGATTTTTTAGTGTGATCTCTTTTAATTCGTCCGCGGTTTTAGCCATTTAAACAATCCTTAATTCTATTGAGCGCGTCTTTGGTTTTTTCTTCATTTTCGACAAGCGCGATTCTCACAAATCCGATTCCAGGATTTTCGCCTTTCGCGTCTTCTCTCGCCAAATACTCGCCAGGCAACACTTTTACGTTGTACTCAGTGTAGAGTTTTAGCGTGAACTTCAGCGCGTTTTCGACCTTAAACCAGACGTAAAAAGTGGCTTTTGGAATCTCGGTTCCCAATATCTCCTTGGCTAAGGCGAAGTTGCGTTTGTAAACTTCTCTTGAAGTCGCCACGTGAGCTTCGTCGCTCCAAGCGTCCGCGGCCGCGCTTTGAAGAGGTAGCGGCGAAGCGCATCCAACGTAAGTTCGGTACTTCAAATACTCTTTTAAAATAGTCTCGTCTCCGGCTATGAATCCAGAACGCAGACCCGGAGCGGAGGAGCGCTTGGAGATGGAGTTTACGACCAAAACGTTTTTAAAGTTCGTATTTCCGACGTGAATCGAAGCTTCCAACAGTGAAGGAATGGGCTCGGCCGTGTAAATTTCGCTATAGCACTCGTCGTTTAATAGAACGAAGTCGTGTTTGAGAGCCAAATAAACCCACTCTCCAAGCTCTTCAAGGCTGAGGGTGGAACTCGTCGGATTGTTTGGAAAATTTAATATCACCAAGTCGCATTCGCTCAACTCTTTTTCGTTTATGAGAGGTTTGAAGCCGTTGGCCGCGTTTAGGTTTAGATGAATCACTCGTGAGCGAGTGGCGATGGCCGCGCCTTCGTAAATCTGATAAAATGGATTCGTGTAGGCCATGACGGGATTTTTTACGTCGAAAAGCAAAAATTGAGGGAAGTTGAAAAGAACTTCTCGCGTTCCAAAAGTTGGGATGATTTGCGTCTCGCGAAGTTTGACGTTGAATCTCTTCTCGACGAAGCCGAGTTGCGCCTCTACGAGATTCGTTTCCCCGCCTGTTTTAGGGTATTTTCTTAGCAGTGAAGCGTTGTCCGCCAAAGATTTTTGTATAAACGCGGGAGTTTCGAACTGAGGTTCCCCGATGGTGAGCGCGTATGGGACGAAGTCGGAGTTTGGCGTGGCGTTTTGCAGTAAATCGTTTAGTTTTTCAAATGGATATGGTTCAAAGTTCATGGGTTTAGTCGCTTAATTTATTTGCCGAAATTATATCCAAAAAACAGGGCGTCGCGTTTGTCGAGTTGTCCAAAAAGTCCAAAAAAAACAAAAGGTATAAGAAATTTTTATGTTTAAAAAAGGTAGAATATTCTTACAATATTTTTACAAGGGTGCCATGATGCGTTATCTTTTATTGTTATTTTTACTTGTAAACTATCTTTTTTCAAACGAATCAACCGTAAAGATAGGCGTTTTGGCCAAACGCGGGGCGGAAGTTACCTATAAAAAATGGAATCCCACGGCGGCTTACCTAACAAAAGAGATACCCGGTAAAACCTTTGAAATAGTTCCCATAGATTTTGATAAAATTTTTACGGCCGTTCAAAAGGAAGAGATTGACTTTATTTTGGTAAATCCCGGTTTTTATGTTGAGCTTGAGTACAAATACGGAGCGCAGCGCATAAGCACTCTCGTAAACAAACACGTCTCCGGTCTTACTCAAAAAGAGTTTGGCGGGGTTATTTTTACGCGCGTGGACAACAAAAGAAAGTACAACTCCATCGAAGATTTAAAGGGAGTTAATTTCGCGGCCGTTAACGAGAAATCCTTAGGTGGATGGCAAATGGCGTGGAGAGAGTTGTTGGAAAACGACGTCGACGTAAATAACGACTTCTCTTCTTTGGTTTTCAAAGGAACCCACGACAAAGTCGTTTACGCCGTTTTAAACAAAGAAGTGGACGCGGGAACCGTTAGAACCGACAC
>ERZ889078.2741-NODE-2741-length-12278-cov-15.884562_pt1 | contig 12278 bp, 13 predicted proteins | sample MGYA00521266_ERZ889078 | MGnify/ENA primary metagenome ERZ889078 (study PRJEB32303, sample SAMEA104408618) | aquatic metagenome | biome: Brackish water; feature: Pelagic; material: water | place: Baltic Sea | collected 2014-06-16T06:34:00 | depth 76,534 m ... | reverse complement strand
GTTCATCCCTGATTACCTCCATGGCAGCACTGGGACTTCTCATGAACATCAGCATACGGCGTTTTATGTTTCAACAGGCCCAGTTCCTGGGCAGATAGCGCCGATTCTGTGCATTTTTTAAAAAATGTATTATACTACGAGCATAATGAGAGATGGAGAGATGGAATAATAAGATATGACAAACATTTCCAGGAAAATGGATTTCCCCGACCAGGCCCTGATGCAGACGCTCTGCGGGGAACAGAATGGGAATCTGAACGTTATTGCGAAAAAAACCGGGGTTTCTCTGAACGTAAGAGGCAACGTGCTGCTTCTCCAGGGAGGAGACTGGGAGGTCGAACTTGCCGAAAAAGTTCTTACCCAACTCTATGACCTGTTGAAGGCAGGATACCCTCTTTATTCCAGCGACGTGGGCTATGCAGTCAGGATACTGAGTAGCGACAGTTCGGTAAACCTGAAGGAAATATTCAAGACGGAAGTTTTCATTCCCGCCAAGAAGCGAACGATTGTCCCCAAGTCCATAAACCAGAAAAAATATGTGGAGAGTATCCGGAAATTTGACATGGTTTTTGGAATTGGACCGGCAGGAACAGGCAAAACCTACCTCGCCATGGCCATGGCAGTCTCCTCTCTGATGCGAAAAGAAGTATCCCGTATTGTCCTGGCAAGACCAGCCGTGGAAGCCGGGGAGCGCCTGGGCTTTTTGCCCGGGGATCTTTATGAAAAAATAAATCCTTATCTGAGGCCGCTTTACGATGCCCTCCACGACATGATGCCTTTCGAAAATGCCTCCGAGCTCCTGGACCAGGGAGTGATTGAAGTAGCGCCTCTTGCCTTTATGAGAGGCAGAACGCTCAATGATTCTTTTGTGATTCTGGACGAGGCCCAAAATTCAACTCCGGAACAGATGAAGATGTTTCTGACGCGCCTTGGGTTTCGATCGAAGGCCGTTATTACGGGGGATGTCACCCAGACCGACCTCCCGAGAGGCCAGATATCGGGGCTCCTTGAGGCAAGGAAGGTCCTTAAAGGAATTGAGGGCATACACTTTGTTACCTTTTCGAGAGACGATGTTATCAGGCACCCCCTTGTGCAGGAAATAATCGACGCTTACGAAAACGTTGAACAAGCGAAAAATGGTTCGGGTAACGCAGCATGATGACCAGAAAATCTAAGACAACCGCTCCCAAATCCCTCAAGACAAATACGTCCTTAGGGAAAAAAGAGAGGGATGCCTTACTGAGAAAGAAGAAACGGAAAGAAAAAAAGGCGATCCTGTTGGGAATGGAGGCCAAGAGATGGTATGCGCTGATTGCCCTGAGCGCGTTCTTTTCAATTCTTCTTTTTCCGAGCATTCTTGTCCGCCCGCAGGCCTACAAACTCGGAGATATTGCGGATCGCGACGTCAAGGCGGACAGGCGTTTTTTAGTTGAAAATACCGACTTAACGGAGAAGAATCGGGAAGATGCTCTGAAAGCCGCACTCTACGTCTACGATTATGATCCTACCGCAGCAAACATCGCTTCAAAAATCAAAGACGCCTTTGAGCTGGGTCGGGATTACCTGACCAACTATGTGGACTTTTACTATGCCCCCGAGATTGCCGAGGAACCATCCAAGAAGGCTTCCGATGAAACCATGGAAACCGTGGATTCCTTCAAGAGCCGTTTTTTTGAAATCCTGGCCATCCCTTTCAACGACGGGCTGATCGATACTCTGATCCAATATGATTTCCCTAAGGATGTGGAAAATTTTCTTTTGAGTCTTGTGAGCCAGGTGTTTAAGATCGGCGTCGTTGGCGACAGGGGAACCCTCATGAGCCAGAGCGGCAAAGGGATTATTCTGCACGATATCGCAGATGGAAAAGAGAAACAGGTGGGAGATCTGAGCCAATTTTACGACGTCAAATCCGCCGAAGAATTTGTAAAGGAAAGGGGAGAAGTCGAAGGGAGTAACATCCGGCCGTTGCAACTGAAAGAAACTGCCCTGGAAATGGCTCTTCTGCTGATCAAACCAAACCTTACCTTTAACAAACGGGAAACCGCCGTAAAAAAAGAGGAAGCCCAAAAATCGGTAAAACCATTCTATTTTATGGTCAAAAAAGGCGAAATGCTGGTGAGGGAGGGGGAAAGAATCACCTCTGATCACCTCCTGAAAATCTCCGGACAAAACAGACTTCTGAAACAAAATGACTTTTTAGGCAGATTTCCTGCCATGGCCGTCTTTATTACGCTGTTTATGGCCGTCATGTATCTCGGTGGCCTGCTCACCAGGGCCTCCGAAGGTTCGGCGGCCTCTTCAAAAGACCTCTATTTCTTTCTGGCAACCCTCCTGACGATCTTCCTGGTGGTTATTGCATTCGACCTGGTATCGGGCGAAATCGCCCGCGGGTTCCACTACTTCGGTCCCAGGGTTCTGCTGTTTGCCATTCCCGTGGCCAGTGGGGCCATGCTCATTTCCATATTCCAGGGAATCAGGGTCGCAGCCAGTTTTTCTCTCGTGGTATCTGTCCTGGCCTGTCTTATCGTGGATGGACGTGTCGGCTTTTTCGTATACTTTTTTACCGGCTCTCTCGTGGCGGCATCCGGCGTAACGCAGTGCAGAGAAAGGGGCGTTTTTATTCGCACAGGCCTTAAGGTGGGGCTCTGCAACATGATTATGGCCCTTTGCCTGGAGACCCTGTACGGTTCTTTTTTCACCCTTGAAACCGGGTTGGCCTGCTGTTCCGCCTTTATGGGTGGGATTCTTGTGGGAATCGTGGTTACGGGCATCCTGCCGCTGGTTGAAATGACCTTCGGCTACACAACGGACATCAAGCTGTTGGAGCTGGCAAGTCTGGACCAACCTCTCCTGCGTGAACTCATGGTCCAGGCGCCGGGTACGTACCATCACAGCGTTATTGTCAGCAATCTGGTGGAGGCCTCGGCCCAGGCCATTCATGCCAACCCACTATTGTCAAAAGTGGCCGCCTATTATCATGACATAGGAAAGATAAAAAAGCCGCTTTACTTCATAGAAAACCAGAGAACCAGCGAAAACAAACATGAAAAACTGGCGCCCTCCATGAGCAGCCTGATCCTGACCTCCCACGTAAAAGACGGTGTTGAACTGGCAAGGAAATTCAAACTGGGAAAAGAGATCATAGAGATCATTCGACAGCATCACGGCACAAGTCTTATCTCATTTTTTTATGAAAAGGCCAAGAATCAGGCCGAGAAAAAGGGAGAGAAAAATATTCAGGTGAAAGAGGAGGACTTTCGTTATCCCGGTCCTAAACCCCAGACAAAAGAAGCCGGGCTCGTCATGCTCGCGGACCAGATACAGGCGGCCTCAAAAACCCTTGTGGATCCGACTACCGCGAGAATTCAGGGGATGGTTCAGAAAATGATGAACAAGGCATTTTCAGACGGCCAGTTGGATGAATGCGAATTGACGCTAAAGGATCTCCATGAAATCGCCAAGAGTTTCAACCAGACATTGAGTGGCATTTTCCATCACCGCATTGCTTACCCGGAACCGATCGTCAAGAATGCCTCCGGCCGTGTGGAAGAACCCGCAGGAAACGGGACAGAAAAAAGTGACGTCTCAAAAAAGGGAAAGAATGGAGATACAGATCAGCTTTCAAAAACCGATTCCGCAATTAGAAGAGCGGAAGATAAAGCGGAAAATGGAGAAAGTCTTAAAAGACTTGGGTTGCGATGACAGGGAATTGAGCATCCTCTTTACCGATGATCGGGAAATGAGCGAACTCAACAGCCGATACAGGGCGAAAGAGGGGACCACGAATGTGCTTGCCTTTGCCATGGATGAATCGGGTGCAGCGGAGGACGGTTGTCTGACTCTCCGATCCGCCATGCTGGGAGATGTGGTTATTTCTCTTGACAGGGCACAGCAGGAATCCATGGAGTTCGGGGAAACATTGCAGCAGAGAGTGGAAACCCTTCTTGTTCACGGCGTGCTGCATCTTGTTGGGTATGATCATGAAAAGAACGAGGAGGAAGCCCTCCTGATGGAAGGAATGGAAAAGAGGCTGCTGGCGCTTATAGGAGTTAAGAATGAAGAATGAAGAATGAAGAGTGAAAAGTGTGGAGTGGAATAACGTATCTTATTGAAAAACCCTGGCATGAATGGGTTCTTTGAATCTCAAATCGGTTACCAGTTAATATGAATAGGATACGGAATAGCCTGTTTGATGCAGGATAAATATGGAGGAGTAATTGTTATGGCGCGTTTGGCTGTAAACGTGGACCACGTGGCAACTGTCAGGGAGGCAAGGGGGATAAACGAACCAGATCCGGTCCTGGCCGCCGGCCTTGCGGAAATCGCGGGTGCTGATGGAATCATCTGTCACCTTCGCGAAGACCGAAGACACATCCATGACCGGGATCTTCAACTGCTGAGGCAGATTGTGAAAACCAGGTTGAATATGGAAATGGCCGCGGTAGACGAAATGGTAGAGATTGCCCTAACAACCAGGCCCGACCTGGTTACTCTTGTCCCTGAAAAACGGGAAGAACTGACGACAGAAGGCGGATTAGACGTGAAGGGCAGACCGAAACTCTACCTGCGCGTTGCCGAACGGCTCAAAAATGCGGGCATTCAGGTCAGTTTTTTCGTGGATCCCGATCCTGAACAGATACGGGCTGCCCACGCGTGCGGAGCGGATATTGTGGAAATCCACACGGGCCACTACTCCGAAGCAAAAACAGAAGAAGAAACAGTGCAACGTTTCGGAAAGATTGCCATGTCCGTTGAATCCGCCGCCGCCCTCTCCCTTCGCATAAGCGCTGGCCACGGGCTCAACTATTTCAATATCAAACGCTTCAGGGAGCTTCCCCTGATCGAAGAATACAGCATTGGACATAGCATTGTAGCCATGGCCATCTTGACGGGCTTTGAAAATGCAGTGAGGAAAATGATAGAGATTGTAAAAGACTTCTGAAAAAGCGGTTGCCGGTTGCCGGTTTCCAGTTAAAAGGCACCGGTAACGGCAATCCGCAATCCGAAATCCAAAATCCGAAATCGAAACAGGAGTGATGCGTATGTTGAATGCAAGCGATATTATGAGCACGGATGTGATTACGGTTAAAAAAGAAACATTATTGACCGAACTTGCGACAATTCTTTACAAAAAAAATATCAATGGGGTTCCGGTCGTTGACGATGACGGAGTTTTGATCGGGATTATCTGCGAAACCGATCTCATCCGTAATAACAAAAAACTCCACATCCCTACGGTTTTTGCACTTTTTGATGCCGTATTCGTCCTTGAAAGACCAAAGAAGATGGAAAAAGAGATAGAGAGGATCAGTGCAACCACCGTTGGAGAACTCTACACCCCGAAACCGGTCACCGTGGATGAAACAACCCCTATTGACGAAATAGCCACGATCATGACAGAAAAGAAGATCTACACCCTCCCCGTCATGAAAGGAAAACGGATGGTTGGAATCATCGGAAAATCGGACATTATCAGGACTCTCGTGACTTGAAAAAAGAGAACTTTGCCATTATAACCAATTCCGATGAAGAAACGATTCAACTGGGCCGGAAGCTGGGCGCTCTGCTTGCGGAAGGGGATGTGGTTGCCCTCACAGGTGAGTTGGGCAGTGGAAAAACCTGGTTTACAAAAGGGATCGCCCTGGGGCTCAATGTGCCGGCCGAAACGGTTGTGGTCAGCCCTTCCTTTTCGCTCGTCAACGTATACCAGGGGAAATGCTCCCTTTTTCATATGGATGTTTACCGCCTTGGGGAACTTTCCGATTTCCTTTCCGCCGGTCTTGAAGAGTATCTCTACGAGGATGGCGTAACGGTGATGGAATGGGCGGATCGATGGCCGGAAATCCTGCCCGAGTGGAAAATTGCCATTGAAATTGTTATCCTGGATGATTGTTTGCGGGAGTTTACTTTTTCGGGAGACCATGTCAGGGCAGGGAGCATATTGGAGGAAATGGGAAACAGCGGTTTCCAGTTTCCAGTTGACGGTTGCCAGTAAGAAGACGCCGGTAACCCATAAGCAGCGGTTTCCGGTTTCCAGTTCACGGTTCACGGTGGAAAAAACCGGCAACCGGTAACCGGCAACCGATAACCGCTTTTTTTGAGGACTAACTATGGCGATTATTGTACAGAAATACGGCGGAACGTCTGTTGGTAGCGTAGAAAAGATCAGAGCTGTTGCGGAAAGAGTGATAGAAACCCATAAAGAGGGCAACCAGATGGTGGTGGTCCTGTCCGCTATGGCAGGACAGACAGATGGACTCATCAAACTGGCCTCCCAGATATCCCCTGAGCCGGATCCGAGAGAACTGGACGTCCTCCTTGCCACCGGTGAGCAGGTGAGTGTCGCGCTGTTTGCAATGACCGTAAAGTCCCTGGGCTTTGAGGCCTGTTCTTTTTTGGGTTTTCAGGTGGCCATCCATACGGATGATCTTTACGGAAAGGCCAGGATTCACGATATTGATACGGACAGAATCCTCAAAAACCTGAACGAGGGCCGGATCGTCACCGTAGCAGGATTTCAAGGGCTCGATGCCCATGGGGATATCACCACCCTTGGAAGAGGGGGATCTGATACAACGGCTGTCGCGTTGGCGGCAGCGCTCAAGGCGGATGTCTGTGAAATATTTACGGACGTTGATGGTGTGTATACCACGGATCCCCACGTCTGCCCGAAGGCCGGAAAGATGGATTTCATCTCTTATGACGAAATGCTGGAAATGGCAAGCCTCGGCGCCAAGGTTCTGGAAATCCGTTCAGTAGAATTTGCAAAGAAATTTAATGTTCCGATTCATGTAAGGTCAACATTTACCAGAGAAAGGGGTACGATGGTGGTGGCTGAAACAAAAGATATGGAAAAGGTGGTCGTAACAGGGGTGGCCTACAACAAAAATGAAGCCCGGGTGACAATCACGAAAGTTCCTGATCGTCCGGGAATCGCTTCCACGATCTTTGAACCTGTTTTCAAGGCCGGCATTGTGGTGGATATGATTGTACAGAACACCAGTCAGGATGGTTTTACCGATCTGACTTTCACGGTGCCCAAGGCGGACTTCTACAAAACTATGAAGCTTGTGAGTGCGGTAGCGGAAAAAATCGGGGCGGAAAAAGTCCTGGGTGATGAAGATATCGCCAAGGTATCGATCATTGGCGTGGGAATGAGGACGCATGCCGGTGTGGCCAAAAAGATGTTTGAGACCCTGGCGGAGGAAAGCATCAATATCGTGATGATAAGCACTTCCGAAATTAAAATCTCCTGTATCATCGAGGAAAAATATACGGAACTTGCCGTGCGTGTTCTGCATAGTGCCTTCGGATTGGATGTTGCAGATTGAAGATCATTTTAGGCATCGATACCTCCTGCGATGATACGTCAGCGGGCGTGGTGATGGACGGGAGGAAAGTCCTTTCCAGCGTGGTACAGTCACAGATCGGCATACACCGTCCCCATGGCGGGGTTGTGCCGGAACTGGCATCCCGGGAACATATAAAAAACATCATGTACGTTGTGGAGGAAGCCCTCCTTAAAGCGGGCACGCCAATGGATTCACTGGACGGCATTGCCGTGACGGTAGGTCCCGGCCTGGTGGGGTCCCTCCTGGTGGGGCTTTATTATGCGGCCGGCCTGGCCTATTCAAAGGGAACGCCTCTCATTCCCATCAATCATCTGGAAGGGCATATCCTCTCCATCTTTCTTGAAAAAGAAGCACCGGAATTCCCTTTCGTTGCATTAACGGTTTCTGGAGGACATACTAATATCTACCACGTGGAAAACTACGGGAAATACACAGCCATGGGGCAGACCGTGGATGATGCGGCCGGAGAGGCCTTCGACAAGGTGGCCAAGATCTCCGGCCTTGGCTATCCCGGCGGGGTCGCCATAGAAAAAATCTCCATGGAAGGAGACCACGACAAGATCCGATTCCCCAGGGCTTACCTTAAGAAGGATTCTCTCGATTTCAGTTTCAGCGGGCTGAAAACGGCGGTTTCCCTCTATATGAAAAAGTGGAAAGAAAGGAATAGCCATGAGGAGGAATTTCGCCACATAAGCCTTGCAGACATTGCTGCCTCCTTTCAGGAATCTGTTGTGGATGTCCTTGTGCACAAGACGATCATGGCAGTCAGGAAAACAGGGGTTGCCTCCATGGTAGTGGCGGGTGGTGTTGCATGCAACGGGCGCCTGCGTACAAGGATGTCCGCTGAGGCTACCAAGGAAGGGATTAGATCTTTTTATCCAACCCCCCGATATTGCACCGATAACGGTGCCATGATTGCAGCGGCCGGTTATCATCGACTGTTGAAGGGGCTAACCGGCGACCTGTCCCTGGATGTACGGTCCAGGTATCCCATTGAAGAAGTCAATTACTCGTGTTGAAACCAAAGAGACTGCTCAGATACTATTACCTTCGATTCATCCGTTTGAGAGGCAATCCCCATGAGCTCGCCCTTGGGATGTCTTTCGGAATTTTTACCGGAATGATGCCGATCATGCCCTTCCAGATGGCCCTCGCGTTAGCTCTGGCGCTTCTGTTTAAAGGAAGCAAGATTACCGCAGCCTTGGGGACGTGGATCAGCAATCCTTTAAACTGGTATTTTCTCTATTACTTCAGTTATAAAATCGGCGCCTCCACCTTTGGTTTCACCGGGCAGGAGGCCCTGTTTTCATCGATCATGAAGGCCGTCCGGTCCGGCGAAGAATCGATGGTGATTGTGGAGAAAATCATTTCTTCCGGAAGCCTTATGGGGGTTACATTCCTCGTCGGCGGGCTGATCATGGGAACCGTTGCCGCCATTCCCTCCTATTTTATTTTCCTTGTACTCTTTAAAAAAATACGAGTCTGGCGGGAACTGCGGCGGGAGCAGAGGAACCGGATACGGCTTGCTCAAAGAGATATTCCATGAAAATTCGTCCCAATAAGAAATTAGGGCAGAATTTTCTTGTTGACCCTGTCGTTATTGAAAGAATCATTGCGGCGACCGGATTTTCCCGACAGGATACCGTCCTTGAAATCGGCGCTGGTTTAGGCGCCTTGACGCTGCCTCTTTCCAAGTTTGTGGGCCATGTGGTTGCCGTGGAAAAAGACAGGAGGCTGGTGGATTCGCTGAAAGGGGAGTTGAACCGGCTGAAAATCCCCAATGTAACGCTGGTGCAGGAAGATATCCTCTCTTTTGATTTCGCCAGCATCCAACCGGCGCCTTCCACGAAGATTCAGGTTGCGGGAAATCTACCGTACAACATCTCTTCCCCGGTATTGAAAAAGCTCATGGAAAACCGGGGAGGTATTGCCAAAGCGGTCTTGATGTTTCAATGGGAGGTGGCCAAACGTTTAACCGCCGTACCCGGCAACCGGGATTACGGCTCCATGACTCTTTTTATACAGTATCACGCAAGCGTGAAACCGGTTCTGGAAGTCGGCCGAAGGGCCTTTTTCCCAAGGCCCGGTGTCGATTCCATGGTGGTTGCACTTGATTTTGAAAAACCTTACCCTAAAAGGGCTCTTTGTGATGACTGTTTCAGTAGCACCGTAAAGGCCGCCTTTTCTCACAGGAGAAAAACGCTTCTCAATTCCATGGGGATTTCCGGCGGGGGATGGTCCAGGGAAGACCTCTTGGAAGGAATGATTTGCTGCGGTATCGATCCCGGAAGGCGCGCGGAAACCCTGACCATGGACGAGTACCTGTGCCTGACGTCTGCACTGGCTGTTGACAGGAAGGAAATGGAGTGATAAATAACTCGCTTGGATTGTTTTAAGTGAAGAGTGACAAGTGACGAGTAACGAGAAATGGAAATCATTCAGACTGTTCAACATATGCAGCAGTGGTCCGACGGCGTAAAAGCTACGGGGCAGACGATTGCTTTTGTTCCCACCATGGGTTTTCTCCATGAAGGCCATCTGGCATTGATGCGCGCGGGAATCAAACATTCAGCTCGGCTGGTCATCAGTATTTTTGTGAACCCCACGCAGTTTGGCCCGAACGAAGATCTGGATCAGTATCCGAGAGACGAACAGGGCGATCTGGAAAAGGCCGACAGTGTAGGGGTGGACATCGTTTTCATGCCCTCTGTCCAAGAGATATATCCCGAAGGCAGCCAGACCTTTGTGCGGGTGGAGAAACTTCCCCAGCATCTCTGCGGTCTTTCAAGGCCGGGGCATTTTGATGGAGTAACCACGGTGGTTGCCAAACTTTTCAATATTGTAAAGCCGCACATCGCCGTATTCGGGCAGAAAGACTACCAGCAACTGACAGTGATCAGCAAGATGGTCATGGATCTGAACATGGACGTTCAGATCCTCGGGGTGCCCACCTACCGCGAGCCGGATGGGCTGGCCATGAGCTCGCGCAACAGCTATCTTTCCGAAGAAGAAAGGAGATCCGCCCTTTGCCTCAAGAAATCGATCGATCTGGCCGTGGAACTGGTCCGGAGCGGTGAAAAAAAGGCGGACGTTATAAAGAAAGAGGTCTATTCTTTGATTCAGAGCTACCCGTTTACAAAAATAGACTATGTGAACCTGTGTAACCCGTTTACACTGGACGATGTGGACACCCTTTCAGAGAATACTCTGTTTGTCCTTGCAGTCCATGTGGGCAAAACCAGACTGATAGACAATTGCGTGCTGAGAAATAATCAGTGATTTGAAGATACAACCATTCAACCAAATCTGAATGAAAGGAGATAGGTATGAGACCTTCCAACTTTTTATTTACTTCTGAATCGGTAACCGAGGGACATCCCGACAAGGTAGCCGATCAGATTTCCGATCATGTCCTTGATGAGATTATCGGGCAGGATCCCAGTGCCAGGGTGGCTTGCGAAACGCTCGTAACCACAGGCCTCGCCATGATTTCAGGGGAGATTACCACCTCTGCTTATGTAGACCTTCCTGAAGTGGTCCGTTCGACCATCAAGGATATCGGGTACAAGAATTCCTCCATGGGATTTGACTGGGAGACCTGTGCCGTTCTTTCCACCATTGACAAGCAGTCCCCTGATATTGCCATGGGCGTTGACGGTACCGGCCTTTTCAAGGAACAGGGCGCGGGAGACCAGGGACTCATGTTCGGCTATGCCTGCCAGGACACCGATGTCTTCATGCCCATGCCGATCTACCTGGCCCATGGGTTGACAAAAAGACTGGCCCACGTAAGGAAATCGGGGCAATTGCCATGGCTCAGGCCGGACGGCAAGTCCCAGGTTACCGTGGAATATGTGGATGGGATCCCTTCCAGGATTCACACGGTGGTTATCGCAGCCCAGCACAGCCCGGATGTGGATTATGATACCCTCAGGGAGGCGATTATCGAAAAAGTGATCCTGGAGGTTATCCCCGAGGAACTACTGGATCAAAACACCCAGTATTTCATCAATACCACCGGGCGTTTCGTGGTGGGAGGCCCCATGGGCGACTGCGGCCTTACCGGACGTAAGATCATCATGGATACCTATGGTGGATTCGGCTACCATGGAGGCGGGGCATTTTCAGGGAAAGACCCTTCAAAGGTGGACCGCAGCGCGTCTTACATGTGCCGTTATATTGCCAAAAACATGGTGGCTGCAGGCCTCGCCCGCAACTGCGAGATTCAGGTGGCCTACACCATCGGACGGGCGGAACCCGTTTCGGTTATGGTGGGCGCCTCCGGTACAGGGATCTTTCCGAGCAGTGAGCTCACCGAAATTGTGAAGAAGGAGTTTGACCTGAGACCCGCGGCCATTATCGAACGGTTGGATCTCCTGCGACCCATCTACCGAAAGACAACCAATTACGGTCATTTCGGACGGGAGCTCCCCGAGTTTTCATGGGAAAAAACAGATGCCGTGGCAAGCCTGAAAAAGGCAATAAAGTAAAAACGGTTACCGGTTTCCAGTTGACGGTTACCGGTTAAAAGAAACAGAAGGTAGAGGAGAATTATGGGATACTCCTTTGAAGATTTGGAAGTCTGGAAAAAGTCTTGCTGGCTGTCGGTTCGTATTTACAGGCTCTTAAGGGACTGCCGTGATTATGGATTAAGAGATCAAATGTTACGTTCAGCCATATCCATTCCTTCAAATATTGCGGAAGGAAGTGAAAGAGCATTCCTGATTTTCAAAGGTTCATTAACATAGCCCAAGGATCGGCTGCGGAACTGAGAACACAGATTTATATTGCGCGAGAAGTAGATATACTTTCTGACGCAGATGCCAAAGAAATTATTGAAGAATTAAAAAGCATATCAAAAATGCTTCAGTCGTTGCACAGTTCGTTAAACAGGTAAACGAGAACAGCGGTTGCCGGTTATCGGTG
>ERZ889078.2738-NODE-2738-length-12286-cov-15.422533_pt1 | contig 12286 bp, 14 predicted proteins | sample MGYA00521266_ERZ889078 | MGnify/ENA primary metagenome ERZ889078 (study PRJEB32303, sample SAMEA104408618) | aquatic metagenome | biome: Brackish water; feature: Pelagic; material: water | place: Baltic Sea | collected 2014-06-16T06:34:00 | depth 76,534 m ... | reverse complement strand
AAACGGTGTTGATCTCCACTCTCGCGAAATCGGTTCGCGCTCTGTATGAGGGAAGCCTCTGACCTGAAAAAAGTCAGGCAAATCGGGACAGAAACGTCTTGTACCGGATCACAGATCGAAATCGAAATCGGGCTCGAAATCGAAATCGACCCATTCCATAGACCTACCTTTCGATAGCGATTTCGATTTGGACAAACGAAGTCTCATATGAGGGAAGGGATTTATAAAACCTTCTCTCCGAAGGCCCGGGAAGCAAGTTCCCGTTTTCTCGGCCGATAGGTATTGTCCCGCATTTCCCTCTTGGACACCTGCTGAAGCAGTTTGAACATCTTGAAGGACTGGGGTTCATCCCTGTAGAAGGCATCCCAGGCGTAGTGGTAAAGCTCCTGAAGCTTTTCCGGAGACATCTGTGCCGGTTGAAAAACCACTCTATCCGCAGAATATTCATTCCAGTCACGGGATAATATCCTGTTTTGCCTGTGCAGGTCTTCAAAAGCGGTCGTATGGGGGAAAGGAGTAAGAACGGTAAATTCAGCCAGATCCAGTTCGATTTCCAGGAGGAAATCAACCAGCCTTTTTATGGAATCTTCGGTGTGATCGTCCAGGCCCAGCAGGATGGTACCCTCCACGCCAATCCCGTGATCATGGTATCTCTTGATTCTTTCCCGGATATAATCAGAGGTATCGAAAACAGCCTGATAGACATACCAGGCCCCCGCCTGCGCCGCCAGGTCGAGGACATGGGGCTTGTCTTCAATGGGGTGGCTGCACCATTTCTTCTTCAGGGGAATCATTTCCGTAAAAAGATCGATCTCCCATTGCGTGTCCTGGGCAAGGGAGTTGTCCACGATAAAGAGCCTGTTGTTGTCAATGGAGGCCATCTCGGCAATGGCCTTGTCAATTGGCCGCGGTCTGAACTCCCGTCCTCCCAGATAGGCCACCGCACAGGGATAGCAGTGAAAACGGCAACCTCTCGAGGCATGGACCAGATCGACCATCTGCACACCCCTGTAATTATACAACGGCCTGTTCAGGATCTCCCTTTTAGCTGTCCCCACCATCTCGATGGGAGGTCGGTCGTCTAAATAATCATACACCTTCTGAAGATTGCCTCCATGGAAATCGGAAAAGACCTTTTCCATTCGGCTTTCCGCCTCACCAAGAAAAACGGAATCGGCGTGCAGAGTCGTTTCTTCTGCATGAAGCATCGCGGCAATCCCTCCAAAGATCACCTTGACTCCCTTTTTCCTGTACAGGTCGCCGATCTCCCATCCCCGTTTCACCTGGACCGTCAGCATCATGGATATGCCCACGAAATCGACAGGATCATCGAAATTTATTTCCTCCAGATTTTCATCCACAAAATCCACTTCCACGGTTTCAGGCAGGGCCGCCGCAAACACAACCGGGCCGTGGGGCGGAAGATGGAATTCGGTCTGCCTTTCCAGTTTTGGCCATTTCGGATAGATCAGTTTGAATTTCAAAAACTTCTCCTTTTAGATCGCGGCAAATCATTGTTATCCCGCAGAGACGCTGAGACGCAGAGTTTGCTGGAAATCGGCATCGAAATCGGTATCGGTATCGATCATAAAGAGGGAACCGCCCCTAATTCAAACCTCATGGGTATCCTATTCAAAAATCCAGGGAGGAGTGAAGTCACAAGGTCTTTTTGCTGTCGTATTGGCTTTCTGCAGTCCTCCGCGCCTCTGCGTCTCTGCGCGAGATCTCTTTTTCGGGGCATTCAATCTGCCCTGCAAGCTTCCTTCCCGAATGTTTCTGCCATACCCAATCATCGGTTCCCATCCGCCAATCGCTTTGCTTCAATCAGGCGTAAATGCAGGCTGTAGCCATATTCCCCATACGCAGTCAGCTCCAGTTGCAACGGCATGAACGGATCATTTTTCTTCTCGTCTCTTCTATCTGCCCCTGCAGTCACGGAACGCACCAGACGTTCATCCATATATTGATGAATATCCCATGAATTATCGGGATGAACCCGTACGTCTTCAACCGTTTTATTACCCATCTCATAGCGGCAGGTAAAGGAGCCATCCGCCGACCATGCCGAGCCGGTCAGTTCCCCTGAAGGCCTGAAAAAAATAAGGGTGATATCCCTCATCAATCCTTCGGCAAAAGCCTTCGATTCAAACGGAGGAATTCCTCTTTCCACATGAACCTGTTGATCGTACGTGGCATCAAACAGAACAAACCCTTCCACGGTCATGATCACACAGTGCACAACCTCCCGCTTTGGATATACATTGGTCACACCGATGACGGAAGCGGTCCCCCCGCTTGCCAGCACTGCCTCAATGGAATGGATAAACTGCCGGTTTTCTTTAACAAAGGGGGCAGCACACCTGGACTCGCTTCCGGGAATGATCAAAGAAGAAAGAGGTTCCAGCCTGTAGGACCGACTGCAGGAAACCCCGAAAAGCAAAATCGCCACACAGAGGACCTTCGGGAAGAATCGCCTCATCAAAAATACCGTCATGCTTCCCTTCACTTCTCTACGAAGAGGGATTCTGGTAGATCTTCATTCACCCTCACGTTCTCGAATCGAATGGTCGTATAAGAATCGTCTCCCTCGTAGAGGACAACGGATCGAATGACACCGGGACGATCGGAGGGAAGAAGTTCGATTTTGCTGATGAATTTTGAGAGAGATTCCATCCTGGGTCTCAATACGATCGCCCTTTTATCCTCCACCGTCGCCTCAAAATCAGGATTGTCACCAAAATTACCGCTCAACCAGAGGGAGATCTCCCCCATAACCACCTGCATCCCCTGCATGCCAGGACCCTGGTCTTCCCGAAAACCATCCCGCCCTTCAAGAAATCGTCGTGTTTCCCCGTTATGCATCAAGAGGACACTACGAACCGGGCTCTTGTATTCCCAACGCAGGGAACCGGGTTTCTTAAAGTAAAATACCCCTTTTGAAACAAAAGGTTGTACAAGTATCTTCAAGTTTTTTTCCTGGACGAAATCCGCGCTCAAGCTCTTTACAGCCTTTGCCTCCTCACCGAACTTTTTCAAATCACCGGTCCAGCCCAAAAACACGCTGCAAGTCAGGCAAACAACCGCAATCTCAAAAAGCCTCTTCAAATGGACGTTTCGTCTCCGCATCATCAGGCCATTCCCCCGTTCACGGAAATAACCTGGCCGGTAACGTACGATGCATCATCCGAACAGAGGAATTTTACGACTTTTGCCACTTCCACAGGCCTTCCCACCCTGGCCATGGGAATCAAACCTTTGATGACATCCCTTGGAATCTCTCGGATCATGTCCGTCTCAATCAATCCCGGCGCCACCACGTTCACCCGCACACCGAGCCTCGCCACCTCGGAAGCAATAGCCCTGCTTGTTCCGATAAGGCCGGCCTTGGCGGCAGAGTAGTTGGCTTGCCCCCTGTGCCCGATAAGGCCCGAAACGGAGGAAATGGAAACAATGGAACCCCGCTTCCGAGAGACCATTTTCTCCAGGATTGGCCGGGTAACATTATAAAATCCCTTCAGAGTAGTATTGATAACGGAATCCCACTCGTCTTCCGTCATAAAAATGAACAGGCCGTCCGAGGCGATACCCGCGTTATTCACTAATACGTCGATCTGTTCAAACCGGGTGAATATTTCTGAAAGAGCAGCCCCTGCCTCGCCGGAATCGGAAACGTCAAACCTGCTGATCTCTCCATCTCCACCATTTTCCCGGATGATATTCACCGTCTCTTCCGCCGCATGCTGATCGGAACGGTAGTTTACAATCGTATAGTAGCCATCCCCTGCCAGTTCCAGGCTGATGGCGCGGCCAATTCCCCTGCCCCCGCCTGTCACAAGGGCCACCCTGTCTATCCTTTTTGGTTCCATGAACCGATTCTCCCTTTCCTATTCCGCCTGGATAACCTGCAGGGTTACCTTTCCAAGCAGGTTCCCGTCCGCAGTTATCGTACCCGTAATCTCATGATACATGTCATATTCAAAGACCTCCCTGGACTCGGTTATCAGAACGCTGTTCAGATCGATTTTCTCGCAATGAAAAACCGCTTCCCGGATACCAACGAGCCAACCTTTCCCCTCAAAATCCTCGCCCTTTTTCTGAAATTCCCGCCAGCCTAAGAACACCGTTGCACTCTGCGCGACCAACTCTATCAGAACGATAGGACTCACGGAATCCCCCTGGCAGAGCGGCCACTCTTCCAGAACCACAGATTCCGTAATGGCCCAGTCCCGGCCCAGATCAACGACTTTTTTGATCAGCCTCATGGGCGCCCGGTGAGGCATGAGCTTGTCCAGATCCATTTTCATAAATAAAAACCTACAGTGTAATTCCTTGATTTCAAAAGAAAATCATACCGGGAAATTGAGATTGACCGGAAAAGGAAATGATGATAGATTATATTCTTTTACGATATTTCCTCTGCTGTGTAAAGCCACAAGAAGAAAGTACAGCAAATCCGAGCAAGGCGTTGCATGGTGTTACAGTAACTGTGCGAGTGGCATCCTGCCACGATTTTCCTTACCGCACAGATCCTACAAAACTGCGGGCAGTTGCTCCGCGCGGGAAAACCTATTATGGATAGACTGACTGACGAATTGAGACGCAAGATTGTCACCACGCTGAACCTGGAAGAGACGAAACCTGAAGACATTGCTGAAAATGACCCTCTGGTCGGGGGAGAGCTCGGTCTCGATTCCATTGACATCCTTGAACTGGTGATGATGATCGAAAAGGATTATGGTGTAAAAATAGACAACAGAGAATTGGGTGCAAAGGTTTTTGCCACCTTGAAATCGCTGGCTCAATATATACGGGAAGAGACCCCTGGAGCAGCAGCTTGACGAATGTTCGGGCTTACATTACCGGAATGGGTTTGATTACCCCCTTAGGAAAAACGGTTGCGGAAACCCAATGCGCTATCCTGCAGGGGCAAAGAGGTTTCAAACGGATATCCATTTTTCCCACCCCGGGAGATGACGCTTTCCTCGTGGGAGAAATCGACGGTTTACCCGAGGGCAACGGTCTACCCAGAACACATATCCTCGCACGGATTGCGGCCGAAGAAGCGATGACCGGGTCGGAACAACCGCCCGGCGCCATCATCGTGGGAACCACAACCGGAGGAATGGCCGAAACCGAAAAAAACCTTCGGAAACACAAACCGTCCCCTGCATCTTACAGATATCACGGTGCCGGTTCCGTTGCCGACTATCTTGCTTCAATCCTTGGGTGTGCGGGTCCGGTAATCACCGTCTCAACAGCCTGTTCTTCCAGCGCCACAGCTATCAAAGTGGCGCTGGAAATGCTGAGACAAAAGAGGATAGAAAGCGTCTTGGCCGTGGGAGCGGACTCCCTGTGCCGCTTGACCTATTACGGGTTTAAATCGCTCCAGTTGATCGACCCTGCAGGGGCAAGACCGTTTGATCTGAACAGGAAGGGAATGACGGTAGCCGAAGGAGCAGGAGCGATCTTCCTTCAGGGGGCAGACCATGTGCCCGAAAATGCCATCGCCGAAATCCTTGGCGCCGGTTTGAGCTGCGATGCATTTCATCCCGCATCCCCCCATCCTGAAGGCAGGGGGGCACTGGAGGCGATGAAGACAGCGCTCCGAGATGCGGGCGTCTCTCCCCTGGATGTGGATTATATCAACCTGCACGGAACAGGGACCATTGACAACGACTTTTCGGAATCCGCAGCGGTAAACAGGCTTTTTGGAAACACGATTCCCTGTCATTCTTCCGTCAAGGGCGCCATGGGACACTCCCTTGCAGCGGCGGGAGCCATCGAGGCCATCATTTCCGTGATGGCTATGAAAAACAGCATGGTCCCTCCCAATACCGGCTGTAAGGTTCCTGACCCCACCCTTAATATGAATCCGGTGAGGGAGCCTTTAAAAAAAAATATCCGGACCGTTCTTTCAAACTCCTTCGGCTTCGGTGGAAACAATGCCGCGGTTGTTATGGGAACTCCGGGTAACCCGGTGAAGGACAACGATCCAACCTCGGACCTCCCCCTCACCATTGCAGGCAGATCGCTCGTCTCGGGAGCCGGGTTTATGGCCGAAACCGTGAAAGCCGTATCTCAGGGAAAAGACTGCAAAGGAATTCTGTCGGAAAAGGAACTGACCCGAAATCTTCCGGCAAAAACGGTTCGGCGGATGAAAAGATTGCCAAGGATGGTTTTATCTCTTGGGATGGATGCCTGGGAAAACTCCGGTTTGAAAGAAGGACCAGGGTCCCTGTTTTTTGGGACAGGCTGGGGCTCCCTTTCAGAAACTTTTAACTTTATGACGCAACTTATCGATTCTGATGACCAATTCGCAAGCCCTACAGATTTTATCGGCTCGGTTCACAACGCCTCTGCAGGGCAGGCTGCCATACAATTCCAGGCCACCGGCCCCAATATCACCACCACGGGAGGGAATTACTCGTTTGAACAGGCCCTTTTGACAGCAAGCCTGTTATCCCGGGGATCGGATGCACCCGTGTTAGTGATCGGAGGAGATGAATCTCATGAAACCCTTTCTCCTCTTTTTGACCCATCGGCCCCTGAAGACACCGCCAGGTCGGATGGAGGAGGAGCGCTCCTTCTGAAGAGAGGGACGGAATCTTCAGGAATGGACCTTTCCCCGATCTTCCTGGAAAAATCCTGTGACGACGGGTCCACCATTCGTGCGCTCATCTCCAGCTTAGGGGGGCCGGAGAAACTTAACTTCCAGTACGGCGCCCTGTTCGCGGGCATTCCTGAATCAGAAAAAGGTTTTTGTCACAAACAGTTAAACGAATTTATTAAAGAATCGGATTTCAGGGGTTCCGTTATAGACTACAGAAAAATAACAGGGCAGTTCGCCTCCGCCTCCGCCGTGGCCACCGTTTTAGCCATTGCTTTTACGGAATCGGGAAGAATCCCTGAACACCTTTGCGACAAAGGACGTTCGGATCTGGGCGGCAAAGGAATTCTGATTGTGGGGTTCGGACCATATGTTACAGGAATCGGTATTTTGAACAAAGGTTTCTTATGAAGATATTGCTTATATCCGCGAATACGGTAAAAAGCCCCTACCCTGTGTACCCTCTGGGACTTGATTACGTGGCGGGCGCCGTCGGGGAAGCTCATGATGTCCGCGTTCTGGACATGAATGATCCGGTTGACCAGGCATCCCTGGGAGAAACACTGGTCTACTACGCTCCCGATGTTGTGGGTCTCTCGCTCAGAAATATTGACAGCTCGGAGCAATCCGACAAAGATGGCTTTTTCGGCGCATACCTGCAGTTGATGAAAACCATCCGCAAACATACCAAGGCGCCAATCGTACTGGGGGGAAGCGGATTCAGCCTGTTCCCCGACGAGCTGATGGAGGTCCTGGGGGCGGATTACGGTATCGTGGGAGAAGGCGAAAGACTGCCCGAGTTGTTAGAGGCTATCGAGGAAGGCAGAACGGACTTTTTTAGTCCCGGAATCCTGAAGGCCGGAATCTTGAAAAAGGGCGCAACGGCAACAACCCCCCCCCCTTGGGAAAAACCGTTTAAAAGAGATTTCCTGCGGCGGAAATCTTACGGGGCATACTATATCAAAAACGGGGGCATGCTCAATCTACAGACAAAGCGAGGGTGCAATTTTCGTTGCATCTACTGCACATATCCGCACATAGAGGGAAGAGTTCTCCGGTTCATTTCTCCCGAGGAGGTGGCCGATACCGCCATGCGCCTTCAAGAAAGCGGGGCAAAATATCTCTTCATAACCGACTCGGTCTTTAACTCGGACTATCGACACAGCATAGCGGTTGCGGAGGCTTTTGTTCGAGCAGGACTCTCGATTCCATGGGGGGCCTTTTTCGCTCCTACACTGCCGCCTGAAGGGTATTTCAAACTGCTTCGTGAGGCAGGTCTAACGCATGTGGAATTCGGGACGGAATCGTTGTCTGCAACCATGTTGAAGGCCTACAGAAAACCGTTTGTTCCCGCTCACGTTGAGGAAGCCCATCGTCGGGCTGTAAACGCCGGACTTCATGTTGCCCATTACCTGCTACTGGGCGGTCCGGGAGAAAACCGCAGTACCGTGGAAGAGACGTTGTCCCGACTCGAAGACCTGAACAGGAGTGTCTTCTTTTTTTTTGCGCTGTGCGCATTTACCCTCATACGGAACTGTACCGTATGGCCGTGGAAACCGGCAAAATCTCCAGAGATCAAAGTATCCTCCGGCCCGTATTCTTCCAGCCGGAAGGGATCACTACCGATGAGATTGTTCAGCAGGTAAAGGAACGTGCCGGCAACCGATTCAACTGGGTCATCGGATCCGGCGGCGAAATAACCGGGAAAATCATCGCCAAAATGCATAGCCGCGGCCACTCGGGGCCGCTGTGGGAACATTTGATAGGGGTGTAATATGAAATGGCATACTATGCATTTGATCACATCCTCTTCGGATGAGGTTGTTATGGAAGCCGAGGCGAACCCTGGCTCTCCATGGTTTTCCGGTCATTTCCCCGATGATCCGGTTCTTCCGGGAATCGCCCAGATCGCCATGGCCTTTGAAGCGGTCAAGCATCTCCGGGGAGAGGGTATAAAGATAAGCGAAGTAAAAAGAATACGATTCAAACAGATCATAAGGCCCGACGACAGATTGACCATCCGTGTCTCTAAAGGGAAGGAGAACACCTATACCTTTCGTATTTTGCTGAAAGGAGAGCTGGCCTGCAACGGGATACTCTCGGTAAGGTAAACGTTTATTCAGGAGGAAAAATGGAGTCAAAAATGGAAATCTCAAGCATTATTCTGAAAGTTGCACAAATCATGATCAACGAACTGAAACTGGAGGATGTCACACCGGAAACGTTTGATCCGGACCTTGACCTCATTGACGAAGTGGGAATCGACAGCATGGATTTAGCAACGGTTGCCCTCGTCCTTCAGGATGAATACGGCATCCGTATCGACGAAGATGACTATCCCACGCTCTCCACCGTCCGCAAGATCGGAGAATATGTAAAGGGCAAACTGGCCTAAAAATTCAGGCCCACCGCCGATTGTGAAAATTCAAACTTCAGGTTGACATTTTCACATTTCTATCTTAGGCTGGCTGTATGATCCCAAGACTGATTTCAGATGAACTCCAGGAAGCCTTCAAAGAATACCCCGTGGTCACGGTGTTTGGGCCACGCCAGTCCGGCAAGACGACGCTCGTCCGGATGAATTTTCCTGACAAACCTTACTATTCCCTTGAAGAACCCGATGTTCGGCTTGCCGTTCAGGCCGACCCAAGGGGGTTTTTGCAAGGAATTCCCGAAGGCGCCATCCTGGATGAGGTCCAGCGGTTACCGGAGTTGCTTTCTTATATCCAGGGAGTTGTTGACGCTAAAAGTCAATCGGGAATGTTCATCCTGACAGGCAGTCACCAGCCTGAAGTACACCAGGCTGTCAGCCAGACCCTGGCCGGCCGTACTGCCATTCTCACGCTCCTGCCGTTTTCCGTAGGTGAACTCAAGAGCTACAGGGAGAAATGGGACCCTTTTGAATTGATCGTAACCGGAATGTTTCCAAGAATCCATGAGGAAGGATTAAAACCGACAAGGTTTTTCAATGGATATTTGCAGACCTATGTGGAACGGGATGTGCGGGCACTGATCAACTTGAAAGATCTGCGGCTATTTCAGCATTTTTTGATTCTGCTGGCGGGGCGAATCGGGCAGGTGATAAATTACGCCTCGCTGAGCAACGACGTGGGTGTCTCATCCACCACCATAAAAAACTGGATCAGCGTGTTGAAGGCTTCTTTTATAATCGTTGAATTGCCCCCATTCTTTGAAAATATCGGCAAGAGGGTTATCAGGTCGCCAAAAATCTATTTTACGGATACCGGTCTGGCCGCCCATCTTCTCGGCATCGTAACAGGGGATCAGGCATCACGCGATCCGCTCCGAGGGGGGCTCTATGAAAATCTGGTGATTCTTGAATTCTTTAAAGCCCATCTAAATAGTGGAAAACGACCGGATCTTTATTTCTACAGGGACACCCATGGAAACGAAGTGGATCTGATTGTGAAAAGCCGAAGAAAGCTGATTCCCATCGAAATCAAATCCGCAGCCACGTTCACACCGCAATTTCTGAAAGGGATTGAACGGTTCCGAAAGGCCATGGAAGGGCCGTGCGAAAAAGGATTTGTCTTCTATGGGGGAGACAGAAGAATGACCGTGAGAGACATCCAGGTGCTGAATATGTTTACTGACGGCATAAGAGAAATCTTGTGACGGAACAAGAGGGCGTATATCGCCTTCACTTGCCATCGCTCAGGCCTGTGAAAGAATCCTGCTTTCAAGGGGCATGACGATAAAGCCTTTGATCGTATCCGTAAACTGGTTGCGGCGGAGGGATCCGGGGAGCGGTTCGTCACCATCATCCTTGGGCGGGAACTGGGATTGCCGGAAACACAGGGGCGGCGATCAACAATTGCTTGACTGTTCGATAAATTGAGCAGAACATGATCGGAGCCTGTGACCCGGAGGCCGCTCAAATCGAGGCAGAAACTTCTCAAACGAGGGGGCCATCACCTTTTAACCGCCCGCTTCGCTCAAGACGCTAAGAACGCTAAGATTTGGTTTTTTTATCGAATCGGAACAGACGATTCGATAAAACAGTCGGCCCTTCGGGCATTTCGGAACGTTGCTAAATGATCTATTGAGGACTGACAGCCAAAAGATGCTGGCTATTTCCGTGATCGGTTTTACCCCGATCCGGAAAAAACCCAAAAAGTCCTCGCGTCCTTCGCGCTTTAGCGGTTCAATTTAACTGAAGTTTCATATGATTAAACCCGGATTCAAATTCTAAAAGGGAGGTTTCAACATGTTAGGAGTCATTGCAAAATTAACCATTAAAGAAGGAAAGGTGGATGAATTCATTGATCTGGTCAAGAGGCTCATGGCGGAAGTGGCCAAAGAAGAAGGGACACTCGCTTATGCATTGAACCGGGATCCATCGAACCCTAATGCAGTTATCTTCATGGAACGATACAAGGACAAGGCAGCTCTGGATCACCATTCCTCTACCCCCCACTTCAAGGCCTTCTTTGGAAGCATGAAAGGTCTTCTTGCCGGAAAACCTGAAATCAGTGTCTTAGAAGAAATCCAATCCATATAAAATTGAAAAAACAGGAATTGGAGTCGGACCAAACAGTGGATGATATTTAATACTATGCATAAATGCAGAGGTGCACGATGGACCATATCCGGTATATCGAAAAAACCCATGAATATTACCGTAGTCAGGGCTACGACAAAACCTACAATTACGCGCACAACGAGGATATTCCCTTCGTTCGGTTGAAGAAACCGCTTGCGGAATGCCGGGTGACGCTGGTGACCACGGCCGCGTTCCTGCTGTTGGACGAGAAAGGCCTTCCCCTGGAAGAACCCAGGATGACAGGCACCAATGAAATGGAGGTTTTCACGGCGCCCAGCGACTGGCCTGTGGATCGCATTCTGTCCGCCAGTGAGGATCATGACCGCTACCAGACGGACATGGAAGACGTCAATGCCTTTTTTCCCATCACGCGGATGCAGGAGTTTCACCAGGAAGGGGTATTCGGAAGCCTGAGCAGAAACTACTATCGGACCCTGCCCAATTACAGCCACCGCAAGACCACCCAGGTGGACGGCCCGGAAATCCTCCGGCAGTGCCGGGAAGACAACGTGGATGTGGCCTTGCTTACGCCTGTCTGACCCATTTGTCACCAGACCGTGAGTCTGGTTGCCCGCGTGTTGGAAGCAGGAGGGATCTCCACCGTCACCTATACCAACGCGCGGGATATCGCTGCCAGCGCCGGAAATCCGAGACAGATCTTTCTCAACTATCCCCTGGGAAACCCGGCGGGCCGGCCCCATGACCGGGAAAACCAGCGCAGCGTCCTGGGCGCAGGGCTGAAGTTGCTGGAAGAGGCAGAACGTCCGGGGATCATTGTCGATCTCCCCTACACGTGGTCCGACAGCCGGGAGTGGATGGAGAAATTCATGACCGAGGAGCAGCCTTTCATTTCTGATGACGCGGAAAAGAAGCGTCAGGATCTGCTGCAAAAGGCACGGAAACAGAAGGTCTGCTAAATAGATTAGAAGTTCCTAAAATATCTAAAATGAACTAAAGTGCCTAAAATTGATATTTGTTTTTCATTAACGAAAACAAGGATGTCCTATGGAAAGCCATAAAGTCACGGTGTATACGCAACCCTTCTGAGGCCCCTGCTCGTCACTGGCAGAGTATCTGACCGGCAAAGGGGTGTCGTTCTTGAGAAAAGATCTGAT
>ERZ889078.2735-NODE-2735-length-12303-cov-6.869285_pt1 | contig 12303 bp, 10 predicted proteins | sample MGYA00521266_ERZ889078 | MGnify/ENA primary metagenome ERZ889078 (study PRJEB32303, sample SAMEA104408618) | aquatic metagenome | biome: Brackish water; feature: Pelagic; material: water | place: Baltic Sea | collected 2014-06-16T06:34:00 | depth 76,534 m ... | reverse complement strand
GGCTGTCATGGTTGCCTATGCGCCAACCTCGCCTATAATAGAGGTGATCCAAGCAAAAGAGGACAGCAATGGCACGGTTCAAGTCGAAGTGCACGTATCTAGTCCGGCACCCATGCACCGCGTAATGCTCCGCACCACCCAAAATGATTTTGATACGGTAACGACACTGTCAAGCGATACGAGCATATGGGTAACCGCCCCGACCATTGCGAACGTATACTTTGTCAGTGCCTGCGCAGCAACCCTTCAATCAGATGGTCACAGGCTAGAAAGTCTTTTTAGTCAAGAAAAAATGATCTTGGCAGGCCAGGTTGGCATAGAGGAGCAAATGGACCTACCCAAACCCACCGCACTCTTTACCCTTTTGCAAAACCGCCCTAACCCTTTTGATGAATCTACCTGGATCGGGATCCATGCTGCCGCTCAAATTCAAGAAGAGTATGGGGAAATTTGCATCACCGATATGGCTGGGAGACTGATTAAGGTATTACCCATCACCTTGCATGCAGGTGTAAATGAGGTCCTTTACCGCCATGGATATGGCGAAGTAGGCACCTACAACTACAGTCTTTTTATTCGGGGCACGTGCTTAGAATCAAAAAAAATGATTTTTGCAAACTAGTGCGATTATATTTTTTCCTTACCAATAGAATATTTAACTTGTGTCCCACAAACACTCACCTAAACAATTGATATGATTAAAAAACTTACTCTCAGCGCATTACTAGTTGCGGGAGCCTTTGCGTCTAACGCGCAGCAGGTCATTCTGAACGTAATGAACCCCTCAACAATTGCAGGGGTGTATGCCCATACAAACCAAGGAAATGGCTCCGCATGGGGCTTGGCCAACTTGCTTGATCCTGCAGATGCAGTTTTAGACACGTTGGTTATGATGGACGACGGCGACACAAACCAAAACAACAGCTACGGATATGTATTCCCCCAGAGCTATTGCGGGTGTGATTCTTCTGGAGTAATGAACAGTAGCGTTGACTTCTCAGGAAAGATTGTACTGATTTCACGAGGCAGTTGTGAATTTGGGAAAAAGGCATACTTGGCACAGCTCCGCGGGGCTGTCGGTGTGATTATCTATAATGCATTCTTGGATTCGGACCCTTCAGGTGGAATGATTAACATGGCTGGAGGCGTCTACGGTATTAACGTGACCATTCCCGTGGCGTTTGTAGTGAATGGCACAGGACAAACACTGAAAGATGAATTGGACAATGGAACCACCGTCGTAGCCTTCTTGGGCGCGAAAGCGGGTGCCTTTGGCAATGATTTGGCCATGAGTGCAAACAAGGTCCTTACTCCTGGAGAAATGGCACGTCCGCAGTTAATTTCTGCTGACTCTACCGACTACTCCGTTGCCCTTGGGTTCTGGATGCGTAATGACGGATTTTCTAACCAAACCGCTGCAGTGGCGGGTGCAGAAATCACGTATAACGGCAGCGTTGTTTACACCAACACCACCAACTCTTTTGGTTTGAACAGTGGAGACTCTAGTTATATCTCCTTTCCTCCTTTTGCACAAGCATCTTATCCCAATGGAGAATACACCTTTACGTATAGCGCAGCTATTTCAGGGGGTACGGATGATTTTCCTGCGGACAATGAGATTAGCTATACCGTTCGAATGAACGATGGCATCTATTCCTATGCGCGCGTAGATTCAGACTTCCAGCCTTTGGACAACGTCTCGGTTCGTCCAAGCTCATTCTCTTATTGGGCTCCAGCCTTGCATTTCTATCACAAGAATGCATCGAATATGACCATGGACGGAGTCAAGTTTGCGGCCTTCATGACCAATGGTGATTCGATCACAGGTCGTTCGTTGGACATCGCTGTCTACGAGTGGGATGATTTCTTCTTTGGTTTGAATGACCCAGGTATCAGCACCAGCACCTTGTCTAATACGCCTATCTTGTTGGAGTCTTATACCTTCATGGATGAGTATCAAGACAGCGCAGTGACGCACATGTTCCAGACCCCATTAGAATTGACTAATTACCAGCGTTACGTTGTTGCTGTTGTATCTGCCAATACGGATATGTACCTCAACCACTCACGTGATCCATCTTATGGCTTCAATGAGACTCAGTCTACTGCGCAGCCTGTTTGGCTCTTGATGGTCGATGGCACTTGGTCCACCTCGCATTGGGACGACTATGTACCCACCATACAGTTGATTATGAGCGAGAACAACATCTCTGTGGATGAAGTTGCGGCTGAATTAAAGCCTTATCCTATCCCTGCAGCACACATCTTACATATCCCAATGCCCAACGTGGGTAATGAGGGTAGCCTTATGGTGTATGACATGTTAGGCAACTTGGTACTTAGCCAGGAAGAGCTGAACAAAGACGGAAACCTTCTTAAGGTAGACGTTAGCACACTTCCTTCTGCGAATTATCTCTTCACCATCACTTCTGCTGATGGCAAGAACTCAAGCTTTACGGTGGTTGTAGGACGTTAATCGTCCTATCGCCTAAACGCAAGCGCCCGGGGAAACCCGGGCGCTTTTTTATTGTTTAAAAAAAGATGCGCTACAAATGGGGTTTGCACTCCTCCTTACACAAATTGGTAGTCTACGCCAGACACTTGGGTTAACAGGGTTTGCGGCGCATCTAACACCTTTGCTGCCATAGGCGGAGTTGGTGTCACGGGACTGTTGACGGCTAGATATTCTTTGATCACTTCATGCAGGGTAAAGTCCTTTGTCAAACCATTCTTAACCCCTTTAATGCGGCACAAAATATCATCAGGATCCCCATCACGCTCACAGGCAGACAAGGTGTACATTCTTGATAACTCAATGGGTTCCCCGTGGATAAGGGCCTTCTTTACGCGCTGACCCTTGGGCGCAAAAGCCTCAAACTCAATGGTCATGCCTTGAAACTTGATTACCCAACCCCCAAAGCGTTCAGCTGCTTCTTTGGCAAATACATTGTTGAGCTCCTTTTCTAACCATTTTTTAATTTGCGCGCCATTGGCTTGCGCTACGCGCACATTCGAATCTACGGGTAGCATATCAAACAAGTAGCCCGCGGTTATTGGCACATTGCCTGTGTGGTCCGGGGTCGTACGCGGAGGACAAAAGCGGAAGCCATTTGAAAGGACGACATCTATATCCTTCAGTTTCCAGTTAAGGGCATTAAGAATCATGGTATCCATAGGATTCTCAATCACAAAGTAGCGATACAGGGGCAAAGTGCTGTAGCCCACGATGGTATCAATCTCCGCCTTGAAGGGCGCCTCATTTGCCGCAATGATATTGGCTAATTTGGCATCTGCCGGATAGGTTTCTGCATTGACCTCATCTAAGGTGTAGGTATCCTTTACCAACTTGCCGTTTTCAAAGCGCATCTCAAGACGTCCAACAAAGGACCCAAAGGCGCCAGGCTCTACCACTTTGGCATACGTACACGCAATGGGCACACGTACACGTTCATGGGTATCGCCACCAAAAATGTAGTCTACCCCTTCGCATACAGGGAGATTAGCCAGTGCGATTTGTTGTGAAAGCCCCATATGGGCAATAATGATCACCGCTGCACACTTTTCTTGGTTGCGCAACACATCCACATAGTATGCGGTATTTTCCTCGGGTTTGGAATACAAAATCCCCTTAGAATAGTTGGGCGACTGACGTACCGGCACCAGGTGGTCGGTATAGCCTAGGAAGCCGATTTTTACGCCATTGACGGTCCAGATATGGTACGGTGGAAAGATTAATTCCCCTCTTTTACCCTCTCCTGCATCGTGGAACATATTGGCACAAATCTTGGGGGCATGCAAGGACCCTAAAAGCGCCTGCATGGCTTTTTTATAATATACCACCTCCCAGTTACCTGGCAGGTATAGGTCGTAGCCTAAAGCGTTCAGAATGGGCACCATTGCTTGACCAGTCGTCTTCACACTTAATTCAGAACCCTGAAACATATCTCCTGTGTCCATCAAAAAGCTGTGGGCATGCTTCGCGCGTTCTTGCTTCAAATAAGTAGCCAGGTGGGCATAGCCGCCCGTTTTTCGGTAGACGGCTTGGTCATTTTCCCAGAACATCTCATCGTGCGGGTGCACTTGACAATGTACATCTGTGGTTTGGAGTATGGTTACGGTGGCATTGCCACGATCATCCGCTACCTCCCCAGATGCCGTACCAGAGGGATTTGTCCCGTCATCATCAGCTAGAAGGGTTTGAATGCCTTTAAATGCGGCCACAGAACCGAGAGCGCCTGCGCCCAATAGGAAAGATCTACGTTTCATCTCTTGGTGTATCTAGATTGAATAGGGATTTATTTGGCCGCTACAGCCATCGCGTCAAGTTTTGCTTTGATGGGACCAAATGGGCCCAACTTATGTTGTTCTTCAGAAAAACCATCTGCATACGGACCAAATGGGTGGTCATACGGCTTTTTAGACAGGTCGGGCCAATCCCCAGACAAATCTTTGGAAGGTCTTGGCTGGGTATTGACCCAAGCGGCCACATCCCATGCTTCTTCATCCGTTAATTGGGCCTCATCATGTGAAGCGCCTTGGGGCATATTCCACTTGACATATTTGGCAAAGTTGGACATACGGTACAATCCTGCCCCGTCATTGTAACTCAGTGGACCCCATAAAGGGGGATAGGTATAGACCCCAGCCGCATCTATAACCCCTTGCCCATCTACTTGATGGCAAGAAATACATTTTTCTACATATACAGCCTCCCCATGCACTGGGTCAAGTGCTCTATTTAAAAAGGCCAGGTCCTTAAAGCCAGAACCAGGAGGCTTTTCTCCTTTGGGCACTTCTTTGCCCAGGAATTGAATGTAGGCGGCCATCGCTTGCATCTCTGGAGAATCCGCAGTGAGCGCGGTGCCATTTAGGCTGCGTTCAAAGCAGTCATTGATGCGCTTAACCACATCTTCCACTTGGCCAGAACGTGCGCGCAATTTTGGGTAGGTAGCGGCAACCCTGGAGTAGTTGTTTCCAAACACTTTGGTCCCTGCTTCTAGATGGCAATTCTGACAGTTAAGCCCATTGGTATTGCCCGCTTTTATCTTGCCATTGGGACCGAAATATTGTGCGGTATAAGCGACCAATTCCTTGCCATAAAGCAACTGTGCTCTTTGGGCCGAATCTGCCACAGCCAACACATCCGGTGCCTGCCAGTATTCCATTACAGGCTTTGCCCCTCCTCCCTCTTCTATGTTTGTTGCTAATGACCTAAAGGATGCCCTCCATTGTTGTACCCAAGGGGTAGGTTGGGTAAAATACCCAATATAGATCGATAGCAAAACAATCATGGCTACCAAAAAACTCGTAAGGCCCAAAAGCTGCCGAAGCAATTTTTGCCCTAGGGGATCCATCCAATTAGGCTTGGCCATTCTTGGTTTTAGTGGGGCAATTTGTCACGCAGAAGGCCATAGGTATAGGTTCCTAAAACCGCAAAGAAAAGCACCACGAACATGGAAGTGATTCCGTAGCCCACATTGACCACAATGGGTCCAGGGCAGGCGCCACTTAACGCCCAACCCAAACCAAAGAGGGTGCCGCCCAAAAGGGACTTCACCATCTGGGGCTCTTTAGACGAAAATTTAATGGGGTTGCCTTGGATGTCATTCAGGTTAAACTTTTTAATCAAGAAAACGCCCACAACACCCAACACAACTGCTGTGCCTATGATGCCATACATATGAAACGACTGGAAACGGAACATTTCCTGAATCCGATACCAGGACATGGCTTCGGATTGTGCCATAATGATTCCAAACAAGGTGCCCGCGAGGAGATATTTAAAAAACTTCATCAGTAAATAGGTTTAAGCCAATGGATAAATGAATGGGAAAAGCAAATGGGTCATCACGAGTCCACCTAGGAAGAAGCCCACTACCGCTACCAAAGAAGGCAACTGAAGATTGGACAGTCCTGAGATCGCATGACCAGAAGTACAACCCCCTGCATAGCGGGTTCCAAACCCCACCAAAAATCCACCAATGGCAAGTACTAAAAAGCCCTTTAAGGTCAACACTGATTCCCAGCTAAATACTTCAGAAGGTTGCATGCCTTCGGGCGCAGCAAAGCCAAGCGTCGACAGATCCGCAAGGGTCTCAGGCGAAATAATAACGGCGGTACCTCCATGCATAAAGTGGTATGAAATAAATCCTCCTAGGGCTGCCCCTACCAAAAAAGTAAGATTCCATGTGTTTTCTCGCCAATCAAAATCAAAAAACTTGATTTTTCGCCCAAAAGTCATGGCACAAATCGTGCGCAAATTGGAAGAAAAACCAAATGACTTCCCAAAAAAGATCAAGGTAAACATCACCGCGGAGATGAGCATGCCAGAAAACCACCATGGCCAGGGACTAATGAGAAAATCTATCATGTAAGAACGTTTTAGGTTGAAATGATTTCTCTCCTAAGATATTCAACGTTCTCTAATTAGAGTGTGATGAAAGTCACTTCACCCCTTTGTTCGATGCACCAGATGGACAAAAGTCATGAGTTGTTTCTTCTTGGTGGGGGTCTCGTGCTCCCATATGACAGACTTTTCGAGCTTATAATCTGCGTGAAACAACGCAACGATGGCCTTCTCATCATAGCGCTGCACAGGCAGGCTAGAGCATTTTTCTGGACCATCTAGCGCAAATGTCCCTATAATGATATGCTTAGGCACCCACTTTTTGAGGTTTGCCACATACGTATCTATTTCTTCTTTGACTGTGAGAAAATGGAAAACCGCTCGGTCATGCCAGACGGCAATATCTCTTTCTGGCTTGTAATCTAAAACATTACAAACGCGGTAACTGATCGCATTGCGCCCCTCATCGGATTTCAGCTCCATCTTAGCTTGTGCCAACGACCGAATCGAGATATCAAAAACTTCTACTTGTTCATGGCCTGATTCCACCACCTTTTCTGCCAACGCACTGCGTCCACCGCCACAATCGACGACCATTTCTTTGGGGTTAAGAGAGAGACCCCGTATCCAATCTAGACTGGGCTGAGGCTCATCTTGCGTCCAAGAAACATCTTGGATCGTTTTTGTTTCATAGATGTTTTCCCAGTGTTCTCGAAGGGTCGATTTGTCAGCCATAGTGCAAACATGGTGATTATATCCTAAATGCGTCGTGACCTACATCACGCAGAAGGTCCTGCAGCGCCTCGTGGGTTTGGGCCTTTAGGGGTATTCCGGCTTTTGAACCCACCACCCGCGCGACCTTGTCCATTACCACCCGCGCTAGATCGGCCACCTGCACGGCCTTGACCTGGGCGACCTGGTCCACGTGACCCTGGATTCCATGCGGGCGCCTCGCCTAAGCTATCAGGAGGAGAAAGCTTGTCAAAATCACGCTCTAGGAGACGTTCAATCTTGGTAAAGCGGTACATGTCCTCTGGGCAGACAAACGTAATCGCCATGCCTTCTGTTTTGGCACGTGCGGTACGCCCAATTCGGTGTACATAATCTTCTGCATCGTTCGGCACATCATAATTCACGACCAGATCAATGCCCTTAATGTCGATTCCGCGGCTCATTACATCGGTGGCCACCATGATGCGAATCCGGCCAGCCTTAAACGCGCTGAGTGCTTTCTCTCGGGCATCTTGTTCATAATCTGAGGACATGCCCTGTACAGAGTAGTTGCGTTGGGCCAGCTTTCGCGTAAGCTGCTCTACTTTCTTCTTGGTAGAACAGAAAATGAGGATACTGTTAAATCCGTCTTTGTCCTTGAGCAGGTGCTGGGCCAAGCCGATCTTTTGCTCTTCAAAAGCAAGATAAATTTGTTGTGTCACCCCCTCTGCAGGCTTAGAAATAGCCACCGAAACCTCTTCAGGGTTCTTCAGAATCTCTTTGGCTAGATTGCGGATCTTAGGTGCCATGGTAGCCGAAAACATCAAGCTTTGACGCACTTCTGGCAAAGTTTTGATGATGCGCATGATGTCATCATAAAAGCCAATATCCAGCATGCGGTCTGCCTCATCTAGAATAAGATACTTGACCTCAGAAAAGTCCACGTTGCCCTGTTCCATATGGGAGATCAATCGCCCTGGGGTTGCAATGATGATGTCTGCGCCACCTTTGAGCGCTTGTGCTTCTTGATCCCATGCCACGCCATCACTGCCGCCATAGACGGGATGACACTTCACTTGAGCAAAATAGGCTAAGCCTTGAACTTGGTGGTCAATTTGAATAGCCAATTCACGCGTTGGACACAATATGAGCGCCTGCACTCCCCCCAATGGGCTTTCAGAAATATGATTCAGAATAGGCAGCACAAATGCGGCCGTCTTGCCCGTGCCCGTTTGGGCACAGCCGATCACGTCCTTTCCCTCTAGGATGAGCGGTATGGCTTTGTCTTGAATTTCGGTCGCATCTACATAATTCATGTAATCGATGGCATCCAATAATGAGTCGTTGAGACCGAATTCTGTAAACTTCATACGTTCCGCGTGTAGTGGCTGCAGTTGAGCAGCGGCGCAAAGGTAGGGCTTTGTCGGCCGTAGGATCTAGTCGTCTCCCTTAGAGCCGAATCTAGTCCATTCTCAAAACCTCCAACCGGTAAAGATGATCATGATACACCCATTGCCCTAGGTATTTGTCCGGGCCGGACGACAACCTGGACCCTTCTCATTCCCTATTGTTTCACAAATCTGATGGTTTTAGCCGCTTTACCATGAAGTACTTTTATGAGGTACGTACCTGAAAATAAATGCGAGACATCAACTTTTTCTGTTCCGCTTAGCCCTATGTAAGAACCCAAAATTTGTCCTTGGATGTTCACAATGGTCACATCGTACGGGTCAAGAGGCCCTTCAATATGAAGGTACTCGGAAGCCACAGGTGAAGGATATAGGTTGATGTTTAGTGGCGATTCCATCTCGTCCACATCCGTGACGTTTTGCGCAATACTTACGTTCACAAATTCCCAATTACCAAAAGAAAACCCTGGCACAGGTTCTGTGATTTCCCAAAAGATTGTGTCATGATTCAGACACATCAGTCCCGCAGCGTTGTTGACCAAGAGTGCCTTCACGATTAAGGAATCGGCATCCGTGACATTGTGATTAAAATACATTAACGCTGCATTGCCGATGGTGGTGTCCCGATGAACTATGTTACCTTGAAAATCAGAAATCTCCCATGTGACAATATTAGAATCCCTTGGGCTGATCAAATAAGGCCCGGGGGTGTACAGTTGACAAAAGGTCGAATCAGATGCGGAAACCGAAAGGCCCACCCATGAACATTGTTGGCCAATAGCCGTATGACTCAATGCTACAAAAGCCAATGTGGTGATGTACTTTCTCATGAGGTTTGAAATTATTGGAGATCAAATCTAATTCATTGCTCAAAACCAAATCTAATGCCCTCCTGAAAAAATTAACCCACACCATTCAAGAGATAAACCCAAAAATTCGAAGGCGATTCCCAATTATTTCCGAGCAGCTTTTACTATAAAATACACTGCTGGCATTTGCCCTTACACCTTTCGCGTATCTGGTCTGTCTGACATATTTTCACTTGAGATTCCTGTACTTTCCGAAAGTCTTCCGCATCATTTATGCTCTCATATTAGATTATAGACATGCATGAATTGAGTGCTCTATGAAAAAAATTATATATTCACATTTAACTATTGAAAAAGCTATGAAAAAAATCATGTTTCTGGCACTATTGTGCCCTTTGAGCCTATTTGCACAACAAAAATCAGGCACCACCTATTCATCGCATCCCGCTTTAGATGCAATAAATGCAATGAACAAAGCATTTGTAGAAGGAGATTTGGAAGCCTATGCAACCTACTTTTCACCTGATGTGAAGATTTATTCCATTGGTGAAAAGGAATCCACTGATTTAAAGCGAGATCTAGAGACTACCGAATGGTGGGTCAAAAATTTCGATATTACTATTTCCAGATCCGAAGGCGTGAGCCCTGACGTCATTCAATACAAGGGAGACAAAAAGGGGGTCTGGGTGATGGATTGGACTGATTTCTTGGCCGTCAATAAAATCTCGGGCGACACCGTGAAAACATGGTTTCACGATGAGTATTTTGTAAATAATGAGAACAAAATCACCATGTGGCTGACCTATTACAACCAAAACGACTTGGGAGCACAAGTCCAAAACTCATTTGGGGCTCACAGGAATGGCCGTGTATATGATGAGCACCCTATCATTGAATCCGTTGAAGCCGTAGTTGCCGCATGGGTTGCCGGCGATCCAGACGAGATGGCGACCCACTTTGCAGCTGACGCCAAATTCTATCGAATGGGCGATGGCGATGGCTACAAGGGAATTACACTTGAAGAAAGGAAAGCAAAGTGGACGGCGGGTGTACGTAACAACCGTGAACGGATTATGAGCGTGTATGGTTATCCAGATGCCATTCGCTATGAAAAGGGTGAAGGAGGCTGGGAGGTTCTTTCTTGGTGGAATTACACCAACGTAGACGCAGAAACCGGCGAGGAGTACAAAGGCTTTATACATATGAGCCATTCCTTCAATGCTGAGAGGAAGATTTCTCGTGAAGTCATGTGGATGGACCAGTCAGAAGAATAACGACTGGCTAGAAAATATTATGATCCGTTAATATCTCGTTTCATTGCTCCCCTTTCAGTAGAAGCTGAAACTTCTGAGGCGGGACATCGAGAAGATTAAATGGCTAAAAGCCCTGCCTAATGGCAGGGCTTTTTTATTTCATCATGAGGGAGATTGCAACGGTTAACTTCACCATTCTGGGCGCACATACGAGGGATTTGTGCATACCCATAGGGAGAGGCCACCGTTAGGGTCAAAAAAGCAACGAGTCGCAAAGGCGGCTGGCGCATAGGGTTGGGCGTAATAATAAGTAGGTTAAACCATTGCCTCTCCGATGCGTCCAAGTCGCATGAAACGATACTTCTTCTTTTTCGTCGCTTTTTCCTTACAGCCTGTTGCGGCGCAATGGGGGGATCGGATCGGCCAACAAGTTCCGAGCCATTGAGGCCGTAAGGAGTGATTTCTATGCCGGAGAGCTAGAAGTGTCTGAATTGAAAGAAGAGGATATGCCTGTGGGTTTGATGGTAAAATTTAGGGTAACATAAATAAATCTTCAACTTTACATTCAAGTGTTTTTGCAATTTTTAAAGCAAGTACAGTTGAAGGCACATAAATTCCATTTTCAATAGCATTGATACTCTTTCTGGAGACCCCTGCGCTCTCTGAAAGCTTTTGTTGCGTTAAACCAGCGGACTTCCTGATGTTCGCAAGATTATTGCTGAGATACTTGTGATTCTTATTCACGACTATTCCTTTTCATAATCTTCAACGGCTCTATTTATTTCGTCCGGTTGATTGGGGTACACATATCCAGCTAACATCTGACCAATTCCGATAAACATGACTAATAAACCTACTCCGAAAATTACTTTCGTATCAAGACCGAAATAATCTAAACCAGTTAGTCCAACCCCTGCAAAAATTGTCACTAAACCACTTCTTCTTAAATCAATAGATGATTTTTTTCTTGCTAACCCTTCAAGTAGATCTTTGATTTGGTCAACATCTTTGATGTTTTTAGAAACTTCAATAATGGTATTAAACCTATTTTTTTCCCTTCTTGTATTGTAAACAAAAATTACCAAAAGGATAAAAACGGGAGAGAGAATAGCGAAAATTGGAGTTAGGGACTCAAGTAGTGTTTCCATAATGTAGGATATTTTTAAATGTAACGTAAACTTAACATATTTAATTTGATACGCAAAGGTTACATATAAAAATAAACTTGACTCCATCGCCCGTGACTAAGGTGAATCATGCGCCTAGAGGCCTATACGATTTGATCACTTCCCTACCCTACTCAAAAAATGCATTGCTCTTTTCGTGCATAGTTACCAGGGAACCATCAATATTTTTGAAAGGAAAGGGGCTGCTCAAGCTATAGCCATTGATGGGCCATCGTCTGCTCCAGGTCTCTCTCACCTACTTAAGAGACTTAGCATTACAACAAATGGAATTCGATGATATGTCCAGCCTTTCGTTTTCTGCTGTGCTTGATGTGGCTTGCGATTGCCTAACTTGACATTTACTTCTTTGAAGATCATGGTCAATTCGTTGGTCTCTCAGGGATATACATAACCTCCACTTCTATTTCATCACCATATTTTACAACGATAGAACATAAGATGGAAACACATTTACCCTCGTGAATAGCAGGTTTCATTACGGGTATTTTCCTAAGTACCCGCAATATCTCTGCTTGTATGCTTAGCTCCGAATTTCTTACTTTCTTGCCCGTTACATTTCCGTTTTCGCTAATTATAAAAAAGGCTTCT
>ERZ889078.2734-NODE-2734-length-12303-cov-11.057887_pt1 | contig 12303 bp, 13 predicted proteins | sample MGYA00521266_ERZ889078 | MGnify/ENA primary metagenome ERZ889078 (study PRJEB32303, sample SAMEA104408618) | aquatic metagenome | biome: Brackish water; feature: Pelagic; material: water | place: Baltic Sea | collected 2014-06-16T06:34:00 | depth 76,534 m ... | reverse complement strand
GCTGGACAGATCTGAGACTCATGCGTCGCATGATTCGGGATGAGCAGCATCGAGCCTATGATCCCCGACAGACGCTGACACACTGGCACTATGTCCGTGATGCAGAATTGAGAAACATTTTACCTTATATCAGCACTGCTGATTATGTCATCAATGGGGCTGTACCTTATGAGTTGCCGGTAATGCGAAATCGTCTGCTGGATCACTTTATACAGTGGGAGAAGGACTATAAGGATGATCCTCGTCGAGTGGATGCCTATCTGCGAGCCAAAAGAGTTCGAGAAATGCTGGAATCAGTTACGCCAGTTACAGACGAATCTCCCATCCCTGAAACCTCGCATTTCCGAGAGTTTATTGGTGGTAGTATTTACGATGTGCATTAAGCTCGGCAGGTAGCGCAGCTAAATTCTTCACGGCAAAAGTTTCAGCAGGAGTGCCAATCTTACTGATTAGTATAAAAAAGTGGTTTTTCCCCTGGTCGTTTATTGATATTCCTGTATTCGTTATCGGTCTGGCGTTGTTGATACTCTATTTCAATAGTCTTGAATCGGGAATACAACTTCTAGATAAATCGGACACTATCATTAAAAGAAATTGATCGCGGAAATTAATTTTGTAGGTTCTCTGAATAATTATGAATTACCAGCATCACTTTTACCACAGAAAACAGTTCCGCTGGATGGTGCCTTATATAAATAAAGCAAAACAGGTGTCATTCCCAGGTTTTGATCAGGTTCCGGCATTTAACGTGCTTTTATTTTTCTTTAGAGGCATTCGTGATGGCCGGGTGATTGCAAGAGCGGAGGCAGTTTCCTTTAACCTGGTTTTAGCTGTTTTTCCAGCCATCCTCTTTCTCTTCACCCTCATACCCCTGATCCCTGTTGACAATTTTCAAAGTGATCTTCTCTTGATGATTCAATCAATTTTACCCGCCAGTACTTATGTGGTGGTTCAGAGGATCATTGAAGATATCATTACCATCAAGCATGGTGGATTGTTGTCATTTGGTTTTGCCTTCGCCCTGGTGTTTTCCACCAATGGCGTTGTGGCTCTCATAGATGCTTTTAACGTGTCAATTCATGTTGAGGAAAGTCGGAGCTGGTGGATGCAGCGAGCCGTGGCTTTTGTGCTGGTTGTTTCTCTCTTTTCCCTGGTAACCATAGGTGTTTCTCTCATGACCATCACCCACAGGCTTATGGATTTTCTGGTTCTCAAAGAACTCATGATACAAGGCTGGTTATATTACATGGTCAATATCGGTAAGTGGGTTGTCATTCTGGGAGTTTTCTATTTTGCCTACTCCTTTCTATATTTTTGGGGTCCAGCTAAAAAAAGTCAATATAGATTCATCTCGGCCGGTGCAAGTCTGGCAACAGCCCTGTCAATTTTGATCACCACAGGCTTTGGGTTTTATATTGATCATTTCAGTCGCTATAACGCACTTTATGGTTCCATTGGAACATTGCCCATTATCATGCTGATGATTTTTTGTTATTCTCTTGCTATCATTATTGGCTTTGAGCTGAATATTGGAATTGTGGCTGCCCGAAATATTCAACTTACAGAAGTAGAAGTATAATTCCCCACCGGAATATTAGACTACCTTTCAGGTTATAGCAAGGAGCGCCAGACCCCTCAAAATGTCTGCAACCACTCTAACAAACCATTTTTGAAGCCTGGATTCCGCCTAGATTATCAGTATGAAAATCACAATTGGAATATTACTGTTTCTTCCCCTATTTCTCGGGGCTAATGACCTGGATTTACTCTACGACGACAGCCAGGTTGCCATCATTGAAATAAACATTGACCCTGAGGATCTCATCTGGATGTATGATCATGTCCAGAGTGACTCCATGCATCTCGCAACTGTCCATTTCACAAATGCTTTTATCGATGAAACCATAGAAAATGTGGGGTTTCGCCTCAGGGGCAATACCTCAAGAGATGCTCAAAAAAAGTCATTCAAGCTCTCTTTCAATACTTTTGAACCGGGACGCAAATTTTACGATGTGGAAAAGCTGAACCTGAATGGGGAGCACAATGACCCCTCCATTATTCGCAGCAAAATAGCCTGGGATCATTATCAAAAGAATGGCATGGCTACCACCAGAGCCGCCCACTGTGCCGTATACATCAATGAGGTCTACTACGGCCTCTATGTATCCATAGAGCATATCGATGAGGAATTCCTGAAAAACCATTTCGAAGATGATTCTGGCAATCTGTGGAAATGTCTCTGGCCTGCAGACCTGACTTACAGAGGTCCCAACGCCAGCGACTATCATCCCTATGCGGATGAAACGCACCCTTACGAATTAAAAACCAATAAAGACCTGTATGATTACAGTGAGCTGGCCAACCTCATTGCCATCATTCATGATACTCCTTCAACCCTCTTCCCAGATTCATTGGAGCAGGTCCTGGTGGTTCCAGATGTCTTGAAATATGCTGCCATGAACGTCCTTACAGGGAATTGGGATGACTATTGGTTTCTGAGAAACAATTACTACCTGTATCATGATCCCAGCCTGGATCGATTTCGATTTATCCCCTATGACTATGACAATTGTTTTAGTATTGACTGGTTTAATGTGGACTGGACCCAGGTAAATCCATATAGTTTTATGACCATAGAGGAATCTCAGGGAAACAGTCCTGGTTCCAGACCGCTCATGGAAGGAATCATGGGCAATACCCAATATCGAAATTTGTACACCCACATTCTGGAGTATTACCGGGAAAATATTACCGACTTGAGTTTGTGGGAATCACGCCTGGATAGTCTGCAGTCAATGATTGCCCCCTGGGCGGAACTTGATACCTTCAGAATGCTGGATTATGGTTTTAGTATGGCAGATTTTTACCAATCCTATTCACCAGACCCTTATTCAAATCAGCATGTCAAAAAAGGACTAAAACAGTTCATTAACGAACGTCATGCCTCCCTTGACAATCAACTTGTGTATGAAACTGCTCAGCCAATTATTTATGATCTCCAGTATTGGCCCCGCAGACCTGGACCAGAGGATAGTATCTATGTCAGCGTTGCTGCCTTCAGTGATGTGGGTCTGGATAGCTTAACCATCGCCTATCATCCTGGGGTATTGACTGTCGTTTTATCATATCCCATGCATTTTTCACCACAGCCAAACCCAACATCCATTGAGGGATCAGATCGATGGATTGGTGTTATTCCGCCTATGGGTGAATTGGGTCATGGTCGTTTTCAGGTCGGAGCTGTGGATCTGAATGGCCAGCACATGCTTTATCCCCGCAGCAATTTCGAATATATCCAGGTGCCAGGAGTTTCATCTAATCCCTTGCGCATTAATGAGTTTCTGGCGGACAATGAGGCTGCGAATGCTGATGCAGCAGGTGAATATGATGATTGGTTGGAAATTTATAACCCAGGTCCTTCAGATTTGTATTTAAGTGGTTTGTTTCTCACAGATGATCCCGACAACCTCACAAAATGGATGTTTCCTTTTGGTGGTGTGATGTTGGAATCAGGCGGACATTTGCTGGTCTGGTGTGATGAGGACCAGGGACAGCCTGATATTCATACTAATTTTAAACTAAGTAAAAGTGGAGAGTTTTTAGCCCTGGTTGACAATGATGGCTTCACTATTATTGATGCCTTTAATTTTGGACCCCAGCAAGAAGATATTTCGTACGGGAGGTCTCCAGATGGAGGAGATACATGGATATTTTATGATAGTCCAACTCCGGGATTTACAAATGGTACAAATGCTGTTGAAAATACTCCAAGCTTACCCATGAGCTTTCATTTGGCTAATTACCCCAATCCATTTAATGCTGAAACCATCTTACACTACCAGCTCCCCGAAAGTGGGTTCGTACAATTACGCATCCTGGACCTGAATGGCAGGCAGATAAAAACACTGGAGGACGGCTTCCAAAGCAGTGGTGAATATTTTACTGCATGGAACAGCAATGATGAATCAGGGAACAATGTTTCGGCAGGAATTTATTTTGTCACCCTACAACAGGGAAATTTTGCAGCGACACACAAAATACTACTTTTAAAATAAACAGCATTAATCTCCAGCATTGAGAGGGACTTGTCAAATGCCCAGAATAATAGAATCACCAACCATTATTGAATCAGCAGGCAACAAACCCAAGCGTATTGAAGAATTTGTAGGTCATGTCAATTCAAACCATGGTGAAGTGAGTGTGGCTCGTATGGTGTCGCCTGGTGGTTGGGTGGAACCGGGTCAGAGGCCTGAATTCATGGAAATAACCCTGGTTTTAAAAGGACAGCTTCATGTTGAGCATGCTCATGGTACAAGCGATGTAATGGCAGGCCAATCCATTATCACAAATCCAGGCGAATGGGTTCGATATAGCACGCCAGGTGACGATGGTGCCGAGTATATCGCGGTCTGTCTCCCGGCATTTTCCCCAGGGTCTGTACATCGAGATGATGAATAGCCATCAACAAAAAATTTTAGCTTTGATACGCGGGTTTACACGGGAAATTAGCCATAGAATAATTATAGTTGAACCAATACATAAAATAGGGGTCTGAAATGAAATGTCCGGCATGTGCCAATACACTGGTGGCAACGAAGGTTGGCGAGATTACAGTTGACGTCTGTAAAAATGGTTGTGGTGGTCTCTGGTTTGATAGCTACGAACTAAAACAGGTTGACGAAAGACATGAAGCCGCTGGAGAGACCCTCTTGCAGTTTGAAAAGAATCCAGGTGTTTCAGTAGATTTCACACAAAAACGACCCTGTCCCAAATGCGAAGGTGTCACCATGATGAAGCATTTCATGAGTATTAAACGGGATGTGGAAGTGGATGAATGTGGCAATTGTGGTGGGTTCTGGTTGGATGCAGGAGAACTGGGTCAAATAAGAAATCAATTCAAAACGGAAGCCGACAGAACAAAAGCTGCCGAAAGCTATTTCAATGATGCCTTTGGTGAAGAACTGGAGAAGATGTTGGACGAAAGCCAGGAGAAGGCGGAAAGAGCCCACAGTATTGCCAAGATGTTTCGCTTTTTGCTGCCATCCTACTATATCCCGGGCAAACAAAAGTGGGGTGCCTTCTAAACGCTATGTCAGAACCAGTGAGATTGGACGCAGGGAAGTTTTCAAACTGGCTTAGTGACACACGCACAGCGCTAAAGAATGATGCTGAGACAGATGTACCCTGTGGGGAATGCACCGCCTGCTGTACATCCTCCTATTTTATCCATATCAAATCCAGTGAAACAGATACGCTGTCGCATATTCCAGATGAATTGCTATTCCCTGCACCAGGAATGCCAGAGGGGAATGTCCTCATGGGATATGATGAGCAGGGTCACTGTCCCATGCTCAAAGACGGCGCTTGTTCAATCTATCAGCACAGACCTTCAACCTGCCGTAGCTACGATTGTAGAATATTCCCAGCCACGGGTATTCAGATAAGTGATAAAGACAAGGTCCTCATCGCCCGACAGGCTGAACGCTGGGAATTCAATTTTTCAGAAACTGAGGAAATCAAGGAACACAAAGCGGTTGAAAAGGCGGCGTCCTTTTTAACAAATAAGTCCAAGCTATTCCCTCCAGATGAATTGCCAGGAAACCCAACCCAGCTTGCCATTCTGGCCATAAAGGTTTTCCATGTTTTCAGAGATGAGGACGCTGAACGAATTGATGACGGAGATATGGTTAAAGCCATTCTGAAAGAGCAAGGAAAATTCGACACACAAGCGGACACAGACTAGACTAGAAAATGTTCATCAAAGGGGGATGGAGTAGAAAATGATTCAAGAGTATCAGACAAATTTAGAGCTATATGAAGCTCTGGTAGCCACCAATCCAGATGTTGACCGAAAAGGCAAAACCATGCCCTATACCTCCAGGAATGGTCATATGTTTAGTTTTCTGGATAAACAGGGCGTCATGGCTCTCCGTCTCCCCAAAGAAGCCAGAGAACTATTTCTGGTTGAGTTTCAATCATCACTCAGTAAACAATACGGGGCCATCATGAAGGAATATGTGAACATCCCCCAGGAATTGTTGGCCTCGACCTCAGTTTTGAAGCCCTATTTTGATGTGAGTTATGACTATATCGGCTCCCTCAAGCCAAAACCAACAACCAGGAAAAAAACAACATAGCCTATTCAAGAAAGGCAGCTTGTGGGATTTCTTAATAAAAAGGAGCTGAATTAAGTGCTGCATATCTATGTCGATGCAGATGCATGTCCCGTAAAAAACGAAGTATATCGAGTTGCTGACAGATATCAGCTTGAGGTTACTCTGGTATCAAATTCTCGGATGCGTGTACCACAGAGTACGCGTATCAAGCTGGAAGTTGTCGGTGATGGATTTGATGAAGCGGATGATTGGATTGTCGACCACATACAAGAAGGTGATGTGGTCATCACAGCAGATATTCCTCTAGCAGGACGTTGCATTACAGCTGGAGCTGAGGTATTGAGTAATTCTGGAAAACGGTTTACAGATGACAATATTGGTCAGACCCTGGCAACTCGCGATCTACTGACAGAATTAAGAGGAGCTGGTGAAATTACAGGCGGTCCGCCACCGCTGACTCAGCGAGACCGATCTGAATTCCTTCAGAAATTGGATGTTGTCATTCAGTCCATTAGACGGAGATGAATTTTTAATAACTGACAAAAAGAAAAGCGGTCAAAACATGAAAAAAAGTTTATTGATTTTTACAGGTATTCTGGTCCTTATTCTGAGCCTCAATGGAGCCAACGCTATCCATTCTCAGAAATTGACCAGGAACATTTCTGAGGGCGACCGATATTTTAATGAATTGGTGATGCAGAACGAGATTGCAGAGACGGAAGTCAGCCATACCATTCTGGCAGGCCCTCTATCACATCGACAAAAACTTGCCAGAAAATACGATCATATCCTGATCTTTATAAATGGCCACGGCACCCTGAGGTCAGGTTCAGATGCTTATAGCATTGAACCTGAAAGCATTGCACTCACAAACGCAAAAAAGCGTGTTTTGATTGAGGTAGCTGCCGGAGATACACTTCACTATATTCACATCAAGAAAAAGCTATCTAAACTGGACCTTAAAGAGATGAAAACCTTTCCCCCTGAAAACAGGGAGGGCATCTATTTCAAGGGGTTTGAAGACTGCGAAGCTTACACTGAAAAAATCAAGAGTCCCAACACGGTTAGCCGTACTGTGTTGCCCAAAGATCATGCACCTCGAGTCGCCATGGGGACGGTGGATACCAAAGGTCCTGATGCAGTTGGAGCCCATGAGCATCCCATGTTGGATCAACTATTCCTTGGCCTGTCCGCTAATGATGCCATGGTATTTGCAGATACAGACTCAATTGCCTTTCATGAGTGGGAAATATTGCACATTCCAATTGGCGCCAGCCACTGGGTAACAGTAGGGGAAAACAAGCGCATGTATTACCAGTGGATGGATTTCTTTCTCACCACATCAGGACAGGAATGGTTGAAAACACACAAAAAGATCGAAGACTACAAGAACACGGAAAAGAAATAAAGTAATTATAAGTTTTTGGGGAGATTGTAATGACTGATCAGATGACGATTGATTCATTTCTTGGAGAAAAAAAGCTGGCACTGGTTGGCGCATCCAGCAAAGCCAATAAGTTTGGCAATGCAGTACTCAAGGAGTTGAGCAGTAAGGGGTATGAGTTACTTTTAATTCATCCTGAGGCGGAAATAATAAATGGCGTTGCCTGCTATGGGTCTCTGACTGAATTGCCTACCGGTGTGGGTGGCTTGATAAATGTGGTTCCGCCAGTACAGACTGAAAAGCTGGTCCGAGAAGCCCACTCGGCAGGAATCAAGAAAATCTGGATGCAGCAGGGATCTGATTCGCCTGATGCCATTCAGTATTGCCTGGAGCATGAGATGGAGGTTGTCCACGGGGAGTGTATACTGATGTTCACTCAACCCCAGGGGTTGCACAAGTTTCATCATTGGCTATGGGGACTATTTGGAAAGTTGCCCACAGGACATGCGAAGTGATCTATTCAAAAAATGAGGTGATATGAAAGTATTGTTTATTGGTGGGACTGGAATCATCAGTTCAGCCTGTTCAGTATTGGCTGTTTCCCGGGGTATTGAACTGTACCATTTGAATAGGGGCAAAAGTGCCAGTTTGAGACCGATCTCTGGTGTTAAAACCATTCAGGCTGATATCAGGAATTATGCTGAAACAGACCAGGCACTTGGTGAGCATAAATTTGATGTTGTGGTAAACTGGATTGGCTTTACTCCAGCACAAATTCAGGCTGACATCGATATGTTTAGCAGTAGAACAGCCCAATATGTATATATTAGTTCTGCAGCAACCTATGAGACGCCACCAAGCAGTTTGCCCATCAGAGAGGATACACCTTTAAGCAATCCCTATTGGGAGTATGCACGCATCAAAATCGCCTGTGAAGCCCTGCTTAGGAAAAGTTACCGGGACCAGGGCTTCCCGGTCACCATTGTGCGTCCCTCTCACACTTATGACAAAACACTTATTCCTCTCCAGGGTGGGATTACGACGCTCATGCGCCTGAAGCAGGAGCTGCCGGTGGTTGTACATGGTGATGGGTCATCTATTTGGACGTTAACCCACCACAAAGATTTTGCCAAGGGGTTGGTTGGTCTTTTGGGAAAAGAGGACGCCATTAACCAGGCTTATCATATCACCTCAGATGAGTGGTTGTCCTGGGATAATATCTTTCGCTTGATGGGTTCTGCCATGGGAGTCGAACCCAACATGGTTCACATTCCCTCAGATGTGATCGCCACCTATGACCCAGTGTTTGGCGAAGGACTTTTAGGAGACAAAACCCACAGTATGATTTTTGACAATTCAAAAATTAAGGCTCTGGTACCAGATTTTTCAGCGGAGATTTCATTTGAACAGGGTGCCCGAGAGATTGTTGCCTGGTATGAAGCTGATGCTGCCCGCCAGAAAGTAGACCCTCATCTCAACAGTCTCTTCGAAAAAATGATTCAAGACTATTCTTCTGTGGGACTATAGTGTCAGGGGTTAGGTAGCCAGCATGTATAATGAATATCACTCACTCGCCCGGCATATTCAGGATCTCCAGCTAGGTGATTATCTGGAGTTCGGATGTGGTGATGGAGGATTTCTCAAGTACGTCCTTGATCAGAATGAGTCATTCAAATCCATCACGGCAGTGGATATCAATCCAGAATCAATCAAGCAGGCCAGGACAACTCTGGAAACATTTAATGTTCATTATATTATTCAGGAGAAGCTTCCCCTGGATGTTGAAGCGAAACAATTTGACACCATAACCTTATCAAACACACTCCACCATCTCAGAGATAAACCAGCGGTTCTAAACGAGCTAAAAAGACTAATCAAGAGAGATGGTCAAATCATCATTACGGAGATGATCAGCAATGATCTCACTGAAGCCGAACAAACCTATTGTCGCTTCCATTCATTGAGGGCGGAAGTGGATCGACTGAAGGGTGTGTTTCACGAAACGACCTATACATCGCATGAAATCCTGGAGATGGTTTCTGATGCAGGACTGGGGATAGTCTCAAAAGAAATTTTACTCAATGGCAAAGAAGGTGCGCCAGATAAAACTGAAGCCACCGAAATTGAAGCGATTATCGATGACATGACCCGAGCAGAAAGTGAAAGACCGGAATTTCTCGCCCTGGAAGAATCCGCCAGGGACATTAAAGCACATTTGCAAAAATATGGGATCAAACGACCCAGACAACTTTATCTCGAAACAACCATTATATAGGGAAGCCATGACCGTTTGAATGCACCCCATATAAACAAGTAATGACAGGACGACTACATGAATACATCGACATTCTCTAGTATATTTCCCGAAGCCAAGAGTCTCATCGGCATGATCCATGTCCAGGCTCTACCAGGCACTCCTCAAAACCATCTCTCTGTCTCTGAAATTGCGGCTCTGGCAGTCAAGGAGGCAAAAATTCTGGCTGAAAATGGTATGCAAGCCATTATGCTGGAAAACATGCATGATGTGCCCTATTTGAATCGTCATGTGGGTCCTGAAATTATCTCAGCCCTGACACGGATATGCTCTGATGTACGCGGGGTGACAAATCTACCCCTGGGTCTTCAGATATTGGCTGGAGCCAATCAAGCTGCCCTTTCAGTGGCTCAAGCGTCAGAATTTCAGTTCATTCGTGCCGAGGGTTTTGTTTTTGGACACATGGCTGATGAGGGCTTGCTCCAGTCTGATGCAGGAGAATTACTCCGTTTTCGAAAGCATATTGGTGCTGAAACAATCCAGGTGTTTACAGATATCAAAAAAAAGCATAGCAGCCATGCCATGACTGCAGATGTTTCTCTTGAAGATACGGTTGAAGCAGCTGAATTTTTCCTCAGCGATGGCGTGATTATCACCGGCACCCATACGGGCAAACCTGTGAACAAGGATGAGCTCAAACGGGTTTATACTTCTGCACAGTTGCCTGTCCTGGTGGGAAGTGGCGTAACACCCAAGGGGCTCTCTGAAATCTTTGATACTGCAGATGCCTTTATTGTGGGCAGCTATTTCAAGCAGGGGGGCAATTGGAAGCATGACCCTGATCCCCAACGGATCGAAGCCCTGGTTCAGGCACGTCAAGGTTTGCTTTCATGAATATGCTGAGAGCAGAAAAAATATATACCAATGGCATCATTCTGACTCAGGATGATGAGCGTAGCCAATTTTCACAGATGGCAACCCATGGCAAAACCATTCTGGCTGTTGGGGACGATCTTTCCCAATACGCAGATAATAAAACAGAATTCACCAATTTAGAGGGCTCAGTCGTGGTCCCTGGGTTTAATGATGCCCACGTTCATTTCCTTTGGGGTGGTGAGACATTGTTGACCATTCCAGCCCATGAAGCCCGCTCAAAGGTGGAATTTATAAATATTGTTAAAAGATTCGCTAAGGGCCATCAACCTGGATCATGGTTAAAGGGTGGTGGGTGGAACGAACATCATTTTACAGATGGTAGCTATCCTCACCGAAGTTGGCTGGATGAGGCGGCACCGGGACATCCCATGATTCTTACACGTCATGATGGACATTCAGGTATTGCCAGCTCAGCAGCTCTGGAATTAGCGGGGATCAACACCAAAACAGCTGATCCATTTGGTGGTGTTATCGATAAAGATGAGCAAGGGGAGCCAACCGGCATAGTAAAAGATTCAGCAATCGATCTGATTATGCAACATATGCCCGAGGAGTCCGAATCGGAACTCATGACTTATTTGGAGTCCTCACAGAAGTATTTGCTGGAACGAGGTGTTACTTCAGTGGGTGATATGATTTATGATATGAACCACTTCCATTTTCTGCAGAAAATGGCTCGAGAGGGCAAGCTTAAGGTGCGCGTGTCGGCTTATACCCCAATTCGAAAATGGGCTGAGATGAAAACGCTGCTTGATGAAGGTATTTATGAGGATGAGTTTTTTCAGTATAAAGGTTTAAAAGGATTTATAGATGGCAGTCTTGGCTCTCATACAGCACTTATGTTGGAACCATATGAAGATAGCCCTGAATCTGCTGGTATTTATGATCATGACTGGAAAGAACTATCCTACATCCATGAAACCATTAGCGAAGCGGACAAGTTGGGGCATCAAACAGTTGTCCACGCTATTGGGGATAGGGCAGTGCGTGAGGTTCTTGATGTCTTTGAAACCGTCATCCAGGAAAATGGTCCCAGGGATCGTCGCTTTCGAGTTGAGCATGCCCAGCATATCCATCCACAGGATCAAACCAGATTTGCCAGGCTTGGTGTCATCGCATCTGTTCAACCGGCCCATTGTGTGGATGATGCACTTTATGCCCATAAGTTGCTGGGTGATCGTTGTGCTTATGCCTATCCCTTCCAGTCCTTACATCAAGGTGCTGTGATAATGGCTTTTGGGTCTGATTGGCCCGTATCGCCTGCTGATCCCGTCGCCACCATTCATGGAGCAATTCATCGAGCTGGGTGGCATATGGAAGAGGCAATTGGTTTTTATGACTCGCTGGAAGCACACACCCGATTGGCAGCCTATGCCGGTTTCCGGGAACATGACCTGGGATCACTACAGGCAGGGTATCTGGCTGATTTTGTTGTTCTTGATCCTGACTTTCTACATCTCGATGCAGTTGATGAAATCCCACGAAGGTTAATTCAAACGGTTTATACGAATGGAAGAAAAACATGAAACCTTTGATTGGTCTAAGTCCCGCATATTATGAGCACAAGGAAATGGATCGCAGTATCCTGGGTAAGTCCTATACGGATAGCGTAC
>ERZ889078.2730-NODE-2730-length-12311-cov-78.827105_pt1 | contig 12311 bp, 12 predicted proteins | sample MGYA00521266_ERZ889078 | MGnify/ENA primary metagenome ERZ889078 (study PRJEB32303, sample SAMEA104408618) | aquatic metagenome | biome: Brackish water; feature: Pelagic; material: water | place: Baltic Sea | collected 2014-06-16T06:34:00 | depth 76,534 m ... | reverse complement strand
TCTATCACACAACTCATTACGGCCCTTTCAGACCCAGTTATTTTGACACTCCCGTCATTACAACACTTATAGCGGTATTTGCCAGCTATACTTTTGCACAAGAATCCATGATGGAAAGCCTTAAAAATTCAATGTTAGAAACCAACGGAAAGATGTTTTTAGTGCCCTTTAGCAATGCGTATTCAGCAACCGTAAACACGGGATTTTATCACAGGGCAAAAGTACACCGTTTTTTAGGCTTTGATGTAAGCGCGAAGGTTATGTTTACATCAATTTTAGATGCGGACAAAACATTTAATTTTGAACTTAGTGAAAATCAAATGGACTTTGATTTTAGCTCTGCCTTACCCGGCGTTGTCATTGATCCAGTACAGCTTTCTTTTGCTGATTTATATTATGGCGAAGACACGGAGACGGCGACTATTTTTGGAAGTTCGGGTGCGGCTTTAGCGCCGAATCGGACGCATATAGAAGACAGGTTAAGAAGCCAGCTTATAGATCAAGGGATTAATGCTCAAGTTGTGAATCAAATTGATTTTTCATCTTTTTCAGGCGCGGTTGATACACTTCACCTACCAAATGGATTAGATTTACCACAATTTGGTTTAGTGGTGCCTCAAGCATCAATTGGTCTTCCACTCGGATTTGAAGCCACCGCACGCGGTGTGAAATTAAACTTTGCCGCCGAAAATAGCGACGGATCATCGACGGATGTTTTTCTATTAATGATGGGGCTTGGAGGCCGTTATAGCGTTAGCAAAACCTTGAGCTTACCTGTTGATCTTGCTGTCGGTGCCTTTTTTCAACAAGTAAGTCTTGGTCAAGATTCTGAAGAATTACTCAGCACCGTAAACTCAAGCTACAATCTACAGGTTGGAAAAGAATTTTCACCACTCTGGTTTCGACTGGGTGTCTATGGAGACGTCGCTTATGAAGCAGGCACTGTTAATATTAGCTACACATCACAAGAGTTTGACACTAAAATAGATTTTGATTTTACAACGGATCCAGGCTTACGTTATGGTGCTGGCTTTCATCTCACGTTATTCCCCCTTACGTATTTAACGGGCTCATTTAGCAAAACAGAAACACGCGAAATTTATAGCGCAGGTCTTGGCATTTCTCTAAGATAGTTGAAAAAAAAGAAGTTGAGGGAAAAGGTCGTCTAAACTGCGACCTTTTTTATTTCCAAAAATTTAACGAATGAGATTAAAAGGAATAGTTGGAAAAAGTGGCTTCTATTTCGTCTCTGACTTGACGAAATATTTTTAAGCGATCTTCATGAGAGCCTTGGGCTAAAGCCGGGTCGAAAAAGCCAACATGATTGCGATGTATGACGCGACCCAAGAAGACAGGGCAGGTTTCGTGGGCTTCACCACAGACGCTTATAACATGATCAAAATTGCGATTTAAATAAAGATCAACCGAGGACGGTATCTGATTTCGGAGGTCAATCCCTTTCTCTGCCATAACATCTATCGCGAGAGGATGCACCGCGGGTGCTGGATGCGTGCCAGCAGAGAAAACATTGAATTCCGGATGTTGTTTTTGAATCAATGCCTGTGCCATTTGGCTACGACAAGAATTACCTGTACAAAGAATGAGAATGTTTTTGGATGCCATTATAAAAGTCAAAAAAAGAGTTGATAAAAAAATAACCGCAACAAGCAAGCCTGTTGCGGTTAGTATTACATTATGACGTCAAGCTTATTGAGGAATAACGTTTTTAGCACAAGGTCCTTTTTGACCTTCGCCTACTTCGTACTCAACTTTTTGACCTTCATTTAGTTTTGCAAAACCAGATGTTTTTACGTCTGAATGGTGAACAAAAAGGTCTTTACCACCATCGTCTGGAGTGATAAAACCATAACCTTTGTCTGAATTAAACCATTTTACTGTACCCATGCTCATACTAAACTCCTTGTTATAATAAATATAACATTTTTCGCAGTGTTCTGCGTTCTCGACTTTTTCATTTTGTAGAAAACTTTAATTTCAAAACGGACTGCTTATTTAACTTGTAGAACCCCAGAAGTGTTAATATTCACTGCGATTCCATTACTTTTGTGATTCAGTAACCCTGCAACAATCATAATTGTCTTCATTCTCTTAATTCTCTCCAAAATTAAAATACGGAAATCGATATTCCTTCTTGATTCCAGTATTAACAATTGTGATGTGTTGAAATAAAAAAATTATTGATTTTTTGTAAATGATGACCGGGCTTCCTGAAAATAGTTCACGAGGTCAATCTATAACTAAATAATCATAAGGCAACACTATAATTTCATTGTGTTTGAGAATAATATTTAATCGAGCCGCATTGATGGCATCAACATTGAGTCGAAAGAAAACGAGACGCAAAAACTAAAAGTATCAAAAAAGACCTAATGCGTGATAAAGTCTAAAATATTACCAATACCACTAGATTTGCCTTTATATAATTCGGTATAGCCACATTTTGTACATGTTACGGTTGTAAAAACACGATTTTGAACATCAAAAAATCGAGAAAAGCCACTGCCTGTCGTGCGGATTTCGTCTGGTTCGAATGATGTGTTTTTACATTTTGGGCAAACATAATTTAAATTTGGCATTGTTTTGAGTCCTTATAATAAGCGTTCTTTGAGATAATTAAAAAAAACAGCATAAAAAGTTACTAGGCGATAGAGCAATTCAAAAAGCGAAAAGTTCGACATTATTCAGATGACAGCACATCTACCTCTTTAGCATTTTCTTTAGATATTGCCCTGTATAACTAATCTCAACTTTGGCAATTTCTTCGGGTGTACCTTGAGCAATAATTTCGCCGCCACGATGCCCCCCCTCGGGGCCAAGGTCTAAAACATAATCGGCCGACTTGATAACATCTAAATTATGTTCAATAACCAACACAGTATTTCCTTTTTCAACGAGCCTGTTTAGAACTTCGAGTAGCATTTTCACGTCTTCGAAATGAAGTCCTACAGTCGGCTCATCTAAAATATAGAGGGTCTTGCCTGTTCCAACGCGAGATAATTCAGAGGCGAGTTTCACGCGCTGCGCTTCGCCTCCCGAAAGCGTTGTGGCTTGTTGGCCGAGTTTTATATATCCCAGTCCGACATCGACTAATGTTCGCAACTTTCGTTCTAAACTCGGAATACTCTTAAAGAACTTATAGGCGTCTTCCACGGAAAGCCCCAAAATCTCAGCAATGTTTTTTTGCTTATATTTGATCTCAAGTGTTTCTCTGTTGTATCGCTTCCCTTTACACGTTTCGCAGGTTACATAGACATCAGGCAAAAAATGCATTTCAATTTTTTTAATGCCGTCGCCTTCGCACGCTTCGCATCGACCACCTTTTACATTAAATGAAAACCGGCCGGGCTTATACCCACGAAGTTTTGCTTCGGGCAATTGAGAAAATAAATCTCGAATAAACGTGAACGCCCCCGTATAAGTCGCAGGGTTTGATCGAGGTGTGCGGCCAATAGGAGACTGATCAATATTGATGACTTTATCAATATAAGCGAGACCTTCAACTTTATCAAAAGGCAGCATTTTATTTTTACTATTGTATATCTGACGCGCCAAAGCCGGGAAGAGTGTTTGATTAATCAAACTAGATTTACCCGATCCCGAAACGCCCGAAACGCAAATAAATTTCCCCAGGGGAAGCGTAACATCGACATTTTTAAGGTTGTTACCTCGTGCACCGAGAAGTTTAATAAAAGAACCTTTTCCTTTGCGTCGAGAAAGAGCAACAGGAATGAATTTTTTCCCTGATAAATATTGCCCTGTAATGGAGTCTTTATTTTTTGCCACCTGTTTGGGCGTGCCTAAAGCGATGATTCTTCCACCGTGCTCTCCTGCCCCAGGGCCCATGTCCACTATCATATCAGCGGCTTCCATTGTTTCTTGATCATGTTCGACGACAAGAACCGTATTGCCTAAATCTCTCAATTTTTTCAATGTTTCGATGAGGCGAGAGTTATCGCGTTGATGAAGTCCGATTGACGGTTCATCCAAAATATACATGACACCAACGAGCTGTGAGCCAATCTGTGTCGCAAGTCGAATACGCTGCGCTTCTCCCCCAGACAATGTCGTAGCAGAGCGAGAAAGTGTTAGATAATCGAGGCCAACATTGACGAGAAATCCTGTCCGGTCCTTAACCTCTTTCAAAATTTGCGTAGCAATTTTTTGATCCGTTTTATTAAGATTCAAAGTTGTAAAAAAGTCATGGAGGTCGTGAATCGGCATGGCGTTTAATTCATGAAGAGGCTTATCGGCCACGTGGACATGTCGCGCTTCTATCCGAAGTCGGCTTCCTTTACAGTCGGGGCAAGCGATAGACGACATGTAACTTTCAATCCATGCTCGTACGCCTGCGCTGGTCGTTTGACTATAGCGTCGTTCAAGATTCGGTATGACGCCTTCATAACCGCCCTCGTATTCACCTTTCCACCGCTCGGAAGAATAGATCATTGTGAGCTTCTCTTTTCCTGTTCCATAAAGGATGACATTTTTCGCCTCGTCACTCATGAGTCGCCAAGGTGTCGAAAATTTAAAGTCGTAATGCTTTGCGAGACTTTTTAAAATGGAAGAATACCAATTTCCCCGAGGTTGAGAACCAAGCGGCAAAACAGCGCTTTGAGCAAGAGACTTGCGTTGGTCGGGAATAATGAGATTCTCGTCAATCGCTGTTTTCATGCCTAAGCCATCACAGGTTGTACACGCACCAAAGGGACTATTGAAAGAGAAAAGCCGCGGCTCTAATTCGGGATAGGATATTTCGCAATAGGGACAGGCATAATGTTCGGAGAAAATATGTTCGGCCTCGCCAACGACATCTACAAGAATCATCCCAGAACCATGTTTAAGCGCGAGCTCTACAGAGTCCGTAAGGCGCTCTTTAATGTCGTCTTGAATAATGAGTCGATCGACAATAATTTCGATATCGTGCTTTTTATTTTTATCGAGTTTCGGCGATTTATTGATTTCATAAATCTTTTTATCAACGCGCAAGCGAACAAAACCCTCTCGCTTAACTTCTTTTAACGCTTCTTTGAACTCACCTTTTCGACCGCGAACAATAGGTGAAAGAATTTGAATATGAGCATTGGGAGACAGATTTAAAATAGTATCAACAATTTGTTGTACCGTCTGTTTTGTGATGGGTCGCCCACAGCTATGACAATAAGGCTTGCCAATTCTCGCGTAGAGAAGTCGTAGGTAATCATGTATTTCCGTTACGGTTCCGACAGTAGAGCGAGGATTGCGTCCACCCGTTTTCTGCTCAATCGAAATTGCAGGCGAAAGACCCTCTATATATTCCACGTCGGGCTTTTCCATAAGGCCCAGAAATTGTCTTGCATACGAAGACAACGATTCGACATAGCGACGTTGACCTTCGGCATAAATCGTATCAAATGCGAGAGATGTTTTTCCCGAACCTGAAAGTCCGGTTATGACTATAAATTTATCACGAGGGAGTTCGAGATTAATATTCTTGAGGTTGTGTTCTCGTGCTCCGTGTATTATTAGTTTTTCTATTTTCAACGCGTTTCCTTTTTCTCTAAGCCTTCAAAATAACATAGAGACAAGGATACAAAAGTGTTTTGAAAAATAATTATAAAAACAAGGGGGCTAAGATATTTATGTTAAAGCTGGAATTTATCATGCAGAATAAAAAATGGCTCCAGATACAGAGCCCTTAAGAGAAGCGTTGAAAGGATTTAAATTTCTGCAAGTTAATCAAATTTTAGCTGTGATAAACTCAGATAATGACGAGCGAAGAATAGAGTATAACTCACCCATGTTTTGAGGACGTGTTTTACAAAAAAGAAAACCAAAAAGAGGATAATCCCTAAAATTTGTTTTTCTCAACACTAGAGGCTTTTCGAAACGTTGCATGAGGGAGGAATAATCAAACGAATCTATTCGCCTGCCTTCTATTCCGCTACTGTTGTTGAGTAATATCATACTGTAAATATTGTCATCCATGGTTTCAAAAATTGAGTTCCAATCAGGACGTTTCTTCTCAAAATAATACGCGTAAAGATTGAGACCGAATGAATACCAGGCTAAATCCGGAGTTGTGCACCAACCGCCAAAGCGCATGGGGTTGCCTTCGATGTGTATAATCTCACCCGTTGATTTGCGACGGAATTCTAAATGCAGTGGAAAGTTTTTAAGTTTTGCCATGTTTCCAAGCTGGTTTAAATATTTTTCCACAGGCGTTAAAAGCGATTTCATGATGGCTTTAGACGTTATGTAAACGCGGTCGCTCACGTCGTTTTTATCGGCGAAAAGATGAGAGAGTATATTGAGAACAACGACTTTTCCGTTGTCGTCAAAATAACAATCGACGGCATATTCATCGCCATCGATATATTCCTCAACAACAAATTCCTGTGCATCAAATACGGTTTTTGGATAAAGTCCGTCAGATAACTGGAGCTCTTGTTTAATGCCTTGAACCGCTTTTAACCAGTCGTCAGGCGAATCGACTCGCGCAATCCCCATGGAGAAAAAGCCGATGTTGGGTTTGATGATGAGAGGAAACGAGAAAGACGTGAAATCGACGGTTTCAAGGGCGTCCATCGGAACTTTTGTATAAAAATAATTGAGGGATAAAGGGCGCAACAACTCGCGGAGTCCATGCTTATCCTTAAAAATGTGAATATTTCTCAGCGGCTCTGACTGTGGCAAATTTGCCTCGACCCATGCGATTGAATTCTCTGTGTTAGTATAAAGCGCCTGATGATGATTTCGTGAAATCATATCAACAGCGTCGGTTTCAGAGATGAAATGATATGCTTCATCATCAAGCATTGAAACGGCTTCGTTGGTGTGAATTATTGGGACTTGAGCCTCGAGAAGGTATTGTTTGAGAAAATCAGAAATGTATGGTTTATCGAGCAAAATCATGTTGAGCCTTTTTGAAAGCGTCTATTGTTTTGGTGGAGAGCAACGCTTTTTTCATCTCGACAGTCTAGTGGAGCGGCAAGGAATATCAATCTGTTTTCTGAGATTCAAGGCGCCAATAGTATGAAATATTTGACGAAAATCGCCTTGTTTTAAAACGTGTTTCGGTGAAGTTAGATTTATGGCGCAAAACGAATTATTTTAAAGCGAGCCAAATCGTAAAAAGAGTCAAAATTTTAGAACCCTATTGCGCTGAGACATAAAGGAATCACATGAAATCAAAAGCAAAAAAACTGTCAATTTTTGAACGCTATTTATCGCTTTGGGTTTTTCTTTGCATTATTGGTGGAATCCTTTTAGGAAAAATAGCACCGCAGCTTGCATCAACGCTGAACGATTTTTCCCTATACGAAGTCTCCATTCCTATCGCGATTTGCCTGTTTTTTATGATGTATCCTATCATGGTCAAAATAGACTTTAATCAAGTGATGAAATCGGCCAACACGCCGAAACCCGTTATATTAACGTTTTTTATCAACTGGATGGTAAAGCCTTTTACGATGTTTCTGATTGCTTATTTTTTCATTGGACATCTATTCAAAGACTTTCTTCCTGGGACGGAAGTTTTGCCAAATGGCGAGACCATTGAGCTTTGGCGAAGTTATATAGCGGGAACGATTTTACTCGGAATTGCCCCATGTACAGCCATGGTTTTGATGTGGGGCTATCTTGCAAAAGGGAACAATGCTTTGACACTGGTCATGGTGGCGATTAATTCTCTTATCATGCTTTTTTTATACGGGCCCCTAGGCGCGTTGCTACTCGGCGTAAACTCTATGCCCGTTCCTTGGGAAACGATGTTGCTTTCCGTAACCGCCTACGTGGCCTTTCCGTTGGCAATGGGATATTTATCTCGCAAATGGATTATCAAACATAAAGGACTCGATTGGTTTAATGAAAAATTTCTCCATTGGCTAACGCCCATCAGCATTTCGGCTTTGCTCATTACGCTTGTGCTTTTGTTTTCGTTTAAGGGCGAGATAATTGTCAATAATCCACTCACGATTCTTTGGATCGCCATACCGCTATTTATACAAACGCTTTTGATTTTTACTATTGGCTATTTCTTTTTTGCACGATGGCTTAAACTTCCATATCAAGATGCTGCGCCGGCGGCCCTTATTGGCGCTTCCAATCATTTTGAAGTGGCTATCGCCACGGCCATCAGTCTTTTTGGATTATCTTCAGGTGCCGCTCTCGCAACGGTTGTAGGCGTATTAATTGAGGTGCCACTCATGTTGATGCTTGTATCGCTCTGTAAAAAGACAATGCACTTGTTTCCCGAAAGCGGTGTGCGAACAAAACAAAAGAACCCAGCTTAAATATCCAATGATATTGAATATTAATAAAAAAAGTAGAATAGAATGAACTCATCACTCTTTCGAAAAGAAGTCATGCCCTTTATGACGATGTTTGGATTATTGATTGTAACAACTGTAATTGTGGACGTCGTTTTACATCAATTTAAACTTGTTTGGGTTGGTCGTTGGCTTGGGATTCCTGGCGTCATTCTTATAGTTTTGTCGTTTCTTTACTCCATGCGAAAACGCAATCTTATTCAATTTGGCAAACCCAAATCATTACTCACTCTACATGAAGCTTTAACATGGACCGGCGCATTGATGATACTTATCCATGGAGGGATTCATATTTATACCCTGTTACCCTGGATTGCTCTTTTTTTTATGTTGATAAATATTATCAGCGGGATGACAGGAACATACTTGCTTCGTCGTTCACGCTTATTTATCGCTAATAAAAAAACGCTCATTTCAGATGCGAAACTATCGGAATTGGAAAAAAATGAACGGCTCTTTTGGGACGCAACGACGTTTGAATTAATGAAAAAATGGCGCACGATCCATTTGCCCATAACGTTTTCGTTTGTTGCACTCGCCATTGCGCATGTTTTAAGCGTGTTCGTTTTTTGGGAGTGGAAATGAAACATAAAATTCTCGCCTATATCATTGGTTTAGGCACAATATTGCTCGTGGTATTGGCCATTTTTTATCCGCATCAAATGATGAGCCCTGGAAATGTTATTGACGCCCATAGGGAATTGGAAAAAGATTGTTTTGCCTGTCACGCGGCGTTTTTAGGAATATCATCGACAAAATGTATCGCCTGTCATAAAATAGAAGAGATTGGATTAAAGACGACAAAAGGACTTTCTATTTCGAATGAGACGAAAAGCGTGACCTTTCATCAAAACTTGAACGCGAATACTTGTGGCTCCTGCCATAGCGATCACAAAGGCGTTATGCCGTTTCGTCCCATCAGCAATTTTTCTCACGACCTCCTTGACCAAACGCAACTTAAACAATGCGAGAGTTGCCATACTCAACCGGGCGATGCATTGCATTTAAAAATTAAAGACAATTGTGTACAGTGTCACACTATTTCGGGCTGGACGCCTGCAACATTTGAACACAACAGGTATTTTCGTTTTGATCGACACCATAAAACAAAATGCGAAACCTGCCACGTCAACAATAATTATGAAAAGTACACCTGTTATGGATGTCACGAACATTCACGCTCGAAAATTCGCGAAGAGCACGTGGAAGAAGGCATCTATAATTACGAATCCTGCTCCGACTGCCATCGAAGTGGAGACGAAGATGAGGCAAAGCAGAATTTTCGAAAGAAGGAAAGAGATAATTCATCAACCCAACCGTTTCGCAAAAACAAAAAACACCACGATGATGATGATTAGAAAAATCGGTCGTATCTTTATATTTAAAATAGGCTTTTAATGATGATAAACGGACGAGTTTAGGTTAAATTAATCATAACCGAACAAAGGAGACAATTATGACAAATTCTACAGATAATTTAAACGATGAGTGGTGCACAATAGCGACGGTTGAAGGAGACACCTTTGCTGAAATGGCTGTTGAAGCATTAGAAAATGAAGACATTGTTGCAGCGATTGTTCGTAGTAATCTGAGTGCGGGTTTAGGCGTACATGGTGTTTCCGTCGCTAATATTTCTGCTCAAATTCGTGTTCGAGAAGAAGACGTAAAACGCGCACGGGAAATTGTCGAAACCATCTTAGGAAACGTTTCAAAAAAATAAGGACATTCATGGCGCAGATTATTCAAAAAATTAAAGGTACGAACGACATTCTCCCTTCTGAAATTCATCGATGGCATCACGTCGAAGAGGTCATCCGACAAACCATGGAAGAATTTAATTACAAAGAAATACGGACGCCCATTTTTGAGCGCACCGAGCTGTTTTCTCGTGGGGTTGGCGAAACAACCGATATTGTCTCAAAAGAAATGTATAGCTTTACAGACATGGGCGGAACGAGCATTACATTACGTCCCGAGCTGACGGCTTCTGTCGTTCGATCTTTTATTCAAAATCAATTTACGCAAATTGCGCCACTACATAAGCTTTGGTATTTTGGTCCTCAATTTCGTCAGGAGCGGCCACAAAAAGGGCGTTATCGCCAGTTTTGGCAAGTGGGTGTCGAAGCCATCGGTAGCCCCAATCCCGAAATCGATGCTGAAGTAATTATGCTTTACTATCGGATTCTTGAAAAACTTGGATTGCATAAAGACGTTATTTTAAAAATAAACAGTATCGGTGATGCAGAAAGTCGTGAAGCACATAAATCGGCCTTAAAAGAATTTCTCGCGCCGCGATTTGAAGAGCTTTCGGCCATCAGCCAAGAACGATTTGAAAAAAATCCCCTCCGCATTTTGGACAGTAAAAATCCCATTGATCAAGAAATTGTTAGGGATGCGCCTCACATTGTAGATTATCTCTCGCCAGCTTCAGCGGAGCATTACCAAATAGTGTTAAATACCCTTGATGCCTTAGGTGTGCCTTGGGAACAAGACCACAAATTAGTCCGGGGGCTCGACTATTATACACACACGGCTTTTGAATTTACCGCATCAACTCTTGGTGCACAAAACGCCATCTGTGGCGGCGGTCGCTATGACAAGCTCGTGCATCAATTAGGCGGCGGCGATATTCCTGCGATTGGTTGGGGTTCTGGAATCGAACGCCTACTATTAATGTTAGAAGAAAGCGAAACGCAACTAGAAGCACCCGTTGTGGATGTCTTTTTCGTTGCGCTTCCAGGCACCGATGCCGCCTCTGTAATGAAAATTGTGATGGATTGGCGAAACCAAGGCATTAAAGTTGACATGGATTATTTGCGTCGCAGCATGAAAGCACAAATGCGGGAAGCCAACCGTCAAAACGCACGCTTCGTGGCCATTATGGGCGGTGACGAAATGGAAAAACGCGTTGTTCAATTGAAGAATTTAAGTTCCGGAGAACAAGAAGAGTTGGCTTGGAGCGACGTTGTAGGAAAAGTGAAAATTAATTAATGTGCGTTATGCAATCCCGTTTTAAACAATTCTGTTAAAATGATAACTTATTTAATAGATAGAAACCCACGACTTAAGTCGTGGGCTACGACACACTCGCAACGGAGCGAACCATTTAAATGGTTTATATCATAAAAGAGACATTGTTTAACAGATAAAAAACACATGGAAATCCTCTCAAAAAATAAACTTTCGCTTTTTCGCAAGCTGAACCAAAAGAAATATCGAGACGAAACGGGGCTTTTCTTGATTGAAGGACTTCGTCTCGCCGAGGAAGCCATCAATGCAAAGATTTTTCTAGAGGCCGTTATTATTCGAAACAATTCTGATACGCCGGTATGGTTGGGAAAAGCAAAAGAGTCTGTCGAATTTTTTGGGGCGAATCAAACACAAATGGATCAATTATCCGACACGAAAACGCCTCAAGCCGTCATACTTATTGGACGCATTCCTGAGGTGAAAATTTGGCAAAACCAACATTCGCCCCTAACCCTTGCCGTTGATCGCATTCGGGACCCGGGAAATTTTGGTACAATATTGCGCACGGCTTCGTGGTTTGGCGTCAATCAAATTGTGCCAAGTGAAGACTGTGTTGATGTCTATAGCCCGAAAGTTGTAAGAGCATCCATGGGGGCCCTTTTTCATGTAGATGTTTATAAAGCCGTTGATTTAGACACTTTTATCAACGATTGGGAAGGAAACGTTCTGTCTCTAGATATGCATGGCGAACCGATAGAAAACATTGATAAAACACCTGAAACCTTGCTTGTTATCGGAAGCGAAGCTCATGGCGTTTCTCGAAATATTCTAAAAAACTCAACTCCCATTCGAATCTCTAAAAAAGGGACAGGCGAAAGCCTAAACGCTGGAATTGCCGCCGGGATTGCTCTTTGGGAATTGACAAGCTAAGGGCGAGAGTCACACATGGGTTGTTTTATATCTTTGGGAGTGTCAAAATAACTGGGTCTCTGTTTAAGACTTCCAAAGGTATTT
>ERZ889078.2729-NODE-2729-length-12312-cov-194.470507_pt1 | contig 12312 bp, 13 predicted proteins | sample MGYA00521266_ERZ889078 | MGnify/ENA primary metagenome ERZ889078 (study PRJEB32303, sample SAMEA104408618) | aquatic metagenome | biome: Brackish water; feature: Pelagic; material: water | place: Baltic Sea | collected 2014-06-16T06:34:00 | depth 76,534 m ... | reverse complement strand
AAAAATAAAATTCCAAATATTTTATTAGTTTTAGCAGGTAAGGCAGATGAGGATTATAAAAATAAAATTGATAGTTATATTAAACAAAATAAACTTGAAAAATATGTTTTATTTACAGATAAACAATATAATATCACTATATATATGCAATAGTATAAAATAAATATGGTTCATAATGTATATTATGTATCATTGGATTCAGATGTTGGGGTTCATAATTTTTTATATAGTATATTTCATCAGTAAGGAGATTTTTAGTCATAGGCGTATTTGAGAATATTGGTAAAATATGGAGAAAAAGCAAAGTTTCGGTCATATAAGAGCAAACATAAAGAATTAATGAAATCTCACGTAGAAATCAAAGAAATATTACGAGAAGCTCATAATGTTAAAAATAACAACAAAAAGGTTTAATAATGCAAAAATATATAAATATTAACAAAAAAGAAAAAAAACATCTATCTAAGTAAACTGTGTTTGAACTTTCACTTTTACTACCTTGTTTCGCTTATTTAACTCATAGTTTAGGAAATGTTATTAATAAGAGTTTCATCCCTGATGATGAAAAAATATCGATAGATTTTACAGAAAATATTACTAAGTATCTAGGAATGGCAATGCTTCCATATAAAGATAAACATTCAATAGCTATTGCAAAAAAAACAATAGTATTTTAAAGAAAATAGACACGACGGGCATTAATGTATATTTATTCGGATTGTCTTTGATTGGTAAGCATATTGAGCTTCATGATAAGATCTTCAATACGGACTATCTACAAGATACAATACTTTTTTTACAAGATGAAGCAATCGAGAGCATTGGGAAAGAGAAAACTAATAAAACTTTTGATGCGGCTGATAATTTTTTAGCGATGCTGTCTGTGAAACTAAATTATAGGAATTAAGCTTTTCTCTATGCAGTATAATTTGAGATGTTAATTCCATAACAAGGCTCCCTGATAAAAATACTTGCGAGCCCATTGTTTTATAGTAAGATTTTGTAATAACAATCGTGGAATATAATATTAGATATTAAGAGAATACTACGGACGACGATAAATGGTTTTCTAAAACTATTTATCGTCTGCTTCATGTTGCAGTACTGATACAATGCATTCTTCTGTCAGTTTATCGGCTAAATCGCCACTTACCATACCATTGATGCAGTCAAAGCATTTTTTAGTAGCGATTGCTATACCTATTTCGCCTTCTTCTTCGCTCATTAACACGGATTGCTTACAACCTTTAACTATTCCATCGAAAACTGGTTTCCTTTGCTCATCTGCACATAAAACACCGCTTGTTAGTGTTAAAAGTAAAACACCATATATTGATAGTTTAATTTTCTTCATGGAATACCTCGCTGAATGTTTCAACATCTTCCTTTAGAACAACTCCGTAGTCTTCTAATTTAATGTTCATCTCTGTTTCAATTTTTTGAAAAACCTCTTTGTTGACTTCCAATAGTAGCCCTTCACTGGAATAATTAATATTACCATCAACATAACTATAGAGTAATAATCTTTTCTCAGAATTATCCCTTTTGACTGCGAAATTGTAACTTGGAAAAATAACAATTTTATTTACCATCGAAACTCCTTTTTAAAATAATATGCTAAATATATAGAAAATGTATTTATTTGTCAATACATTTTCTATTCAAATATATTTATTTTGTACTAAACATATAGAGAATGTAGTTTAATGTGTATTTATGTAACTATTAAGTGTATTATTTATGTATAATAATACATAAATAATACATTGTATCAACTTGTTATACAATTTAAATACACTAAAACATATAATTAATATATAAATAAAATTAAAGGAACATTAGATGCCCACTAAGCCATTTTGTGTAAAGATAGAATCGTACAGTAAATCACTACACACCAAAATGAAGATTGAAAAGAAATCAATTAATACAATTAAAGCATATATGAGAACATATAGAGACTTTGTAGAGTTTTGTAATCAGCACTACAAAGAGTTAAGCTTTCAAAATATTAAAGAAGAAGATATTTATGCTTTTATTGAATACAAATCTGAAACTATGCAGAAGCAGGGTGATATTTCAATATCAACTACGAACTCAATAATCTCTAATTTAAAAAGACTTTTCAAGCATATAGAGCGAAATAGTGATGAGCCGTATGACTTTGATAAAGTGTTTGAGGACATAAAACTAAAACAGCCAAAGAGAAAACCCAAAGGCTTATCAGATAGCGATGTAAGTAAAATAATAGATCATCTTGAAAGAATGAAAAAAAATGAGATTTTCTTAGTTTATAGAAATATATTACTATTTAAGCTTATGCTATATGCAGGTCTTAGAGCGAGCGAGGCTGTATCAGTCACATTGTCAAACATTGTATTGGATGGTGAGAGTGGACTATATAAATTAACATTTAAAGGGAAGGGTGATAAGAATAGATTTTCTTTTATTCGGGAAGATGTAATTGACGATGAAATAAATATGCTGATAAATGTTTTTAAAGTAAATCCTGAAAATGTCATTGCAACTACTTCGAGCAGTAATCAAATGGATAGAATACAGCTCAGTAAAATGGTTAATAGTATTTATAGAAGTGCCGGAGTTGAAATTACAGGTGTCCACATACTAAGACATACTGCTGCTAAAAAATTATTGGCAAGCGGTGTATCAATAGTAGTGGTTCAATCTTTGTTGGGACACAGCTCTATACAGACAACATCAATTTACGCGAATCCAACGGAAGATATTGTTAAAAAAGAGCTGGCTGCAATGATTAAGTGAAATTAACTGGCTAGAAATCTTTATCAATTTTATTTGCAAATTTATGATTATGAATATATTTAATAATCATGAAGCCATTAATTTACCTCTAGCTTTACTTTACTAAAATTTCTGCCCGTTTTAACGAGGGCATTTCCCCATCCACCTTGGGTGAATTCTAGTAATGTTTTATCTAGTCCAAAAGATTTCCTAACTGCATCAAAATCTGCTATTCCAGTGTTTAAAATAATTTGTGAATCAAAATTTTTCAAAAATTCCTGTGGAAAATGTTCTGCCGATTGAGCACCAACTACTAATCCTAGTCCAACTCCCCTAGATTCTGTTGCGATTCTATTGAGATAACTGTAAGGATCATTTTTGTCCCTTGAAGAACCTGCTATCAATTTAGACTCATCTATAACAACAATAGTATCAAACTTTTCACCTCTCATTTTATTCGATCGTTCTGAATATGTACCACGTATTTTGCAAGACTTAAACACTTTTCCTAACCAAATATCAACCATAAACCTCTGAATTTTTACATCAAGGCCACTTATGTTTATAACATTTAAACCATTTTTTACAGGAGGTTTTGTAGAATGAAATACACCAGAGTCAACGAGAGCGTTTATGTATGAGGACATTTTTTCAATAGTTCTCATTGCTTCTTTTGACGAATACTTTTCAGCATTAATATTTCTTGCATCAAACCACTCTTTGTTTTTGGATATATTTTTCTCTGTGTAATTTTTTATGCCAATTTCTATGTAAGAATCTAGTGAATCGTGAGCTTTTTTCTTTAGGTCACTGATTAACTTCTCTACCTCTTCTTTATCGTTTGCTTCCTCTAATCTGGATAAAAGGCTATTGAGGCCGATTATGTTGCCTTGAATATTAGTTATTAAGTTTACACTTTCTTCATCGAAAACGGTTCCATCATCGCTTAGACTATGTGACTTAATTCTGTCGATTAATTTTTGAGTGTCTGCTAAACTTGGCAATTCATTTAGCCATGAAGTTACATCGTTATATTTAAAATCTTTACAAAGATAAGTATCCGAAAATAAATACATCAAATAATCTTTTTGGTTAGTACCCATATTTGGCAAGAAATTCTTTTTAATTATTTCAATTATTCTTTCAACTTGTACTTTTGGACCAGAATTCCGAACTTTATATTTTTGTGCATCACTCATAGTGCCTGAGCTAATAATTTCTTCTAATTCTTCGTTAGAAACACCTGTCTCAAACTCAAAGGGGTTTATCCCGTATTTGCTATCCCACGCTGTAAAATCAATATAGTTTCCAATTTTGTTACCTAGATTATCTTTTACAATCATATTCCCTTGTAAGTCAAAAATAAAAACGTGCTTATTTGATAAAGCTAGTTCTCTTGCAATCTTTAAAAGTAAGGTTGTTTTTCCACTTCCGCTTCCTCCTGTCAGCAGCATATGTGCATTCATTGACTCTTTAGAGTCAGGTTTCCATTTAATTAGTGGCAATTCTGGTCTGTTTACATGTGTTCCAAAAGTAAATTCCATTATTCTGTTTCCATCCTATTTTCTTTTGTTAGCAAATTCAAGAGAAAATCCCCATTTTATTTGTTTCGAGGTTTCATCTGCTTGTATTTCAGTAAACACTTTTGCATCATAAGGTTTCCCATTTTTAGCAATAAAGTCGTTAAATAAATATCCTTTCTTCTTTGATAATATTTTCTTTAGTGTGCTTGCTCTTTCTCCAATAGTAAATAACTCTAACCCTTTTTTAGAGAAGAATTTATGAATATAGCTATCCCATAAGGAAAAAGAGCAGCCACTGTTCTTGTTAAATTCCTCACATGAAAAATAATATATAACCTCTCCATTATTCTTATCAATAAATTCTTTTTGGTACACAAGAGCATTACAGTTTGGGCAAGAAGCTATTTTGATTGGTTCTGCCGATGGATACTTAGCTAGAATAAGATCCATCTGTATATTGCTTTGATATACGATCTTTTCAATAAGAATATTGTGTTTTGCGGCAATAGACTTTACTAGGTTAATTTTTGCTTGGCTGGGCTTTGTATCTTCTAGTATGAAACCACTTGACTCAAAGCCACTTCCAATCAATCTATCAACCTCTTGGAGAATTGAGTCAGTACTAATTTCACCATTTACTGCGGAATCTATTTTTTCTTCAAGTTCTGCCAAATATTCAAGATTTAAGAAATTAGGAATATGTTCTTGTAGCCACTGTATTAGAATGACAGCGTTTTCCTGTGGATACAGCATTGTTTTTATCAGTACAATCGCTTTTGATTCAGTCAACTCCTTGAGAATTGCGTCATGCTTATTAATATCACCTATAGAATTCTTACTGAGTATCTGTGTAACGAACCTACCAACTCCATAACGCGGTGGACGTTTGCTCTGGTATGAGTAAGCATAAATATCTGCAGGCTTTAACTTTGTTTCTGGGGCTATTTCTGGTAAAACAACAACTTTATTTTTAAAGCTTGTTTCACTATATTGGATTCTTTGAATTAGTTGTCCAGTGAGTAGTTCCCAATTTTCTTGACCTTCAATCAAAACATTGGCCTGTTCTCTTAATTTTCTGCTTCCAACATTTATTTCTACGGCAGAAGTATCATATATACTATTTTTCATCTGTGTTGCAAGCGTTGTGTAAAATATAAACTCATAAAGTTTAAGTGCATCTTCCATTTCTGTTTTTGATGCAAAGTAAACATCTTGAAATTCTAATGTATCTTTAATGTTTTTCGGAAAATATTTCGCAATTAGTGAGGCAGGTCTTATGCACTCTTTTACGCCTCTATCTGCTATTTTATCGGTATATACTCTTCTGTATTGTAAAACTTTTTCATCAGGATACTTTTGATTCAAAATAGTAATAATATCTTCTACTATCTGTTCTTCAATTCGCCAACCATTTGTTTGTGGGTTGGTTATCATCTTGGAGTCATAAAGAATATTAGACAGCTTAGTTACATATTCAGGTTCAAATCCATAAAGGTAAAAACAGCTATATTTTAATTCAGATGTCGTTAGTGGTGGATTAGGACTTCTCTCTGTATCTTTTTTTAGAATATAACTATCGACAATGTGTGTGTATTGAGGGTTTTTAAGCTCACTAATGCAGTCATCTATTTCTTTAGTCATATCTGAAGTAAAGTGCGTTGGGTAGAAGGCACTGAATTCAATCTCGTTATACACATAGTCTGCTTTTACTCGAATTACTTCTTGGGCAACAAAATCTCTAATTCGTAGTTCTCTTTGAACAAGATAATGCAAAGCATAGATTGAATGGTATGATAGGTAAAAATTTGATATCGAGCTAAACCATTTTTTATATTGCTTATCAAGAGTATTGCTCTTGCTATTACTTGATGTATTTTTATATTCCGTCGTTTTAATATATCTTTCTTTTTGTTGCCCAACAATAATTTTTTTCATTCCTGCGAACAGTTTTTCAGATAATAATTTGTTAACTTGAGTCTCGATTGAAATTCTTTTTTTGTAGAGTTTATCAAATTCTTCTTGCGTATTCATTTTTTAATTTCTCCAATTTTTATTAACTGTAAGGTGTTCTTTTTGAAAGATTTTTACAAGGAGTAGATATAAGAATAAAATCTATAATACTTCATGTAAAAATCTTTCAAATAAAACATATGTTTGATAAGCAAGAATCATTGTAATCAATGGTGAGTAAAAGAAATTTTCAACGTTACCATTAGTTTGAAACCGCATCTTCTTTGGTAGTAGTACGAACTTTCGAGACAAAGGCGTAATCGCCCAATTAACACCATTATTTGTGATTGAATCTTCTAAAATATGAAAAATTGCTCCAATACCAAAGCCAAGCAAGAAATTTGAGCTGTAATAAAATGCACAAAATAACAATGTTATGTAGGGAAAGATATTGTGTGTTAAAGTTCGATGCCCTATTATTCTATTTAATGGCAAAGAGATAAATTGAAATCTTCTACCTATGTAGGAGTGCTCTTCATCAACATCACAAAAAAGACTCCCTAAGATTATGCCAGATAGGAATATGGCATAGCTATTTGTTCCTATTGTATAAAATGAAGGAAACACCATTAAGCCTGCATTCGTAAGAACTAAACTTGTAAGCACATGGTTTCTTGCCATCATACCAATTAGTTCCCCGTTGTGAATGCTTCATATAAATTCTCTAAAAGCTTTTTTAAATATCTTGAGTCAAAATTACCTTCAATTGGGATAATCATTAGCGTTCCATTTGGAGAGAGGACATAGGTCGTTGGAGTTGTGCCATTAAAAGGTATGTTGCTTGGCACTTTATCGCCTTTTGTTAAATCGCTAAGCGCAAAAATAAAATCCCGATTAATCTGTTCAAAATTAGGTTTGACTGTATTTTGAAGATATGCAGCACAATGAGCACACTTTGCACTCGCTACTACATAGAAAATTGGTTTATTCAGTTTGTGTGCTCGTTCATACGCAGTATATATATCAAATATGCCACTTGTTTGAGCAGAAGTTACTTCGCTTGATGCCGAGGAAAGACTAAATAAAAAACTAGAAAATAACGCTATTAATAAGACTTTTAGTCTCATAGAACACTCCTTGTATTGTTGGGAAATAGATATAGGCAATACCTATGAAAGACATGTTTAAAGCAACTCCATATAAGTATTTAAAAGCCAACTTAAAATCAACACTGCTTGGCAATGAGTTAGAAACTAATACGAATACTAGTAAATGTAATAAGATGATATTTAAGCCAGTCGGTTCAAAATAGTAAAAAAAGTTACTATAGATAAAGTATGCTAAAAAAATTAAAAAAAGTGGTGACAATCCAATATAAAAAGCATTAATAAAGTTTGCATTATTGTGATTAACAGAACCAAACTCCCACATTACATGCTTAGTACCATCATTAAATGTATATTCGTTTCTTTGTGGAACAATTGTCATTCCGCTAGGTCTGCCTAATAAAATCATAGATGTAACATAATGAGCTAGCTCATGAAAAAAAACAGAGTATATGTAAAATACCATCACCTGAAATTCATTATCACTTTGAACGGAATTTTGTTTAAATCTTTCAAGCATTATAATAATAACAATACTGATAAAGACATATAGCTCAATCACAGGACACAACAATCTCGTTTTTTAAATAACAAGAAACCAAAGTTATCGAAGGTCATTGGTGGATTTTTACCCCAATCCCAAAGCATCCCGCTTTGTCCCGGTGTTACTGCGATTGGATTCGGTATAGGTGTTACAGGCTGTAGCCTATAAGCACCTTTTCTCCAAATAGGTAATGGGTAGTATCCACATAGTCCTTCTACACCGAAGCTACCCCATAAAATGAGTTGTCTGTGCATTTTATATATCATCTTTGATGCTATACCCGCTACATCTTGCATGAAAGAATCGCCTGTTGGCTTGTGCCCTGTTAGTGGATAGACGTTACCCCAACTCCCCATACACCAAAACAAAGGTTCAAGTGGGAAAAAGAATGCTGAAGATATCGAATCTGCTATACATGCAAGGTTTGTAATTGGATTGCCAAACAAAAGAGCTTCTGGTTGTATGAAAGCACTCATAACATCGCTATTCCATAGTGGATCAACTTCCGTCAAGTATCCATAATCTACTCCTGTAGATTGCAAACAAGCAAAATCTGTGATAACTTCTATAATTGCATATACAGGAAATATTACATAGTGCGCTTGCATGAATGTGTGTTGTGATGAACTATCGTTTACTTTTTGTCCTCCAAGTAGACCATTTCCAGCCCCTGTTGTTATTCCAAATGTTGGAAAACAAAATGGCTCACTAACAATTTCTATGATACGGCTTGGTTCAAAAAAAGATACTGGGATGCCTACGCGAGGAAATGGGTCAATACATGTACAAACAGGCGATCTTACAGAAGGATAGAAGTCAGGCATTGGACCATAAACAACCGGGACACTCGCTATCATCAATGGGAACATACAAGTGTGACACATCTTAGCGACTATATCAAGTGTTCCAGCTCCAAGAGGCATACATGCTTGGGCACTATTGGATAAAGCCAACGACAGCACTATGCCTTGCATCAATTGCTTACTTACCTTTAAGAAGCTCATTGGATTTCCTTCATTTTTATTTCAACATTTTGTGATAGATAGAATTCTTGTATCTTTATCCGGTCACCTTCTTGTACGATAACGCTTGGGGTTACTTTAACGTCAAATCTTTGTAAAATAATGTCATTACTGTAAAATACCTCTCTTTTGAAAAATTTCATTGCGTCAAATACTTTTCCATCAACTAAAATTAATCGAACTGTGATATCTCGATGTAGATTGTTCTTGATAATCCAATCAATTTGTTCTTGCCTTGTGTAATCAAATACTACATACTTATCGGTGAGCGTGACATACTGTAATGGGTTAAACTTATACCCCTTTGGATAAAGTATTTTCCCATTGTTATCTTTGACATCAAATTGTGTTGTATAACTAGGATCAGGATATCGAATTGCGTCCTTGGTTGCAGGTAAGATATTCTTTGTTAAATCTCTTGGCTTATAATTTTCTATTTTTTTCTTCATTTCAATTTTTGCTTTATCAAGCTTTTCTTGAATCATGTCTTTGTTATCTTCTATATGTTTTTGAATGAGTTCTACAATGTTTATTTCTTTTATTCCATATGTAGTACCACCTATTTCCACCTCCGTTATGCTGCCTCCATGAAGAAGAGCTGAAAATAAAATAACAGAAGTAAGTATTTGTTGAATTTTAATCATTGAAGTAGCCTTTAGATAGATGCTTAATGAGATTTGATAAGCCCTTGCTTTTTGCTTTTTTGTTAATCTTCTCAAGTACATACTTAATGTTACTGTCGCCATAAGCAATATATACCTCTTCAGTGTTTAACCCATTGAGTTCTCCTGATTGAGTATTCCCTTGGATTTCACTATATGGGTTGTAGTTTTTCACAAAAACAATGGCGGGGACATTTTTTAAAGAGTATTTACTGAATATTTTAGGATTAACATCTACTCTAAAAAAATAACGATTATTAGCTGCATTTTTTGTATTCTTGTTTCTTTGCTCTAGAAGTTCGTATGTATAGTTCAAGGTTGGTTGAACGTACTTTGGATTATTACCAACAAAACCATTCATGACAAAGGTTACATCTGTGTACACTTCTGTGAGTGAGTCAAAATAGTTTTTTACAGCATCATTTGGAATAGATGAGCTGATTGCTATGAGTAAACGCTCATCTTGTGCTAAATATTGATTATAGTAAGACACTCCTGCGTATTTATTCTCTTTTGCAGTATTAGCATCTTTGGCATATATTCCCATCGCTTTTTGAAAACCTAATTGCTTATCGTATAAAAGATAATCCTCGTAGTCGTGTACCTTTTTGTTAGCTTCTGTGCTTCTTGCTTGTGTATTGACACTATTAGCTATTCTTTTAGCCTGTTCTTCCATTGAGTGTGATGTAGTTAAGTCAATGCGATATTCAGATTTGTTGTGCTCTTTATTGGCTTTTGCAATTTCTGATAAATCTACATTTTCACTTAGCTTGTTTCGTGTGCTATCTGATAACGTAGATTCCCCATATTTATAAGATTTAGAATCAGTTTTTACATATTTATTCATAAATTTGTCCGTCTTTACTGAAGAATTTTCATCATCAGAAAGTGCCAATAATCCTGAAGTTACAAGAATTGAGCAGAGAAGAATTTTCTTCATTTTTTTCCTTCGTATTTGAATTTATCTATAATAACAAGTATGCTAAACTTGACGCAAAATTTGTTGATTATTTTTTACTTCTCATGATATTGTGAAAAAAAATAAAAAAAGGTTATTGTTTTGATTAGATTCGCTATTAATAATGAAGATAAAAATAACGTATATTTTAAAAGTGATAGTTCTTTTGAGGAATTACACTCATTTGTTATGGATATGGACGAGTGAACCTCACTCTCCTAAATCGAAGATTATAGAAAAGGCTCACTTTTAAAATGTCCATTGTTTCGCCTCATCTACTATTTTCGATTTGGCTGTGATGAAGCGTCGCCACTTTTATTCGGCTCGATGTTCTGGGCGTTTATCTTCTTCTAAAATAGCATTATCAAACACAAATCTTGTATTTTCAACGATTTGTGTAGCAGATGCGTATCCTTTTGCAACACGTTTGTATACTTCCTTATTTTTATTCCCACGATACATGATAAAATTTTCTGGCAAAGTCTTGAGATCTATTTTGAGTTTTCTTGCCAATTGAGGAATATCATAGTAGTCTACTATCATATACTCTAGTCCAGTTTGTTCCTTTATTGTTTTATACATGTAGTCAAAGCGATTATATGTTTCAGCATCATTTTTGTCTTCTATTACAACGATATAACCCATAGTATCTTTAAACTTTGTAAAGAAATCCTTATTTTCTTTTTTCTTTTCTTTATATCTAATTTTACGTCCAGAAGCACTAAATTCAAATTTAGGATATATTAATTCATCTGGATTTTCAAGATTTGCCACTGACCATACTTTTGCAAACTTTTCAGATTTATCAACCCAAAATTTTTGGAGAGAAGCATAAGATTTTACATACTGTTTGGACGGAGTAGCTACTGCAATTTCTCTAGTAGTGTCCATAAGTCTTCGATATTCATCCGCACTTAAATTATTTAAATCATGCCACGGTATGTTATCAACGTATTTCTTTTCTTGCTCTCGTCTGTATTGACGCTGTTTTTTGTCTTCGAACGGAATGCTCATTTTTGTAAATGTGCTATTGTAGTCCGCAGTACTTATAACTTTTGTGAGAGTAGAATTTTTATCATTCTTGTTGATATTTTTTTCTGTCTCTGGCGGTAGTTCTCGATAGTAAAAATAGCCATTTTTTGAATCTTCAAAAAAATCATTTAATGCAAATACGCTACAAACCAGAACGGATAATAAAATAATTTTTTTCATTATCGCTTCCTTAAAATTAATTTAGAGCTTGCGCTACTGCTATTATTTATAGTCGAAGGTCTTTCTCTTTCATCCGCTCCAGTTACTGTTGTTGGTTGAGTGGAATCCGACGATTTTAAAATTAATGGGGACGAAATTGTATTCGAAGATTGCTGAGTAGAAGCATCAGTTGTTCTCATCTGTATTTCATTGGATAACATTTCTTTTGATGCAGGAGATAAATATGCTTCTTCTTTTATGTCTTTTAACTCTTGTGTACTAAAGTTACTCATCTTATCTTCATTAACCGTATTTGGTATTGGTCCGAAATTATCATTTATAAGCCCTTGTTCAAAACCTTTTTTTTCTGCTGTTTCTTGTCTCTGCTCGACTGCTTCTTGTTGCTTTATCTCGCCAAATGGAACATTTAAGCCTGTTATGTTACTTAAGGTCTGTGCTCCATTCTCTGCTTTTTGCTGAAAGTTAGTAAATGCTTTTTCTACATCACCACTTGAAGCATAACTATGGGTATTACCGTGATTGTCTCCATTTTTAGAACCAAGCATTGTAGGTAAAGCGATATTTGTATTTAGTGC
>ERZ889078.2728-NODE-2728-length-12321-cov-15.239198_pt1 | contig 12321 bp, 12 predicted proteins | sample MGYA00521266_ERZ889078 | MGnify/ENA primary metagenome ERZ889078 (study PRJEB32303, sample SAMEA104408618) | aquatic metagenome | biome: Brackish water; feature: Pelagic; material: water | place: Baltic Sea | collected 2014-06-16T06:34:00 | depth 76,534 m ... | reverse complement strand
CTCAGGAATTATTTTTTTAAAGAAATTTAAAATAAATATTATTATTAAAGCAATCAAAAATATTTTTTTTTCAGAAAGTATTTTTTTCATATTAAGTTTGTCTATTAAATTTGTGATATAATATTGAAAAGTTCTTCAGCCACTAATTTATGACCTAGTTTATTTGGATGAACATTATCTCCTTCCTGGTATATTAAATCTTGAGGATGATAATCTTTGAATAAATTTAATACATCAATAATTGTAAAATTATTTTTTTGTGCTTCTTCATAGACTTGATTATTCACTTCCAATAAAGGATATTTAAAAAAACTTGTTAGTATTGGAAAAATTGTGACAATAGTTGTAATATTGTTATTTTTAGATATTTTATTTAGTTCATTAAAAGAATATTCAACAGTTTTCCAATAACAAATATTTTCATGAATTTCTTTATAGAATTCTAAATTACCAATATCTCTTTCTTGTGAGATTATGCTTTTGAAAAAATAAGATTTTTCTGACAAGGTATTTAAAAATATTTTTAAATTTAAATCTCTGTAACAATTTTTAGGCGCATCAATCATATTTAGTGTTAATTTATCAGTTTTAAAAGAAGTTACTTTCTTTAAATAATTAACAAAAGGATCTTCAAATGCAGGATCATTTAAGAAATATTCCCACAAAATTATATCGGGATTATATTTAAGAGCTTTAGTTTTTAGAGTTTCTATTTCTTGTATAGAAGAATATCTAGATAAACCAAAATTAATAACTTCATAAGATTTATTTGTTCTTTCATTGAGTTCTTTTTCTAGAACTTCAACAAAAGATTCATTAAATTTAGTTCCAACACCCTCAGTAATAGAATCACCAATAGCAACTATTCTTATTATTCCTTCAGGTTTAATAATAGAATATTCCTTATCTATAAGTCCTTCAGAATTTGGTTTTATGGAATCTGATCGTGCATAAGAATTAGGAGTTAATTCAAATAAAATTAAAGGATTCTCAGAAAAATAATATCTGGTTTTTTGAATATCTTGTTTTGGTTCTTCTTCACTAAAAGAAATTTTTGATATATTTTCAACTAAAAATATAAATATTATAATTGTTAAAATTAGAGTTATTGTTTTTTTATTGCGTTTTTTCATATTAATGGATAAATAAATGGACTAACAGGTGTGCTTTGACCTAATATGATTAATAATGCAGTTAATACAAGCATTATTATTAATGGTAATAACCACCATTTTTTATTTTCTTTCATAAATGCCCATAAATCTCTTATTAATGAATGATTTTTTTTTGTCATATATCTCCCCTATCTAAGTTCATATTTTTTAAACTTTTTGAATTTAAATTTATGTAATAAGTATTGCCATAATGATATTAAAATATTAATTGCATATTTATATCTATTGACATAACATTTTTCATCTCCATAGAATGTTGGAATTGGTTTCTCTCTTATTTGCATATTTTTTAATTTCATTTGAATAATAATTTCAGTATCGAAATGAAAATCATTAGAACAGAGATTAAAAGGAATCTGTTTTAATGCTTTACAGCTATAAAGTCTAAATCCAGAATGATACTCTGATAGTTTAAGATCTAAAATTTTATTTTCAATCCAAGTAAGAGTTTTATTACCAAAGAATTTAATGATTGGCATACCGCCCTTTAACGGATGACCAGTCATTCTTGAACCAAAAACCATATCTGCATTATTTTTCTCAAATGGTTCAAGAAGTTTTGGAATCATTTCTGGAGCATATTGTGCATCTCCATGAAGCATAACAACAACATCATAACCTTTTTTAATGCAATATTCATAAGCCCATTTTTGATTACCGCCATAACCTTTATTTTTATCATGATGATAAATTTTAAGGTTTCTAGCTCCTTTTACTTTTTTATAACCTACACCAATTAAATGAGTATTATCATAACTTGCATCATCTGCAACAAAGATTTCAGAAACTTTATTTTTTAATTCTGTTGGAATTCTATCAAGAACTATTGGTAATGTTTTTGCAGCATTATAAGTTGGTATAAATATAGCTATTTTCAAAATTTTAACCCCGAACTTAGAAACTTTTATTAACTATATTAATATTTCCCTTCTTATATGTATTCAATTATAATTCCAACATATAATGAAGCAGACAATATTAATCTTTTAATTCCTAAAATTGATGATGTTCTTAATGACAAGTTTCTTCATGAAATTATTGTAGTTGATGATAATTCTCCTGACGGTACTGCTAAAATTGTTCAAAAACTTTCTAAAAAACATAATTGTAAAGTTTTAGTTAGAAAGAAAGAAAAAGGTTTATCTTCGGCTGTTATTGCAGGATTTGCTGCTGCTAAAGGAGAGTTTATTTGTGTAATGGATGCTGATCTTAGTCATCCACCAGATGTTCTTCCAAAAATGTTTAATGCTTTAAAGAAAGCAGAACTCGTTGTTGGAAGCAGACTTGTAAAAGGAGGAGGTTCTCAATCTTGGCCGTTTTACCGAAAAATTATTTCTTGGTCTGCACAATTATTGGCAAGGCCTTTAACTCCTGTGAAAGATACAATGTCTGGGTTTTTTGCTTTTAAAAAAAGTATTCTTAAAAATGTAACTTTAGAAGCTTATGGTTATAAGATATTGTTAGAAATACTTGTTCTTGCTGATTATAATAACGCAGTTGAAGTTCCATTTACTTTCTTGAATAGAACATTTGGTGAGAGTAAAATCAGTCTTTCTGTTGAAATTGAATATTTAAAACAATTACTTCATTTGTATAAATGTAAGTTTCTTAAAAATATAAAAAAATGATTAAAGTATCTATTTTTGTTCCTATTTATAATGAAGAAGAAGTTATTAAAGAAAATGTTATTAAAATTTATAACAAATTAACTCAATTAAAATATGTTTTTGAGCTTTTTTTAATTGATGATAATTCTAATGATAAAACTCCACAAATTTGTAAAAAACTTGCAATGAATCATTCTAGAATTAAATATCTCCGATTTACAAATGGTCCTACTAGAAGAGAAAATTTAGCTAAAAGTTTTAAAAAAGCAAACTATGATTTAATATTTTTTATGGATGCGGATCTTTCAACGGATTTAAAACATGTTCATGAGTTGGTTCATTCTATAAGTAATGGTCAAGATATTGTTATTGGAAGTCGACATATAAAAAATGCGATTGTTCATAGAAATCTTTCAAGAAGAGTTGTTAGCTTCTTGTTTAATAAGTTTGTAAGATTATATTTTAAATCAAATATTTATGATCATGAATGTGGATTTAAGATATTTAAAAAAAAAGTTATTTTTAACTTATTAAATGAGTTAAAATATGATTTTAAATTAAAGCGAAAAATGTTATGGGATACAGAATTACTTTTAAGAGCACAAAAAAATAATTATTTAATAAGTGAAATTCCTATTTTGTGGATTGCGGGTAAAAAATCTGCTTTAAGATTTTTTTCAGAAACTAGTATGATTTCATATTTGTTGAATTTGAAGAAAGAATTAGGCAAAGTAAATTAATTTAACGTTCTATAATCGAATATTTAATAAATAATAATCTATATTATATTCTTATGAAGGGAAAAAATAAGATTGGTGCAGAGAAAGCTTTCTTTAAGAAACTTCGATGGAATCACACGTTTTTTTTCTTTATATTATCTTTAATTACCATTTTCATTTATCATCTTTTAATTAAACATAATATTGCTGACGAAACTATGCTTTATTCTTGGGCTTGGATTATTAATTTTTTGAATGTAAAACTATTTTTTATCATATTGGTTTTAATTTGTGCACTATCTTTTGTCATTGCGAGAATTGATTTCAAAATTAAAGATAAATATTTTTTAATTTTTATTTTTATTTTGGCTTTTGTTTTATCATCACTTTTATGGTCTGCACCAGATCCAAATCCTGACGTTGTTGAGTTTTTTGGTGTTAGTAAATATGTTGAGCAGAACGGTTTAGTTAATTATTTTACAGGATTTGGTACGCAAGCTTTGAAAGGTTATCGGTTTCATTCTTTACTGCCAATAATTGGTTTAGCATTTAGTGTTTTTGGAGAATCAATCTTTCTTGTTCATTTTATATTGTCTTTACTTTATGCTTTTATTCCAGTTTTAACTTTTTTACTTGCAAAGAAATTATTTAATAGAAAAATTGCAGTGGTTGCTGCGTTCTTTGTTTTGTCCATGCCAAACATGTTAGTTCAAAGTTATATGTTTATGGTAGATATTTCATCAGTGTTTTTCGTCTTATTGGCTTTATTATCATTTTATTTATTTCTTCATAAAAAAAAGATTTACTATTATCCTTTAACTTTAATAACTTTTTTATTTGCTCTTACTTCAAAAAGGCCTGCAATTCTTTTCTTAATTCTATCTTTGCCTGTTTTGTTTATAATTGTTAAGAGAAGCAACGGATTTAGTTTAAAAAAACTTAGTATGAAATCATTTATTTTGTTTTACTCAATTTTTGTTTTGCTTTTTATTCTAGTATTTTTAAAATTAGATTTTTTCTCAAATCAAATACAATTAGATATTTCACAGATGAGTTTGATTAACAATGCTCCTCAATATGTAACTCCTGAATCTTATTTTTTTCAAATACAACCTTTAATTATCATATTATTTTTAATCTCAATAGTTTTTTTTATTTTCAAACCAAAGTTATCATATTTGTTTTTGCTTACGTGGATATTTTTCCCTTATCTTTTTATTCAAAGTTCAACAATTCGTTATATGCTACCTGCATTTCCAGCAATTGCAATTACCGCAGCAACATTATTATCAAAGTTTAAAAAACCAATAATAACATTTGTAGTAGCAATTATCTTTTTATCTTCAACATTATCTGTTTACATGGGTTTTATGCCTTTATTAAAAAATGAATTTTATATTAATAATGTAAAACAAGCTGCCAATTATGTTGATGGATTAGATGTAGAATCTGTGGGAGTTTATATTCACACAAATAATTCTCAATTAACAATTAGTCCGAAAGTTGAAATTTATGGTTATGCATTTGATTATTATTCTGACAAAAGAATTTATTATGATGTTTCTGAATCTGTAAAAAAAACTTATCATGATGAATTCTCAAGATTTAACATTTTAGATTATTATAAAGATGTTAATTATTTAGAACCAAATTATGATTTGGTTGTTGTTTTTTCAAATATTTATGATTGGCAAAGTATGAATTATTCTGATGTTAAATTCTTAAAAGAAACGATTGATGAATCATATTCTTTAGATAAAACATTTGCAGTTGGAAATAGTGGTGCTTCTGAGAATAGATTTGCATTTATTTATTTAAAGAATTAAACTAAGTATCCTAAATCTTCTAATTCTTTGGCTTCAGTTAATTCGATTCGAGGTATATTCAAGTCAATATCTAATGAATACTTTTTAATCAAATCAATCATTTTAGTTTCATATTCTTTTGTCAAAGTTGTTCTATGTTCAACAAGATTAATTTGTTCTTCAGGATCATTATTCAAATTAAATAATTGTGTTTCTTTATTGTAATGGTCATATATTAATTTAAAATCCTTAGTTCTAATACTTGATTTATAGTAAGATGAAATTATAGGATATAAATGTGAAAAAGTAAATTCTTTTACTTCTTGATTATATCGAATTGCAGGAACCAAACTTACACCTTGTGCATCTTCATTTAATGGAATTCCTAACAAATCAAGAATAGTTGGCATTATATCAACATTTTCCGCTAATGCATCAATTTTTCGATTCTTTGGGATTCCAGGACCTTTAATAATCATTGGAATTCGAATCTCTTGGTCATACAATGCTCTTGCATGCTCAAATACGACTTGTGGACCCATTACTTGATAAATAGGAACCAAGTGTTCACCAAATTGTTCTCCATGGTCAGAAACAAAAACAATTATGGTATTATCATAAATTTCTAATTCTCGAAGTTTATTTAAGAAAACTCCAATGTTATGGTCGCCCCAACTAATATCTTCATCGTAATTAGTTAAAGCTTGTTTCATGGCTGTAAAATCTCCTAGTCCAACTTTATCATATAAAGTTTCAGAATCTTCATGCATTCCATCAAATGGTTTTGGAGGCACATATCCATCATGAGGGTCATATGAGTGAAGCCATAAAAAGAAAGGCTCTTCATAATTATTTTCAAGCCATTCATTAGCTACTTTTACAGTATCATTTCCCATTCTCACGCCTTCAGAATAATTATAAGTATCAAATCCTTGATTAAGTCCTGAAGCAGGCGACATCATACTAACGCTAATGAATCCTGCAGTATTATATCCTTGTCCTTTTAGAATTTCAGCTAAAGTAATTTGTTCTTCATTTGCAACTACAACTCCTGTAGCTTCTGCATTAGGCATTCTAGGTTGATAAACAAAAGGATAAAGTGAAGTCATCAATGAAATATGAGCAGAAGTTGTATAAGGAATAACTGTGAATGCATTTGTAAAAAGAGTTCCTTCTCTAGCCAATCTATCAATATTAGGACTAGTTTGCCTAGGATATCCATAAGCGCTTAAATGATCTGGCCTAGTTGTGTCAAGAACTATTAATACAACATTTGGTTTGTTATTCATTTCTATTTTTTCTTTTGGAGTTCCATCATTAAAATAAAAATTATTTTTTTCAAGATTAATTTCTGTTTTAGAATTAAATAAATTAGTTTTTGGATAAGCGTAAGTTCCAATAACTATCAAAACTAATACTAAGATTCCAATTTTATAAATTTTATTTTGTTCCATTTTTAATTGCATATTTTAAAAATAAAGGCCAAAAGATAATGAAAAATATTATGATGAAAAAATCTGGTAAATAGTTGGTTGCAAAGCTAAGAATATTTGACTTATAATTTCCAATGATAGTTAAGATGTAAAGGTTTAGAATATTTAATAAAAATATTCCAACAAGACCAATGAAATAAAACGTTAGTATTTGTTTGAATTTAAATTCTCGCCATTTTAATAAAGTTAAAATTGTGAATGCGATAAGAAAGTAAATCATATAGATTGCTCCTGATGAATTTAAACTTACACTTGCTTGGTAGTCACCTAAAAATATTGAACTTTGTGAAGCATTTAACATTAAACTTGCGCTAAAACCAGTTATTTTTAATAGGAAATAAATCATGAAGGTTGTAACTTGTGCAAGGAAATATGAAATTTCTTTTGCAAATATTGAAAACAAACCTATTAAGTAAATCCAAATAAAAGAGAAGAATAATTCTTTTTTTGAAAACTTAAAAGTAGTTTTAATATAATTAGTTCCAAAGACTGCAAACAGCAAAAATACTATGCTTAACATTCTAAAAGTAAATGAAAGTTTGAACAATGATTTGTATAAAAAAGAATTATCATTTTCTATATACCAAAGAAATTCTTCTGATTCTAATAACTGATAAGCTTCTTTATTTTGAACAAACGATTCTTTTTCATTAAATAAAGATTGAGTCGAAACTCCGATATCTTCGCCAATGCCTTCAAAATTTTTAGCAAAAATAACTAATTCATTTTTCCCTTCAATTAAATCTTCTTTAGAAACATTCAAGGTCATCCAACCAGAGTTGTATTCAAAAAGACTTTGATATTGAGAAGTAATATTATGTTCTTGATCATTGACTCGCATGAAAACATTGACGCTCGGATTGAAAACTCCGTCGTTAAATAATGAACCATGCCAAGAACCAAACCATCGAACTTTAGGATTTATTGAAATTTGTTTAAGATAAACTTCTTTCTTTAGTCCTTTATTATCATAATTTTTCCCATCAATAAAGATTTGTTCTGTTGTGCATGTGTCTTCAATTAATTTTAAGTTCAACCATTTATTTTTTTCGAGAAAAACTTTATTTTCAAAACTTTGATTTTGATTTTCTTTTATGTATACTCCTTCTGATAAATAGTTATTAAAATTATTATAAGGAATAAAACTTAAAATTATTAGTATTAATGAAATTGTAAAAAATAGTGCTGATTTTTTGTAATTAATTTTCAAAGTTATTTTTTCTAATTTTGAATTTGCAATGAGTAGAAAAATTCCTATTACTGCAACAATTAGAAAATTTGATTTGTAAATATTAAATGAAGTAAAAGTTGGATAAACTAAAAGAAGTATAACTGCAAATATTAAGAATCTAATGAAAATACTCTTAAAATAATATTTCTTGTCCCCCATTAACTTTTAGAATAATCTAATATTTAAAAATCTTGTTCAAAAATTACATATAACCAAGACTTCGAAGCTTTTGCATATTATATTCATCTTCTTTATCTTGATCTCTGCCATCTCGTTCTAAGGTTTTACTTTTTTTAAGTTCTGAAATTATTTCATCAACATTTTTAGAATTAGATTTGACTGGTTTACAACAAGTTTCACAACCTATGCTTCGATATCTTTTTTTATTCTTAGAAAAATATAATTTGTTTGTTGGAATATTTTCTTTCTTTATGTATTTCCAAATATCAAGCTCGGTCCATTGAAGAAGCGGATGAACTCTTACATGATTAGTTTCATAACCAAAATCAGTTGCAAAAATACTCCAACCATCAAACTCTGCATCTTGCATTGAAACAAACGGACTATCTCCTTTCTCTGTTGATTTTCTTTTCTTTGAAACATACCAGTTAAACTCTTTATCTCTTGGTGAAAAAAATCTTTCTTTATTTCGAATTCCATGTTCATCTCTTCGAATACCAACAATTAATGCATCAAAATCATTTTCTTTTACAGTTTGTTTTAAGCTTTCAGTTTTTCTTGCATTACAACATTCAAATTTGTTTTTATCAGGTGTTATCTCTTTTTTATCAGCTTTATCATTTTTTGAAATTAATAAATTCAGATTCCATTTTTTTGCATATTCATCTCGAAATTTATAGATTTCTTTAAACTTATAACCAGTATCAATATGTACAACTGGAAATGGTATTTTTCCATAGAATGCTTTTTTACAAAGCCATAGAAGAACTGTTGAATCTTTTCCAATGCTCCAAAGTAATGCAGGATTCTTAAATTGTTTGAAAGTTTCTCTAATAATATAAATGCTTTTACTTTCTAATTCATCTAAATGATTCATTTTAATAAACTCATTCCATCAAAGTCATTAGTGACTTTAATATTTAACGCATCAAGAATTGTTGGAAGAATATCTGGTTGATTTGCAGAAGTCTTATTTAATTTAATATTTGAAAATAAAACTCCAGGAACAAAACTTGGGTCAATTAAATGGTCTCCTTGCCATTGTTTATTATTGTTGGTAATAACTTCTTTTGTAAATCCACCAATTGAACTTTGCCATGACATTCGAAATCCTGGATTAAATCCAATAATTAAATCAGGTGCATCTTTTGCATAATCTCCAGAATAAATTCTATCTCCTTTGTAAACTTTTTTTACAATTTGTTTACCATTATCAGTTAAGTTTTCAAGTTTCTTAATAATTTCATTTACTACTTGTTCTTTTTTTTCAACAATTCCTTTACCTTCTCTGTCTTTTAAATTTATATAGATTGAATTGAATCCAAGAGAGTAAGCTCGTGTTTTACTCCAGTCAACATTCTTAAAAAGCACTCCATCGTCATTTTCAACTAGTTCTTTTGTTAAAGTCATAAAACCATTTTTCACAAGCCAAGTATTGATACTAATTGCTCGCTTAAAAGAAGAAATTCCATGGTCAGATACTATTAGTAATAAAGTATTCTTATCAATTTGTTCTAAAACTTGTTCAATGAATTCATCTTTTTTCATATAATAATTTTTAATTTCTTTATTGTCATCTTTTCCATAGAACATGTGTTGGATTCGGTCAGAACTGTCGTATACAAAAGCATAAACTCCATTCTTTTCTTTTTTGAAAGTTTCAAATTCTTTCCAAAACAATTTAGTTTTTTCTTCTTCAATATCATTTATTTGTTCTAAGAAAACTGATTCAGAAATTATACCATCTTCAACTCCAGCTGTTTCTTCAGGAATTCCAAGTGTGTAAAATAATCCGTCTTTTGCAAGTTCTTTTGAATAACTTTCCGGATATGAAATTGGTAGAATTGGATTACTTGGGTCAATTTGAATAGATGTTGCATACATTTCAAAAGGATTTGTATCTTTTAGATAAATTTTGAAAATCCCGCTAACTTTTTTTAGCAATCCGACTTTAAACTCGACTTCTATCCAATCACTCCATTCATTTTTTTTAACAGAGTAATTTTTATTATTTATTTTTAGTTTAACAGAATTATTATCAATGATTTTAATTTCTAACCTTTCTTTAATATCAATAATATCTGTTCCTTTTCGAATCTTAGGACCATAAAGTTCAGTTTTAATTAAATTATTTTCTTTAATGACTTTCAAAATATTATTTTGTGTTCTTTTTGTTTCAACAGATTCAGAATAATAAGAATAACCGCTCAAAAAACCTTTAATATCCGGAACTCCAAGACCTGAAAGAAGTTTTCCATCAAATTTTTCTGCAGGAAAAGTAACTGGCCATCGAATAATAGTTGTTGGAACTCCTGCTTTTGACGTATACTTCCAAAACGATTCAGATTTTACTATCGATTCATATTTTTCACCAACATTTTTTGATAAAGAAAGTTCAGGTAAGTAATTTTCTGGGTTTCTACGAATGAAATCAAAGATATTATGTTTACCAGGATTAACGCCAGTTGCAATACTAGTCCAAGCAACAGGGCTGTTTGGAGGATTACTCGTATTAAGTTTTAGAAAAGAACCTGTTTCTGATAACTTCTGAAAATTAGGAAGTTTGTTTTCAGAGAATAGATTTTTTACTATTTTAGGATCCATTCCGTCAATTCCGATAATTAAAATTTTATTGTAAGATTTCATAATTTCTAATTAAATTATGAAGTTCAGAAATATTTATTTCTGTAACTTTCATAATTATTATTTACATTATGAAGTTCAGAAATATTTATTTCTGTAACTTTCATTTTTTATTTCTTGAAAAAAGTTTCTTAATGGGATTAATCAAGTATTTTCCAAAAAATCCTGCAATCACTGCTAATATCAAACCAATTATGCTTCCTGACGAGCTAAGAATCATTCCTCCAGTTCCAGGATCAATGTATGCCGTCGCTAGCTTCAAGTTAATTAGCGTTATTATTAAGAATAAACTTTTTCTCCCCATAAAAGCATGAAAATATTTCCAGTTTAAAAAATCTTCTGCTTTTGGAAAAATATAAATAATCATAAGATTTTTTTTAGATTATGAATTTTAAAATAGTCTTGTGTATATTTTTATTTCTTTTAAGTATAAATTTTATATCTGCTCAAACTACTATCTGTAGTAAGCATATTACAAACCCTGCTGCTTGTACAGTTGATGATAATTGTTTAGCGACTGTGTGTGGTGTTACTTGGGCAAGATCTGCACCAATCATACAGGATAATGGAGGGACTGCTTGTACAGTAGGTGCTCCTCCTAATTGGTATTGTATGACTCTGGGCAGTAATAAATTTATAGTTCCTGAATTTGGAATGATTCCTCGATTAATAACTTTCTTATCTTCACTAGGAATACCTTATTGGTTATTTAGAAGAAAGAAATAAAAGTATAAATTATTTAAATAAAAAAGATTTTATTATTTTTAATGAAAATTACAAAAAGCTTTGCTTTTTGAAAATTCAAAAAAATTAGAGGAATTTTTATGAAAAGTTCTAAGAACATAATCTTAAGATTTTCAATCTTTGTAATTTTATTACTAATTATTATTCCTCTTTGGTTTGCATCATCATTAAATATTCATATAATCTGGGCTATAAGAGCATCATTTTTACTCTTAAAAATTTTTAAATTAGCAACAATTTCTTGTTTATTGTTGTTTTTTATTTTGTGGCCAAAAATTAAAATTTTTAAAAGTTGGAATAATAATTGGAAACAAACAGCTATTTTTGGAGTTTTAGCTTTATTATTATTTTTTGCTTCATTTTACACTCAACAAGACATGTCTCAAATAGTAAATGAAGGTGTAACTATTAATCACGGAACTCTTAATTTTGATGGAAGTAGATGGTTGGCTTTTAATATAGTTGCTGATACTCATCATGCTTTAACAAATCCATTAATAAACAGCGAAAATTACAATTCTGATTTTTTGAAAAAGAATATTTATTTAGAAACAATCGAAGATAAAGAATATTTTATCAAATGGTATGGGTTCTGGCAAGATGCAAATGAGAATAACAAATTAGATGAAGATATTACTGTTTTAATATTTATTAACAATAATTCTCTTGATATAACAGATTATTATTCTAATTTAGAATCTGAAGAAATAAAAGAATTAATTAT
>ERZ889078.2727-NODE-2727-length-12322-cov-11.452596_pt1 | contig 12322 bp, 9 predicted proteins | sample MGYA00521266_ERZ889078 | MGnify/ENA primary metagenome ERZ889078 (study PRJEB32303, sample SAMEA104408618) | aquatic metagenome | biome: Brackish water; feature: Pelagic; material: water | place: Baltic Sea | collected 2014-06-16T06:34:00 | depth 76,534 m ... | reverse complement strand
GTATCTTCTGGGGTCAAAGGCAGATTTTGAGCTTTGTGAAAAGATCAGGGTCGAGAGTCAAGGGTCGGGGGTCGAGGGAAGAAGGACGAGGGAAGAAAGACGAGGGAAGAGAGTCGAGGAGAATGATCCGGCATCGGGTATCGGGCATCCAGGATCCAGTAATCCAGTAATCCAGTCATCCAGTCATCCCAATATTAAAAACCTGGCCGGACAGCTGACTCTCCTTGAATCCGCCGCCCTGATGAAAGGGGCCAGGATGAATTTCACCAACGACTCTGCTCCGATGCACCTGGCTTCAGCAGTCAATGCACCGGTTACTGTGATTTATTGCTCAACCACACCCGATTTCGGGTTTGGGCCTCTCTCAGATGATTCGGTAACTGTAGAGATTCAGGAAAAATTATCTTGCAGACCCTGTGGGTTACATGGACGAGCGAGTTGTCCGGAACACCATTTCAAATGCGCGTTAGCTATCGATACAGGTTTGCTGCGATCCCGCCTCTGACAATCGGGGAAAATTCTCAACTACTTATGCATGTATCCACAATCTTCCATACATTTGTAAGATAATTTGAATACAGAGATGCAGGACCCAATCTTGAAAAGGGAGATAAGAAACTGTATTGACGTACTCAGGAAGGGTGGGACCATCCTATACCCTACTGATACGGTCTGGGGAATTGGATGTGATGCCACAAACGCAAAAGCTGTACAGAAGGTCTTTAAGATCAAAAAGCGCATGGAGAGCAAAAGTCTCATTGTGCTCCTCGACCGGAAGGAGAGGCTTAGTGGATACATTAGCTCCATCCCTGCAATCGCTCTTGATCTGTTAGATAGCGTTGATACTCCCCTGACAATCATTTATCCCAATGCCCAAAATCTCGCGAAAAATATTATTGCCAGTGATGGAACGATTGCTATCCGGCTGACGCGTTTCGAATTCTGCTACAAGTTGATCAGGATGTTCGGCAAACCTATTGTCTCCACTTCAGCAAATATTTCAGGCCAGTCAGCCCCATTGATTTTCAAAAGAATATCAGAAGAGATTGTCAACCAGGTAGATTACGTAGTAAAAATTGGCCACGAGGAGATCCGGAAGACGAAGCCCTCCACAATCATCAAGTTGAAGAGCAACGATGAATTTGAGATCATCCGGGCCTAACCCCTGTTTCCCATATCTTTTGTCAGATATCAACAAGCCACATACTATCGGTTCTCATTTTTCGTTTCAGGACATTACTAAACATTGATTATTAATGAGATTCTTTTTCCCTTTTCTACTTTTTGTTCTCTCATTTCTTCCAACAATTTTTATCCAGGCAAATTCTGAACTTCCCAAGAAGTGGACCATCAGCGGCTCCATCCAGGACATATCAAACGGTGAAGATCTTACAGGCGCAACTATATACGTTGTGGAACTGAATACAGGAACTGTTTCTGATTTCTATGGAAACTATTCAGTAACACTTCCCCCTGGAAATTATACTCTCCAGTACTCTTTTATCGGTTTTGAGACCATCAAAAAAGAGGTTGTGCTTGATCAAAATATCACAATCCATATCGAACTATCACCCTCTTCTGAAACTCTCCGGGAGGTTGAAGTCACCAGTGAACTAGCAAACAAGAATGTATCGCGACCGGAGATGAGCACATTTAAAATGGATATCAAGACAATCAAGAGCATCCCGTCCCTCATGGGTGAAGTGGATATCATCAAGGCGATTCAGCTTCTCCCTGGAGTTCAGTCGGTAAGTGAAGGAGGAAGCGGGTTCAGTGTACGCGGTGGCGCCCCGGATCAAAACCTGATCCTGCTGGATGAATCTACTGTCTATAATGCCTCACACCTGATGGGTTTCTTTTCGGTATTCAACAACGATGCAATAAAGGATGTGAAGTTGTACAAAGGGGATATTCCGCCAATGTACGGCGGACGGCTCTCCTCGGTTCTGGATGTGCGAATGAAAGAGGGAAATTCAAAACGGTTTGAGGTTAATGGCGGCATCGGTATTATTGCATCCCGCCTGACAGTTGAGGGGCCGATCTGGAAAGACAGAATCTCTTTTATCGTATCCGGAAGGCGTACTTATGCCGACCTGTTTCTTGCACTCTCAAGTGAAGAGGCACTCAGGAATAACAAACTCTATTTCTATGACCTGAATGCAAAAGTGAATTACAAAATTGATGATAACAACCACCTGTTTCTGTCGGGATACTTTGGCCGTGATGTATTTAAGAACAACTTTGCAAAAATGAGCTGGGGAAACGGAACCGGAACTATCCGATGGAACCACCTGTTCAACAAGAGACTATTTTCCAACTTCACATTCGTTTACAGCGATTACCGGTATATGCTGGGAACGCCTGAAGGACAAAGCTCATCTTTCGAATGGAATTCGAGTCTGCGGGATGCGGGCATCAAAGGAGATCTTAGCTATTATCTCAATACCAATAATACCCTCCGGTTTGGCTTTTCCGGAATCTATCATATGATCAGTCCGGGGATTGCCAGAGGAATTGGAGCTGAAACAGTCTATACAGAAGTCAAGGTGCCCGAGAACTTTTCCCTAGAAACAGGACTCTACATCAGCAATGAACATAAAGTTGGTGAACACTGGACCTTTAAATACGGCTTACGGTTTTCGATGTTCCAGAATATTGGACCAGGAACCATTTTCAACTTCGACTCCCTCTACAATCCAATTGACTCTACTGTCTATCCCAGCGGGAAATTTTACAATACCTACTATGGGATAGAACCCAGAATTGGAATTTTATATACCTTCAATGAGATATCCTCTATCAAAGCCAGTTACTCCCGTACCAACCAGTATCTGCAACTTGCACAGAATTCAACGGCTGGCACACCGCTGGACATATGGTTTCCGGCAAGTCCGAATGTGAAGCCGCAGATAGCCGACCAGGGTGCTCTTGGCTACTTCCGTAATTTCAGGAGAAATACTATTGAGACTTCCGTGGAGGTCTATTACAAGCATATGAATCATGTTATCGACTTCAAGGATTTCGCAGAATTGCTACTGAATGAGAAGCTTGAAGGCGAAATCAGGGAAGGTAAAGGATGGTCTTACGGAGCTGAATTCCTGGTTCGGATCACGGAGAAGAAGTTTGGAGGATGGGTAAGTTATACCTTATCAAAAAGTATGCGGAAGATCCCGGAGATCAATAACGGCAATCCTTATCCTGCTCCTTATGACAAGCCACACAACATCGCCATTGTTGCAAACTACCAGATTCACCCCCGTTGGTCTGTTTCAGCAGACTGGGTATATGCAACGGGAAACCCGGTAACGTTCCCAACCGGCCGGGCTGAAATCGGCGGCAAGGTGATCCCGATATATAGTAACCGTAATGCATACAGGTACCAGGATTATCATCGCCTTGATTTGTCTGTGACTTTTTACTCGAAAGAAAAAGAGGGAAGACGGTTCAAGTGGGATATCAATGCTTCGGCCTACAATGTTTATAACCGTCACAACACATGGTCGATCAATTTTGTTCAGGATAACGAGAACGCGAATATTACCTATGCTGAAAAGATTTATCTATTCGGTATCGTCCCATCCGTCACCTTTAATTTTCATTTTTAATGCTATCTGACAAATGAAACGACTTACTATATATATAATCCTCCTTGTTCTGGCAGCTCCTTCATGTACCGAAAGGGTTGATCTTACACTCGATGAAACATATGCCCGTCTTGTTGTTGATGGAGGAATCTCAAACGATACAGGCAGCTACCGGATTTCACTGACCAGGTCAGCCGACTATTTTTACAATGAACCAACCCCACGGGTTGTTAGTGCTGAGGTAAGCATCTCCGACGGCTCGATCACCTACCCATTGCGTGAAACTGAACCAGGCAAATCGGGTCTTTATGAGACCGACTCCACCTTTGCCGGCAGAATTGGAGAAACCTACTCCCTCAATATAGATCTTGACCAGGCTGTGGACAATCAAACCCACTATTCATCCTCCTGCAGGATGATGCAAGTAGCAAGGCTGGACTCCGTCCAGGTATCGTTCCAGCCCGATTGGGGCCCGGAAGGAATATGGGAAATCAAAGTATTCGCCCAGGAGCCCGGTGATGAGGTTAACTATTATATGTTCCATTACTATCGAAACGACACCCTGATGACCGACACGATATGGAAGATTAATATCTCTGATGACAAGTACTTCAACGGCAGCTATATCAAAGGGCTAACGGCTGTCTACATCAATAATGAGAACAAATGGGAAGCGTTCAAGCCAGGAGATAAAGTTACCCTCCAGATGTCAGGAATTACAAAGGAGTATTACGATTTTATCTCCCAGGTCCAGATTTCGGGATTCAATATCCCATTTTTTACCGGCCCTCCTGCCAACGTGCAGGGTAACATCAACAACGGCGGGATTGGATTTTTCACCGCCTACTCGAATAGTTGGGCAAGCACGGTAGTGAAGTAGGGAGGTAGGGAGGTAGGGAGGTAGGGAGGTGGTGAAATGGTGAAATTTCTGTATTTTTGGGTTTCTGTAAATTATTCCTGTTATGGACACTTCTCTTTTTGCTATTTCTCCAATTGATGGACGGTACCGGAAGTCGGTGGAGAAACTTTCCGATTATTTCTCTGAAGCAGCCATCATCCGTTACCGGGTATGGGTTGAGGTGGAGTATTTTATTGCATTGTGCAGGATCCCACTCCCGCAACTCAACACGTTCAACAAACGTGATTTTATTAAGTTGAGGAAGTTTTATAAGAACTTCATGCCTGAAGATGCCTTGCGTGTAAAAGCCATCGAGACGAAGACAAACCACGATGTAAAAGCAATTGAATATTTCGTAAAAGAGCGATTTGATCAACTGGGACTTGAATCCTTCAGGGAATTTGTCCATTTCGGGCTTACTTCCCAGGATATCAACAACAACGCCTTCACTATGGCTATGCGCGACGCCTGGGAGGAGGTGCTGGAGCCATTGCTCACTGAGGTCCATTATAATCTCCTGTACAAGAGCGCCGACTGGCAGCAGGTTCCAATGCTCGCACACACACACGGACAACCCGCATCACCAACCACAGTAGGAAAAGAGCTTTACGTTTTCGTGGAGAGGCTTTCGCAGCAAATGGCGTTACTGGAGACAATTCCTTTCTCGGGAAAATTTGGAGGCGCTACCGGGAATTTCAATGCCCATGTCGTTGCTTTCCCCAGGATCGACTGGGTAAAATTCTCCAACCGGTTTGTCTATGATAGCCTGGGGCTGGAACGACTACAAACCACTACCCAGATCGATCACTACGATAACATGGCTGCATTTTTCGACAACCTGAAACGGATCAACAACATTCTTATTGACCTCGACAGAGACATCTGGAGTTATGTCTCAATGGAATATTTCAAGCAGAAGGTAACGAAAACAGAAACCGGTTCTTCTACCATGCCTCACAAAGTAAACCCGATCGATTTTGAAAATTCAGAAGGAAACCTTGGAGTAGCCAATGCAATGTTCGAATTTCTCTCGGGTAAATTGCCTATCTCCCGCCTGCAGCGAGACCTTACCGACTCTACCGTGATTCGAAACATCGGGGTTCCCCTGGCACACATGATGGTAGGGCTGAAGTCACTTCTCCGTGGACTGGACAAACTCCTGCTAAATGATAAAAAATTACAGAAAGATCTGACTGCCAACTGGGCTATTGTCTCCGAAGCCATCCAGACCATCCTGCGACGCGAAGGCTATCCCAACCCTTATGAAGCATTGAAAGAGCTAACCCGGGGGAAAAACGCCATCAACCAAAAGATCCTGCATGCATTCATCGACAGCCTGAAGATCAAAAAGAGCCTGAAGGAGGAGTTGAAGAAGATCACTCCGGAAAATTATATCGGAGTAATACGGTTGTAGGATGTACATCTCCGGCTTCACCATCGTTCGAAATGCCATCAAATATGACTACCCTGTTGTGGAGTCGATCCGGTCGATCTTGCCGTTTTGTGACGAAGTAGTTGTTGCTGTTGGCAACTCCGACGACGGTACCCGCGAACTCATAGCCTCTATTGATCCGTCTAAAGTTCGGATCATTGATACTGTCTGGGATGAATCAATCCGGGAAGGAGGATCAATACTTGCCGTAGAGACAAACAAAGCTCTGGCAGCGGTTTCCAGGGATGCCGACTGGGCCTTTTACATCCAGGCTGACGAGGTGGTTCATGAGGCTTATCAAAAACAGATCCGGCAAGGGATGGAACAGTACCTGGCAAGCCCTGCCGTTGAAGGTCTTCTTTTTAATTACAAACATTTCTGGGGATCTTATGAATGGGTTGGCGACTCACGGAAATGGTACCGCCGGGAGGTCAGGATTATCAGGCCAGACAGAGATATCAGCTCATACAAAGATGCACAGGGTTTTCGTCATGGTAATCAGAAGATCCGGGTTAAACTTCTGGATGCCTGGATCTATCATTACGGATGGGTTAAACCTCCTTCAGCCCAACAAGCCAAACAACAGGCGTTTCACAAATTATGGCATGATGAAGCATGGATTCATAAGAATATACCTCCTGTCCGGGAATTCGATTACTCTGTCATTAACTCTCTAAGCCGGTTTTCAGGGGAGCACCCTGCTGTCATGCAATCCCGTATTGCACAACAAAACTGGGTATTTGAACCACAACCCAACATCAAACCGCTGAGTCATCGCCATCTCCTGCTCGATCGTATTGAGAAAAGATCCGGCTGGCGAGTCGGGGAGTTCAGAAACTACAAGCTGATCTCCTAATTAATCGATTTTCTATGACCTTCGCTCTTTAAAATATATCATCACCTTTTCACCTTTTCACCTTTTCACTTTTTCACTTTTTCACCTTTACACCTTTTTTGTATTTTTGTAAAAAATAATTACCATGGATTTGAGTAAAATTTTGTCTATATCAGGAAGATCCGGACTCTATAAAGTTGTATCTCAAGCGAAAAATGCCGTGATTGTCGAGTCGCTGATTGATCAGAAAAGGGTCCCTGCCTTTGGAAATGAGAAAATGAGTTCACTGGAAGAAATCAGTGTGTTTACTACTGGAGAAGAGATGCCATTAAAAGAGGTTCTCAGGAAGATGCATGACAAGCTTCAAGAGAAAGCAGCTGTTGATCCCAAATCGGATCCCAAGGTTCTCAAAGAATTTTTTCTCGAACTTGTACCGGAGTATGATCAGGAACGGGTTTATCCTTCCGACATTAAAAAGATACTGACATGGTATAACCTGTTGCTTTCAAATGACTTACTCGACTTTTCAGATCCTGAGGAGGAGATTGTAACTGACCCGGAAGAAAAAACTGAAGCTGCACCCCCTGAATCTGAATGAATTGCTTATCTTTGATTTGTGGAACATAACATAATTAACACCATAAAACCAGATTCTATGAAAACAAAGCCCCTCTTTGTACTGGTCATGGCACTCCTTTTTATTGCCATGAGTGGATTTGATGCCATCGCAGGCAAGAAAAAAATCGATTTTTCTGTTTCAGAGCCAGATGCTAAAATTTATGTGAATGGAACTTTTGTAGCTTCAGGCCACACAGAACTTATAGTTGAAAAAGACCAGTGTATCAGAGTAAAAGTGGAGAAAACAGGCTTCCTGACCGAGTCCATTGAATACTGTAACTTTAAAGAGAGTGATCCCGTACCAAAAAGCTTCAGGATGACACTCCTGCAAGATGATGCATACGAAGCCTCTGCACTGTCCGACATCGTCAATGAGGATTTCGAAGTGAAAACCATGAAAACGGAGCTTGAAGCATGGAAACTTCTCAGCCAGATAGTCACTAACTACATGGATGTTGTCGAGGTAACTGACCGGGAGACCGGGTATCTGCGGACAGCCTGGGAAACAGAACATTTTACCCGGAATACTATCCGGACAAGGATAATCATCAAGCTGGCATCTACTGATCCGCTGAGTTACAAGATCAAGATTATCAGTGAAGAGTCAGGTAAACCTGTGACAAGCGTAAAAGACGACGAATATTTCACTGAATACAACCGCGTATTGAAAAAATACAAAGATGTAATTAATGAGATGCAGAGCCGTCTGGGCAATTAACTGCAATATCACTTCATGGAGATAAAAAAAACTGTTCAGGATCTTACAGTTGTCAGTAATATCTCTTTGAACAAACGCCATTTCCTGCTTGAATTAGTTGCACCTGAGCCTCTGCCAATGATGCTCCCGGGACAATTTGTTCAGGTCCTGGTCAAGGATTCCCCTACCACTTTTTTACGAAGACCATTTTCCATCCATCAGGCAGACCATAGAAGGAACAGTATCATTTTACTCGTTCAGATCAAGGGGGAAGGAACCCGTCACCTCAGTCATCTCAGGGAAGGAGAAAAATTGAACGTGATCTACCCGCTGGGTAACTCATTTTCTCTTCCAACAACCAAAAAGGTCTTACTGGTAGGGGGTGGATGCGGCGTGGCTCCACTGCTGTTTCTGTCCCAATTTCTGAACCAGAACAGTATAAGGCCAACAATTCTGGTTGGATTTCGGACCAAAGAGGAGGTTTCTGAGATTGAGACATATGCAAAATACGGAGAGATCTTTATTACTACTGATGACGGCACCGAAGGAGAACATGGACTGGTTGTGGATCACTCTATTTTTCAGAAGGACCACCTGCCATTTGACAAGATCTATTGTTGTGGCCCTGATGCCATGATGCACGCCGTTGCCAGGATCGCGAAGATGCAGGAGATAGATTGTGAAGTTTCATTGGAGAACACGATGGCTTGCGGATTCGGGGTATGTCTCTGTTGCATTACTCCAACAGACAGAGGGAACGAACGGGTGTGTGTGGAAGGACCGGTGTTTAACACAAAACGGCTAAAGTGGAAGTAAAGGATAGGGTATGAGGGTATGAGGGTATGAGGGTATCAGCGTATGAGTTATGAGGGTGGAACGACTCGAAACTCGAAACTCTAAACACGGAACAGAGAATACCCCCCAGCCCCCTAGAGGGGGAGCAAGTCCCCTTCAGGGGATTTAGGGGCAAAAAATGACCGCATGACAAATCTATCAGTAAACATCGCCGGCTTAACCTTCAAGAATCCAGTCACAACTGCTTCCGGGACATTCGGGTATGGGGATGAGTTCGGGGATTTCATGGATCTTGGACGGATCGGAGGTGTCTTCGTAAAAGCGGTGACCGGTTCGAACAGGGAAGGGAATGCCTATCCGCGGATGGCGGAGACGGCATCCGGGATGCTCAATTCAGTGGGATTGCAAAACAAAGGGGTGGACCATTTTATCAAAGAGATTTACCCCAGGATAAAGGATTTCGACACACACATCATTGTCAACGTTTCCGGCTCAACATTGGAAGAATATGTGGAGGTCGCCTCCCGGATCAATGAGCTGGATAAAATTCCTGCTATTGAGCTGAATATCTCCTGTCCCAATGTCAAACAGGGTGGAATGGCTTTTGGAACGGTTCCTGCCATGTCGACAGAGGTGACCAGAGCCGTCAGGGATGTTTACAAGAAGGTGCTGATGGTCAAACTCTCGCCCAACGTCACCAGTATCATCGAGATTGCAAAAGCTGTGGTAGACGGTGGCGCTGATGTGCTCACGCTTGTCAACACACTTCTGGGTATGGCTATTGATGCAGAGCACCGTCGCCCGATCCTTTCTACCATAACCGGCGGGTTGTCTGGCCCGGCCATCAAACCAATAGCCTTACGAATGGTCTGGCAGGTTCACAATGCTGTGAATGTTCCTGTTATTGGCCTGGGTGGTATCATGAATGCAACAGATGCCATTGAATTTCTGCTTGCCGGCTCTTCCGCTATCCAGGTGGGAACGGCCAACTTCATCGATCCGGCTATCTCTGTAAAAATTGTTGAAGGTATCGAAGCCTACATGCAAAAACATGGGATCACCGATGTGAATGAGTTGATCGGGGGGCTGAGGACAGAGTAGTCAAATTCAGGTACCCTGATTGATCTATGAGTTAAAATCCCTACTTTTGTATAGAAACAATTATCCCCTGGTATATGAATAACAAGACTCCCCTTTTCAGGAAAAAGTTTGTTCTACCTCTTTTTTCGATCGCCTTATTTGCAGCACTTTGCATTCTTTCATGGCAAGCTAATCAGTTTGACGTTAACGCCAACCTTAATAACGTCAACCATTTCCAACCGCCTTCCCTCACACCCAACGACTGGATGGCTATGCAGCGGATCTTCCCATATGACCGGATTCAGCCTGAGGCTTTTCAATCTGCTGTTGCACAGGCACAATCGTTGATTGATGCCGGTTCAGAAAGTACTACAGCCTGGGAATTTACCGGCCCAACGAATATTGGAGGCAGGATTACCGATATTGAGATTCCTGATGGAGATCTTCAGACTATGTATATTGGAGCTGCTACAGGAGGAATCCTGAAAACAACCGATGGAGGCGCAAGCTGGACTAATCTTTTTCTGGAAGTTCCGGTCATCTCAATCGGAGATATCGCCATCGATCCTGACAACTCTGATATCCTATATGTAGGAACCGGTGAAGCGAACTCATCCAGCTTCAGTTTTTGGGGAAATGGAATGTATAAGTCAACTGATGCCGGCCTGACCTGGCAACACCTTGGCCTGGAAAATTCAGCATATATCGGAAGGGTTCTGGTAGATCATGCCAACTCACAGCGGGTATTTGTTGCCGCATGCGGCTACCTGTTTTCATATACTGACGAACGCGGTGTATACAGAAGTGAAGATGGTGGCACCTCCTGGGAACAAGTATTGTATCTCACCGATTCAACAGCTGCAATCGATCTCGTACAGCATCCCACCGATCCGGATATCCTCTATGCTGCCATGTGGCAAAGGAGCAGAGGGCTGGAGTACCGGAATTCATTCGGAGCGACTTCAGGCATCTGGAAAACAATGGACGGCGGAGATACCTGGACCGAATTGACAAATGGCCTGATGGCGGGTCAGGACGTGGGCAGAATCGGCCTGACGCTCTGTAAATCACAACCTGACGTTCTCTATGCCTTTTATGACCTTCCCGACTATGAGGTTGGAGTATTTAAAACCGAAGATGCTGGATTATCCTGGACCAGGACCAATGACGGAGACCTGTATGGGATGAACAGCAGTTTCGGCTGGTATTTCGGTCAGATCCGTGTCGACCCGAATGATCCTTTCAGTGTATTTGTCATGGGTGTTCCGCTTTACGCTTCACAAAACGGAGGACAGTCGTGGTTTGAAATCGCCGACAACATCCATGTGGACCATCATGCGATGGTTATCGACGAAACGACATCAACGATCATCGAAGGGAATGATGGCGGACTGTACACCAGCGATACATATGGAAGCTCATGGAGCAAAATAAACAACCTCCCCATCACCCAGTTTTATGCCATTGATATTGACTACCTCTTGCCTGACCGCATCTACGGCGGAACCCAGGACAACAATACGATCCGGACTCTCACCGGAGCTGTTAATGACTGGCAGCCGATCCTGGGTGGCGATGGTATGTATACCCTTGTAGATTACACAAACTCAAATGTGATATACGCCGAGTACCAATGGGGAAATCTCTTCAGGTCCAATAATGGGGGGAACAATATGCAGTATATAGGTCAGAACTGGGAAAACGAACGGAAAAACTGGTCAGCTCCACTCGCAATGCACCCGGTTGATCCGAACATCCTCTATTTCGGAACATACCGTGTGTGGAAAACATTCAACAAAGGGAATAGCTGGTCAGCAGTCAGCGAAGACCTTACCCAGGGTATTGACCAGTACTTTCATACCATCACAACAATTGCCATCTCTCCTCTTGATCCCTCCATCGTCATTGCCGGTGCCGGGGATGGTAAGGTTCATGTGTCAACCAACAACGGACTCATCTGGACAGATATCTCTGCAGGATTACCCGAAAGGTGGGTGACCCGCGTAGCACCTGATCCATTTGATGCCCAAACAATCTATGTCACGCTATCCGGATTTCGATGGGATGAACCACTTGCACATGTTTACAAATCGACTGACCTTGGACAAAGCTGGACAGCCATCTCCGGGAACCTTCCTGAGTTCCCTGTTAACGATATCGTTCTGGATCCGGATATTCCCGATAAAATCATTGTAGCAACAGATGCCGGCATGTACGGCACCACTGACGGGGGAATTATCTGGAGCTGGATTTGGTCGGATCTTCCAGCGGTTCCCGTATATGCGCTCAAGATACATGCTCCAACGCGGACACTGGTGGCCGGAACTTACGGGCTTTCTACCTATTCAGCAGATCTGGATAATATTTTGGTTGGGGTGAGTGA
>ERZ889078.2726-NODE-2726-length-12324-cov-12.111256_pt1 | contig 12324 bp, 14 predicted proteins | sample MGYA00521266_ERZ889078 | MGnify/ENA primary metagenome ERZ889078 (study PRJEB32303, sample SAMEA104408618) | aquatic metagenome | biome: Brackish water; feature: Pelagic; material: water | place: Baltic Sea | collected 2014-06-16T06:34:00 | depth 76,534 m ... | reverse complement strand
AACTTAATTCCTTTTCAACGTCTTTTTTTTCCATTTTTTGTTTTTGATTCATTTTCCTAAAAACAAAACCGCAGCAGAGCAAGGACTAACCGAAAGCTGTGTTTTTGAGTTTTTTTGTTTTTGATTCATTTTTCTAAAAAACAAACTCACAGATTCAAATTCAAAAAACTCTTAAGATCTCAAATTGATTGGTCAGAGAAATACTCCTTAATTCAATTCAAGATCAAAAGAGAAAATCGAACTGAATCAAGCAAATTTATTAATAATAGAAGTTTTCACTAAGATATAGCACATTCTAAAACAGTTTCTACTTAGCTTTACTTCCATGATATATTAAAGAACAACCTGTATTTAAATTTTGTTATTTTCTTTTTTCAATCAATTTTCTAAATTCTTTTTCAAAGAAATCTAAACTAGATAAATTCATTCCAGCACCTACAGCCCCACCATGCCCCCCACCATAAGAATTTTTAATTTTCTTAAGAACTTTCAAAACACTTTCCCTAACATTTTCCCCCCTTAGAGAAAGCCTTACTTCTTCCCCATTAATATAACTCACACAAACAATTTTATCAGAAAAAAGATAAGATAAATAATTTGCAACACTAGAGCTCATACTAGTATCTCCAGCATACCTAAAAAATAAAATTTCTCCACCATTATAGCCTGCTTTTGCTTTTTCAGTTAACTTATTGAACTTAGCATTAATTTCATTAAATTTTTCATGCATTTCAGAATTGTTTTTATTTTCATTTAAAACATCATATGGATTTTTTGCATCTATTAAAGATCTTATCATCTTCATAACATTAGTTGTTTTATCTTTAAGTCCTGCTCCAAGGATTTTACAAATTTTTCCAAGATCACTATTATAATAAACATCAAAGGCATCTTTAGCTTTGATTCCAAGTTCAGGATATTGCTTTAAAAAATCTTTATAAAAATCTGGAATCATTTTATCTGAAATACAACCTACCAAACTTATCCATTCATCTTGTTTATTATTTGCTATTTGCTGGCAAAGTAAAGAAACAGGTTCATATTTTTTCTTTTTGCTTAAAAAAGGATTATAATACCTAACAAATTTGGGTAATTTTAAATCTATATCATGATGATCTATCCAAATTACTGGAAGATTTAATTTAGCAACTTCATCAAAAAACTCTTTAGAAATATCCGGTAAATCCAGTACAAAAATAGCATCTGGATTAAATTCTGTTACTCTTCTGAAATATTCTTGAGGCATAGGTATTTTTTTAACAGCGATACCTTTTCCTCGACCCAAATATCTTCTTAATAATATATAAGAGCACAATCCATCTTGATCATCATGAAAATAAAATAAAGGGTTTTGAGATTGTTCTAAAGCTTCTCTAATTTCTTTGATTTGTTTTTTAGTTAACATAATAAAAAATCGTCCTGAATATATATAAAACCTACTTTTCCCTTGCAAAACTCTGAGCAACAATAAAAGGAAAAACTAAACTTGCCTCGGAATAAACTTTTACTCTTTTACAATCTTTTGCTAATTTTCCCCAAGAAACAGCTTCTTCTGGTAAAGCTCCCGAATCAGAACCATCAAACTCAGGAACAGTATTAATATAAACAGCATAATCTGCACCGTTTCTAAACATATTTGCATTACATATATGGTGTTTAATAATTCCAGAACCTAATAAAATAATTCCAGTTTTCTCTGGACCTAAAGTGGTATTATTAATTTCACAAATATCATCAGTAATATCAATTTTAAAATCTGGATTTTTAGATTTAAAAAAATAAATCATATCCCCAATACTTCCATCTGTAATCGCAGGACAAAATACCGGGATCTTATTTTTCCAAGCCCAATAATAAATAGATTCTTTATTCTCTATTTTTTCTCCCAATTTCCAAATCAATTCACTAGGTGTTAAAATTTCTCCTGTTTGTTTTTGCCTTTCATAAAATTCTTCAAAAATAGGAATTATAAAATCTTCAAGAGCACAATATCTTGAATTAGGAATAAAAATATTTCCAGCACGATTAATTCCTTTATCTCTTAATTCTCCCCCATTGGCTTTAAAACTTCCTAATTTAAAATCTCCAAGACATTTAATAATATCTTCTTCAATGCCTCCAGCAGTTGTTACTAACACATTCACCTTACTATGTTCAACTAAATATCTCAAAATATCTCTTAATCCAGAAGTAACTAAATTAGAAGTATATCCTAAATAAATAAAAGCTTTTTCTTCAATCATTTCTTTAATTATTTCAATTGATTTTGACAAATTTGAAGCTTGAAGACCAGTAGATTGAAAACTATCTATAATTCTTTCATAATCAACCCCTTTATTAAAATCATATCCTTCTATTGAAACCCCTTCTACTTCTTCAGACTCTCTAAGTATGTTCTTTCTTGCTATTTTGTCTTTTTCAGCATATTCCATAAAAAAGCCACTCAAAAACCTTTTTTAAACTTTAGGGAATTTTTTTCAAATTCCCTTGATGAGAAAATTTCAATTTTAGAATAAATTTTTTAAGATTCTTCTTTTCTTCCTATCACAATAATCTTTTTAAAAGACTAAAATGTATTCAAAATATGAATAAATGGCTAAAAATATTGCTTGGATTAATCCTAATAGTAATACCACTATATTTAATTCTTCCAACAGGCCCTTTAGAAACATGGGGATTTGCAACCTTAGAATTAATAAAAGGCGGAATTACAATTCTTGTTTTACTTGCAGGAATCATATTTGTGGTTTTTGGAATAAGTGAATTAAAAGAGTGATCATAAAAGGAACATAAATAAACTTTCTAAAATTGCTGCAATAATTAAAAGTGGGACAATAATTAACGCAAAAACTCTAAGACATTGTATTAGATTTTCTCTAAAAAAATCATATTGACCTTTTTTCCTAAAAAGAGAAAGGCCCAATTTTAATCCCATTCCAAGAGAGATAAATATTGCAGGTAATTCAAAAATCCCATGGGGAATTAACCTTAATAGTACAAAAGACCCTTGTTCAGCCACAACTTTGGAAGCAACAAAACCCAAAACATATCCATTACTTAAAGCGCCCCAAACAGGAAAAACTCCAAGAATAACTCCAAGAATAACTCCAAAGAAACTTCCTTTAATATTATTTAAGAAAATAAAACCAAACATCTCTCCAATACCAAACCCTTTTGTTGTTTCTAAAAGTCCTTCAATATAATTTAAAATAAATTTAGAAATAAATTCAGGGCTTGAAATAAAAAAACCAATTAAAGCAGAAACAACAAAAATTCCAGTTATCAAATAAATAAGTTTTCTTATTTTCTTTATATATAAAAAACTACACCCATACTCTTCAATTAAATTAAATCTTTTTTTATTTTCCATTTTATAATTTTATTAACTAAAATGACTTGAAATATATTTTGTTTTTTTAGGATATCTCTTTCTAAGAAAAAATCCATAAGCTAATCCAATTAATAATCCCCCTAAATGTGCAAAGTTTCCTAAGGCCACATTCCCAGCAACTGAAATTAACCAAAGAATCACTAAAAGTCCAGGTGCAGCATACTTCATTTTAATAGGAATAGGAATAAACAGCATATACACACGAAGATTTGGTGTCAATACTATTAATAGCCCAATTAATCCAAACAAGGCTCCTGAAGCTCCAACTGCAAAACTACTCATTTCATTAGGAAAAACAAATGCAGATAAAACAAAAAATAATCCTGCAAAGATTCCTGCAATCAAATAAAACCAAAAATATCTTTTTCTCCCCAAAAGTTTTTCAATCAAAGATCCAATAAAAAATAAAGAAAGCATATTAACCAATAAATGAAAAATTCCTCCATGCATAAACATACTAGAAATAGGAGTCCAAAAACCATAACCATGTAAAATATTAAAAGGATTTATTGCAATTGCATCTAAAAGCAGAATATTTCTTGATAATAAAGGAGTAATAATAATAAAAAATAAAACATTGGCAATAATTAACCATGAAGTTAAACTAAAATTAAATTTAAATCTATTTTTCTTAATTGGAACAGGATAAACTCTCATAAAATTTTAAATCATTTCTTCTTTTTAACTGCTTTCTTTTTAGAAACCTTTTTTTTCACTACTTTTTTCTTTTGTTCTCGCTTCGAAGACGATGTTAAAAACTTTGTCTTTGAGGGCGCAACTATTTTCTTTTTTACAACCTTTTTTTTCACTACCGCCTTTTTTTTAGCTTCTTTTCTTCTTTTTAATGTAGCCAAGGCCCTTTTAATATCTTTTTCCACTTGAATTTTTTTAAATTCTTTTTGAATTTCTTTATCTAAAATGATTTTTTCCTTATCAATTTCAATATCAACTATTTTCAATTTTTCTTGCAATTTAATCAAATTTTTTTCCAATTCTTTAATAATTTTAAAATTATCTTTAACCGCAAAAACATCCCCACATTCATTACAACTAAATTCCATTAAAAGCGCATCTTCTTCTCCAACTTCAATATTGCATCTTTTACAAATATAAAAAAGATTCTTTTGCCTGTCTTGAATTTGAACATTAATTTCACCTATACTTTTAACAACCAAATCCTTAAAAAATTCAAGACATTTAAGAATTTCAAATTTCCAAAAATAAGTATACCATCCTTTTTTCTTATCTTTTTTCCTAATAGAAGAAACCAAACCAAAATTAGAAATCTTATACAAGATATTTCTAGTTTGATTTATTGTGAGATCTAATTTTTTTGCAATAATAAATTCATTGACATGCGCTTTTTTGCATAATAGCTCTGTAATTGGTTCTGCTTGCTTTCCGGCAGTTATTGCGATGACTTCTTTTAATAAAGTATTTAACATTTTTATTTATAACCTGACCTACATAAATATCTTTCGGTTAATAAAGTTAACTTGAATCATATAAAAAAAGTTTTTAAACCTATGATTCATAATATATATTAAAGGATATAGTTTAAAATGAGTTTATTTCATAGAAAAAATAAAGAGGATGGTGTGCAAATCCCAGAATTGCCTGAAATTCCAGAACTTCCAAGACTTCCAGAATTTTCAGAATTTTCAACAGATTTGCCAAGACCAATCCACCAATTACCGAGATTCCCAAATAGTTCTCTAGGAGAAAAGTTCTCTCAAAATAATATAAAAGAAGCAATTACTGGGAGAGAAGAAGGTGATTTTGAGGATATTGTAGATGAATTTGATTCTTTAGAAGAACCACAAAGGATACAAGAACCTCAAATGACAGAAAGAATAAATTCTCCAAGAAGGTCATTAAATAAATTAAAAGAAACAGTAAAGGAAGCAGAACCCCTATTTGTAAGATTAGATAAATTTAAAGAAAGCCACACAATTCTAGATAATGTAAAAAAACAAATGCATGAAATAACGCATTTATTAAATGAAACTAATGCTATTAAAGAAAAAGAAGATCAACAATTAAAGATGTGGGAAACAGAATTGCAAGAAATTAAAAACAATATTGAAAAAATAGATAGAGATCTTTTTTCTAAAATATAAAAATGGATAGTAAAAACGTCATGCACGTAAAACTAGAATTTGTAGAGGCTATAGAAAATAAAAAACAAATTCTTTCTTTAGAATTCAGAATATTACAAATGTTAAATGCAATAAAACAATATTATGAATTAAGAGTGTTAGAATTAAAAAACAAGCAAAAAATAAATGCCACAATAAAAAAAGCTTCCATAAATTTAACTAAACTTAAAAAAATTATTCCAAAAATTGAAACTCCAAAGAAAATTATAACAAAAGAAAATGCAATGCATAAAATAACTCCACAAACCAATAAAAAATCAGATATTGAAATTCAAATCCAAGAGATTCAAGAAAGATTAAAAAGTATTGATCAAAAATTTTAAAACACCCTGCTTCTTAGATTTATCATGAAAAGAAAAGAATTAATTGAAAAATACTTGAAATTCTTTAAAGAAAAAGGCCATAAAGAAATACCTAATGCTTCTTTAATTCCAGAAAATGATCCTACAGTTTTATTTACAACAGCCGGTATGCACCCCTTAGTTCCTTTCTTACTAGGACAACCACATCCTCAAGGAAAAAAATTAGTTAATGTTCAAAGATGCATTAGAACAGGAGATATTGGAGAAGTAGGAGATAAAAAACACCATACTTTTTTTGAACAATTAGGGAATTGGGGTTTAGGAGATTATTGGAAAGAAAACGCCATAAAATATACTTTCGAATTTTTAACTAAAATATTAAAAATACCATTAGAAAAATTAGCAGCAAGCATATTTGAAGGAGATAAAAATTCACCGAAAGATAAAGAATCCTATGATACATTAATTGCAATAGGTGTGCCAAAAGAAAGAATTGCAATTTTAAACAAAAAAGAAAATTGGTGGGGACCAGCAGGAAAAACAGGGCCTTGTGGGCCAGATTCTGAAGTCTTTTATTGGATTTCAAAGAAACCAGTTCCAAAGAAGTTTAATTCAGAAGATAAAAATTGGATAGAATTAGGCAATAATGTATTTATGGAATATAACCAAGATGAACAAAAAAATCTTAAACAATTAAAACAAAAAAATGTCGATTTTGGGGGAGGTTCTGAAAGAATACTTGCAATATTAGAAGGCCACAAAGACAATTACCTAACAGATGCTTGGTTACCAATAATTCAAAAAATTGAATTTCTTTCAAATAAAAAATATGAAGAAAACAAAAAAGAAATGAGAATTATTGCAGACCACATTAAAGCCTCTATATTTATACTTAATGATGGAATCCTTCCATCAAATACAGAGCAAGGATATGTTTTAAGAAGATTAATAAGAAGAGCCATCAAATTTGGAAAACAAACTGGATTGCAAAATTTTACACCAAGAATAGCAGAACCAATATTTGAAATTTACAACGATTATAATTTAAATAAAAAATTAATTTTACAAGAATTAGAAAAAGAAGAACAAAGATTTAATACTACAATTGAAAAAGGATTAAGAATTTTTGAAAAAGTTGCCAAAACAAAAAAATTAGATGGAAAACAAGCCTTTCTCCTATACCAATCTTATGGATTCCCGATAGAAATGACTCTTGAAATTGCAAAGGAAAAAAACATTAAAGTTGATGAAAAAGGATTTGAACAGGCACTCAAAGAACATCAAGAATTATCTAGAACAGCAACAGCAGGAAAATTTAAATCAGGATTAGCAGATTCTTCAGATCAAACAACAAAATTACATACTTCCTCACATCTTTTACTTTCTGCTATTAAAAAAGTGTTAAAAAATAAAGAAATTCATCAAAAAGGATCTAACATTAATCCAGAAAGATTAAGATTAGATTTTAATTTTGATAGAAAATTAACAGATCAAGAAATAAAAGAAATTGAAGAACTAGTAAATAAACAAATTAAGAAAGCAATACCAATAGAAAAAAAAGAAATGACTTTAGAACAAGCTAAAAAAGAAGGTGCTTGCGGAGTTTTTGAACATAAATATAAGGGAAAAATATCTGTTTACATTATTGGAGATTCTTCAAAAGAAATTTGTACAGGCCCACATGTAAAAAATACTAAAGATCTCGGTAAATTCAAAATATTAAAACAAGATTCTTGTGGAGCAGGTGTAAGAAGAATTAAAGCACGTATAGAATAAATTTATTTGTCGTTCCAAGAATCATGTAACTTTTGCATGATTTTTTCGGCACCTATTGAAAACCCATTTTTCCAATATTCAACAGCCCCATCAATAATTTCCTTTTGTAAAATTTTATCTTTTTTTACAACATCTAAAGAATTTTTAGATACAAATTTCATAGCCCCTTGCGTCAAATCCCAAAGCAATTCTTTATCTTCTTTTGAATTAAACATTTTAGCTTCAGTTTGATTAACCATTGAACCTGAATTGGGTAAAATAAGATTATTCATATAACTAATCCAATTATAAAAAGTTTCAGAGATTTTAGAACAAATTTGTCTTGAAAGATTTTCTGAAACATAACCCTCAGATAAAATAGAATCTTTAAATCCAAATATAGAACTTAAATCTTCTAAAGTTGAAGTTAATTGAAGTTCTTTCTTTAACTTTTCAAAGTCATGTTCTAATTCCTTTAAGATATCTTGCTTATCCGTCATTATTTTGGAAGAAATCAATCTTATTTAAATGTTTTTAAATCATTCTAAATAAACCCCGGGTAAACCAAACTTGGCTCTCTTTGATTTATTTTCAGGATCGTATTTTTTAGCATCTCTAACAGAATAAATTTTAACTTCTCTGCCAAGTTCTTTTTCTATTTTTTTGGCATTAATTTTATCTATTTCAACAGGCACAACATACAAATAAATTTTCTTTATTTTAGTTCCTTTACTTTCAACTCTGCCCACAATATCCTTAACATAGCTTGCATATTTAACATTTAAATCTATTTTTTGTTCTTTCACTTTTATTTTAGATTCTTCTACTTTTGGCCAATTTGAAATTGAAATAAATTCTTTATTTCCTAATTTTTCCCAAAGTTCTTCTGTAATGTGGGGACAAATTGGATTTAGTAATTTCAAAAACTTTTCAAGAACATCTTTACTATTTTCATTTTCATTGTAAATTAAATCAAATAATTCTCTTAATTCAATTATTGATTTTCTATATTGAAAATTTTCAAAATAATTTGTAATATTCTTTACTGTTAAATTTAATTTTTCTTCTATCTTTGGATTTGATTTCCCCAATTTAACTTTATCAAAATATTCAAAAATTTTATTAATAAATCTTAAACTTCCAACAATTCCCTCTTTACTCCAATTAATATCTTTATCAGGCGAAGCTAAACCACATAAAAAGAAACGAGCAGTATCAATTCCATATTCATCTGAAACTGTTTCAGGTAATACAATAGTGCCTTTTGATTTACTCATTTTTTCACCATCTTCAGCATGAAGCATTCCTTGATGAAATAATCTCTTTACAGGTTCTCTAAATTTCAATAAACCCAAATCAGCCAAAAACTTTGTATAAAATCTAAAATAAATTAAATGCATACAAGCATGTTCTGCTCCCCCGACATATGAATCCACGGGGCACCAATAATTTATTTTTTTCTTATCAAAAATTTCCCCATTATTTTTAGGATCACAATATCTTAAAAAATACCATGAAGAATTAACAAAAGTATCCATTGTTTCTGCTTCTCTTCTTCCTTTTCCACCGCATTTTGGACATTTAACATTTAACCATTTTTCATTTGTTTCAAGAGGATTTCCTTTTCCAAATTTAACTTGCTCTGGAAGTTCAACAGGCAAATCTTTCTCAGGAACACTAACAACCACACATTTTTCACAATGAATAATTGGGATTGGAGTTCCCCAATATCTCTGACGACTAATTCCCCAATCTCTAAGTTTAAATTGAACTTTTTTTCTACCTAATTTATTTTTAATTAAAAAATTTGTAATCTCTTGTTTAGCTTTTTCATTACCTAAACCATTAAAATTTCCTGCATCAATTAATTTTCCATTTCCAGTATATGCTCGGGCATTTGTAAGTTGTCCTCTAATAACTTGTTTAATTTTAACGCCATATTTTTTAGCAAATTCAAAATCTCTTTGATCATGTGCGGGGACAGCCATTATCATTCCAGAACCATAATCTGCAACAACAAAATTACCAGCATAAATAGGAATCTTTTCTTTAGTTAGGGGATTAATTGCATAGCTTCCCGTAAAAACGCCTTCTTTTTCTAAACTAACCAAATCTTTTTCACTAACAGATTTAATTTTTTTTAGAAAAGACTTAATATCTTTCTCTTGATTTTTTATTGTTAATTCTAAAAGTTTTTTATGTTGGGCAGAAATAACCATAAAAGTTACACCATAAATTGTATCTGGACGAGTTGTGAATATTGGCCATTTTTCCCCATTAATTTCAAAATCAATTTCGGTTCCATACGATTTCCCAATCCAATACTTCTGCATTATTTTTGTTCTTTCAGGCCAATCTTTTAAATTATCAATTTCTTCATAAAGCTCATCAGCATAATCTGTAATTTTTAAAAACCATTGTTTTAAATTTTTGGTTTCAACTTCCGTATCTTCATGTCTCCAACATTTTCCATTATGAACTTGCTCATTTGCTAAAACAGTATTGCATTTAGGACACCAATTAACACTAGATTGTTTTTGATAAGCCAATCCTTTTTTCAACATCTGTAAAAAAATCCACTGATCCCATTTATAATATTCTGGATCTGAACTGTTTATTAATCTTGTCCAGTCATAACTTAGTCCAAGTGCTTTCTGCTGTTTAATATAATTTTTAATTGAATCTGAAGTATATTTTTGAGGGAAAATATTTTCTTTAATTGCAGCATTTTCAGCAGGTAAACCCAAAGCATCATATCCCATTGGGTGAAGAACATTAAATCCTTGCATTATCTTAAACCTAGCCAAAATATCCCCAATCACATAATTCCACGCATGACCCATATGCAAACCCCCCCCAGAAGGATAAGGGAACATTTCAAGCACATAATATTTTGATTTTTTTGATTTTTCATCAACTTCAAAAATTTTAGCTTGTTCCCATTTTTTTTGCCACTTTTTTTCAAAAGTTTTAAATTTAACTTCCATAGAATTTAAAACCAGTCCGAACTTTTAAATATTCTCATTACATGGTCTTACAATGGAAAAAATAAAAGCAAATCTAGTAAATGGAGAAATATCTTCAAATTCACAAGAAGCACATTTTTTAGTGGAAAAAAGTAATTTTGGAGAAAAAATAGAAGATAAAATACATTATCTTCCAGTAGAGGCTTTGTTCTTATTAGAAGAAGGAAAACTTGAAGTTTTTCAGCAAAATAGAAAACTAACAAAACAAGAAATTTTAACAAAACTTCAAAAATCAGACAAGAAACTTCAAACAAAATATCTTGTATTTAAAGATTTAAGAAAAAAAGGATATGTTGTTAAAACTGCCCTAAAATTTGGAGCAGAATTCAGGGTCTATGATAAAGGTAAAAAACCTGGAAAAGAACATGCGAGGTGGCTAGTTGCAACAGATAAAGAATCTAATAAAGCAAATTGGCATGAATTTTCATCTAAGAACAGAGTCGCACATTCAACTAAAAAAAATTTATTACTTGCACTTATAGATGAAGAAGGTAAAATAATCTATTACGAAATTAAATGGATTAAACCCTAAAAATTTATAATCTCCTCATCTTTCTAAATTAAATGGGTACTGAAAATACATATCAACTTAAAGAAAAAATAATGCAAACATTAAGAATTACTGGGCCAATGTTGCCAGCATATATTTCAAAAAGCATAGGATCAGACATGTTATTCACCTCTGCATTTTTATCGGAATTAGTTTCAGAAAAAAGAATTCTTGCAAGCCACATGAGAATAGGAAGTTCTGCAATATATTATCTAAAAGAGAATCAAAAAGATTTAGAAAAATATGGCGAAAGTCTAAAAAGTAAAGAAAAAGAAGCATTCATCTTATTAAAAGAAAAAAAATTCCTAGAAGATGAAAAACAGGAATCTCCAATAAAAGTGGCATTAAGACAAATAAGAGATTTTGCTTTTCCTTTTGAAAAAGACGGAAAGATTATATGGAGATATTTCATAACAGAAGAATCAGAATATAAACAAGATAAAAAAGAAAAACCTAAAGAAAAAAAATTAGATATTCTTGATGAAAAATCTGAAGAAAAGAGAAAACAAGAAAAACCCCACATAAAAAATAAACAAATAAAACTAAAAATAATTAAAAAAAAGGCTTCTACAAAAAAAAGTGAACAATTTTTTAACAAGGTTAAAGAATTCTTAATAAACGAACAAAAAGAAATAATAGATATTTTAGGTGTTACTAAAGACAATTTAATATTAAAAATAAAAGATAAAGATCAAGAAATTCTTTTAATCGCCTTAAATAAGAAAAGAATAACAGAAACAGACATTACAAAAGCACACAAGAAATCTCAAGAATTAAATTTAAAATATTCAATATTAAGTTTAGGGGACACTTCAAAGAAATTAGAGAATTTAATAGATGCTTTAAAAGATCTTTCAAACATTGAAAAAATGCAATAAAAACCTTTAAAAAACCTCAAACCTCTTCTCTTAACATGGGAAAAATAAAATCAAAACAAATAAGAAGAACATCAAAAGAAATGATGGAACAAGGCATAGTCTTTTCAGAAGATTTTAATAATAATAAAAAAATACTTGGAAGAGAAATGCCAAGTAAAAAAATGAGAAATCAATTGGCAGGATTCTTAGTTAGATACATGCAAAACAAAAAGAAAGAAAAAGAGATGCTTAAGGCAGATTAGTCCTATAACAAAATACTTTTA
>ERZ889078.2722-NODE-2722-length-12333-cov-6.275371_pt1 | contig 12333 bp, 12 predicted proteins | sample MGYA00521266_ERZ889078 | MGnify/ENA primary metagenome ERZ889078 (study PRJEB32303, sample SAMEA104408618) | aquatic metagenome | biome: Brackish water; feature: Pelagic; material: water | place: Baltic Sea | collected 2014-06-16T06:34:00 | depth 76,534 m ... | reverse complement strand
GCCCATTTTGCACCGCCAAGTCCGGCCAATCGCTTGGTAATCGCTGCATATCTCATGCACTCGCCCCTTCATCCGGCATTGCTGCCACCAAATCTACGCCCAATATGGCCGCCACAGAGCGCAGGCCTATCCGCTCCAACTCGCCCGGCTCAAACGTTTCGGGCAGCGCGGAGCCTTCCAGCCACAAGCCGTCAATCACCGCGTTGCAGGCAATCGCGTCGGCCCGCAACCGGGCTGCATCCGCTTCGCGTGGCAACGCGCTAATCAGCCCCTGCAACAGGTCGCGGTAGTGCAGATAGCTTGCCTCATGCGCCGCGCGCATTTCCGTGTCGCGCCGCATCTGGTGCAAGAACCCGGCCCAAAGCCCCATGGCCTGCGGGTCCACCACAGGCGGTCGCAAGGATGAGGTCACAAAGACCGCCAGCCGCGCCTCGGGGTGCTGGGGCGCCTTGGCCACAACCGCAAGGCTCGCCTCGATCATCCCCCCCATGACTTGGGTATAGGCCGCCCGCGTCAGCGCCTCCTTGGTGGCGAAGTAATGGCGGATCAGCCCCGGCGTCACGCCAGCCCGTGCTGCAATTGCCCGCACGGTAGCCGCACCCGGCCCGCCGTCGGAAATCAGCTCCACCGCAGCCGCGATCAACGCCGCGCGGCGTTGATCTTCGTTCTGGCGGCTGAATTTGCGGCGATCCCCGGTCACATCGGCCCCTCTCAATCTGGTAATTATACGCTTGCATAATTACCAGATGGCTGGCTAACTGCAATCAGGAAATGATGATGGCGCGATGAAAGCACAGGCCGAACAGACAGACCCTGCCGCAGCAGCGGCGCAGCCCGAGGCGATCCGCATCGAAGAGCTGCACAAATCCTTCGGTTCGCTGGAGGTGCTGAAAGGCGTGAATCTGACAGCGCGGCAAGGCGATGTGGTGGCGATTATCGGCGGCTCTGGCTCAGGCAAATCCACCATGCTGCGCTGCATCAACTTTCTGGAAACCCCAACCTCTGGCCGCATCGTGATCGGCGGCGAAGAGGTGGCGCTGCGCCCCGATGGCAGCCCCGCCAACCGCAAGCAAATCGAACATCTGCGCCAAAGCCTTGGCATGGTCTTTCAACAGTTCAATCTGTGGAGCCATAAGACCGTGCTGGAAAACCTGATCGAGGTGCCGGTCCATGTGCTGAGCATCCCCAAGGCCCGAGCGATTGAGCGCGCCAAGGCCCTGCTGGATCGCGTGGGTCTGGCCGAAAAGGCCGACACCTACCCAGCCTTCATGTCGGGTGGCCAACAACAACGCGCCGCCATCGCCCGCGCGCTGGCGATTGAACCGCGCGCCATGCTGTTTGACGAACCGACTTCCGCGCTTGACCCGGAACTGGTGGGCGAAGTGCTGGGCGTGATCCGTGATCTCGCCGCCGAGGGGCGCACCATGATCCTCGTCACCCATGAAATGAAATTCGCCCGCGAAGTGGCCAGCCACGTGATCTATCTGCACAATGGGCAGGTGGAAGAAGAAGGGCCACCCGAAACGCTTTTCGGCAATCCGCAATCTGAACGCCTGCAACAGTTCTTGAAGACCGTCGGCTAAGACTGGCCCGGGAATAACCGCCAACCAAATATCGGGAAAACCCGAAAAACAGACCAACAACAAAGGGAACCACCATGAAAAATATTCTGCTGACAACGCTGGCCGCACTGGCCCTTGGCACCGCCGCAATGGCCGAACCTGTCAAAGTGGGCATCGCCGCCGAACCCTATCCGCCCTTCGCCTCTCCCGATGCCGCCGGCAATTGGATCGGCTGGGAAGTGGACCTGATCGGCGCGGTTTGTGCTGCCGCCGAACTGGATTGCGTTATCACCCCGGTGGCATGGGATGGCATCATCCCTTCGCTGACCTCGGGCCAGATTGATGCGATCATGGCCTCCATGTCGATCACTGCGGATCGTATGCAGACAATTGATTTCTCGGATAAATACTACAACACGCCAACCGTGATCGTGGCCGCCAAAGGTTCGGGCATCACGCCCACCGCTGAGGGGTTGGCGGGCAAAATTCTTGGCGTTCAGGTGTCCACCGTGCATCAAGATTACGCCCAGACCCATTTTGCGGGTGCCGAAATCAAGCTGTACCAAACCCAGGATGAGGCCAACCAAGACCTCGTGGCAGGCCGCATTGACGCGACGCAGGCCGACAGCATCGCGCTGGACGATTTCCTGAAATCCGACACCGGCGCTTGTTGTGAAAACGTAGGCGCTGTGGCCGACGATCAGGCGATCCTTGGCCTTGGCGTGGGCGTTGGTGTGCGCAAAGGCGATGATGCGCTGAAAGCCAAGTTTAACGCGGGCATTGCCAAGATTATTGCTGATGGCACCTATGACAAGGTTTCCGCGCCTTACTTCGCCTCCTCGATCTACGGCGGCTAATCCATGTTGGAAACGCTGCTTGAGGCGTTTCCAACCCTCGCCCTGCTGGCATGGGAGCCGCCGGGTTGGGGGGCAAACCTCGTGCGCGGTCTGGGCAACTCGATCCAGATCGCGCTCGGGGCCTATGCGCTGGGGCTGGTGATCGGCACTGCCGGGGCCTTTGGCAAGCTGCATGGTGGCCCTGTCACACGCGATCTGCTGGCGGTCTATACCACCGTGGTGCGCGCCGTGCCGGAACTGGTGCTGATCCTGATCCTCTATTTCGCGGTGACAGACCTTGTGAACCAAGGGCTTGTGGCGATGGGCTATGCGCGGGTGCAAATCTCGGGCGTGGTTGCGGGCATTGCGGTGCTGGGGGTGGTGCAGGGTGCCTATTCGATAGAGGTGATCCGTGGCGCAATCCTCGCCGTGCCCACAGGCCAGCTTGAGGCGGCAAGGGCCATGGGCATGCCTCCCTTGAAAGCCGCGTGGCGCATCACGTTGCCCTTGATGTTGTCCAACGCCATTCCGGGGCTGGCCAACCTGTGGCTGATTGCCACCAAAGACACCGCGCTTCTGGCCATCGTCGGCTTTGCCGAACTCACGCTGCAAACCCGGCAAGCGGCCTCATCTACCAAAGCTTTCATGACCTTTTTTCTGGCAGCGGGTGTGCTTTACCTGCTTGTCACGCTGATATCCGGCGTGGCTTTCGGCCGGATTGAGAAATGGGCCCGGCGCGGCCAACGCGACGGCGGGGCTGGGTCATGAGCGGGTTTTGGCAAACGCATCGCATCGTCATGGCGGCCATTGGGGCCGTGATTGTGATGTTATGTGCGATCTATCTGCGCTGGGATTGGTTGCCCAAATACCTGCCGTTAATAGGGCAGGGCATTTGGCAAACGCTTTGGCTGCTGGTGGTCACCACTTTCTTTGGCTTCTTGCTGGCGATCCCGCTGGGCCTCGCACAAGCTGCTGGCCCTTGGTATCTGGCAGCCCCCGCCAAAGCGTTTTGCACTGTGATCCGTGGTACGCCGCTGCTGTTGCAGCTTTGGCTGCTTTATTACGGGCTGGGCTCTCTTTTTCCGCAATTCCCGGCAATCCGGCAGTCAGAGCTTTGGCCCTATCTGCGCCAAGCCTGGCCCTATGCGGTATTTGCCTTGACCATCAGCTTTGCGGGCTATGAGGGCGAGGTGATGCGCGGCGCGTTCAAAGGGGTTCCGGGCGGGCAGTTGGAGGCGGCAAAGGCCATGGGCATGCCGCGCCTGACCATCTTGCGCCGCATCTGGCTGCCGCTGGCCATTCAGCGCGCCCTGCCGACCTTGGGCGGCGAAACCGTGCTGCAACTGAAAGCAACGCCCTTGGTGGCCACCATCACCGTGGTTGATATTTACGCCGTGGCCTCTCGCGTGCGGCAAGATACGTTTATTGTTTACGAGCCGCTGTTGTTGCTGGCGGTGGTCTATATGATCGTCACGGGCCTTATCGTGCTGGCCTTTCGCTGGCTTGAAAACCGGGTGCCGTCGCGGGTGGCGTAGAGCCAAACGAATGCGAGGGGCACGCCTTCCAGAAGCAGGTGTTCTTGCCACGAAAAAGTTCCGGGACTACCCGTTCTTGGGTCGCAAGTTCCTTTGGCCATATTGCCCCCTATGAAGAGGTGCGTTCAGCGTTACAAGCTGGGATCAAAGCCTTCTTTGCCTCTGGCGGAATAACGGCAAAAATCAGCGCCGCGCGACATCTTTGTGGATGATCACATCGGTTTGCGGATAGGCCAAAAGGATCGTCCGGCGCAGCCCGGCCCCGATGTCATGCGCCTCGCGCAGGGTCAGGTCGCCATCCAACTCGATATGCAAATGCACAAAAACCTTGCTGCCCGCCATCCGGGTCTTGAGGTCATGAAACCCCTCAACCCCCGGCCAGTTGTGCGCCAATATCGCGATGCCATTAATGATTTCGGGGTCTGCGGTCCGGTCCATCAACGCGTCCCATGCCCCGCGCCCGATTTTCAGCGCACCGATCGCCAGCATCCCCGCTGCCGCCAGCGCCACCACTGCGTCGATCTGAACCAGCCCAAAGCGGCTGGAAGCCCAGAGCGAGGCAATCGCGCCAAGGTTGGGCAAAAGGTCGCCCAGATAATGCAGCCTGTCAGCCTTGACCACCTTATTGCCCGTCAGCCGCGCCACGCGGGTTTGCCACAAGATCAGCCCGAGCGTGAGCAGAATTGAAATCACCATGACTATGATGCCGCTGGCCTCGGCGTTCAGCCGTTCAGGCTGCGCCGTGATCAGCCGACGAATCGCGGCCCATGTGATCACCCCCGCCGAGATCAAGATGAACAGCGATTGCCCAAGTGCGGCCAGATCCTCGGCAGAGCTATGGCCAAAAACATGGTCATCATCAGGCGGGCGGGCGGCATAGAAAATAGCGGCCATGGCCCCCAGAGATACCATCAGGTCCATTGCACTATCGGCCAGCGAGGCGGCCACCGACAAGGCCCCGGTTTCCCCCAGCGCCCAAAGTTTCAGCGCCACCAGAAGCCCCGCGACCAGCACCGAGGCCATCCCCGCCGAAAGGTTCAACTTTGTGGCTTTTTGCAAGGACATCGTGGGTCTATTCTCTGCGGTTAAACGGGCAATCGCTCCGATAATTACGGGTTTATTCGAAGGTTTCTTCCGGGTCGACTCCCCAAAGGGCGGATTTCGGCGCCCAGCCTTTGGCGCTACCAAGGTTCAACCGGCACCATGCGGGTTGGCACTCCATAAGCCGCGCGATCACGCCCGCTTCTGCGCGCAACACCATCGCGCCCTCGGGTAAGGGCGTGGCCCGCAAGTCTAGCATCGCATCCGTTACCAGAACCGAGCGGCTGCCCGACAGTAGCGAATAATGCACCCATCCCCCCGCGCCTTCAGCATCTTCGATCCGCCGCCAATTCTCATATTCCGCCGTCACACGCAGCGGCATCCCCGCCCGCCTGAACACCCAGTCAATCCGGTGCGTCAAACCGGGCCCGCGCCGTGCATTGCCCTCATTGGTCTTCAGCGTCACATAGCGCGGCAAGGGCAGGTTGGTCACCGCGCCGCGCACCTGCTCAGGGTTTTCTGGCTCGGGGGTTTGGGCTACCCCCGGTCCTGCAAATGCTATCAATATCGCCAGCGCCACACCCGCTGCCCTCAAACCTGCCGCCCGCATCACCATTCCGCCCGTAATCCTCGGCGCGACCCCATACGCGGAGCCGTCATCCGTCTTTGTTGCCCTTGCATCGCGTTCCGGGGCTTGTACCTCACCCCGCTTCCCGGCACCTTGCCACTAACGCACATGATTTGAAAGTGAATCGGGGATATTCATGCCTGCACCACGCCTAAGTGTTGTTGTCACGCGACGCCTTCCAGAATCGGTTGAAACCCGGATGAAGGAACTCTTCGACGTGGAGCTGCGCGACCCTGACACCCGCATGACCCGCGAAGAGCTGGGCGCGGCAATGCGCCGCGCTGATGTGCTGGTGCCCTGCGTCACCGACCAGATTGACGCAAACCTGCTGGCGCAAGCCGGTGAAAAGTTGAAACTCATCGCCAATTATGGCGCGGGGGTGGACCATATCGACGTGGCCACGGCGCGCCAACGCGGCATCCTTGTCTCCAACACGCCGGGCGTGGTGACCGAAGACACTGCTGATATGACACTGGCGCTGATTCTCGCCGTCACCCGCAAAATCCCCGAAGGTCTGGCCGAGATGCAGGCGGGCCGTTGGCAGGGCTGGGCGCCAATGGCGCATCTGGGCGGGCGCATCGGTGGCCGCCGCCTTGGCATCCTTGGCATGGGGCGCATTGGGCAGGCGGTGGCGCGGCGTGCTGCGGCCTTTGGCATGCAAATCCACTACCATAACCGCAAGCGCCTGCGCCCCGAAATCGAGGCGGATCTTGACGCCACCTATTGGGAAAGCCTCGACCAGATGGTCAGCCGTATGGATATCATCTCCATCAACTGCCCGCACACGCCCTCCACCTTCCATCTGATGAACGCGCGGCGGCTGAAACTGATGAAACCCAGCGCCGTGATCGTAAATACCTCACGCGGCGAAGTGATCGACGAAAACGCCCTGACCCGCGGCCTGCGCACAGGCGAACTTGCAGGCGCAGGGCTGGATGTGTTTGAGCATGGGCATGAGATTAACCCTCGCCTGCGTGAGCTGCCCAATGTTGTGCTTCTGCCTCATATGGGTTCCGCCACGGTCGAGGGCCGGCTGGAGATGGGCGAGAAGGTTATCATCAACATCAAGACGTTTGCAGACGGGCACAGACCCCCGGATCTGGTCGTGCCGGGGATGTTTTAAGGGGCGACAAATTGCCTCTGCCAACAGCAAATTCGGCGCAATGGATACTTTTTCAGGTCAGAAGGAAAAGATCAAAACGGTCCTTCTGAAGGTTATGAACTGGGCTTCACTTGGGTTACATCCACGCGCCGGCGCTTAAAAACGAGTCGGCAGGCAGGGTTCAATCTCCACGCCCGGCGCGCGTCCAGCCATCAGATCAGCCACCAACCCCGCCGTCACCGGGGCCAAGGTAAGTCCCACATGGCCGTGCCCGAATGCATGGATAACCTCTGCCCCGCCCCGGCTTGGTCCGATTACAGGCAGGCTGTCGGGCAGCGAGGGGCGAAAGCCCATCCAGTCACGATCCGGGGGGCCAAGATCGGGGAAAAAGGCCCGCGCCCCCTCGATCAGCTTCTCAATCCGATGCCGCGACGCAGGGGCCGCAAGCCCGCCCAATTCCACCGTCCCCGCCACTCGCAACCGCCCCGTCATCGGGCACATATAGAACCCTCGAGAGGTCGGGCAGCAAGGCCGGGTCAGGCGCGGGGCATCCATATCCCACTCCACATGATAGCCGCGCTCGGTATCCAGCGGCACCCGGTCCCCCGCCTGCCGCGCCAGCTCTTTTGAATGCGCCCCCGCCGCGATTACGACCCGCCGCGCGGTCAAATCCAGCCCCGGCCCGGTCAGCCGCACCCCGCCTGAGAACCGCACCAACCGATCCACCCGCGCTGCAATTTGTCCGGCCCCCGCCGCAAAAGCGGCTTGCGCCAGCAGCCCGACCATCCGCCCCGGATCGACAAAAAACACGGCCTTGGGGAAATATGCGCCCCCGCCGGGCATCTCGGGCAGCCCCGGCTCCATTGTGGCAACCTCGTCCCGGCTGAGCATCTCAACCGAAACCCCAAGCCCGCGCCGGAACGCCAGATCCCGCTGCGCGGCGTCGAACCCGGCTTGTGTCTCATAAAGATAGAAGCAGCCCCTGCGCTGCATCAACGCCTCGCCGCCCACCTCGGACGCCAAGGCCTCCCAGCCCGGCAAAGCCCCGGCCATCAGGCCCGCAATCGCCTGCGCATTGCGCCGCGCGGCACCGGGCAAGGACTGGCGGGCAAAGCGCAGCAACCACGGGGCGAGGCTTGGCAACGCCGCCCGGCGGATCGAGAGCGGGGAGTTCCGATCAAACAGCAGCGACGGCAAGGCCCGCAATACATCCGGGGTGCCGACGGGTTGCACCGCATAATCGGCTATCGTGCCCGCATTGCCAAAAGACGCGCCGGAGCCGGGGGCGGCCGGGTCGATCAGCACGACCTCCTGGCCTTCGGTTGCCAAGCGATGGGCGATCGCAAGCCCGATCACCCCTGCGCCAATAACGGCAATCTCGGTTCCCTGTGTCACGCCCGCCCCCAATCTCGCGCCTTTAAGGGCGCGGTGTGCTTACATGCAGCTCTCAAACAACGCACGGGTGTTTTCGCGGGTCATTACCACCGGGTTGCCGCCGCAAGACGGGTCCTCCAGTGCCATTTCTGTCAGCTCATCCAGACGGGCGGCATCAACCCCCATCGCCGTCAGGTTTTCCGGAATTCCCAGCGCCGCGCGCAGGTCCATCACCGCTTCCCTAAACCCATCAAACCCGCCGCGGATGGCCAGATAGCGCGCGGCAGCTTCGATCCGGTCTTCAATGGCATGGCGGTTAAAATCGAGTACCATCGGCATCACGACCGCATTGGTGGTGCCATGATGGGTGCCGTAAACGGCGCCGACCGGGTGGCTCAGGCTGTGGATGGCGCCGAGGCCTTTTTGGAAGGCCACCGCCCCCATCGCCGCCGCCGACATCATATGTGCGCGCGCATCAAGATTGTTGGGGTCAGCATAGACCAGCGGCAGGTTCTCAAACACCAACCGCATGCCTTCCAAGGCGATGCCTTGGCTCATCGGGTGGTAGAAGGGGCTGCAATAGGCCTCCAGACAATGGGCGAGCGCATCCATCCCGGTGCCGGCGGTGATGAACTTCGGCATGCCAACGGTCAGGGCCGGGTCGCAGATCGTAACCACGGGCAGCAGTTTGGGGTGAAAGATGATCTTTTTCTTATGGGTGGCGGAATTGGTCAGAACCCCTGCACGGCCAACCTCAGACCCTGTGCCTGCTGTGGTCGGCACCGCGATAATTGGTGCAATCGCGGCACTGTCGGCGCGGGTGTACCAATCGTCGATATCCTCCAGTTCCCAGACAGAAAGCGCAGGCTTTTGATGCGCCATCAGGGCGATCATCTTGCCCAGATCCAGCGCGGAGCCGCCGCCAAAACAGATCACGCCATCATGGCCCCCGGCCAGATAGGCCTTGATGCCATCGGCCATATTGATCTCATTCGGGTTCGGATCAACCTCAGAGAATACGGCACGGCCAAGGCCCGCCGCGTCCAGCGCATCAAGCGCTGCGGCGGTAATCGGCAAGCTGGCCAAGGCCTTGTCGGTCACCAGCAAAGGCTTGGTGACACCTGCGGCTTTGCAATGCTCGGCCAGTTCGGCAATTCGGCCCACGCCGAATTTGATTGCGGTGGGGTAAGACCAGTTGCGATTGGGGACAGAGTGGCTCATTTCGTCACCTTCTTGAGATGGTAGGATTTGGGGCGGGTGACCGAATGGAACCCGAGATAGGACAGAGAGCCACCGCGCCCGGTGTCTTTGCAGCCGGTCCAGCACAGCGCCGGGTCCAGATAATCACAGCGGTTCATGAAAACGGTGCCAGTCTCGACCTGCGCGCCAATGGCGGAGGCGGCTTCGACATCTTTTGTCCAAATCGAACATGTCAGGCCATAGGGGCTGTCATTCATAAAGGCAATCGCTTCATCATCGCCGGAAACCTTCATAATTCCGACAACAGGGCCAAAGCTTTCTTCCATCATCACACGCATCGAGTGATCGACATTGACTAGGATCTGCGGGGCAAGATAGGCACCGCCATCATCAGCCGGGAACAAGGCCGGATCGATCAGCGGGGTGGCACCAGCGGCCACGGCCTCGGCCACTTGGGCGCGGACCACGGCGGCGAAACGTTTGTTCGCCATGGGGCCGATGGTGGTGGCGGCGTCAAACGGGTTGCCCAGCACCAGCCCTTTCACCCAAGCCACAGATTTTTCTACGAAAGCGTCATAGAGGCTTTCATGAACATAAATACGTTCAATCCCGCAGCAGCATTGGCCCGCGTTAAACATCGCGCCATCCATCAAACTATCGACGGCGGCGTCGAGATCGGCATCGGCGCGTACATAGCCAGGATCTTTGCCGCCCAACTCCAGCCCAAGCCCGGTGAAGGTGCCTGCCGCCGCCTTTTCCATCGCGATGCCGCCACCGACAGAGCCGGTGAAGTTCACAAAGTTGAAGGCGCGGTTTTGGATAAGATGTTCAGTTGTGGCGTGGTCCAACACCACGTTTTGGAAGACGTCAGCAGGGATGCCCGCAGCATGAAACGCCTCGGCCAACCGCTCACCAACTAGCAGGGTTTGGCTGGCGTGTTTCAGTATCACGGTGTTGCCCGCGATCAGCGCAGGGGCCAATGTGTTGATCGTGGTGAGGTAAGGGTAGTTCCACGGGGCGACGATAAACACCACGCCGACCGCTTCCCGCGCAATCTGGCGGGAGAAGGTGGCGCTGTCTTCGACCACTTCAGGTGCAAGGGTTTTTGCGGCAATCTCGGCCATATAATTGGTGCGATCATGCACGCCGCCAAACTCGCCGCCATAACGCGTGGGGCGCCCCATTTGCCAGGCGAGTTCCTCGACCAGCTTATCCTTGACCTTGTCAAGATTGGCGACGCCGGCCTTTACCAGTGCAATCCGTTCCGCCAGTGGGCGTGCGGCCCATGGTTTTTGCGCGGCGCGGGCGCGGGCGGTGGCGGCAAGGGCTTCAACCTGCGTCAGGGGCGTGCGGGTGGCATAAGTGCTGCCATCAACGGGAGAGATCAGGGCAATCGGTTTGGTCATTTTATCCTCATGAGGCGTTCGGTGCCGGCCCGTCATACCGGCTCATTTCGATCAGACTTCCATATGGGTCGTTGAAATACACGGATGTGATGGGCTCACGCGCGCCGGGTATTTGCACCGGACCCTCGACAATGGCAAGCCCCTCGCCAAAGCGAGGGGTGGCCAGCCCAAGCAGCACGACCATAAAGCACAACCGACGCTTCGGGCGAGCGGGCGGTTAGCGCCGGATGGTCGATGGCGTGGATCATGTTAGGCGCGTTCCATCAACCGATTGAGCTCAAAATCCGTGACCACGCGGTCATGCTCGGAAACTTCCCACATAGCGGCATGGTGATAATGGTCGATCACATCAGCGCCGAAGGCTGCGCGCAACATGGCAGAACCATGCATCTTGACGGCGGCCTCGCGCAGGGTGCCGGGGATCGTGCGTGCGCCTTCGGATTGGTACATATCGCCCTTCATTTCCGGCTCCAGCGGCATCTTTTTTTCAATCCCGTCAAGGCCTGCGGCAAGCAAGGCTGCCATCGCCATATAAGGGTTCAGATCAGCGCCGCCAATGCGACACTCCACCCGCACGCCCTTGGTGCCTTCGCCGCAAACCCGGAAGCCTGCGGTGCGGTTATCCCGGCTCCAGACTGCTTTGGTGGGGGCGAACATGCCGACAGTAAAACGCTTGTAGCTGTTCACATAGGGCGCGAGAAAGGCCGTGATGTCGCCTATATGGGCCAATTGGCCCGCCAGAAAATGTTTCATGGTGGCAGACATGCCATGCGCATCAGCCGTATCTTGAAATACGGGGGTGCCGCCGGACCAAAGCGACTGGTGAACATGGCTGGAGGACCCTGCGCGGCGGTGATCATACTTTGCCATGAAGGTAACAGAGCGGCCCTTGGACCATGCGATTTCCTTGGTGGCCTGCTTGGTGATGACGTGATTGTCTGCTGTATCAAGCGCATCGGAATAGCGGATGTTGATCTCTTCCTGGCCCGCATCTGCCTCACCCTTGGAACATTCCACCGGGATGCCCGCGCCATAAAGACCGTTGCGCAGGGCGCGCATGACGTCTTCTTCTTTGGTGGTCTGGAACAGGGCGTAATCTTCGTTATGCGCGGATATGGTTTGCAAGTCGCGCAGTTGGCCGGTGCGCTGGAAGCTTTCACGCAAGGAATCGTAGGAGTTCGTAAATAGATAGAATTCCAGTTCCGTCGCCATCATCACATCAAAGCCCATCTCCTTGGCGCGCGCGACCTGGCGTTTCAGCACGGCGCGGGGGGAATGGGGGACGGGGGCGTGGGTGTGATGATCAAGCAGATCGCACAGCACCAGTGCGGTGCCTTCCAGCCACGGAATACGGCGCAGGGTGGCCAGATCGGCTTTCATCACGTAATCGCCATAGCCCGCCTCCCATGAGGTGGATTTATAGCCCTGCACGGTGTTCATCTCCATATCGGTGGCGAGGAGATAGTTGCAGCAATGAGTTTCCTGCCAGCTTGTGTCCAGAAAATTTTGCACATGAAAGCGTTTGCCCATCAAGCGCCCCTGCATATCAATGCCAGCAACCAAAACGGTATCAATCTCACCCTTGGTTGCGGCGTCTTTCAAGGCGTCAAAGCTCAGATTTCCCGGCATGTCTCAATCTCTCCCTGTCG
>ERZ889078.2721-NODE-2721-length-12333-cov-25.068171_pt1 | contig 12333 bp, 14 predicted proteins | sample MGYA00521266_ERZ889078 | MGnify/ENA primary metagenome ERZ889078 (study PRJEB32303, sample SAMEA104408618) | aquatic metagenome | biome: Brackish water; feature: Pelagic; material: water | place: Baltic Sea | collected 2014-06-16T06:34:00 | depth 76,534 m ... | reverse complement strand
AAGAGCAAATCAATCATGAAAACCGAGAAATCGACCATTTTCTTTTTAAGGGAAGTGAAGATTACGCCGAAGCTTTGGGTTATTTTCCAGAAGTATCTCTTAGCAACCTTGAATCAGAACATTATCTTGATGAAATTATCCAATTAAAAAAGAACGTAAGCATACCCATAATCGCTTCTTTAAACGGCGTTTCAAAAGGCGGTTGGATTAACTACGCCAAAAAGCTTCAAAGCGCGGGAGTGGACGCCATAGAGTTGAATATAACGTATATTCCAACGGACATTGACGTAGACGCGAGAGACGTCGAGCAACTTTACGTCGACGCGATTAAGGCGGTAAAAGAGAACGTAAGCGTTCCAGTAAGCGTGAAAATGAACGCTGTTTTTTCCGCTCCGGCGCAGATGGCGAAACGGCTGAGCGACGCTGGAGCCAACGGCTTGGTTTTGTTTGACAGACCCGTTCACGTGGATATTGACCTTGAAAATTTAAATTCATTGCCGGTGTTGAGCCTAAGTACGTCGCAAGAACTGAGCGAAACTCTTCGTTGGTGCGCGATTCTTTATAAAAAACTAGACGCTTCGCTTTGCGCTTCGACGGGGATAAGCAATCACAAAGACGTTCTTAAGGCCATCATGAGCGGTGCGGACGCGGTGCAAATGGTGGGCGCGATTTTAAAAAATGGAGAGAGTCACGTTCAAACCGTTTTAGAGAATCTCGTACAATGGATGGAAGAAAAAGAGTACGTTTCCATAGAGCAGATGAAAGGAAGCGTGTCTTTAAATCACACGTCGAATCCCGCCGCCTATCAACGGGCGAATTACATGAGAATTCTCACGGATTACCGCTATTGAGCGAAAATATTTCCAGAGAGTTCGACTCTCAAACACATCAGTTCAACGCCACCAACGCCGCCAAAGCGCTTGATCGACTCGTAGATAGCGACGCGGGGCTTTTTTTCGAAAATCTTTTTAAACTAACGAACGACAATCTTATCGACGTTTTGCTCGAACTGTCGAACAAATCCTTTCGCGTAGCGCTAAACAGACTCTCCCCGCAGAGAGTTCACAATGCGATGATAGGAACTCCAAGCGACGTCATGACGGACTTTTTGCAGCGCTTGGAACGCTTGGACAAAACAAACTCCAAGCAACTCCGCGCGCTTATGAGCGAGAAGGAGAAGAGCGAGTTTTTGGAACTTTCTCAATACGACGCTTCCCAAGCCGGAGCGTACATGCAAACGGAAATGCTGAGCGCCACGCTCGACAACACAATGCAAGATGTGAAAAACAGCGTTCTCGCCTTTAGAAAAGAGGAGCCCTACAGTTTTATCGTCAAACTATTCGTCACGGATGAAGAGCGGATTTTTTTGGCGGCGCTAAATTTTTCCGATCTAATTCTGTACGAACCGCAACAAACCATGCGAGAGATTGTGCGAGAGTTGAAACCGCATCACCCATTGAGCGTTCGTCCCACTACGCGAGTGGAGGAAGTCATCCGCCTTTTTGACGAGTTCGATTTGAGCGTGTTGGCGGTCGTCGACGAGGATGGCGTTTTAAAAGGCTGCGTACTTTACGACGATATCTACGAGCTTATCCAAAAGTTCAACACGGACCAAGTTTACAAACTCGCCGGACTTGACGACGAAGCGGAAGACGAAAGCTTTTCCTCGGCGCAAAGAATGCGATTGGTATGGCTTCTGATCAACCTCGGAAGCGTTTTCGCGGCCTCCTTCGTTATAGACAGTTTCAAAGAAACGATCGCCTCTTATATCGCCTTGGCGGTTTTGCTTCCCCTTGTCTCCGCGCTTGGCGGAAACGCCGGCATGCAAGCCATGACGGTGACGCTTCGCAGGTTGACGTTGGGAGAAATAGACTTTTCGCAAAGTTGGCCCGTTTTAAAAAAAGAATCGGCGATTGTCTTGGTCAACGGGCTCGTCATCGCGCTTAGCGTCGCGGCTGTCTCTTATCTTTGGTTTGAGGACGAAACGCTCGCGCTCATCATTGGGATAGCGATGTTCGTAAACCTTTTCGTAACGGGCGGCCTCGGAGCCCTGATCCCTCTCGCTCTAAAAAAAGTTGGCGTAGATCCGGCCATCGCGTCTTCTATCATTTTAACGACGACGAGCGACGTCTTCGGCTTCTTTATTTTTCTATATTTAGCGAGAGAGTTTTTGTCGTGAAGGTTTTAGATTGAACTCCTTTTCGCTCTTGGAAGAGATTTGGCACTCCGTGACGCATGGTTTGGGACTGTTGCTCAGCATCGCGGGTTTGGTCGTTTTGGTTAGTTTCGCGAGCGTGGGCGGTTCAAAAATAGCGATAATAAGCAGCGCGGTTTACGGAGCTTCGCTCGTGCTCATGTATGGCTCTTCCACTCTTTACCACGCCATAACCCACAAAAATATAAAGGGGTTGTTTCAGACCTTCGATCACGCTTCCATCTACGTTTTAATCGCTGGAACCTATACGCCCATCTCTCTCGTCACCCTCAATGGACCCTGGGGATACGGCCTCGCCTCTGGCGTTTGGGCGACCGCCTTTTTTGGAATCTATATGAAGTTTAAATACCCAAGACGCTTCGAGACGCTTTCTCTCGTTTTGTATCTTCTCATGGGATGGAGCGTCGTCGTGGCGATTTCGCCGCTTAGGGATTCGTTCGCCACGGGAGGTTTTTATCTTTTGGTGGCGGGCGGACTCGCCTACACTTCGGGGGTTTACTACTACGTAAACGACTCCAAGCCCTACTATCACGCCATTTGGCATCTTTTCGTTTTGGCCGGAAGCGTCTTTCACTTTTTCATGACGCTTTTGTACGTCCTATAGGGAGCGCTCCCTACTTCGATTCTATGAGTTTTCTATCTTGATTCGTTAAAGAGCTTATGAACTCTTTTTGTATATCCGGAGGCAATTTACCGCTTATCGCCAAGTCTAGCACCTTTTGAATTCTTTGCTCTTGGAGCTCTTTTTCCCTCATAGCGAACTCGTGTCTCAATCTGTTTTCTTCGAGTCGCGCTTTTATTTCCAAACTCTTTTTTTTGCTCGTATACAATAAAAACATAGCTATGAGCGCCGCGAAAATAACCCCGATGGCTATGTATAGATTCATCAAACTTTGTTTGTCTTTGGTTTGGGCGTCCACTTTTGATATCTCGACGGTCGCTCCAGTCGTCTGTTTCGCCACGTCTTTTTTCGTAAAGCTGTCGATGGTGGCTATTTCCACCGCTTTTCGCGAATCGATTTTAGCGACTTCTAGTTTGGTCTTCGCCTCTATCTCGGCCATTTCGATTCTGTTTTTTCTATCGAGCGCCTTATCCTGCGTTTGGTAGGCCAAAGAGTTCGGATTGGTGGCGTTTTTGCCACCGTTCATCAAATAGGGTTTGCTGTTTTTGCTTTCTTCGCAGGCCGTAAATAAAACGACTAAAATTAAAATCCAGTTTAGTTTCAACAATTGTTTCAGCATTTCGCGCTCGTATGTTAAATTTTGCCAATTATATCAAAAAAGGCCGATTAACGCTTCAGCATATTCAGCGCGCCTTTGTAAATCGGCTCGTCGATGAAGCCGTACTCTTCGTCCACAAAACCGGTCACGCCTTCCTCCGCGCGCATTTCAAACAGCTTTACGATTATCTGGGCTCGCTGTATTTCTTTGACTTCGTCAACGAACGTCTTGTTGACCAACGCCGCTTGACTCGGGGACACGCAACCTTTCGCGCTATAGCCCATACTCTTTTCAAGTTCTAGCCACCCTGAGAAGGCGTCCATGTTTTTATAGTCTTGAAACACGAACGACACCGGCTTCACCCCGACCGACAAAGACGTGACTAAAAAATGGGACAAAATATATTTCATAGTTGGGTTCTCCAAATTTATCAGACTGTGAGGCAAGCCCATGTCCGCGAATAGATCGAGCGCTCCCAGGTAAAACGCGGTCACTTTTCTATTTACCGCAAGCGAGGAGAGATTTTTCCAAGCCAATGCGGTTTCTACGGAAAGATGAAGTTCGATGTCGTCTTTGATAAGATGCAAAACGCTTCGCACCTCCACTTCGTTTTTTATCTTGGAGACTCTTATCGCGTCTGGCATAAACTGGTTTAAGTACGTGATCTCTTCGTAGCCGCCCTCGTCGATCGCGTTCACTCGAACCACAAGCTTTTTGTCGCTCTTTCTTACACTAGAGATAAAGATGGCGCATAAAACCAAAGCGAAAGGTTTGTCTTCTTTGGCGACGCCGTCTTCAAGGTTTAGGATAACGCACTCGGCGTCCAAACTTTCAATCTTGGACAAGTGATCGACGTTGTTGCACGACAGCATTAACGCCGACCTAAAATCATTTTTTTTATTCAACTCTCTATAAACCGGTATCGCCATCGCGTCGAGAGCTTCCAAGTCTCTATTCGCGTAAGCTTCTTTTATTTTACTTAGGTTCATCGTTTTCCTTTTTCTCGTTCTGATGAAGATAAAGATAGAGCGCTTCAATCTCTTTTCGCGTCAAGTAGTACCGTGGCATTGAGTCTTTTCTTCTATTTACGGCCTTATAAAAATTATTGAAATCAATCTCGTTGATAGCGGGGCCGGAAAAACTTCTTTGCTTGTTTTTGTGTACGTACTTCGCGATGAGTTTCCCCTCCCCTTTGTCGCCATGACAGTACTGGCAACCAATTCCCCGAGGATTTTTATATAATTGAGAGGCATACTCAAGTGGCGTTATGAAAGTGCTTGTCGCCAAAAGAGCCAATGGCGCCACTAAAAAAAACATATATTTGCTCAAACTCGCCTCTTTCATTTTTAAATATAATTATATCGACTTTAGCGTAAATCTCGCATTACGAATGAGTATTGTATAAAGCGACCTATTATATATTGATTGGTATAATAACAAAAAATTTATTATGGGGTATAGATGCAAATTCTTGACGGCAAAGCGCTCGCGGAAAAAATAGAGAAAAAAGTGATTGAAGAGGTTGTGGCGTTAAAGCAAAAAAGCGCGTACACTCCTGGTTTGGCGGTCATTTTGGTTGGGCACGATCCCGCGAGTCAGGCGTACGTCAACATGAAAAAAAAGGCTTGCGACAGAGCCGGTTTTTACTCCGTAACCCATGAAATGCCTAGCGACATCTCCCAAGAAGCGATAGAGAACACGATAAGTATGATGAACAAAAATCCAAATATAGACGGCATTTTGGTTCAGCTCCCCCTTCCTCCTCAGATAGAGGCGACGAAAATTTTAGAACTCGTGCATCCAGCGAAAGACGTTGACGGCTTCCACCCTTACAACGTTGGTCGCCTCGTCACGAATTTGGATGGTTTCGTTCCTTGCACGCCGCTTGGAGTTATGGCGCTTTTAGAGGAGTACGAAATCGATGTCAAAGGCAAAAACTGCGTGGTCGTCGGAGCGTCCAACATTGTTGGAAAACCTATGGCGTCGCTTCTTTTAAACGCCGACGCGACGGTTGAGATTTGCCATATCTTTACGGACGACCTCAAACGCCACACTCTAAACGCGGACGTCATTTTAGTTGGCGTTGGCGTAATCAACCTTATAAAAGAAGATATGGTCAAAGAAGGAGTCATCGTCATAGACATCGGAATCAACAGAGCCCAAAGCGGAAAGCTCGTTGGCGACGTGGACTTTGAAAACGTGTCCAAAAAATGCTCGTATATAACTCCCGTTCCGGGCGGGGTCGGTCCCATGACCATCGCCATGCTTTTGCGCAACACGCTCAAAGCCGCAAAAATAAATTCGAAAAAAAGAGGGTAAATGAAAAAACTTTTTAACAAAGCCTACAAATTTTCAAACTCGTGGACGGGAACGGTCGTCATAGTTCTTTTCGTTATTTTTTTCATAGCGCAAGCTTTTAGGATTCCGAGCGGCTCCATGAAAGACTCGCTACTCATAGGCGACCATTTATTCGCCAAAAAATTCGCTTACGGCGTATCCATGCCCCACATTCCATTTTTGGAAATGTCAATCATGCCATGGAGCGACAAACTGCGCCTAATCGACGGGGACAAACCAAAACGCGGCGACATAGTTATCTTTAGACCTCCCCACGACACCAAAACGCACTTTGTGAAACGCTGCGTGGCGCTTCCGGGCGACGAGCTTTTCGTAGCGGACAAAAACCTTTTTATACACTACGGCGAAGGCGACGCGTGGATAAGAGAAAACTTTAAGGATTACGAAGTGGCTACGTACGAAGGCAAACTTTGGGTGAAAAATCCGTACGCTAAAAATCATCCCGGAATTCACCACGACGACAACATAATCAACAACGGCGCGTATCCTATGGCGCTTTTTTACTTCGATCCTATAAAAGTCGAGGAAAATCAATATTTTATGATGGGCGACAATCGCGACCACTCCAACGACAGTCGTTTTTGGGGAGCGGTTCCGTATGACAACGTCGAAGGCACACCTTGGTTTATCTACTTTTCCGTTGACGAAAACTGGGAAATCAGATGGGAAAGACTTGGCAAAACGCCAACGGACTTAGAACAATCTCCTTACCTTGAAAAAGCGAGAGAAGAGAGAATAAAAACGGACAAAGACTACCATGGAATCTCTTGACGTATTAAAAATCGTCGCGGCGGTTTTGGCGCTGGCGACGGCCATAATCGGCCACGAAATTATGCACGGCTGGGTCGCGTATATGTATGGAGACGCGACCGCCAAAAACGCGGGTCGCCTGACTATCAACCCACTCTCTCACGTTGATTTGGTTGGTACCATCATAGTCCCGGCGGCTATGTATTTTTTGCCTATGCTTTTGGGAGCGGACAACGGGTTTTTGTTTGGCTGGGCGAAACCCGTTCCTATAAACGTCTCCACAGTCATCAAACGCGGCGGATACAACGGCGCGATGCAAGTTGATTTAGCCGGAATAGCGTACAATTTCGTTTTAGCGACCTTCGCTTCCATCGCGGTCGCCTCAATGGCGCAACCCACGACGGCGGATGGTTTGGTTTACGCATTCGCCTACCTATTCGTATTTCAACTGCTGGTGATAAACGTCGTTTTGGGAGTGTTCAATCTACTCCCCGTTCCACAATTCGACGGCGCCCATTTTCTTATGCATTTGGCTCTAAAATACAAAGTCAACGCGGTGGCGGAGTTTTTTTATAAAAATGAGAGATACGGCATGATTATCGTCGTGATCGTCATAATGACTCCTTTGAAAGACTACTTGTTGTTTTTGCCAGTTAGAACCATACTCAATTTACTACTATCATAAAGGAAAGCGAAATGAAATTTTACATAGGCACGGATCACGCGGGAATCGAGTTGAAAGACTACACCGTCGAACTTTTAAAAGAAAAGGGGCACGAAGTCGTCGATCTTGGTCCATTTTCCAAAGATAGAGTCGATTATCCAGATTACGCGCGCAAAGTCTCTTTGTCCGTTTTAGAGGACCCTTCCGCGCAAGGCGTTTTGATATGCGGATCGGGCATCGGCATGAGCATGGCGGCGAATCGCCACGCCGGGATTCGCGCCGCGCTGTGCCACGACGCCTATACGGCGAGCGTCGCTCGCGGACACAACGACGCCAACGTTTTGTGCTTCGGCGAGAGAATTATCGGCAAAGGCGTGGCGGAGTCGATTCTCGACGCTTGGATCGCCGGCAGTTTCGATGGCGGTCGCCACGTTGGCCGAGTGCGGAAAATAGAAGGATAGGCGAATGTTTTGGGAATGGTCGCTTTTAACTATAATATCTATCGTTGCGATATATCTATTTGTAAAAATGTACTATTTTAAAAGCATTACGAACAAAGAGCAAAGAAGCAACGACTTGATGAAACTTACGCTCAGAGAAGCGGAGATACTCATACGCAAGTACCAAATCCAACTGCAACGCGCTCTTGGAAACGTGGATATACTCAGCGAAGAGTTGACGAAATTAAGAAACGAGCTAAAGGTTCTCAAGGGAAGAAATTCCAAACACAGACAAGAAACCGATAGGCTAAATGGTAAAATCAAAGCGCTTGAAGGCCGAATAGACGCGCTTCTATAAAGGATAAAAAAATGAAACTAAGCTCTACGGAACGCAAAATAATCGAAAACTCGATAAGAGACATAAAAGACTTTCCCAAAGAGGGGATAGTTTTTAAAGACATAACCACGCTTCTAAACGACAAAGTGGCGTTCGGCGTTTTAATGAACCATCTTTACCAGAAATACAAAGAGTACAATCTTGAGTACATCGCGGGCATAGACGCTCGCGGTTTTATATTTGGAGCGGCTCTCGCTCAGATGTTGGGTCTTGGCTTCGTGCCTATTCGAAAAAAAGGCAAACTTCCCTACACCACTTTTAGTGAAAAATACGCTCTCGAATACGGAGTGGACGAGATAGAAGTTCACATCGACGCGTTTGGAAGCGAAAAAGGGGCTAGAGTTTTGATAATAGACGATCTCATAGCCACCGGCGGAACGGCGAACGCCGCCGCGACTCTCGTCAACCAAACGGGCGCGGAGTGCGTGGAGTGTTGCTTTATCATCGGTCTAACCTTTTTAGACGGCATAAAAAAACTAGAACGAAAAACAAAAGTTTATTCCCTAATAGAGGTCAACTAAATGTATATCCCAAAAGCTTCAAAATTCGACCCTGACGAAAACGGGCACTTCGGTATTTTTGGCGGACGATACGTTCCAGAGACGCTTATGCCGGCGCTTTTAAAACTCAAAGAGGAGTATGACGCGATTCGTTTCGATCATGATTTTTGGGAAGAAGTCCATTACTATCTCAAAGACTACGTAGGTCGTCCTAGCCCGCTCTACTACGCGAAGAACATATCCGACGAATTGGGCGCAAAAATCTACCTCAAACGCGAAGATTTGAACCATACGGGCGCGCATAAGGTAAACAACGTAATCGCGCAAGGACTCATGGCGAAGCGATTGGGTTATAAAAAAATCATAGCCGAAACCGGAGCCGGACAACACGGCGTCGCCACGGCGACCATCTGCGCTTTGCTTGGTTTGGAGTGCGAAGTTTTCATGGGAGCCAAAGACGTCGCTCGCCAAGAGTTGAACGTATTTCGTATGAAACTTCTTGGCGCCAAGGTAAACTCCGTGGAGAGCGGAAGCAAAACGCTAAAAGACGCCATGAACGACGCCATCCGCCACTGGGTCACGAACGCGAGAGACACTTTTTACATCATCGGCACGGTCGCGGGACCGCATCCATACCCGATGATGGTGAGAGATTTTCAAGCCATCATCGGCTGGGAAGCCCGCGCGCAAATTTTAGACAAAGAAGACAGACTGCCGGACTACGTTATTGCGTGCATAGGCGGAGGCTCGAACGCCATCGGAACTTTTCAACACTTTTTAGAAGACGAAGAGGTTGAGTGTATCGGCATAGAAGCTGGCGGACTTGGAGTTGAAACCAACAAACACGGATGCTCTTTGGAAAAAGGCCGTCCGGGCGTTTTACACGGGCAAATGTCCTACCTGCTTCAAGACGAAGACGGGCAGATACTTGAAGCGCACTCCATAAGCGCGGGTCTAGACTATCCGGGCATAGGGCCAGAGCACGCCTTTCACAACGACAACAAGTCCGTAACTTACGACAATGTCACCGATCAAGAAGCTTTGGACGCGTTCGTTTGGTTGTCTCAAAAAGAGGGAATCATCCCCGCGTTCGAGAGCGCTCACGCGGTGGCGTATCTCAAAAAAATGCCTGACGTAAAAGACAAACTCATCATCGTCAACATTTCCGGTCGCGGAGACAAAGATATGATTCAAGCAAAAGAAATTCTTCACTTCGACTAAAAAAACCGAGCCGTCTCTTAGATTTTAATGGACGGCTCGTCTATGTAAAAACCCTGCGAATAATCGATTCCCAACTCTTTCACTTTATCCATTATGACGCTTGAGTGAACGTATTCCGCAACTGTTTTAACGCCGAGTTTTTTCGCGAAATCGACTATCGTTTCCACTACGATTACGGATTGTTTGTCAACGTCGAGGTTCTCTATCAACGAGCCGTCGATTTTTATATAATCAGTTTTCATTTTAATCAAATATGAAAAATTGGAATATCCGCTGCCAAAGTCGTCTATCGCTATTTTCGCGTCATAGCGTTTCACTTCGTTTATAAATCTTTCAACCTTCGTAAAGTCTTGAACCGCTTCGGATTCTAGAAGTTCGAAAGTGACTCGGTTGGAAGCCTTTGAATTTTTTAACGTTTCTATGATGAAGTTAAAAACGTTATTGTTCATAATATCCTCTATGGATAGATTTATGTTAAATTCAAATTCGCTATTTTCAAAAGTTTTAAAAGATTTTTCCACTATTATTTTCGTTATCTCATTATACAATTTTATTTTTTTGGCTATTGGTATGAAAAGGAAAGGCGACATTATTTTCTGATTTTTGTCAATCAATCTCGCCAAACACTCGTACTTTACGATTTTGGAAGTTTTGTTGTCGACTATCGCTTGATAATATGGAACTATGTTCGAGGCTTCGATGGCGTCGCGCACGACTTCGGATAATTTTAAATTTCTTTCATATTCGTTTTCGAAATTCATTCTATTTTCATAGATCCAGTACGGCAAGCCGTTGTCTTGCGCGTATTTCAGCGCCATTGAAACTTTTGAAAAGATATCGTCCACGTCTTTGTTGGCGGTCGAAGAGATCGTGAAATCTACGCAAATTCTCATATCCTGATACGAAACAACCGTGTTTTTGAGTCTATCGTATATCTCATTCAAATAATTTTTCAAATCGTAAAACCCAAGGTTTCGCTCAATCGTTAGCGCGAATTCCGAACCGGAGAGTCTATAGGTTTGAAGCTCGGGCAGCATTTTTTTCAAATGACTTCCAACGTCCTCAATAACGAAATCGCCAACTATGAAACCGTAAAAATTGTTAATAATTTGGAAGTTGTCAATTTTGACAAGAATCAAACCTAGGCTCTCGTCTTCCTGCAAATCTTTTCTCAATTGATAAATATTTGGCAAGTTTGTCAAATTATCCGTAAAATATCTATTGAATAGTTTGTTTCTATAATCTTTGATACTCGTTTGTTGCGTCCCCGAGTCTATGTAAATTTCTTTGAGCATCTCGTCGCTTATGTCTTCTAGTTTTACGTCCACGCTCGCGCTAAAAATGGTAACGGACGTTTTGCTTCTATCATTGTGTCTTAGCAACGCCACTTTGTAATCCGTAAAATTTTTACTTATCTCTTTTTGCAGATTTTGAACCAAAACGGTGTTATGCATGAACGACGCTATATGTATTAACATTCTATCTGTTTTCAAGAGTTTCATCTTCGCGACGGTCTCTTCAACCTCCGTGGACGATTCCAAAATATAATTATTTATATCAAGCAAATTGTCGTTTTTTCGCATTCATTCTCCCAAAACTTTTAAATGTCCACTATTCTACCATAAAATAACGTCCACCTGGACACATGCACAATGCCCATAATATCGTCATTTCTGAAAATAAATTCAATTTTAAGATATAATTTCTCATACAATTTATGGATGACTTGCCAAATGAATAAAATAATTTTTACGGACTTAGACGGGACGCTTACGCTTAGAGACACTTACAATATTTTTATCTTTCACAACCTAAAACTTTCTTTGGTTCTCAAAAACGCTCTAGGCTTGACGAGTATGGCGCTTAAGTATCTTTTTGGCGCGCTGAGTAGAGAGGGAGTGAAAAGAGCCTCTTTTAAAATGTTTTTCGATGGATACGACTCGGGTAAAGACATAGGCGATTTTTTGGGAAAAATTCCCTGGAACGCCCCAGTGCTAGACATGATAAACGCGAAGAAAAAAGAGGGATACAAGGTCATACTCGTCACCGCTTCGCCGGATTTGTATCTTCCGCAAATTTGCGACCACTTAAAATTTGACGGTTTCATCGCCACGAAAACTTTGAGAGACGGAGACGTAGCGAATGGGATTTTCGATGGCGGAGTGTGCAACTTTGAAGAAAAGACGAAACGAGTGCGCGAGTTTTTGGGCGATGACGCTCCAAGCCACACAGTCTCTTACGGAAATTCCACCGGGGATTACTCGATGCTTGGATTTTGCGACGAATCCTACTTCGTCAACAAATCCGACGTTAGGAAGTTCGAAAAGTAGCCTTACGCCTTTTTGGCCCATCTAGCGAAGAACCTCGCGGGAGTCAGCCTGTCGCCAATCTCCACTCCGCCGAGAATGCGGTCCTTGAGAAGTTTCGCCAAATAAGGGGCTAAAACGAAGCCGTAGCCTCCGCTGCCGTTTATCATGTAGAGGTTCGGATAATACGTATACTCGCTATAATCCGCTTTTTTCACCTTAAAATTTATGGTTTCATTTTGCATAGTTTCGCTCGAGAAAA
>ERZ889078.2719-NODE-2719-length-12337-cov-10.099984_pt1 | contig 12337 bp, 15 predicted proteins | sample MGYA00521266_ERZ889078 | MGnify/ENA primary metagenome ERZ889078 (study PRJEB32303, sample SAMEA104408618) | aquatic metagenome | biome: Brackish water; feature: Pelagic; material: water | place: Baltic Sea | collected 2014-06-16T06:34:00 | depth 76,534 m ... | reverse complement strand
AACTGATTTGTTGTGCGTGAAAATGCCATCTCAATACTCGTCGCAAAGTTCCATTAACGACGCGGACGAACTTTGTCGCGACTTTGGCTTAAGGTCAATTACCGCGTCGATAGAGCCAATGCTTAGCACGTATGAAGAGATGAATGCGGATTTGGACAACCTTAGAAAGGGAAACTTCTCGTCTCGCATGAGAATGTCGACTCTTTTCGATATCTCGGCGAGAGAAAACGCCTTGGTTTTGGGAACGAGCAACAAAAGCGAGTTGATGCTTGGATACGGCACTCTGTATGGTGATTTAGCGAGCGCGGTCAATCCCATAGGCGATTTGTATAAAAGCGAAGTGTACGAACTCGCGGAGTACTTGGGCGTGAGTAAAAACATAATCAAGAAAGCTCCATCCGCCGATTTGTGGGATGGGCAGAGCGACGAGGCCGATTTAGGCTATACTTACGCGCAACTTGACGAGGCTATGAAACTTTACGTGGAAGATAGGCTTTCTCGCGAGGAAATAATACAAAAGGGCGTAGACCACAAGATGTTGGATATGATTTTGCAAAGAATTTTTCGCAATCATTTTAAGAGAAAAATGCCTCTTATCGCGAAACTTACGTCAAGAACGATTAACCATGATTTTAATTATCCTAGAGATATAACTTTATAGGCAAGGAACCCCGGAACATGAAAACAGAGATGAAAATACCATTTAATAGATATGAAAGTTCAAGAGAAGCGCACTCAAAAGTAAGCGACGTTTTGGATACGGAAGACGTAAACCAAGTTAAGCAACTTCAAGACGAATTCGCTTCGTATATCGGAGTAAAATTCGCGCTTGCGACTTCTCACGGCACGTCGGCTCTTCATTTGGCGATGCTCGCCCTTGACCTAAAACGCGGCGACAAAGTTGTTTGTTCGGTTAACTCTCATCCAAACGTCCCCGAAGTCGTACGCCATTTTGACGCTGAGCCGGTTTTTATGGACATCGATCCGGGTAGTTACAACGTAAATCTTGATAAACTCGAAGCCTACCTTGAGGACAACGAGTCGAAAAAGCTAAAAGCGGTCATATTGACTCACATCGGCGGCGGTTGCGTCGACTTGGACAGAGTTTATAAAATGGCGAAAATTTACGACGTTAAAATAGTCGAAGACGCGCGCGACGCTTTTGGCAGCACCTATAAGGGCGAAAAAGTCGGTTCCACAGGGGCGGACATAACGTGCTTTGATTTTTCTCCGCATCTAAAGAAGAACGTATGCAATGGCGGCATGCTCGTCACAAACGACGATGAAATAATGGAGAGAGCTTCATTACTCGCGAATCACGCGATTGTTCGCGACGAAGACTCTCTTGATTATATTTACAACGTTACGGATATCGGCAACGACTACTCTTTAAGCGAGTTAAACGCGGCTTACATTCGCGCTCAAGTTTTACAGCAAGACAAAAACATAGCGAGACAACAAGAAATAGCTCAAGCGTATTCCAAAGCGCTTGAGGGAGTGAAACACATTCAAACTCCAAGCATGGAGAACAAGGAACACCCCTTTTCATTGTATATAGTAAAGGTGGATAAAAATCGCGACTCCTTCGCCGTTGAGTTGAAAAACAAAGGAATCGGCACGGGACTTCATTACGTTCCACTTCATTTGCTCACTTACTACAAGTCCAAATACTCTCTTCGTGTAAATGACTTTCCAGTGGCTCTTAGGACTTATCAGCAGGTGCTGTCCCTGCCTATTTACGCCAATATGAGCGATGGCGAAGTTAAAACGGTGATTGACGAAATCAAAAAAATAGCTAAAACGAGAGTTTAAGCGAGTCTTGAAAAAATCTTTCGTATTTTGGGTTGAGGAGTATTTCTACAACCCGACTTTTTTCCAAAAAATCCTTTCTTTTTTATTACTCCCACTCAGTTGGATTTATTGTTTCGCGACGTGGCTGCGTTACGTCGCCGCCAAAGAAGAAGATTTCGGCGTTCAAATTGTAAGCGTTGGCAATTTGAACGTAGGCGGTAGCGGTAAAACGCCACTAGTCACGGCCCTTGCGTCAAGACGTGACAACGCGGCCATCGTGTTGCGCGGTTATGGACGACAAAGCAAAGGCTTGCGCGTCGTAAAAAATAAACAAGAGATTTTGGAAGACGTCCAAGTGAGCGGCGACGAAGCGATGACATACGCCAAAAAATTGCCAAACGCTATCGTGATTGTGAGCGAAAATAGAAAACTCGGGATTAAAAAGGCTCTAGAATACGGCGTGGACGTTATTTTCTTGGACGACGCGTATTCAAAGCATGACGTTAAAAAGCTCGATTTGCTCATAGACGTACAAAGCGAAAACAGCGCCTGTTTGCCATCCGGACCTTTTAGGGAAAGACTGTACAAAACAAAAAAAGCGCTGGTTTTGCGAGACGGAATCGATTTTAAACGTATCGTGACTCTACGGGACGCAAGAGAAAAGATGTCGTTGGTGACGGCAATAGCGAGACCGCAAAGACTTGACGCTTATCTACCGGCGGTTGTTGGCAAAAATTACTTTGAGGATCATCACGCTTTTACAAAACAAGAGCTTGAAGCGATTTTACAAAGAGACGGCGCGGATTCTATTTTAGTCACCATGAAAGATTACGTCAAAATGGAATCGTTTAATCTGCCACTTTCCCTGCTTGATTTGGAACTCGACGTGCAAGAGTCCGTCTATAGCGCAATTTCGTAATAATTTATAGAAGGAGTTCAATTCAATGGCGGTTAAAATTGTGCGTCTCGATGAAATAGATACAAGCGCGATTGACAAACTTCAAGCAAAATCCGATGGCTTGCTCGATGGAACTTTGGATAGAAAAACTTCTAGAATTGGTAGATTGCAAGGCAGAATTGATCAGCTTCATGGAGATCTAGACGCCGTTGGCAGTCCCGTCATCAAAATGGCGCAAGAGGTTGAATTGCTAGAATACAAGTCTATTGTTTCTTTGAATTTAGCCGATGACTTTGGTCTTTTGTTGGCGTTAATTTAAAATTTACAACTCGGTGGCTTTTTTATAAGCTTTTTCAATCGCGCTCATGCAAGCGCTTCTGACGTTTCCATCCTCCAAGGCTCCGTACCCGGCGGCCGTGGTACCTCCTGGACTCATAACGCCGTCTTTTAACAGAGCGGGATGAACGTTTTGTATAAGCTCTCCAAAACCATCGAACAAGCCTCTCATGATGGCCATGGCGTCATCGCGTTTAAGACCTTGTTTAACGGCTCCATCGGTTAGCGCTTCGGCGATGAGCGCCAAATAAGCCGGACCGCTTCCAGCTAGAGCGGTGGCTACGTTAATCTCTTTTTCGCTGCCCAGCCATCTTGTCGAGCCGATGGCGCCTAAAAGCTCCTCGGCCTCTTCTTTAAACGAGACGTCGCCGGTTAGAGTCGTCATGGATTTTTTTACGCTTGCAGCCAAGTTTGGCATAGTCCTAACAACCGCGTTCGCGTTTATGTTGGAGCGAAGCTTTTCCACTGAAGTTCCAGCTAAAACTGAGTAAACTACTTTCGCTTTTCCTTTTAGCAGTTTGCCAACTTCTTCAACGTTCGCGGGTTTGACGCACAAAAGCAACGTTTTGTCCTCTATGTAAAAACCCTCAAGAAGGTATTTGTTGATTTTAACACCCAGCTTTTTTTCAAATTCGTCAAGCTTGCTTAAGTCTCTTCCGACGACGTCTATCCTATAGTCGTTTTTTAAGCCCTCGGCGATGCTAAACGCCATGTTTCCGTTTCCTATAAAAGTGATAGTTTTCATAATCTTCCTTGGTTTTTCTTTTTGCGTTATTATAACGTCATTACATAAAGGTGTGAAACAATGGAAAAATTTTTAGAAGAAGCAAAATCGGCGAGTAGAGTTTTAAGCGCTTTGAGCGGACATGACAAAAACAGAATTTTAAAAGAGATGGCGACGGCTCTAAGAAAAAACGCGAAAGCCCTTCTCGAAGCGAACGCGGCGGACATGTCTGAGGGTGAGAAAAACAAACTTACGTCGGCTTTGATGGATAGGCTTTTCTTGGACGAAAGTCGCGTTAACGCGATGGCTGTCGCCATAGAAGAGATAGCCGCGTTAAAAGAGCCGGTTGGCCGCGTTTTAGACGGTTGGGTGACCGAAGACGGTTTGAAAATCGAAAAAGTGACTATTCCAATCGGAGTGATTGGAATCATTTACGAATCGCGTCCAAACGTAACTTCGGACACGGCCGCGTTGTGTTTCAAGAGTTCGAACGTTTGCGTGCTCAAGGGTGGAAAAGAGGCCGAACACTCAAACAAAGCGATAGCGGAAGTTTTAAAAAACGTTTTGATCGAAAACGATTTGCCGTCGTCTTTAATCTCTCTGATTCCGGACTCGTCGAGAGAAGGAGTGGCTAAACTCATCAAGATGGACAAATACGTCGACTTAATCATCCCACGCGGCGGAGCGGGGCTTATAAAGTACGTAAGCGAAAACGCGACGGTTAGCGTCGTGAAGCACGATAAGGGGCAGTGTCACACCTACATAGACAAGGACGCCAAAATCGACAACGCGATCGCCATAGCGATAAACGCGAAGGTGCAGCGCCCGGGAGTTTGCAACGCCATGGAGACGCTTCTTGTGGACAGCGCGATAGCCAAAGAGACTTTGCCATTGATAAAAGCGGCGTTTGACGAAGCCCATACCGAGTTAAAGGGTTGCGTCAACACTCAAAACGTCATAGACGTCGCTAACGCGACCGACGAAGATTACGACACGGAATATTTGGCGAATATCTTAAACATAAAAGTCGTTGACGGGGTTGAGGGAGCGATAGAGCACGTCATTAGATTTAGTTCCGGACATTCCGAAGCGATTATCACAGAAAACATATCCGCGGCGGAATTGTTTTTAAACTCCATCGACGCGGCGGTCGTTTACGTAAACGCTTCTACGCGTTTTACGGATGGCGGAGCGTTTGGTTTTGGCGCGGAAGTCGGCATAAGCACCAACAAGCTCCACGCGAGAGGCCCAATGGGCATAGAAGGGCTTACCACTTACAAGTACAAAGTTTACGGAAGCGGGCAGGCTCGCCGCTAAAGCTTATGGTTGTCGACGGTGTTGGGAACGGTGTTCCCGCTCGCCTGCATACTTAGCGCTTGGGGATATTGTTTGTAGTGAGATCTAACCGCTTGCGCCAGTTTCTCTTTTGTTTTAACGTCGATTTCCCCATTCTCTTTTATCGCGTTTACCAAACTTTTCACCAATTCGTCTTGCGGCGCTTGAACCTTTGAAACCCATGATTTGAGTAACGCTTTGTTTACGAAAGTCGGCAGAGATCCCATAATCCCCACGTCGTTTTGAGCGTGAATCAACAAGCCCGAAGTCGTTCCCCTATCTAGCGTCAAGACTTGAAATAGGTAAAGCGTGTGATAATCCAGCTGTTGTCGCGTATCTTGTTCTGAAATCGAAGTTCTCTCGTTAAACGCCTTTTCGATTATGCCCACGTAGACGTCTATGATTCCCTCGCCAAACCTATTGGCGAAATCGTAATCTTTTTCTTTGTCGAGAGTTTTATAGTTTTCCAAGTAGAAGTGGGAAATTCCGCGATGTCGCTCCAGCGCGGGAATACTAAAATATTTATTTCCTTGTTCCGAACCTTCTTCGTAAACCTTGTCCGCTAAATCTTTTAACGCCTGCTCAAAAACATTTTTATCCTCTTCGTTGTTTATGCTTGGATTCAAGTCCGCCATGACTCTCCAATATGAGTTGTCGTTTTTTAACTCTGTGAGGCTAATGTGAATGTGAATCGAGGGCACGTTCGGGTTTTTTGGATGGATTATGGTTGAAATCGCGGTGGCGCTTCGCAGGTTTTTATCCGGCGTTTCGTCATAGTGAACTTGCGATACGTTGACGCTGGCGGTGTTGAAAAGAGTCGAGTCTCGAGACTCAAATCTGCTTCCGCCACCATGAAGACCCTCGTCCCGAAGCCATGTAACTTCTTCAAACTTTTTGTTCTCGCCAATACTTTCGCTTAAAGCGTTTAGTTTGTCAACAAATCTAGTTTGCAATCCTTTAACCAATTTGTAAGCGTCAATGGCTTCTTGAGACGAGGACGTAATCATTTTCATTTGTAACCAACCTTGTTAATTTGTAAAATAATATCATATCTAAGTAATTAGAAAATAAACATGACAAATAGCAATATTATGAACATTGCGACTCGAAACCACTATAATTATTCAATTAAAAGTTTAAAGGCGACGTTATGGCTAAGCAAAAGATTTTATTTGAATGTCAACATTGCGGGTTGACGACTCCAAAATGGATGGGAAAATGCACAAATTGTGGCGCGTGGGACTCTTTTGTCGAACTGAGCGAGCATCAACAAGAAGTGGTGAAGAAGACGAAGAGCGCTTCGTCTTCTCCCGCGAAAGCCATAAGCATAAACGATATAGTTGAAGAAAAAATATATAGGTATAGCTCGCTGGACGTGGAACTAGACACTGTCCTAGGCGGTGGAATAGTTCCGGGTTCGCTCACGCTCATAGGGGGAAGCCCGGGAGTTGGAAAGTCGACGTTGCTCTTAAAAGTAGGCGCCAACATAGCATCAAGCGCTAAAAACGTACTATACGTAACCGGAGAGGAATCGACCTCGCAGATAAAACTTCGCGCGAATAGACTGGGCGCGAATCATGATTCTCTTTATCTCTTAAGCGAGATTAGGTTGGAGCAAATTTTAGTGGAGCTTGAACACAGGACGTACGATTTTATCATTATAGATTCCATTCAAACGATTTATTCGGATAATATCTCATCGGCGCCTGGTTCGGTGACGCAGGTAAGACAAATAACTTTTGAACTTATGAGAATAGCCAAAGAGAGAAATATCGCCATATTTATCATTGGGCACATCACGAAAGAGGGTTCCATCGCCGGACCTCGCGTTTTGGAGCACATGGTTGACACCGTATTGTATTTTGAAGGCGACAGTTCGCAAGAGTTGAGGATTCTTAGAGGTTTTAAAAATCGTTTTGGGCCCACGAGCGAGATTGGAGTTTTTGAGATGAAAGAGCAGGGACTCGTGTCCGCTACGAACGTGGCCTCGCGTTTTTTTAACCGCAATTCCGAGCAAGCCGGTTCCGCGCTCACCGTCGTTATGGAAGGATCGCGTCCCATCATTCTCGAAGTGCAGGCTCTGGTGTCGGAATCCCACACCGCGAATTCCAAGCGCCAAGCTACGGGTTTTGACAACAATCGCCTAAACATGCTTCTAGCCCTGCTAGAGAGAAAGTTGGAAATCCCGCTTTCTGGATACGACGTTTTTATAAATATAACCGGTGGAATTAAAATTACGGAAACAGCGGCGGATTTGGCCGTTTTAGCGGCAATAATCAGTAGTTTTCGCGACCGCGCCATCTCTAAGGAAACGGTTTTTATAGGTGAGGTTTCACTTGTTGGGGACGTAAGAGAGGTTTACGCGTTGGACGTTAGACTAAAAGAGGCGAAAACACAAAATATTTCCAAGGCGCTTTTGGCAAAAAAACCGCTTGAAAAAACTAGCTTAAAAGTATTTGTGGTGGATGAAGTGACAAAACTTTTAGAATGGTACTGATTTAATAAATAATCAAAGTAATTGTACTATAATCATGGGGCAATATTAAAGATGAAGGACCTAGATGTTAGACGCGGAATTTAAGAGTGAAGAAAGATTTTCAAAACTGTCAATCGCCTTTGAAAATAGTGAAGAAAAAGCAAGGGTTGTTTCTGAAGCCGACAGGATTATAGCTAAGTATTCGTTTAAGCCTGAAACCTACACTACAAAGGTTTCCAATGGTAAAGAAGTTTTAGTGATTGAATATCAAGATGACGTAGCTCGTGAATCCGGTGATATTTTTGAAGAAATTATAAAAGCGCTGAACATTAAAGACTTTTTATAGAATGGACCTATAAATGAGTTTGCAAAAATACGCGCAAGGCAATCAGCTCTTTAAAGCGTACTTTAAAAAAAATAAAGAGTCGCTTCTTAAATTAGTAACGAGTGGACAAGCTCCAAAATCACTTTTTATAGGATGTTCAGACTCGAGAGTAATACCTGACATGATAGTTCAATCAAACCCAGGCGATTTGTTTGTAATGAGGAACGTGGGGAATTTCGTCCCTCCTTACAAGCCTGATGATGATTTCCACGCGACCGCTTCAGGTATTGAATACGCCGTTAGCGTCTTAAACGTAAAAGAAATAATTATCTGTGGACATACCCATTGTGGCGCGTGTGAACATCTTTATTTAACCATAGAAGATGATTCGCTTGTGCATACAAAAAAATGGCTAGAACTTGGTGAAAGCGCAAAAAAATCAGCAATTTTAAGTCTTGGCGCTAACGCTCCAAAAGAAGCGTTGTTGCGATTGACTGAAAAATTGTCAATTATCAAACAGATAGAAAACATTCTTACTTATCCACACGTTAAAGAAAAATTTGAAGAGGGCGCTTTATGCATTCATGGCTGGTATTACGATATAGAAACTGGCGATATTGACTATTACGACGCTGATAGTTATGAGTTTCTACCACTTAAAGATCTGATAAAATAAAATATAAATTTATTTTTTTTTGTATCATCCGATATAATCAAAGAATAATATTTTCAAGGAAAAGAAATGGCTGACGAAGAAAGCAAGGAAGAAACCGCGAAAGATAAAAAATCTAGCAATATGTTGATGATAATCGTAATTGTCGTTCTTGTGCTTATTATTGTTATTGGTGGGATTGTCGGGGTCCTGTTAATGAACTCAGATGAAGAAACGGCGGTCGCTCCCGCTCCTCAAGCGCAGGAAAAGAGCGCGTCAAGTTCACGTAAAAGTAATTCATCCGATGATAATATGGATAACTCAAGAAAGTTTAGCGAGATAGGTATTTTGTACCCACTTGACACGTTTACGGTAAATTTAAAAAGTGACGCTGGAAAAAGATACTTAAAAGTCGCGCTTTCTTTAGAGCTTGAAGGTGCGGAATTAAGTTTGGAACTTGACGCCAAAACACCTGTGATTCGAGACAGAATCATTAGAATATTAACCTCTAAAACGCTTGAAGAGATATCTTCTAAAAAAGGAAAAGGCAAGGTCGAATATCAAATCATGGATACTTTAAACGCAATGGTTTCCGATGGCAAAATCAAAGGAATATACTTTACGGAATTCGTTATTCAATAAATGATAGGAATAGATCTCGTAAAAACGTCTCGCATGAATCGTTTAATCGAACGATTTGGAGATAAGGCTCTGCAAAAATTTCTTGTTGACGAGGAGATAAAACTTGTTAAGAACTATAAAACGGCGGCTGGTTTTTGGGCGGTTAAAGAAGCAGTTTCAAAAGCTCTCGGCGTTGGGATTGGAAGCGAATGCGGTTTTCACGACGTAAAAATCTCAAAAACTTCAAAGGGCGCCCCCAAACTTGAACTATCTTCAAGATTAACGCAAAATTTTTCCATCAAAGAGAGCAGCGTATCCATTACTCATGATGGGGAGTACGCTATCGCCGTCGTAGCTTTAGAAACTTTCTAGCCAAGCTCAGCCGCCGCCGACAAAGTCAAGCAGTTCCACTTTATCACCATCTTTTAACTCGTATTCGCCCCAACTATCTTGTTTCACTATCTCCATGTTAACGGCAGCCGCCATCACTTTGCCAACTAGTGATAATTTATCTAGGGTAGTGAATAAAGTAATATTTTCTTCAAACTCTTTGGATTCGCCATTTATGATTATGCGCATTTTATTCTCACTTGTTATTTGTTGGAATAGGACCACTTGTTGTTAACGTATTCTATTTGAGTGTCAATTGGAGTGTTGGCGTAATTAACCACTATCAGTACGTCGGAAAGTTTTTTAACTATTAGGAGCCTTTCAACTCTCAAAAAGTTTTTAAGAGATTTTTCGTTCTCTGAAAGCGTTACGTCTTGAACTTCGACAAGAACTTTTTCTTGAATCGGCTTCTCTTGAACCTGCTTTTCAACGGCAAGCGTTGATAGAGTTGGTTCTTCTTCCATAAAAAGAGCGTCTAGCAAACCATCAACAAATTCGTATTTGTTAAATGGAATTAGATTGTCTGGTTGTTCACCCGTTCCAATGTAGAGTATGGGAATTTCAAGCGCGTAGGCTATGCTGAAAATACTACCGCCTTTTGGCGTTCCATCAAGCTTAGTGATGATGATGCCATCAATACCTATCATCTCGTTAAAGGCTTTGGCCTGAACAATGGCGGAGTTGCCTTGCGTTCCGTCTATGACCAATATGGTTCTATGCGGCGCGCCATTATGCGATTTATTACAGATTTGTTTTATCTTTTTTAGTTCGTTTGAAAGATTCGCTTGCGTATGCAAGCGACCCGCGGTGTCTATGATGACGTGATCGATTCCTTTTGCTTTGGCGGAGTCAATCGTGTCATACGCCACCGCCGACGAATCGTGCCCTTGTTTTGAAGAGACTATCGGAATGTCAAGTCTTTTAGACCATAACGTCAGTTGCTCTATTGCGGCTGCCCTAAAGGTGTCTCCGGCTCCAAGTATTACCGTTTTTCCTTGTTTTTTATACATTTGCGCTAGTTTGGAAATGGTCGTGGTCTTGCCAGCTCCGTTAACGCCAACGATAAGTTCCACAAATGGAGCCGTAAATTCCGGTTCTTTGTATTTTGTCCACGCGAGAGTGGCTAAAAGCTTTGAACGCAATATTTCACGGTCGATTTTTTCTTGGTAGGTTTGAGTTAGGATAACCTCCACTAGAGCGTATTCAACGTCCGCTTCTAGTAAAATCGCCTCTAATTCGTCTTTTGTAAAAAATATTTTTTTCTTTGGAGCGACCATCTTAATCGCTTCAACGGTTTTATTTAGCGATTCTTTAAGCCAGTCGTTCATTGCTTACTTTCCAAGCGCTTTTTTAATATCGCTTTGCACAAACTCTTCTTCGACCAAGCCAACGTACTTCTCAACAAGTTTTCCATCTTTATATATCGCCATGATAGGGATGGGGTAGCTGTCTCCAAGCTCTAAATTTCTAGTAATCGCGTTAACCAAACGACGGTTTTGCGTGGAATTTACAAGAACGTAGTCGGCGTTATAGTCTTTTCTAAAATCTAAAAGTTTTTGATTTGGCAGATTGTCTTCTATGGTGATTCCAATAACCACCAAATCGTCTTTATACTTTTTTTGCAACGAGCTTAAATGCGGAGCGGTCGCCTTACACGGAGGACACCAAGTCGCGAAAATGTCAAAAATTATCACCTTGCCTTTCGCTCCAACCAATTCAAATCCATTAGCTTCTTTCGTAATAACATACTGTTTGGCGTCAAGTCCGGTAAGTACGTATTCATTTTTGGCGATTACGCTATTAGCTTGAGAACTATTTTCTTTTTCCTTTTCTTTGGAACAAGCTTGTAAAAATAGAGATAACGTCAGTATTGTTATGAGAATTGTGGTTTTTAGCATAGATTGTATACCTTTGAATGTTTTTTTGTGTAAAATATGCGAAATTATAGCCATAAAGATTTAAGATGACTCTTACTAAGACCGCATTTAGAAAAAAATGTTTGCAAAAGCTTAAAAACTCTCCCAAGCACAACGAATTGTATAAGACTCATTTGATAAACAAACGATTAGCGCAAGAATTGAGTGGCGTCAAAAATAAGAAAATTTTGTTCTATTATCCATTGCCGATGGAAGCCAACATAACTCAAACTCTTACTCGTATGAGAAAAACATGCGACGTATACATCCCGTTTATGGAAGGCGAAAGCTTTAAAATGGTACCATTTAGGTTGCCTATAAAGAAAAAAAACTTTGGTATTTTCGAGGCTGGAAATACATATAAAAATATTAATAAATTTGACATAGCAATAGTACCCGCCGTCGGTGTGGATGGTGATTTAAAGAGAATTGGTTTTGGGAAAGGGATGTATGATCGTTTTTTTGAAAAATTAAAGAAGAAACCTTATACAATTTTTTTACAACAAGAAATCTGTTACACAAAAGAATCAATATGTGATGAACATGACATCGCTTGTGATTTACTTTTAACGCCAACTACGAGAATTACCAAGAGTTATAGAGTTAAAAGAAGGAAATAAATAATGTTGAATGAACTACTTTCAGGTGGCTCAGTAGCTATAGTTAGCGGTGTTGTGGGATTTTTGATATCTAAAAAGATTACCGCCGCGAATTTTGAAATATACGTGCAGCAAGCAAAAGCTAAAGCGATCGCGATAGACAACGAGGCGCAAACGTTGCTAGAGCGGGCGCATCTTAAATCTCGAGAGATTGAGATGGAAGCCAAAAAGCAGTATGAAAGCGCTAAAGATCGAGCGAAGGCCGATCTCTCTC
>ERZ889078.2716-NODE-2716-length-12343-cov-9.973063_pt1 | contig 12343 bp, 16 predicted proteins | sample MGYA00521266_ERZ889078 | MGnify/ENA primary metagenome ERZ889078 (study PRJEB32303, sample SAMEA104408618) | aquatic metagenome | biome: Brackish water; feature: Pelagic; material: water | place: Baltic Sea | collected 2014-06-16T06:34:00 | depth 76,534 m ... | reverse complement strand
TGTAGATTGGAATACTGAAATAAATTATTATATTAAATGTAAAGACAAATATGGAAATTATCCTCTTCTTCAAAATCAATGCTCAATTATTGTTAGAGGGTCTGAATATACTTCTGGATAATTAAAATCTTAACAAATAAGTTTAAAAAATTCTTTTTAGTTAATACTTTATGGAAAAAAGAGGTCAAATGAAATTATCCTTCGGTATGATCTTTTCAATTATTTTAATTATTGTTTTTTTGTTTGTTGCTTTCTATGGAATTCAAAAATTTCTTGATTTACAAAAAAACATAGTTTACAAACAATTTCTTGAAGATTTAAATGCAGATGTTTATGAAAAATGGAAAAGTACCCAGGGTTCAGAAGCCATTACTTATAGGGTTCCTTCTTCTGTAGAATCTATTTGTTTTATTCAGCACCCAGAATATGAATTAGAAGTCAATTTAAAGAAAAAAACTTTTCCAAATACAGAAAATATTGAACATGTAGATATTCCAGGAACTTTAGGTGGAAATTCAAAATTATGTATTCCTGCACAAGATTCTAAAATAAAATTAATATTACAAAAAGATTACTCAGCACCTTTAGTAAAAGTAGTTAGAGTAAATGAGTGATCCTTAGAATAAAATGAATAAAAAAGCTTATTTAGAAATCTCGTTTTCTTGGATGTTTGCAATTATTGTAGGTGCAATTATTTTATTTTTAGCAATTTATTTTTTAACAAGCTTTATTAAAACAGGTCAAAAAGAACAAGAACTAAAAGCAAGTAAAGAAATAGGGATTTTATTAAATCCATTGGAAATAGGTTTTGAACAAGGAAAGCAAACAAAATTAACAACCTCTGTAAATACTAGAATTAATCCTAGTTGTGATTTATCAGGCAATTTTGGGCGTCAGAGAATATCTGTTAAAGAAGAAACTTATGGGAAATGGTCTGAATCTGATGACAGAGTAGTATTTCAAAATAAATATGTTTTTTCTGAAGAAAATGTTGAAGGAAAGCAATTTTATTTATTTTCAAAATCTTTTGAATCTCCTTTTAAAGTGGCTAGCATAATTTATTTATTTCCAACAAAAGAATCTTATTGTTTTATAGATGCTCCAAGCAATATTGAAGACGAAATAAAAAATCTTAATTTTGAAAATATTTTTCTAGAAGATTCTTTAAATCCAGGAGATTGTTCTGGAGATGAAACACAAGTTTGTTTTAATTCTTATGAAGAATGTAATATAAATGTAGATTATTCTGAGGGGCAAGGAAAAATAACTAAAGGAGAACAAAATCTTTATTTTTATGATGATTCTTTAATGTATGCTGCTATTTTTTCAAATCAAGAGACTTATGAATGTCAATTAAGAAGATTATTAATGAGAACAAAAATCTTAACTCAAATATATAATTCAAAATTAACTTTATCTTCTTTATCAGATTGTCAAAATTACCTTTCAACAGATTTAACTCTTTTTGAAAATAAAATTAATGCATATTTAATTGATGATGAAAGAACCTCAAGTAGTTTAGAAGATATTTTTAAGGACGCAAAAATAATTAATCGTAATAATAGATACTCAAATTGTAGACTATGGTAATCAACAATGATAAATAAAACAAACAAAGCACAAATGAAGATACAGCAAATGGCATTTATGATAATAGCTGTTGTAATATTTTTTGCATTAGTTGCATTATTTATGATTTCTTTTAAACTTTCAAGTCTAAAAAAAGATGCAGATCTATTAAATGAAAAAAATGCACTTTTATTAGTAACAAAACTTGCAGAAAGCCCAGAGTTTTCATGTGGTGAAGCTTTTGGAGGAAAAAGAATAAGTTGTATAGATTTTGATAAGGTTCTTATTTTAAAGAATAAAATAAGTCTTTATTCTAATTTTTGGGGAGTTTCAAACATAGAAATAAGAAAAGTAAATAATAATACTTCAGAGATAGAATGTACTGCTCAAAATTATCCTGATTGCGATTATTTAAGAGTCCTTTCACAAAATGTTGTTGGGTCTGATTATTCAACATTTGTTTCTGTATGTAGGAAAGAATCAAATAATGGACAAGTTTATGATCAATGTAGTTTAGCAAGATTTATCTTAAGTTACGAGAAAAATGAATAAAAATGAATAAAAAAAACAAAGCACAACAAGAAATGGTGGGATTTGCATTAATAATCATTATAGTAGCAGTAATTATCTTGGTTTTTTTAACAATTTCTTTAAGAAAAACAAGTCAAGAAGTTGAAAGTTATGAAGTAGAATCCTTTTTACAGGCATTATCCCAACACACTACAGATTGCTCTGTCACAAGTGAATTAGATTATTTAGACATAAAAGACTTAATTGAAGAATGTACTAACAATCAGATTTGTATGGATACACGGCCAACATGCGAGGTCTTAAATAGCACTTTAAAGAGTTTAATTAATAATAGCTGGCAAGTTGGAGAAGATAGGCCAAATAAAGGATATATTTTTAATTCAACATATGAAGGTCAAGAGGTTTTCTCTTTAAATCAAGGAAACACCACTCTTAGAAACAATAAAGGCGCATCTCAGAATTTTGAGAGCCTAGATATTTATTTTAAAGTATATTTTTAGATTTTAATATTAATTATAATATTGTCAACATCAATAACTGGTCTTAATCTTTGCCTTTGCTTTGTTTTCTCTTTCACCATATCAATAAATCCAAATCTTTGAAGTAGCTTCAAGTCATCAAATACTCCCTTAAATGGTCTTTCAAGGATTTTTGCCAATCCATATATTGATTTTGGTTCCTTGTATTTTATAACATCAAGAATTCTTGCCTTCTCATTACTTAATAATTGTCTTAATGCAGAGATGCCATCAAAGTCATAATCTTTTTTTGATATTTTTTGCTTTGAGAATATAGAAAATGCCCCTTTTGACTCTCTCAACATTATCTCTCTAACTTTTGTTTTCATTTTTCTTTATAATTTTCTTATATTTATCAAACATTTGCCATTATATTAGTATATATATTATTTTTTGATATATATACCTTTTGTTTTTTTAAGGTGAAATATATATTGTGTCTTAATACATGAGTTACAACAGAAGCCTTATAAATAAAACCTATGAAAACAGGGTTTTTCACATCTAAAACCTAAAAATTAAGAGCAAGCTTTTTAAAGGAAAATAGATTTTCTTAAGTACATCGTAAAGTCTTATAGGGGTTATAAGCATTTGCCGAACACGAATGCAATACATCTATAAGTCTATAAATGGTCCCCCCTATGACTATTTAAGTTTGCGATGACCTTGTTGCCTTAGGCAATATTTGCCATAGAGCTAAAAGGAGGTTAATAAAAAAAAATATGAGATTTAATTTTAAAAGAATCACAGCTATCGGTGCTACTTTATTAATGGCTGGTATGACTGCTGGTATTGCTGCTGCTGCGACTTTCCCTGCACCTTTCGTTACTAACGGGGTTGCAAATGTTGCTGTAGTATATGGTACTGGTGCAGGTGTTTCTCCAACCGACATGGTTGAAGCAGGAAACATTCAAACAACTTTAGGTGAGTCTATGCCAAGCTCAGGAGGAGCAACAACAGTTGACGGAGATTCTTACAAATTTGAAAAAACTTCTACTAAGTACCACATTGGTGACTACTATGTTAACTTAACAACAAATTTAGATGAAGATGAATTACCAAATCTTTTAGCAGATGGAAAATACGTTGATAATGATAAAGACGAATTTGACTATACGCAAAAGATAACAATGGGTGCACTTAATTATCTTTCAATGTTTGAGGATAGTGATTATATGGAAGATGTTCCAACTGTCGGATTTAGAATTCCTTCATCACAAACAATTCTTACATATCAAATAACTTTTAGTGATACACCTTTGCTGTCAGACATGTCTACTAGTGATTTACCTTTTATGGGTAAAACTTACTATGTCTTGTCTAACACCTCAACTACTTTAACTTTGCTTGATTCTGCAACAGAAACAATTCTATCAGAAGGTGGAACAGCAACTGTTGATGGAAAAACAATAGTTTTAGACTATATTGATGATGATGAAGTAGTGTTTAGTGTAGATGGTGTAACAACAGGAAGCTTAGCTGAGGCTCAGACAATTAAATTAGCTGATGGATCTTATCTAGGTATTAAAGATATTAGAGCACAAAACTATGAAGGTGGTGTTAAGAAAGTAGAATTTAGTATTGGAACTGGTAAATTAAAACTTACTGATGGTGGATCAACAGAGGTTCAAATTAATGACAACGCTGTATCAGGTATTGTTGCTGACTTTGACCTAACTGGAGATGTTTTAACAAGCATAAATGTTACTTGGTCTGCTGATGATGATACATTTATTACAGAAGACACAGAGGCTACTATGCCTGGGTTTGAGATTGTTAAACTTTCTTATGGAGGAGCAACATATCCTGCAGAAGAATTAATTGAAGTTAGAAAAGGTGGAGACACTTATGCAAGATTAGAAAATTTTCCATTAATAGATGGTGAAGCAGATATTGATTTCCTTTATGGAAATAGTACTTGGTTTACTGCAATAGGAAAAGACGCAACAAATTTATTACTTACAGACGCGAATGATGATGGAAACATCACTTTCAATGGTAATAATTTACATTCGTATTTTGTTGCTTCATGGACAGATACTAATGATGCTGAATCTTATTTAATGAGAGCAACTAATTTTGTAATAGATGGTACTGATAATAAAACTGATATCCAATATTACAAAAATGGCGCTTGGGTTGATAAGAAAACTGGAGCTAAAGCAACAGATACTTTATCAATAGGAAGTGTTGATTTAACAATTGGTGCTGTATCTAAATTAGGATCAACTAAAACTGTAGAAATTTGGAAAACAAATTCAAATACTGCGACTTCAATAACAAGTTTTAATACACTTTATTCTGCTGAAGGTTTAACAGTGTATTTACCATGGGTAAATGCAACTGCTCTAAATATAACAGATAGTACAAATAAAACAGCTATTCAAGCTTGTGATGCTGCTAGATCTTGGACTTTTGAGAATGATGGACTTGGTGAAATAGGTTATGCTGGTGTTGTAACGTATAATAATACTGCAGATGGTGTTGCAGCTGGTGCACAAACAGAAGCTACAGTAACTTGTACTCCTGATGTAGCTACTTTCAATTTAAAAGTAGCTGAAGAAGATAGGTCTGGAAATAAGTATGCTGGTGACTATTTCAATGTAACATTGGGATGGGATAGTTCTTCTACACCTATTGTTGAAGTAACAGATATTGTTAATGAAGAAGTAGCTTTCATAGAGATTGAAGATACAGATGTATGGAGAAGTTTCATGTATTCTGCTCTTGCAACAGAGCTACTTTGGGATAAACCCTCTTCAGGACAAAATTCCTTGAAGATAATGTACCATGGTGACGAAGTTGCTGCAGACGTATATATTGCTTCGCCAGATGCAACTATAACTAGCGGAGGAGCTAGTACATTAGGAAATATCTTAGTGACAGATGCAGAAATCGACTCAGTTAAGACAAAGAACTTAATTATAGTTGGTGGAAGTTGTATTAATTCAGCTGCTGCTGGGTTATTAGGAAGTGCGTGTGGTTCAAGCTTTACAACTGCAACAGGTATTGGAGCAGGACAATTCTTGATCCAAAGTTTCGGTGATGCTTATACTACTGGTAAGATTGCTTTATTAGTTGCAGGTTATGAACTTGCAGATACTAAGAATGCAGCTACTTACTTAAGAACACAAATTGTAGATACAACTGCTGGAAACAAATATGTAGGAACATCTGGAACAGAAGCAACTCTTCAAGTATCTTAAACAAACTTTATTTTTATTTTTATTTTTTTTCTTTTTTTATTGACTGGACGAGAGTCTACTAAAGTAAATAAAATCCTTTTATTTATAAGAAATAACCATTTTTTAGGTTATAGTAACCTTTATATAGGTTACATTTATTATTATTTTATAATGAACATTCACCAATTTTTAAAAAAAACCCCTGAAGCAAGGAAAATATTTGGAGAGCGAGAGCTAAAAATAATTGAAAAACAAATTAATGGAATTAATTTAACCCAATCTGAGAAAAATCGTTTATCAAGAGATATAAGAAAAAAATTTCAATTTATAAAAAAAATTTCAAAATTTGAAGATGAATTTGATTTGAAAAAAGCCCAATCAATTAATTCAATGATTCAAGAAGCAAAAGAGGTAATTCTGGAACATCCTTTAAGAAACAAAATAAGAAAAATAATTGTTTTTGGATCTTTTGTGAAAAATGAATTAACAATAAGGTCTGACATTGATATCACAATAGAGTTTTCGAGCATAACAAAAAAACAAGCATTTGATTTTAGGAAAGATGTTTTAGGAAAAGTTCCAGATAGATTAGATATTCAAGTTTTTAATTTTCTTCCTGAAAAAATAAAAAAATCAATTTTAAAGGATCACAAAATTTTATATAAAAATGATTGAAAAAAGAATAAATGAAAAAATTATAGAATTAGAACAATTTTTAGAAGAATTAGGGGAGTCTCTTCCAGAGGATTTTGAAGAATATAAAACAGATTATAAACTTAGAGCAATTGGAGAAAGATACTTTGAGAAAATTGTTGAATCAATTGTTGATTTGGCTTTTTTTATTATTAAAGGAAAAAGTTTGAAACAACCTGAGGAAGATAAACAATGTTTTGATATTTTAGCAAAAGAAAATATTATTACAGGGCCTCTATCAAATAAATTAAAAAATGCAAAAGGAATGAGAAACATTATTGCACATGAATATGGAAGAATTGATAATGAGTTAGTTTTTCATACATTAATTGAAGAATTAATTCCAGATGTTCAAGAATTTATTAAAGCAATAAATAAAATTATTTAAAAAATTATAATAAGCTTTTTATACTATTTTTCCTATTTCTTTAGATGAGAAAAATTTCAACTAGGAAAGATGAAATCAAAAAACAAAAAAGAAATACTTTAATAATAAGCATAATTCTAATTGTAGTAATTTCTGCAAGTGTTTTTGGAATTGTAGCAAATTCATTTGGAGAATCAGAAGAGTCTAAAGAAGTTTTTTATCGAGGATACACTTTTTTCCCTTCAGGTAGTTTTTGGGCATTAAATCAAGGAGATTTTCAATTTATTTTCTCAAATAACCCTGAAGAATTAGATAATTTAACTTTTGAATCAAATGATTTAAACCTTTTACCAGCATATGCTCAAAAGGTCCTTTATCTTTATTCAGAGGATCCAGGATCTTCATATCAAATTTATCAAAATTTAGATAGGTTTACAGTTAGGTTTCAACAAGCTTGTCTTCAAGAAGATCAAGAAAAGTGTCTAGAAGAAGTACCTTTTAAAAATTGTACTGATAATTTCATCATTGTAAGAAAATCAAATTCAAATAAAATATTACAACAAGATAATTGTGTATTTATAGAGGGTAAATCAGAAGATTTAATTAAATTAACAGATGTTTTCTTACTTAAAATATTAGGGATAAGAGATTAATAAGGTTAAGACAAAAGAAATATAAACTAAAAAACCAATATAAAAAAATGGAAAATAAGAAACATAAGAGTAAAGAACAAGGAAAATCAAAGAAAACAAAACCTAAAAAATCAGAGGCAAATGCAAGAACCTTAAAGATTGTCTTAATCGTATGTTTTGCAATTATTATTTTTATTTTAGTAGCTTATTTTTATATTAATTCTCTTAGGTCTTATACTTATGAAGGTGTTGAATTTACAACAGTGCAAGAAGGAGAATTAATTCTTTATCAAACATCTATTCCAGTGCCTTATGAAGGAGGAATGGCCCCCTATAATTTTTATTTAAGAACAAATCCAAAAAAATTACAAAATGTGCCTTTTGATAACTCTGATTTTAAATTAATGCAAAATACTGTATTAAATTTTCAAGATGAATTTGATTGTGAGGGATATGGGATTATTGCAATAGCAAATTTGGTTCAACTTCACAGTTCTATGGGAATTAACATAATTAAAGATGAAAATGCCACTTGTGATGCAAGATATAATTTTATGAATATAACTCTGGGGGACAAAACAGAAATACAAAAAATAGATGAGAATTGTTATAATATTGTTATAAATGATTGTGAGATTTTACCAGGAACAGAGAGAATGATGTTAGAAATGTTTGTAAAATATTCTGAAATTTAATTATTTCTTTTTACTTTTAGATCTTCTATTTCTAAATATTGATTTATCATAAAGAGTCTTTATATCTGAATAAAATGGTATTTGTTTTATCTTAAATATCTTAACTTCAATAAACCAGATCATAATAACAAATAAAGTACTTCCCAAATACCAAAATACTTTATGGGTGATGTCAAACAAACTAGAACCAGACATATAAATTACACTTAATATGAATATTCTTAAGATATTAATTATAAGGAATGTTCCAAAAGCAAATAATAACATGTATATTCTTTTTTTCCAACCGGTTTTTGGTACAGATAAATTTAAGATAAGGAGAAAATAATAAGCAGAACCTGCAATGCAAGCCCCAATGATCTCTATTAAAACAATTTTATTTAGGAGAATAGTATTTCCCATTAATTGCATATTATAAAGGAAATTTAATAAGAAAGCAACAGGATAGACAGTTAAAGGGGATAATAACCAATAAATATATCCAAACCCAGGTATTGCAACAAGAACTAAGATAAAATATCTTATTAGGATCTTCCACAAGTCTTTCTTCATAAAATTATTTAAGAAAAATTTGTTTAAATAGATTTGGATAAATGATTAGACGATTCTTATTTACTGTTCTGCAGTCATTGCTTCAAGACTTTTTTTTATTAAATTATATCTTGATTGTGAAATTGTTAGAGACTCCTTAAATGAATATAAACCAAAATCATTGAATTTATGATAAATTGACATACGTCTACTACCATACCTAATGGTGCTAATAGATTCAGAATCTTCACCCATAATAGCAACTATTTCTTCAGAATGGTGTTGTCTTTTATTTTTATTGTGCAGAGTATGTAATAATGGAAGGTGTTTTCCTAAAGTAAGTTCTTTTTCATTAATGTCAAGAGTATAATGGTCTTCTTCTCCATCACTCATAAGAATTACCTTCTATAAGTTCTAACTGCAACAATTATAATTGCAATTATAAGAATCAAATTAACTAAACCAATAATTAAAACTTTCCAATTAGCATTCACAAAATCCCGAAGTTTGTTTTGGTTATCTTCAATTGAAACCACAACAGGTTGTTTTGTAACAAGTTTATTGTCTGAGAAAATTTCTATATTAAAGAATCTTTCTCCAGCAGATTCTTTCTTTGTTTGAAATGTGAATAATACTTCTTTTGATTCTCCAGCATTTAATTGTATTTCTTTTTCACTTATTTCAGTTAATTCTGCCCATGTAGAATAACCATTAGCATTTAAAGTATAAATAACTGATTTTGATCCTTGATTTTTTATTGTAACCTTAATAGTCATTTCAGAATTTTCTTTAGCTTCTGTTAAAAGTTCTGCACTTATTGTGGGTTCAACAAACCCGCAATTTCCATTTAATTCAAATAAAACATCAAATTTAGCATCATCATCTTGAGAATTTTGGAAAACCTCTTCATCTTCATCATAAACTCTAATTTCTAAATTATACCATTTAGCATCAACATCTTTTGGAAGATCTAAATAAACAGTTATTTCTGTATTTTCATAACTATCAATATCTCCTAGTTCTACAATTTCATTGATTCCTAAGTTTTTATTATATATTTGTATTGTAACTGATTCTTGATCATTATCTCCAATATTCCATGCATCAGCAGTAAGAATTAATTCTTGTCCACAATTTAAACTATATTCCTCAAAAGTGTGTTTATTTAATTCAATACCATTAACTCTAATGTCATTTAATATGACAAAATCATCATCTGCAATCACTTCTGTTTCAAATTTATTAGAATCACAAGTATCTTCATTATCATGAATTCCTGCATCATTATCATCAATTGTACCTTTTGCACTTATGTATAGGATAGCATTTTCATTTTCAAAGTCATCAATGTCTTCATCTAATCTGAATGTAAATGTAATTGTTTCATCTTTACCATCTTTTAAGTTAAAGTCATTTAATGTGCCATCCATAATCTTTTTACCATCAGTTGTGTATAGAGCCCATTCAATTTCAATATTATCAATATCCCAGTTTCCATTGTTTTCTACTTGTAATTCAACTTCAACCTCATCAAAAGGATACCAGTAATTATCATCATCTCCAAATCCTTGAATAACTTTTACATCTTCAATTCTTAAATCTAAGTTTCCTGCATTTGTACAATCTTCACAAAGAGTTGTTTCAGTAAAAGTCAATGTGGCAGTAGAAATATTTCCCGAGGTTTGCCCAGTAGCCGTAATAATTGTAGCATATATTTGGCCTAATTCAAAATTAAAATTATTTGTATTATAAGTCATATTTAATGTTTGCCCTGTATTTGCAACCATAGTTGCTGTAGCACCATTAAATACAATAGAGTTACTATTTACAGTAAGAGTATCAATTGTAATTACAACATCTTCAGAAATATCAGAAGAGATTCCTAAATTAAATGCATTTCCATAGGGGTTTGCATTAGGAACAGAATCAAAAGTAATTACTGCACTAGCAGAACTTAGAACTAAAGCTAAGATAAGAATTCCAAAACTAAACAAACTTAATGTTTTTTGTTTCATTTTTAATGTCATTCTGGAGTTACTATGGTTTATAAACTTTTCTATATTTCAGAATATACTCATTTTTGGAGTGTCAAAAACTTTATATATTGTTTTTATCTTTTATAGACGGGTAAAATGGTTCTAAAATCAAGAGAAACTTCAATAGGAGCATGGGCATTTTTAATAGGTGTTCTTTTAGCAGTTATTATTGGGGTAAGCATGTCGTCATTTTTACCTTTAGATGCAATTACAAGATATAGTCCTCAAATATACGCAATATTAGTTATTTTAGGTATTGTTGTTGGATTTTCTATACAGGTTTCAGGTAAAGATTCTCAAACATTTTTAATTACAGGAGCTATTTTAGTAGTAGTTAGTAAATTCGGAATGGAGAGCGTTACAACAGGATCTTTAATAGGAATAGGTGTTGGAGCACTAGTGGCGTCTGTATTTGCAGCACTTTTAGCCTTGTTTGTGCCTGCAACAATAATCGTAGCACTCAAATCATTATTCTCTCTAGCAAGAGTTTAATTTTGCTCAGAAAACATTTCTCTATAATGTTCTGATAAAGATTTTCCACAAAAAAAAGCAGGATCTTTTGTTGGAGATAAAATTCCTTCTAAATTATGTTTTTTCATTAATTCATCTAATTTTTCTGGCAAATGTTGTAGTCCAATACTAGTTATTGCAATTCTTCTTGGGTCTTTGACATTATATCTCTCATATGCTGGCCCTCCAGATAACATACCAAGAATTTCAGTAAAATATCCAAATTTTTCTAATTCATCTGAAAGAGCAATTAGATTTTTCCTAGTATCTGCATTAATTTTCTCTAAATTTAATTCATATACTGCGGCAGGCATAAAAAATAAAATAAATACTTTTATTTAAAGATTATTATAGTCTATTTATATTAAGAATTCTAAAATCATCTAAATCTAATCTAGGACATGCAGTGTTAATCCAGGATTTTAAACCAAAGTTTTCAAATTCAGAAGGATCTATATTATTACATAAAAACAAGTAAGATTTCTTTTTGAGTCTTTTCTTTAATTTTAAGGCTTTTTGTAATTTTTGTTGCCCTGGTTTATTAGTTATTAAAATACCTGCTTTGTCTTGATGCAAGTAATTAGTATAAGATGCTTTTTGCTTTTTTTCAAGTTTTTCAACATCTTGACTAGAAACTTTAGTTAATTTGTCACCTTCTATTAAATAGACAGGTATTTTTGTTTCATATTCTAAAGAAACACTATGAAACTTGCCTTGTCCTATTAATATAAGGGTTTGAGTGTTTTTTGGAAAGATAGGCCTACTACATCCTAAAATCTGTTTAAATGCTGTAATTTGCTTGTTTTTGAGCTTATTTAACGTATCTCGCAGGGTATTGGCTTGCGATTCAAATTGAATAGAATAGCATATTGCAATGTTTTTAGGTAATTTTCCTATTTGCCCTATTATATTAGAATAATCTATTTTTTGCTTAGATTTTGCAGGTATGAATATTGTTTTCATAATAAATAATAATTATGTTAACTTAAAAACTTTTAGAAATTAGTAGTAATCAAAATCGTCTTTTTTTGGCTGTTCTTTTGATCTTTGAATTTCTCTTGGAATTGATGCGAAAG
>ERZ889078.2715-NODE-2715-length-12343-cov-23.911621_pt1 | contig 12343 bp, 13 predicted proteins | sample MGYA00521266_ERZ889078 | MGnify/ENA primary metagenome ERZ889078 (study PRJEB32303, sample SAMEA104408618) | aquatic metagenome | biome: Brackish water; feature: Pelagic; material: water | place: Baltic Sea | collected 2014-06-16T06:34:00 | depth 76,534 m ... | reverse complement strand
GGACCAGGTTGCGTTACTGGTTTGTTTTGCCGGTTTGAAAGAACGGACGAAAAGGTGACACTTGGGTCAAAAAAACGGTAATACGCTAGTCAAATACGAAGGTTAAGAGCAAGATTTATTGTAGGCGAGAAACTGGAGGTGTGTCAAGGGTCAAAAAACGTCTCAGCCCCTTTTTCACTTTCTGCTTTCCCTTTATGATGATGTAAAAAAAAAGGCACGAGAGAAATGAACATCATTTTTCTTGCACCTTTTGATTTGGTGAAATTTATTTTGGGGAAATACAGTATTTTCCCAGAAATTTCGTTTGAGGTTACACGCAACCTGTCGGTTTGGGCAGTCCAGCCATTTTACAAGCGCCTTTTCCCGGTCCTGAAGGAAACAGCTCGTAGATGTATTTCAGTTTGTAGCCGGTGACTTTAGACAGAATTCTGACCATGGGTGCGATGCCGTTTTTCCTGTAGTACTCCTGCAAAACTTCGACGACCTTCTTATGTTCATCCGTCAGTTCTTCAATGCCCTCGCTCGATTTCACGCAACGCATCCATCCTTCGTCCCAGTTGACAAAGTCATCGATGAATCCGTCTTCATCAACTGCATAACTGGTTCCTTCAAATTCTATTGTCGGCATAACTCATTAACCTCCCTTTGTTAAATAAAAAATCTCAAAAATATCTTGCCTGAATATTTTTGCCATCCATCTACGTGCATAATCGGGGTAATATAATTCCCCTTTTTTACGTTGTCAAACATTCTTTTCCCATTTCTGAAGTTTGCCCCCTTTTTTTGTGGTTGAGCGCTGCCTTAAAAAGGCCTTCAGCCCAGCCGGACTGTCCGGCTGCATGCACATGGGTATAAGTGCCCAATACATTTTTTCTACAAATCCCATCCCTTGCACCGTCGATACCGTGACCCCGTTTCACATTAAAAGCGAAATGTAGCGATTCTTCCGAAGCGGTGAAAACAGCCCTGGAATAGTGGAATTCGTGCCCACGCAGCGTTTCCCCCACTGGATAATAGGGATTTCGGCCGCACGTTTCTAATATGGTATATCCGTGCCCCTGTGGCTTTTTCTGAAAAACGAATTCAATGGGGAGTGCTCCGACCATGGGATAATTCCCGTTTTTCAATAGAATTCTTTCTCCCAGATAAATGAGCCCACCACACTCGGCATAAACAGGAAGGCCCTCTTCGATGTCTTCTTTCAAGGCATTTCGAAAAAGAGTATTATCGGCCAATATCTGGGCCTGTGTTTCAGGAAAACCACCTCCAATATAAAGTGCGTCCAACTTCGGCAACCGGGTTGATGAAAGGGCGTTCAGTTCAACCAACTCGGCCCCCAGATTTTCCAATTGAGACAAGTTTTCAGGATAATAAAACCATAAAGCCTGATCCCTTATGAAACCGATTCGAGGGTGCAACGTTTCATCTAAGGCCCGGAGTGCCCGTTTATGGGGGGGTGTCATGCCATCCAGTTGCGGGGCCTGGCCGGCGATTTCCCGGATGCGCTCCAGTTGCAGGTTGTCCATGACCGTTTGTTTGGCCCAGGAAATGGCCTTTTGGGCCAGCCCGCTCTCCTGGTGGGGAACCAGGCCCATATGCCTCTCAGGGAATGGGTGTTCCTTCAACTTCGGCACCGAACCCAGCACGGGAATGCCGCAGTATTTTATAATCGCGTCGGTGATCAACTTTTTCTGTCGGGGCCCGGCCACCCGGTTGAGAATCACCCCTGCAATATTCAGGTCCGGATCAAACACCTGACATCCTTGAACGATGGCCGCCATGGTTCGCGTGGTCATGGTCACATCCAGAACAATGAGCACCGGCGCCTTAAGAAGTTTGGCCAGTTCAGCGGTACTGCAGCACCCATCAAGGTCAAGACCGTCATAGAGGCCTCTATTCCCTTCAATAATGGAAATTTGAGTGCCTTCCGAATGCTTCAAAAAGGAATTTAGAATCTGCGCTTCATTCATTAAGAAAGGATCCAGGTTATAACACTTCGCCCCCGTTGCCAGGGAAAGCCACCCGGCATCAATAAAATCCGGCCCCTTTTTAAAAGGTGCGACACGATGGCCCATGTCCCGCCATGCGGCGGCGAGCCCAAGGGAAAGAATCGTCTTTCCGGATCCACCTTTCAATGCAGCGATAATAATGCGGGGATTCATAAAACAGTCTCTCACTCTGCCGATTTGGTTTCAGGTTGTTCCATAATCTATGGGCCAGAAAATACCAATCGAAATAAGGAACATGGTCGCCCAAAATTGTCAACAAAAAAGTCATGGGGCTGCACCGATTTTTTTTATTGACATCCTGGCAGCCTTTTGATTATTAACTATTTGAAAAATTGGTTAATTCATATTTACACGAACAGCGATTGAAACCGGATGGTTATTTTAATGATTCGGTTGGAAATAGGATGGATGCTTTCAGGATCCCTGCCGCGGATTAGGATTATTTGAGGGGAGGAGGTGACGGTCGGCGCTAATTTTCGGAGAAATTCCTTAGAGATACCTTTATAATAATATTTTAAGGAGGCAAGTCTAATGGCTTTTGAACCTAACGAAGAACAAAAAATATTGAAGTACGACGAGCTCCGCATCTACAGCGATGAGGAGTTGAACAACTATACGGAGGATGAGCTTAAGAATTTTAAATGCAAGCACGACATCCCCGATCTGGATGAGCTGGAAAAAGGCCCCTGGCCGAGCTTTGTGGCTGATTCCAAAAGAGAGGCGCTTCACCGCAGAAACCTGGCCGATGATCGAATGATGATCGATCGGGACGTGGTCGAGGATCTGTTGGGGCAGCTCCAGGTCTCCTTTGACGAAGGGGAAACCCACTGGAAGCATGGCGGCATCGTGGGCGTATTCGGCTACGGCGGCGGCGTCATCGGACGGTATTCGGATTTACCCGACAGATTTCCTTCCATTGCGCATTTTCATACCATGCGTATCAACCAGCCGGCCAGCAAGTTTTATTCCAGCGATTATCTCAGGTGCATCTGCGACCTCTGGGAGTACCGGGGCAGCGGCATGATGAATTTGCATGGCTCCACGGGCGATATGGTCTGCATCGGTACCTTTACCGAGCAGCTGGAACCCATTTTTTACGAATTGGGGCACGTCCTTCAGCAGGATCTGGGTGGATCCGGTTCCAACCTTCGTACGCCGGCCTGCTGTATCGGCAAGGCCCGCTGTGAATACGCCTGCATTGATACCCAGGGCCTGTGCTATGAACTGACCCATTACTATCAGGATGAGCTGCATCGCCCGGCCTTCCCCTATAAGTTCAAGTTTAAATTTGACGGCTGTCCCAATGGTTGTGTGGCTTCCATTGCCCGGTCGGACATGAGCTTTATCGGGACCTGGAGAGACAATATCCGCATTGATCAGGAAGCGGTCCAGGCTTACATCGGTGGCGAATTCGCGCCCAACGCCGGGGCCCATTCCGGCAAAGACTGGGGTAAATTCGACATTGATAAGGAAGTGATCAACCTTTGCCCCACCGACTGCATGTGGATGGAAGACGGCAAACTCATGATCGACGACAAGGAATGCACCCGTTGCATGCATTGCATCAATACCATGCCGAGAGCCCTGAAACCGGGCGTTGAAACGGGATGCAGCATTCTGTTCGGCGCCAAAGCCCCCATCCTGGATGGTGCTCAGATGTCCGTTCTGACCATCCCTTTCATGGAATGCGAAGCGCCCTATGACAGCATCAAAGAAGTTGTGGAAAAGATATGGGAATGGTGGCCGGAAGAAGGAAAGAACCGTGAACGACTGGGTGAACTGATCCAGCGTCAGGGTCTTGCCAAGCTGTTGGAGGTCCTGGAGATTCCGCCCATGCCGCAGATGGTGAAAGAGCCGAGGAGCAATCCCTACATCTTCTGGAAAGAAGAGGATGTACCCGGCGGATGGGACCGTGATATCGACGCTTACCGATCCAGACATGCAAGATAGGAGGAATCAATAATGGCATTATCAACTGAAAGACTGGGACTGTACAATCCTGCAAAACCCATGGAAAACAGGCTGACGGACCTGGGTCCTCGGCATTTCTGGCAGTATTTTCCTCCTGTTATTCAGAATAACTACGGTAAATGGAATTATCATGACATCCTGGAACCTGGGATCCTGGTGCATGTGGCCGAAAGCGGCGACAAGGTCTTTACCGTCAGGTGCGGCGGTTGCCGTTTCATGACCGTAGAAAACATTCGGGAAATCTGTGACATTGCAGACAAACACTGTGACGGTTTCGTACGGTTTACCACAAGGAACAACATCGAGTTCATGGTGGACAGCCAGGACAAGATGGAGGCCCTGAAAAAGGATCTTAGCAGCCGTAAGCATGTGACCGGAAGTTACAAGTTCCCCATCGGCGGCACCGGCGCCGGCATTACCAATATCGTCCATACCCAGGGCTACATCCATTGCCATACCCCGGCAACGGACGCCTCCAGTATGGTCAAGGCCGTCATGGATGATCTCTTTGAAGAATTCCAGAGCATGACCATGCCGGCCCAGGTGCGTATTTCCATGGCCTGCTGCCTTAACATGTGCGGCGCTGTCCATTGTTCCGATATCGCCCTTTTGGGATATCACCGGAAACCGCCCTTGATTGACAACGAAGTGCTGGATCAGTATTGCGAAATTCCGTTGGTCATTGCAGCGTGCCCCACGGCCGCCATTTCGCCGTCCAAGACCGAATCCGGTAAAAAAACGGTTAAGATCAAGAACGAACGCTGCATGTTCTGCGGCAACTGTTACACCATGTGTATGGCCCTGCCCCTTTCGGACAATGAAGGGGACTGCGTCACCATCATGGCGGGCGGAAAAGTCAGTAACCGTATTTCGCCGCCCAAATTCTCCAAGGTGGTTGTGCCGGCACTGCCCAACAACTTCCCTAGATTCCCGGAAGTGTGCGCAGACGTCAAAAAGATCGTCAGAGCTTATGCCTCGGACGCCAATAAGTACGAACGTGTCGGCGACTGGGCCGAGAGAATCGGCTGGGAAAGATTCTTTGAAAAATGCGATCTTCCCTTCACCGACCACCTCCTTGACGATTACCGCTTGCAGTATGATACCTACAGGACCTCCACTCAGTTCAAATATACCGAGGCTTCCTGGGCCGTATCAAAAGCCGTTAACGGCATCAAATAAACGAACTCTCAATTTATTCCGTCCGGGGAAAAATCCGTTGCTTTAAGATGTCACCTCCCCGGACGGAACATGAGCTGAAGGAGTAACAATGGAAGACATGAAAGAAGCCATTATGGCATTTGCTGAAAAGAGCAAAAAAAGCAAATTCTATTTTAACGACATCCAGAAAGCGGTTCAGAAGGTTCTGCCGGATGCCAAGGCTAGAATGATCAAAAAGGCTGCCACCGCATTGATTACTGAAGAGAAATTGATCTATTTTTCAACCGGCAGCAGTACCATGTATGGTATGAAAGGGCGAGGCCAGACTGAAGATCATTAGGAAAAGCACTCGCTGTAAAAACGAGACAAACTGATAGCAAAAAGGCCGCTGTCCAAGTGGGGTGCGGCCTTTTTGCTTTATATGAATTGGGCCTTTCCGTCCAAATCCGTGTTTCAGCCTCCAGCAGAAAATCCACCCACAGCTTACGAAAGAACATCCGGAATGAAATTTGAAAATTTTGCCAGAAACGCTCAGGGGAAAAAGGACATCCCTGCCAACACCATTAAACGAATCCAAAGGGGCTTTAGACGGCTTGGCCTTCAACCGGAATACCAACCGTTTAAGGCGGCGGACAATCTGTATTGGGGGCGAATCTGGATTGATTCCATCAAGCTTATATGCGAGGGCAAGGGCACAAGCCCGGCTCTTTGTGAAGCCAGCGCTCTGGCGGAATTAACCGAACGGATGAGTGCCGGCATGTTCTACCCGGTTTTTGAAGAACAGGTCCGGTTCAATATGCCCGCACTTTACAGCCAAAATACCCGGCGGTTTCTCAATTTTGAATGGATGAAAGGGTACGTGAATGCCCACCAGGATGAGTTGGATCATCCACTGCGAATCGAAGACCTGGTGGTCAATGAAACGCATCTGACAAATGAAGACATCAATAGTATGAAAGATAGCGAGATGTGCCGTCATTGGGTGGATGGCTTCTCTCTTATGAAACAGGAAAATATCAAGGTCCCCATCAACTTTGTTAATTATATTCATGGCTCCAACGGCATGGCTGCCGGAAATGTCCTTGAAGAAGCCATGATACAGGCCACATGCGAAATTTTTGAAAGGTACGTTCAGATACGGGTCATCAAGCCGGAAAAAACGATGCCCACCATTGATCGGGACAGCATCAAAAATCCTTTCATTCAAGAACTCATTCAATTTTATGAAAAGCATAATGTCTCCGTATTGATAAAGGACCTTTCCTTCAACGGTCTGTTACCGGTCATTGGTGTATTATACATCAATCACAATTTGCAGCCGGACCGGCTTGAGCACAAGCTCTTAAACCCGGGCGCCTCTTTTAACCTGACGGAAGGGTTGACCCGATGTTTTACGGAAGGGATGCAGGGTCGCACCACATTCAAAAAACCGAGGCCGAATTTCGACAAAGCAGTGGTTCACAAATCCAGTGATGATGATTACTATATGTTGATGCGCTGCGGGGTGTCCTTAAGAGATATTTCATTTCTGGAAAATGGAACAACCGTTCCCTTTAAGGAAAAAAAATATTGGGATATTTTTGATGAAATTGATGCCATCAAAACAATCTGCAAACATCTGAACACCGACCTGATCATTTTGGATCATACCCATCCGATATTGGACTTCCCCGTGGTCAGGATTGTGGTTCCGGGGGTATCGGATTTTCTGCCTTTTTTAAAGAAGGATGTGCTGTTGAATGAAAAATCGAAGCCGTCCACAGCGCACCGAGGGTCGGAATTTATAAACGTGATGAACAGTTTTTTTTCATCTGCTGAAAAATAAGTCGAGGATATCATGAAAACACCACAGGGATCGGAAGAGTTTCTGTTCCAACAAAAACAAATACGGGATGAAGATACGGAATGCGCCAATACGCAATATAACCTTGGTGTATCCCTCATGGAAGAGGGAAAGCTGGATGAGGCTATCGGGGCTTTTAATGATGCCGTCGCCAACAGTTTTCGAATGTTCGAGGGTTATGTGAATCTGGGGTACATCTATTTCAAGAAGGGTGATCTGGATATGGTGGTTGAGGTCAACCAAAAAGCCATTCAAATGGAGCCCCGATATGCGCGGGGGTACGCCAACCTTGGATTTGCTTTTCTCCAGATGATGAAAACCGAAGAGGCCATTTCAGCCCTCAATAAAGCCATTGAACTGAATCCCGAAATCATTCAAGCCTGGAGTAATTTGACCAATGCGTATCTCCAAAATGACCAGGTGGATAAGGCCGTCGAAACGGGAGAAAAAATGGTGGAAATTGCGCCCGAATTTGCCTTGGGCCAAAACAACCTGGCTTCTGCCTACTACAACCAGGGTGAATACTTAAAAGCTATCGAACATCTGGATAAGGCGATTGCATTAGGGTTTGAACCCCACCCGGAATTTCTGAAAGCATTGGAGCCGCATCGATAACCATGGACTTTTCTTATTTGTTTGAACCGTATGACAGGCAGGTGAGCCTTGCGGACAAATCGTTTGAGCGCATCGCTGAAGAATACCCGGATTGTTTATCCTGCAAACCCGGCTGTTCGGATTGCTGTCATGCCGTGTTTGGTCTTTTTCTGATCGAGGCTGTTTTTCTAAAACATGATTTCGACAAATTAGGGGATAAGGAAAAAGAGGCGGCTTTGATAAGAGGGCTTGTGGCGGAAAAGGAGCTCAAAACCCTTGAAAGAACCCTTGAGGAGTTCAAGGATGATCCCGGAATGAGCGCCTATGCCATGGCCAAAACGAGAATCAAATGTCCCCTACTCGGTGATGACGATGCCTGCATCCTGTACCCTTTTCGCCCCATTACCTGCCGAGTTTACGGAATCCCCACCATGATCCAGGGGCTTCCGCGGATTTGCGGCAGCACCGGCTTCAGGAAAGATGAGGCGTATCCCTTTTTTAATATGAATGGGGTACAGAAAGAACTGTTTCAATTATCCAAGGATCTGTTGGAAAACGTAAAAAATGATTCCACCGAAGAAAGGGCATCCCTGCTGATCTCCATTCCAAAAATCATAAAGACGACCGTGGAAGACCTGGTCAATGAAAATCCTGAAGGGCCTGGCGTAGAACGTTGATGTGATCGTCCATGTGGGCACTCATAAAGGCCATCCCATCCGAATCTTGTGTGGCGGCGTAGTGATCCATCAGCGGCTCAAGAACCCGCTCAAGCTCCGGCCTGTCAAAGGATTTCAGCAAAGAAAGGAGTTCTGCACTCTGAGCTCCTGAAACACCATCCCCGAAAGTCTCCCGTTCGTGAAGCCCTTCAAAAAACCCATTTACGACAGCGGGTACCACAAAATCGTCCAACCAGGCCATTTCCCCAACCCCATCCAGCCGGTCCAACCGCATGTGAATGGTTGTATCCAGGAAAAAGTAGACCATGGCAATCATGGGGTTGACATTTCTTTCAGAAAAGCCAGCCATGAGCGGTTCATATTTCCGAACCGTGGTCAGCCTGACATTCAATCTCCCATCCCCCTGGATATTCACAATAAAATCCCCGGCCGCATGATGCCAGCTGCCTATGCGGCTAAAATCCTCGTAATCATAATAAAGGGCCAGGATCTTGGAAGATTCTTCAATAATACGAACCGCTTCCGTGGAAGAGGCATATCGATGGCCTCTTTTGAGATCCCATATTTTAATTTTCTGCCTACCGGCCGCAGTATCCATGGCCAAATGCCATTCATGGTAATCCTCAAACCATTGGGCTGACAGCATAACCATTTTTTCGGTTGTCCCCTGACCCGTGGCACATGCCATCTCCTTGATACCGTAAATTTCAGGCAGAAATGGAAACCCAAAGGTGCGGTTTAAACGTTCCAGGATGTCATGCTCACGAACAAGGCACTCAATGCCTGCTTTGGAAAGGGCCGTGCTCAGTGTAAATTTGACCCGGATTTCTTTTATAAACACTTCGACACTGGCCAGATGGTAAAGGATGCCATGCTTTTCACTGCGAATTTTGATTTTCGCTACATCATCCAGGCGCCAATCTTTACGCCATTTGTCTTTCAGCGCACGTTTAAGGAGTTCACCCCGGTTTTTCAAAACACATGCTTTCATGGCATCAAAATAGTTGCCGAGGGTCAAGAAAGGGTGGGCATTTTCGGGTGTTATGAGGAATGGTTTGGATAGGATTTCCGGTTCAAGGAAAATATCGCCTTCAGGAGAAGAGAAGAGGTACAGAACGATCATAGTTTGTTCAAGGCCTCTTTGGCGATTTCACTCACGGGCATGATTCTGATATTCCCTGTTTCGTAGATTTCGATTTCATGAGGCTCGTCAAGAAGCTTTTCAATATCTTTCCCGGCTTCGTGGGCGCCGAGATTACCCATAAGCCATGCAGTGTATCCACGGACTGATGGGTCGGGATCTTCAAGAAAGGCAAAAAAGTAGAGGGTGTGCTTGCGTATGAAAGCACCTTGGGTTATTGAGATTCTTCCCAAGGCTTTCAAAGCATCAACCCTGCGGGTTACATCTCCCGTGAACTGGTAGAGTTGAGACGTATATCCACCATAGAGATCGGGCCTCTGAGCAATGATTTCACCAATGGCTTCAAAAGCGCCCAGGGGAAAAGCCGCCGTATCCGTGAGAGAATAGAAAAGTCCCTGCAGGAGCTTGGAAACAATTCCCGGATCCCTGTCACCCACCACGGCACAGGCACTCCCAAGTGCTTCCGCAGCCCTGTGGCGAAGCAGGTTGTCCCCTGAATACAGCAGGCGTTGAAGATATCGTATGACCTTTTTATCGTCCCGGGCGGCATCCCGAATGGGGTCAATCTGGTATTCCTTGACCTTTGTCTCCACCTCTTTCTTGGACATCCTTTTAGCGGATGAGTGCTTTATCCATGTCTTAGGGTTTTCCGGCGCAGCACTGTCCAGTCGATTTCTGGCCCCTTGGGCCGTTACCTCCTGCACCTCCTGGTGCAACCTGATGAAATAAAGAGCGCCTGTCTTTCGCCCCTCATAGGTTCCTGAGGCTATAACGAGATGGGAGGTGAGATCGTAATTCTCAACAATTTCCTGTTTGTAATCCTCATCGGCCACCAGTCCCCACGCCAGGTCCCAGTCCATGTCACAGCTGAATAGAAGGGCTTCAATCAGGGCTGCTCCCAGGTTGTGCCCGGTTTCATCACAGGCATAGACCGCACCGCATGAACACATTCCCACCGGCATCTCACCGGGCTTTCGGGTGGCCAGTTCTTTCGGTTTTTCAACGGGTAAACCACAAAAAGGGCATTTAGCCCTTTGAATCGGTTCTCTTCCAAAAAATTTTTGATCAAGCATTTTTATGGGTGTTCCAATATGGTTATGGGTGAAGGGAGGTTGAAACTTCGGGTATCTTCATCGTACTCAAAATCGACAATTTCCAGCCCCCATCGAGAAGATTTGAATTCGAGAACCCAATTTCGGTACTGGGACCCGGCAAATTCGCAACTGATATTGCCGCTGCGTGCGTCCATTTGCATGAGCCTGGCGGAAATGTCCTCTTCAAAGAGTTCGGTGATATGAACCTTATCGTCGTTTTCAAGTTCCCGTTTCAGAATGGGTGGGGCATGATCATCCGTCATTTTGAATGTCCCGGAAGGTCCAGGGTCATGCACTGGTTTTCTGAACCACACGATTTGGTTGTAATTCTGGGCTGGTTGCCGCCTTGGCCCACACCCAGGGCATAATTGGTAGCACTGGCCACTTTCTCCAGCGTATATGCCGAACATTTGGGGCAGGAAAGATCTGCTTTTTCATCCGAGTTCATAAAAAGCTTTTCAAAAATTTCACCACATTCGACGCATCTGAATTCATAAATAGGCATTGTTTTGCTCCTTACTTATATCGTATAAGGGGGCAATATAGTCACGACCACAAACAAAGTCAAACAAACGACCATGATCCTTTCCTTCCACCCCTGTTTTACGGCTGATCACCAGATTATTCTGGGGGCTCGCTCGCTTAATGCGGAGGACCGCCGACTGATTCAGAGTGCCCATGCGGTCATTTTACCGCAAGGGCGGGTCGAGGGGGTGTTTCATGAATGTCAGGATTCCGGAACACCCATGTTTCCCAACTATGAAATGCGCCAGGCGTATCCCGGCAAGGTGGGACAAAGTCGTTTGTTCCAAGCATTTCAACTTCCCCATCCCAGGACCTTTCGCTGGGAAAGGGTCGAGGCCTTGAAAAAAGTGCCGAAGCCCCCCCATGAATTCCCCTTTGTGGTCAAAGATAATAGAAACCATGAAGCCGAAGGGGTTTTTGTGGTAAATAATTCGGAATCCCTAGAAGCGGCATTGGGTTTTCTGGGTTTGAAAGAGGGGGTTGAAAACAAAGGATTGGTGACCCAGGATTTTGTGGCCTCCGGCGGAAATGTCTTAAGAGCGGTCATCATGGGAAATCAGATTCTCACCTATTGGAAACGCCCTGTCAGTCCGGGGCAGGTCATTACCACCATCAGTAAAGGTGCTTTAATTGACCATGAGTGGCGACCTGAACTTCAGGAAAAGGGAAAGAACCAGGCGCGGCTTCTAGCCAAACGTACAGGGATTAATCTGGCCGCAGTGGATTTTGTATTTCCCCTTTCGGAAGCAGCCCCGGAGCCGCTTTTTCTGGAGATCAATTACTATTTTGGAAGACGGGGATTGGGCGGCATGGATGCCTACTACCGGCTGCTTTTCAGGGCCATTCAAGATTGGTTAAGGACCATAGACCTAAATCCGACAGCCGTCGAATTCATCTGATACCGCTTTGTGATTCAATCTCCCGACTCACCGGCAGATGGTGAGAGCGCCTTTAATTTTTGAAGGAATGAACGGGCGCGGGTATGCGGCCTCCGCATTGAACAAATCCGCTGGATGTGCCGGTGGCTCGTATGGCCATGATGGGAGAGGCCCCGAAAAGGCCGCCCCAGTGTACCCATTCGCCCGGTTTTTTCCCGGGCACAGGGATCAGCCGGGTGGCCGTGGTCTTGTTGTTGATAACGCCGATGGCCATTTCATCAGCAATGAGAGCACTAATGGTATCGGCGTCCGTATCCCCGGGGATGCAGACCATGTCCAGACCCACGGAACAGACGGAGGTCATGGCCTCCAGTTTTTCAATGGAAAGGGTCCCTTCCGCCGCGGCCCGGGCCAGGGCGCTGTCTTCGGCCACGGGAATAAAGGCGCCGCTCA
>ERZ889078.2714-NODE-2714-length-12346-cov-16.068424_pt1 | contig 12346 bp, 9 predicted proteins | sample MGYA00521266_ERZ889078 | MGnify/ENA primary metagenome ERZ889078 (study PRJEB32303, sample SAMEA104408618) | aquatic metagenome | biome: Brackish water; feature: Pelagic; material: water | place: Baltic Sea | collected 2014-06-16T06:34:00 | depth 76,534 m ... | reverse complement strand
GCAAAAAAGTCTATTAAAACAGGAATATCTGAACTAATTAATTCTCCAAATTTTGTCATAATTTTATCTTCTTTTCTAACAATAATCAAAAAATAAAGCCTACTGTACTTACAAATGTAACATTTTAATTTGAAAAATGGTTATCTACTTCTTTTTCAAAGTAATTACGGTTATTTCTGGCCAAATACCAACTCTACCTGGAAATGCCAAAAAACCAAAACCTCTGTTCACATTTATAGTGCGACCTATTTCATTATAAATACCTGCCCATTGTTTATATATATACTGAACAGGGCTCCATTTAAAACCAGGAATTTCAATTCCAAACTGCATTCCGTGCGTATGCCCACTTAAAGTTAACTGATAATTATTTACATGATTTTTTACTTCATTTTCCCAATGTGAAGGGTCGTGGCTTAATACTATTTTAAAATCTTCTTTTGAAATTTTTGAAGAAGCTAGGTTTAAATCACCTGCTTTTTTAAAACGAGTTCCCCAGTTTTCAACACCAACCAACGCTATTTTTTCATTCTCTTTTTCTATATAAACACTATCATTCAACAATAAATTAAAACCAATTTGAGGGTGTAATTCTTTTATTGCTTGAAAATTTTGTTCTTTTTCTTCTAGAGTTTTCCAACGTACATATTCGCCATAATCATGATTTCCCAAAACTGAAAATTTTCCTAACGGCGCTTTTAACGATTTAAATAACGGAATCCAAGGAGCCATTTCATCAGCAGTATTATTTACAAGGTCGCCTGTAAATAAAATAACATCTGATGTTTGTTCATTTATTAAATCTATTCCATGAGCTATTTTTTCTTCATCATCAAAACTACCACTATGAATATCAGAAATATGGGTGATTTTAAATCCGTCAAAAGCAGCTGGTAAATCATCAAAAAACAACGTGTGTTTTATTACTTGGTAATTGTATTTACCCCTGGCCATACCATATAAAACTGATGCGAATGGAATTGCAGCTAAACCAAGTGCCACTTTACTTACAAATTCACGTCTTTCCGCTAAAAAAGTAGTTGATTTTGAATCAATAAAATAATTAAAACCACCTTTTGAAATTCTAAAAATATCTTCGCCAAACATAATTATTAGTGCAATTACTTTGGGAACCATAGATAAAATCAACAATCCAAAAGCAAACATAACCGATTGTGGCATGCCTTTTGAATTGTTAAAAGTAGTGAGTTGGTAAATCACATTTAACAAAACAGCTATAGAAAATAACCAATAAAAAACAACAACAAATTTATTTTTAGTACTCGTTTTTACACTTTGAAAAGCATAAAAATCAATAAAAAGTACAAATGCAATAAAAATTATCCATCTCATCATAAAAACAAATCTAATTGTATTTTATGAGTATTAAACTTCAAAAGAAACATTTAAGATGTTTTTAACAACTTTTTTTAAACTACTATTTTAGATAAATGCATTTAACAATAGATGAAAAGAATTATTTTTCCTTCTCTATATAAATAGATTTCTTTAACTTATTTTTCATGTTTTTAGAAGGCTGGTAGTTTAAAATAAATTTTTGAATGCTTTGTTTAGATAATAATTTCGGATCAGGTTTAGCAGTACCTTTTATCCCCAATTTAAACCTACCTAAATCACCTAAGTCTACCGTATAGCCTTGTTCTAAACTATCCTGTAGTTTATTCCCTAAGGCTTTTACCACTCCTACCACATCACTTTCAGTTAAGGTACATTGGTGGCTAATATCATAACATACTTTTTCTAAGTCAATTACTCCTTTAGTAACTGCTTGCATAATATACTGGGTCTCCTCAGGATTTTTTATATTGTTTTTTCTTTTGGTAATACGATAATTTAAAGCCATAGCATTTTTTTATATTCATAAAATTTAAGTAACTGATTTATCTCTTCTAATAACTTTAAAAAAAATTGTTTATTAAAGCAACCGTATTTGTTTATTAAATGTACTTTATTACTTCGTAATTTTGCAAAAAGTTATATAAAAATATAAAAAAAGTTATACAACTTTCTATCGAAAGTTATATAACTTTAATTTTAAAGTTACCCATAAATATTATTGATTGTTTTAAGCTATCTAATGTATTGTAAATAAGCTATTTGTAAGCCATTTTAAAGATACTTTTTTTAAGTGTTCTTAATTCATTTTTTAAAATTTTTTATTAACAACTTATTTTGAAAATGTTTCTCTACTGCCAACAGTATCTATTTGAAAATGGAAATCTAGTGATAATAGTCCTGCATCATTAGTGTATGTATCGGCTGAATTACCTGAATTCCTCCATAAACGGCATATTAATATACTTGAAATCTTTTTATCCGTTCCATCTAAACCAACACCACCTACTGTTAAACCTGTAATCAAGTGTGTTCTTTGTGTAAAAGGGCCAGTTTCTACAGCTGTACTAGTAGTTATTGCAGGAAAAACTTGTGGAGTTATTGGATTATAATTTACCCAGGTATAATCAAGATTCCATTCAACGTCACCAGATTCAGAAGCATTTGGTGTCCAATGTAAATGTGGATAAATAGTAGTTCCTTCTTTATAACTATGTGGCAATTGAACTTGAAAACTTAAAGATTCCAAACCTTTTGCGTCACGAAAATACCAAATTTGAGGACCGCTAGATTCTCCTGGAAACCAATCAAGAGAAGCTGAACTAGACCCTTTATCCATAGAAACTCTTAAATCATCCCAGACTTCTGCATTTCCCTCAAACATAAGAGTACCGTCGGCTTCAATTTTAGTGTCATTACCACCGGCAATATCTCCAATTTTTGTAACTCCTGCTTTGTCTATAGTCATTCTTTCAACTGAGGCATCTCCAGCAACATTTGCCGTTGAAAAATGTATTTTATCTTCATCGGGAGTTTGCTCTACTTCAATTTTTGTATCGCCATCAGCATCAATAAGTGAAGCTCCTGAAGTCAGTTCCCTCCATGCAGGCGTAGCTATAGTTCCATTATAAAACCAAAAACTTTTTGTTGTAGTATCAAAAACCAACAAACCATTTGCAGGTGTTGAAATTGCCAATCGTTGGAGATCTGTCATTCTTGGAATTAACACCCCTTTATCATTATCTGGTGACTGTATGTCTAACATAGATGAAGCATCTGGAGTGGTTGTTCCAATACCAACTTGTGCACTTGCATTAAATGATATGAAAAACATTACATTTAAAGCTATAATGAATATTTTTAGATTTATTTTTTCCATTTTTAAATTCTTTTAATTTAACTTTTATTTATATTTTATTGAAACTATTAATTACATACCCATTGCAAAAAAGTTAAACGATTTGACAAATATTGATCCAGATCCTCCAACCTTACCAACATAAAATTCTATATATTCATCTTTAGCAAGCCATAACGCAACATGCATTGCTGAACTTTGATTATCTGTATTACTACCACTCTTAATTATAATTTTGGATTTGTCTTGTACATTCCCATTTTTAGCAACTCCAAATACAAAAATATCGGCATTAGCTCCAGGTGTAAAACTAAAACTTAATGCAATGTGAAATAATCGAGTGGTGGCTCCTCTATAGGTTAATTTAGAATTAGTCACAGCTTGAGTAGGAGTGCCTGAAGTAGAATTTGAGAAATTAGAATCAAAACTATCATTTAAAAAATTAACGCCAGAAGCTGGGTTAACTTTAGTCATTCCATCATTTCCAGATGCGCCTGTTGTACCCGCGCTAAGCAACAAGGAAGGGGTGCTAATATTAAAATAACTTAATTCACCCATCGGCACCATTAAACGGCCCTGAGGAGTTATTGTCCCTGTAAATGTTTTGTTTCCAGCAATATTACTTTGGTTAGTTGTTAAATCTACATAGCTGCCAGTTCCATTTTCTACAACTTGCCAAGAAGTACCATTGTGGTAATTTAATTTGTTGGTATCTATGTTATAAATTAACAAACCAGTTGCAGGTGTTATAATCCCATCTCTTGCTGTTGTATCCATTCTTGGAGGAAGAAATCCTTTATTAGAAGAAGTAATATCTAATATAGAAGACGTATTAGGATTTATTGTTCCAATACCAACTTGAGCAACCACATTTAATGCTATAAAAAACATAATGACTAAGGCTATAAAAAATACTTTTAAATTTATTGTTTTCATAGTCTACAATTTTTAATTTACAATTTTATAGGTCTTTTTTCCTCCTTCAGACTCAACCAATACTAAATACATTCCTTTTTTAAATTGGAAAGGAATTGTAATTTGTGTTTGGCTTAATAAATTTGCGGTTACTTTTACTAATTGTTGCCCTAACATATTAAAAATAAATACGTTGTTTAATTTTAATTCATTTGGTTTGTTAATGATAATACTATTATTTTTATTATAAAAAATATTCATATTTGTGTAAATCTCTTCTTCTATAACAATTACTTCTTTTGGCTTAAAAACTAATTTAAATCTATCTAAATATTCTCCTGCTGGCAAATTAGGGATAAAATTAGCTGCACTTAAATTATAAATGGTATCTAAAACAACATCTTTTAAATATACGGTTTCATTAAAATTTTCAACAGCATCTAACATAATAGTATGTATACCTTCTTCTGCAATTATTAAACCTATAGGAAATTCATACGTATTATCAAAAGCTCCAACACCTTGTATTACATATTTTTTAGTTAAATCGTTTTCAATAATATAAAAAAGTTCATCTTCTCTTGGTCCAGACATAAGAGCATCATAGCCTCTATTGTAATTTATATCAGCTGGTGAATTTGGTAAAAAACCCAAAGCCAATTGCCTATGAAAACCTTCTGGATCTTCATACCCAATTCTTATAAAGCTATTTGCATCTTCCGCTATTTTTGAACTGGAATTTTTATAAAAAACAGAAGTGCCTGAAGTTTCAGTTATAAAAGCTCTTTGTGCATTGTTAAAAACAACTGAAGTACCAACATCAGTGGCTTCAACAATAAAACCTTGTCCAACTGCAATGTATCTTTCTGGCACAAGACCTAATGCGCCCCCTAAACCATCAATAGATGAAATAACTGATGGTGCAACGCCAGTTGTTAAATTTCTAATTGCGTAACCTCCTAAATAATCAGCTAAATAATGTGAAGGAGAACCACCATCTACCCAAAATTCTATGAGTTCAAATACGGCTAAGTTATCATTAATAAATTTCTCTGAATCTAAAGCTGATGGATAAGGATTACCTAATAATATAGATTGCCCTGCAGCAATAGTAAATGAATAATTACCATTATTTGGCGTACCTTTAAAAACATAATTTTGATTAACGCCTCCTGTTCCTTTCATCGTATATCCTTCACCAGGCACTAAACTCGTATTTTGGTTAATTGCATTCCACCCTGATGCGGCAGGATTTTTATACAGCCATTGCGTACTTATTGCTAGAGGTGTAGTGACATTTCCACTACCATCAACTGTTGCTGGTACACCATTGTATGGAGAACCCGAATTAAATAATACTTGCTGAGGTGTAAATGAATTTATACTAGAGTCCGTACCATCAAACAAACCTCCATTTAAAGTAAAACTACCACCATTATTTACCGGTGAAGACCAATAATTATAAGCTGTTGTTGTTGAAACACCTTGTTGGTCTCTTAGTAATTTCCCAGTACCCGAATTGGAAACATTATTAACCTGTATTAATTGTGCTTCACCTACCAAACGTATATCTCCAGCTGTTAAAGTAACTATATTTTCCACAAACAAACCAAAACTATTAGCTATTGAAACACCAAGTGATGAATTATTTAGTTCTAAATTATAAAAATTCACTTCATTTGAACTTCCTGAAATAGACTGAACACTCACACTTTCAAAAGAAGTGGTTCCAGATGCTGAAGTTGTAATTCCGTTATTTATAAAATTACTATTTAAATATAAATTACCTTCATTATTATGAGTTGCCGTAGATTTATTTGTATATTCATCGCCAAAATAAACTATTGTTAATGGCTCTATTTTTAAAGCCCCTTCATTTACTATTTGTGAAAAAACAGTAGTTATATATATGAAATTGAAACATAAAAAAATAAAATATTTTTGTTTCATGACTGACAAAGTGCTAGTTAGTAAATACAAATTTAAACAAATGGATCGATTTATTCTATGATATTCGTCACAAATATAATAAATGGTTAATTTTATCAAATAAAATACATTATTAAATATATATGTCTCAAAAACGCCTTTTTCTGTTAGATGCTTACGCTTTAATTTTTCGCGGGTATTATGCACTTATTAAAAACCCAAGAATAAACTCCAAAGGAATGGATACTTCTGCCATTTTAGGATTTACAAACTCTTTATTGGATGTTATAAAACGTGAAAATCCTGATCATTTAGCTGTTGCTTTTGATAATGGTGGTTCACATGCACGTTCTGAAGCTTTTCCAGAGTACAAAAAAAACCGATCTGAAACACCCGAAGCTATTAGAATTGCCGTTCCATATATTCATAAAATATTGGAAGCCATGCACATTCCAATTATTGAAAAAGAAGGTTTTGAAGCTGATGATTTAATAGGAACACTTTCTAAACAAGCTGAAAAAGAAGGTTTTCAAACTTTTATGGTAACACCCGATAAAGATTTTGCACAACTGGTTTCAGAAAATATATTTATGTACAAACCTTCCCGCATGGGAAATGGCATTGAAATTTGGGGAATTCCTGAAGTACAAAAAAGATTTGAAATTGAACGCCCAGAACAAGTAATAGATTATTTAGGAATGATGGGTGATGCTGTAGATAATATTCCTGGCTTACCTGGTGTTGGTGATAAAACTGCTAAGAAATTTTTGAAAGAATACGGAAGTATGGAAAATTTATTGGCTAATACACATGAGCTAAAAGGTAAAATGAAAGAGAATATTGAAGCCAATAAAGAGCTGGGTTTACTTTCAAAACAATTGGCTACAATCATGTTAGATTGCCCTGTTAAATTTAATGAAAAAGATTATTTATTAAATCATCCCGATTTAGAAAAAACTAATGAGGTTTTTAAAGAATTAGAATTTAGAAGAATTGCTGAAAGCCTTCCTCAAATATTTAAATCACATCCTGAAGTTGAAGGAGCCCATCAAAAAGAAAATCCTATTTCTAAACCAAAAGTTCAAATTTCTGAAAATCAACAATTTGATTTATTTTCAACTCCTTCAGAAACCGTAACTGAACAAGTATACGATTCAGGCTTTAAAGAAACCAAAAACACCACTCACTTTTATCAATTTTTAGATTCACCATTAGCCAGAAAATTATTTATTGATAAGTTATTAGAACAAAAATCGGTAAGTTTTCATATTGAAACTATTGGAACCACTACTTTTGAAGCAGACGTAATAGGACTTTCATTTTCTTATGAAAAAGGAAAAGGTTATTTTATATTACTCTCTGAAGACACCAACAAAGCACAAGAAATAATAGAAGAATTTCGTCCGTTTTTTGAAAATGAAACTATTGAAAAAGTTGGTCATGATATTAAACACACCATTAAAATTTTAAATAATTATTCCATTAATGTAAAGGGAAATTTATTTGACACCATGCTAGCGCACTATTTAATAAATCCCGATATGCGCCACGATTTAAATGTACTTGCTGAAACTTATTTAAATTACAAACTCACAAGTTTAGAATCTATCATTGGTAAAAATGGTAAAAATCAACTTTTATTACGTGAAATTGAGCTCAAAAAAATAGCCGATTACGCTGTAGAAATTGCTGATTTATCGCTACAATTGAAAGAAGTTTTTGAAAAGGATTTAGAAAAAAACAACCTTACTAAATTATATACTGAAATTGAAATTCCTTTACTTCGTGTTTTGGCTTCAATGGAATTAGAAGGCATTAAAATGGATGCTGACTTTTTAAATTCATTGTCAGAAAAATTAGTAGAAGACATTCAAAAATTAGAAGACACTATCTACAAAGAAGCTTCCGTAGAATTTAATTTAGCGTCACCAAAACAATTGGGAGATGTCTTATTTGAACATTTAAAACTGGCTGCAAAACCTAAAAAAACAAAAACTGGACAGTATGCAACGGGTGAAGAAATTTTATCAAAATTAGCTTCGGAACATCTAATTGTAAGAGAGATATTAGAATGGAGAAGTTTGGTAAAATTAAAAAATACCTATGTTGATGCTTTACCAAATGAAATAAACAAAAAAACAGGACGAATTCACACCACTTATAGTCAGGCGGTTGCTGCAACTGGAAGATTAAGTTCTAACAATCCAAATCTTCAAAACATACCTATTAGAACAGAACGAGGACGGCAAGTTAGAAAAGCATTTGTGCCAAGAAACGAAAATTACATATTAGTTGCTGCCGATTATTCTCAAATTGAACTTCGAATCATTGCAGCATTAAGTGACGATGATAGTATGATAGCATCGTTTAAAAGAGGTGAAGATATTCATGCTGCAACAGCTGCAAAAGTATTTAATGTACCTTTAAATGAAGTAACTAGAGAACAACGTAGCGATGCTAAAGCAGTAAATTTTGGTATTATTTATGGACAAGGAGCCTTTACATTGTCTCAACAATTAAATAAATCGAGGGCCGAAGCAAAAGAACTAATAGACAATTATTATAAGTCATTCCCAAAATTAAAACAATACATTGCTAATCAGGTAGATTTAGCTCGTGATAATGGTTATGTTGAAACCATTTTAGGAAGACGCCGATATTTAAAAAATATCAATTCTCAAAATGCAATTGTTCGTGCAGGTGACGAAAGAAATGCTGTAAATGCACCTATTCAAGGAAGTGCTGCTGATATTATTAAAATTGCAATGATAAAAATTGATGCATTATTAAAAAAAGGAAATTACAAATCTAAAATGTTATTACAAGTACATGATGAATTGGTTTTTGATATTTATAAAGATGAATTCACCATTTTAAAACCTCTAATTAAACAAGAAATGGAGCATGCTTTAGAATTTTCAGTACCTTTGACCGTTGATTTAGGAGAAGGACAAAATTGGTTAGAAGCACATTAAAAGAGAGTTCATGTTAAAATTATTATTTCCCAAACGATTTTCATTAGTTAAAACTTTTGCTGCAACATTTTTATTGTTTGCTTTTATTATTAGACTTACACTCTATTTTTGGTCTTTTAGCGAAATTGATTTTTCTTTCTTAAATTTTATCGAAATTTTTGGAATAGGGTTTTTATTTGATTTAGGTTGCCTTTCATATATTTTAACATTTTATTCCATCTATTTACTACTTCTTCCTACTAAATTTTATGGAAGTAAACTTGATAAAATTCTTACAAATACCACCTATGCGTTAGTACTATTTTTTATGATATTTTCATTTTTAGCCGAACTTACTTTTTGGGGAGAATATCAAAAACGATTTAATTTTATAGCAGTAGATTATTTGTTATACACCTACGAAGTTGTTCAAAACATACATCAATCATATCCATTACCACTTATTGTTGGAATTTTAATTCTTGCTACTTTTCTCTCCTTTAAAGTTGCCAAAAATAAAAATGCTTTTAGCGATACTTTCAATAATACCAACTCTTTTAAAACAAAAATAATTCCTACACTCTTTTGGATGTTAATTCTAGGCAGTTTCCATTTAAACGTTAAAAACAGGCAGGCAGAAAAATTTATAAATCAATATGAAAATGAAATAACAAAATCAGGTATTTATTCTTTTTTTGCAGCCTATAATACTAGTGAATTAAATTATAATGAATTTTACCAAACCAAACCTTTAGACAGCGTTTATAATAGTGTTAGAGAATTAATTTTGGCTGAAAATGATAGTTTAACTAGCACTACAACAAGTATTAAAAGAACTATTTTTAATGAAGGTGAAGAACAAACCCCAAATGTTATTTTTATAGGTTTAGAAAGTGTAAGTGCTAAATTTATGGAACGCTTTGGAAATGAAAAAAATTTAGTTCCAACTATAGATTCACTTGCTAAAAAGTCTATATTTTTCACAAATTTACAAGCTACGGGTACAAGAACAATTAGAGGAATGGAAGCTCTTACACTTTGCATTCCGCCTACTCCTGGTAGAAGCATTGTAAAACGAGAAAATAACGACAACCTATTTACTATTGGTGAAGTTTTTAAACAAAAAGGATACACTAGAACATTTTTTTATGGAGGTGATGGTCATTTTGATAATATGAATATTTTCTTCGGAAACAATGGTTTTGATATTGTTGATAGAAAAAAGAAACATCGTTTAAATGAAGAATTTCCTACAGAAAGAATTCAAATTACCGATGCTGAAGTAACTTTTGAGAATGCCTGGGGTGTTTGTGATGGAGATTTATTTGATAAAGTTTTAAAAGTGGCAGACGAGCAGCATAAAGCTCAAAAACCTTTTTTTAATTTTATAATGACCAGCACTAACCACAAACCCTATACCTACCCAGATGGCATTATTGATATTCCTTCTGGAAAAAATAGTGAAGGTGCTTTAAAATATACAGATTGGGCTTTTAATAAATTTTTTAAAGAAGCTAAAAACAAACCTTGGTTTAAAAATACTGTATTTGTAATAGTATCAGACCATTGCGCTCATAGTGCTGGTAGATCAGAAATTAATGTAGAAAGTTACCATGTCCCTGCAATTATTTACAATTTACAAAACAAAACTCCTGAAGAAGTACCTAAATTAAGTTCTCAAATTGATATATTTCCTACTTTATTCGGTTATTTAAATTGGACTTATGAATCTAATCTTTTTGGAAAAGACATTACCAAAATGAAACCAAAAGACGAAAGAGCTTTAATTGCAAATCACCGAAAATTAGGACTTTTAAAAGGTGATAAATTGCTAATTTTAGATAATTACAAGGGTCATACATTTTATCAATGGAATTCAGACAACAATGAATTAACAATTAAAAATACTGACTCATTGTTTCTAAATGAAACCATTTCCTACTACCAAACTGCATTCGATTTATTTAAAAATGACGGTTTAAAGCTAAAGAAATAATAAACTTTCTATACATTTATAATCATTCAAAAAATTAAAAAATTGAATTGTTAAAAGCAACCTAATTTTTTAATAATTAAAACTCCACATTTTCTTTACCGCTCAACCCTAAAAATAATACTAAAACACAGTTTGTTATCTATAAAATAGTTTGTACATTTGCACTCCCTTTTTAGGGACAAAAAATAAATGTTTAATTATAACAAAGAATTTAATTGTGAATACATTAAGTTACAAAACAGTATCAGCTAACAAAAATACCGTTACTAAAGAGTGGGTATTAGTTGATGCAGACGGCCAAACGTTGGGTCGTCTAGCTTCTAAAATAGCGATGCTAATTAGAGGTAAGTACAAACCAAATTACACTCCTCACGTAGATTGTGGAGATAACGTAGTGGTAATCAACGCAGAAAAAATTAATTTAACTGGAAAAAAATGGAGTGACAAATCTTACATTCGTCACACAGGTTACCCAGGAGGACAAAGATCATTAACTGCAACAGAAATGTTTCAAAAAGACCCAACACGTCTTGTTGAAAAAGCAGTAAAAGGGATGTTACCTAAGAACAAATTAGGTAGTGCTTTGTACAGAAATTTGTATGTGTACGCAGGTACAGAACATCAACAAACTGCACAAACACCTAAAGTTATTAACCTTAACGATCTTAAATAATGGATACAATACACAAAATAGGTAGAAGAAAAACGGCTGTTGCTCGTATTTATCTTTCTGAAGGAAAAGGAAACATTGTAGTTAATAAAAAAGATTTTAAAAACTATTTTACAACTTCACATTTACAATACAAAGTAATGCAAGCTTTAACTTTAACAGATAACGCAGAAGCATTTGATATTAAAGTAAATGTTTTTGGAGGTGGTATTACAGGACAAGCTGAAGCTATTCGTTTGGCTATTTCAAGAGCATTGGTTGAATTAAATGCTGAAAATAGATTAATTCTTAAACCTCAAGGGTTACTTACTAGAGATCCAAGAATGGTTGAACGTAAAAAATTCGGTCAAAAGAAAGCAAGAAAAAAATTCCAATTCTCAAAACGTTAATCGTATTGGCGAATTGTTTCACCAACTTAGTTGGTGGTTCATTGAAATTAAAATTAAAACAAAGTTGTTGTTGATCAGTCAATGGCTGAAAAACGTTTAGCATCCAAATAGGTAAGATCGATTTATCGCTACTTACCTATTGCTAACTCAACGGAACGTAAACAAAAAACAAATGACAAAAATTGAAATTCAAGAATTATTAGACGCAGGTGTACACTTTGGTCACCTTACTAGAAAATGGGACCCAAACATGGCTCCTTACATTTATGGAGAACGTAA
>ERZ889078.2713-NODE-2713-length-12347-cov-7.704686_pt1 | contig 12347 bp, 11 predicted proteins | sample MGYA00521266_ERZ889078 | MGnify/ENA primary metagenome ERZ889078 (study PRJEB32303, sample SAMEA104408618) | aquatic metagenome | biome: Brackish water; feature: Pelagic; material: water | place: Baltic Sea | collected 2014-06-16T06:34:00 | depth 76,534 m ... | reverse complement strand
ATGAGGCTGGAGAGTTTCGCGTGGGCACTAAAAACGTGCCCACCCTACATGGCTGAGCAATACCGCATAATCGATTGTCAGATGAATACCGAACACCTGGTTAATATGGGAGCGATTGATATCCAGCGAGAGCAGTTTGAACGATTGCTGCAACTGAACAATTAGAACTCATATCGCTAAGTAGGGTGGGCACGTTTTTTTGTGCCCACGCGAAATTTAACCCGCATAAGGACAGCGGATGTCACGACATAGACGAGCCAACGCCTCTGATGATCTATATTTTACGACGGAAATTTATCGCAGAAAAAAACACTCTATGAGGCTGGAGAGTTTCGCGTGGGCACTAAAAACGTGCCCACCCTACATGGCTGGATACTAAATCGAATCTTTACCTTCTCGGATAAGGAGCTATCAGGCTGCAAATCAGCTGAATGGTTTAGGTTTTTAACCAGCGCCCTACTCTCGGCTATTACAGTAACTACCGCTTAGCCCGCGGTTGGGTATACAGATCACAGCCCTTATAAGAGTAATGCTGTTATTCGATGCAAACCGATAAACAGGGTTAAGATTTGAAGCCCTACCGAAAAGACAGCCCCACATACGATGAAGCACCCGCATCAATTGGTTAACTGCGCGTACAACCGAGGTAATAAACGGGGCAGCTCAAGAGGATTGCGGATCACTGCATAGCCATCCGTTCCAAACAAATGCGGTAGATACTGACTCCCTTTGGTATCGATGGTCACACAAAAGGGCTGCAACCCAAGCTTTTTTGCACTTTTAATCGCGTGACGAGTATCTTCGATGCCAAAACGTCCTTCGTACTGATCGAGGTCATTCGGTTTACCATCCGATAAAATCAGCAACAGGCGACGACTCGTGCTCTGCAGCTTAAGCTGCTCGGTGGAATAGCGAATAGCAGCGCCAAGACGGGTGTAGTAACCGGGCTTTATCGCATTGATACGTCCACGAATTTCGGCGCTGTATTTCTCATTGAATCTTTTCAGTAGATGGATTCTTATCGGGTCACGTCTGCGCGATGAAAACCCGATCATGCTAAATTGATCGCCTGTCGCGTTCAGGCTTTCGGCAAATAGAAACAGGCTATCCCGGATCACATCGATTACTCTTTGATCATCATTCACCCAGCTATCGGTGGACAGCGATAAATCGGCCACCAGCAGGCAGGAAAGGTCTCTAGCCCCACTCATTAACTCGCGATATAGGCCATCAGAACTCACCGCTGCCTTAGCTCTTTTTTCAGCGGCGAAACGCAGATAAGCGTCGATATCGATATCCTGACCATCCGCCTGATTGCGGTGCCAGATTCGGGCCGGAGCCAACAGCTGGAATTGATTGCGTAGCTTGCGTGCTGTTTTTACCAAATGATCCGGTAGCGCTACCGGCTGCGCATCCGTCGCCATCATCTCAACAATATGACAGCAATCCTCGATCATCCGATTCTTTTTCCAGTCCCATTCGGGCAACCGCAGGCCATCCTGTAAAACCTCATCATCGGCCGATGCCGAAGGCAGATCCAGATCAAACTTAAGCCGTATAGCCGATGCGCGACGGTTGCGAGCAACCGCCAGTACGTCCAGATCACGAGCCACGGACTCTGCCTGATCCGCATCCTTTTCGTCTTCGTTACCACGATCGAGGTTAACGAATTCTCCCCAGCTTAATATATTTTCCATCCTGACCGTGATCAGCCCTTTTCCTCCTTCTGGCTGTTTTACCCGCTCGGCTTTGCGTCTATCGATGTCTTCCAGCTCGCGGGTTTCTTGCTGCCCACTGTTATTGTTTGCATCTTCCGACAGATCCTGTTCAAAGGCACTATCGCTGTCGCTAGCCATCTCGGGATGCAGCCATAGCGGGATGGGAAATGGGGAACGTTTACTCCAGGAGAGAAATTTTACGCTGCCAGGATCCGTCAAGGCCTGGCGTATCTCCAGCTCCACCTTTTTTTCAGCTAAGGGTAGCGTTGAGGGATCAGGGCGCTGTTGCAAATGCGCTTTTACCAAAGACGCATATTTGTTGATCAATCCGGGATAGCGCTGCAGGGTTATTAACACCGTTAATTGACTACGCGCAAACCAGTTATCAAACTGTGGATTTTTTATCCGCACCTCATTGGCTGCCATGGCGGCCAACCAGAAATAAAGATCCCTGTTTAATGCGGACGTTTCAAACCAGGCGATTTGTACGGGTAGCTTAAGCGCATTACAGTCCCGCCATGCTAGCTCAACCTTGTTGCCAGTTCCTGCAATCTTCTGTAACCAGCTTAGACGACGATTGATGGCCGTGCTATCAACCGCCTCCACCTGCAAAGCACCGTCACCACCGAGTGCACGAAAAAAAGTGGCTATCATATTTTTCTCATCGGATAGATTAACAGCCACGTCCAGATGCCGCTGATCTGCCAATCTCGTAATCAATTTATGCCAGAGTTCACCGACCTTCTCTTCCATCGCCTAGCGCCCTCCTTTCTTAGGTATTCCAACCGGTGGTTGAGACTGATTTTCAGCCTCCAGGCCCTTGACCCAATTCAACAGGGACTGTTGCTGATTTCCACCCTGCTGTTGAGTACAGGCAGAGATACACTCTCCGCACTGGGTACAGGTAAACATCCGTCGCTTATCCGTTCGAGGCTTGAGTCGCATGGGGCAGCCATTGTCACAGGCGTTATTACATTGTTTGCATAACCCGGTGCGCTTGTTATCGAAGGAGATAACCATGGCTCTTCGATTAGCCATCCAGGCCAGACTCTGGAATAGCCCCACGGCACAACCAAAGCGACAGAAAAAATGACGCGCAAAGGTAAACTCTATACTCAGTAATAAGGTGCCAACAGCAATAAAAATGAACTGATTTCGGGTTAACTCAGCATTCAATAGATTATGATAAATCTGCTGTGGAGGTAATAAATAAGTCAGCAGGCTCACCGACCATACGAAAGAAAAAACCCCCACTGCCAGAAAGGTAAGCGGCCAGTAATGGCGGGCAGGTTTTATCCGCTGACCATCGGGCTGCAGCTCGGGCAATGGATTTTTTTCCCACAGGCTAGGCTTACCACTGGCACGGAACATCAGATTATTGATCAACTCAACCACGGAGTAATGAGGGCATAACCAACCGCAATATAAACGTCCCCAACGCCAGGCAATAAAAATAAACAGGCCTATCGCCAGTAAAATCGGCAGAAAGGCGCGTAAAAATAATCGGATACTGGCTTCAGCAGGACTCATCAAGCCCTGCTGAAACGCTTCAAGACCTAGCGTCCAATGAACGCCTAGAAAATAAAAATGCCCTTCGTTCAGGTCATAGCGAAATAAATCAAAGACCGGGGCCATAATGAAAAGTACAAAAAAGCCAACCTGAAACCAGAGTCTTTTTTTCTGTATTCTAGTGCGCATATCAGCAATCTTCCGGTACCGGCTTACCCACGACAGGATAAGACCAGCACTGACCGGCCAAGGCCTTAACCAGCCCAACCATGCCGAGCAGGATAAAGGTAGAGTGAGCCATAGTGAAATAAACAATAGCGATCACCCAGGTGTAAGGGCCATCAACCCCTCCCAGTAACAATATCAACCCGAACATGGCGACCACAAGAACACCGGCCCATAGACTGGCGGATACTGTTTGCTGCAGATGATTGAGTGCGAGTGCACTCACCTTTTTATGGCTTAGCCAATACAGCAACACCAACAGCAGGAATCCCAGACCCGGTATCAGCAGCAGGTTAAGCAGATAGAGACTTTCGGCTGCGACGGCTATGCCCGTTTTCTGCTCAGGATCATAGTTCGAAACAGGCATTTACCACCTCCATCAGTGCCACGATGGTTTCTTTCTCATCGCTCAGTGGTTCTACCAGAGCCGCACGACAGGCGTCGACTATCGGAAAGCCATCTTTAATCAGGGTAGCGGCATAAACCAGCAAGCGGGTGGATGCCGCTTCTTCCAGGTCATGATCCTTCAATGCTCGTAATGCACCTGCCAGTTGAATAAGCTTTTGCGCATTCTCGAGATCTATTCCGGTTTCACCGATCAGTATCTCAAGCTCTAGCTCGGCATCTGGAAAGTCAAAGGTCATGGCTACAAATCGCTGTCGGGTAGATGGCTTCATGCCCTTCAACAGGTTCTGGTATCCAGGGTTATAGGACACTACCAACATAAAACTATCGGGCGCCTGTAAGGTCTCACCGGTTCTTTCTAATGGCAGCATCCGCCGATCATCGGTTAAAGGGTGTAATACCACCGTAGTATCCTTACGTGCCTCTACCACTTCATCGAGGTAACAGATGGCACCCTCGCGCACCGCTCGGGTCAGCGGGCCATCACTCCAGTAGGTGCCTTCACCCCCTATCAAATGTCGCCCTACCAGATCGGCTGCCGTCAGATCATCATGACATGAAACCGTATAAAGATTCTGTGACAAACGGGCCGCCATATACTGAATAAAGCGAGTTTTTCCACAGCCCGTGGGGCCTTTTATCAATACTGGCAAACAATTACGCCAGGCATATTCAAACAGCTCGACCTCATTGCCCTGCGGTTTATAGAACGGTAAATCGTCTATAGGTTCTTTAGAAATTGGTTGATTAGCTTGTGTTTTCATATCCATCGTATCTGTTACCACCTAAAATTTATAGCGCTTGAGATTAATAGAGGTGCCCTTAACCTGCAGCGAGGTAAAAAGCCATCGAGATCAATGATCCGATCAACATCAGCCAGGCAATGATAACCCAGCGCCAACCGCCCGATACCCGTTTCAGGCCCATATAATAATCACCTATGAGCTGACCCTTCAATAAGGCTAAAACCAGCACCATCAAGGCCATCGTCAAGCCGTCAAAACCCAGCACCCCAACACCCCAGGTAACCAGGGTTAGCATCATCAATAATAGGTAGACGAAGGTACAGGGCCTGATTCCAATAGCTTTATCAATCATGGGCTATCTCATCACATAGATCAGAGGGAAAAGGATAATCCAGACGATATCAACCATATGCCAATAGTTGGTTCCCGTTTCCAGTCCAGTGTAATTTTCGGCTGAATAATTCCCAGCTCTGGTTTTAATAGCATTCGCTGAAAGAATCACCATACCCATCACCACATGCAAAAAATGGAAAAATGTCAGCGAGAAATAAAACATATAAAACTCATTCGTTCTCATGTTGATACCATGAGCGTAATGATCAGCGTACTCAAACGATTTAGCGAGCAGAAATATCAGCCCCATTAACAGCGCTGCAATCAGCCAGTTAAAGCAATGTCTGGCATTATTCTCTCGCATCGCCGCTACCGCTCTTACTGCAAAATAGCTGCTACTGATCAGGGATAGCGTATTGACCAGGGCAATATTCCTATCCAGCGTCAGCTGAGCGCTATTAAACATCTCAACATGGTTGGAACGAGTAAAAGCATAGCTGATAAAGAATATCGCAAATACCAGTAACTCAGCCATGATAAAGATCCAGATAGCCAGATCCCCTGATGGGGTTTTACTCAAGCTGATGGTTTGTTCTGGAATGGATTCAACACTCATATTTATGGTTCTAGTTCTAACGCCAGCTTATTATAATTTAATCTAACCGGCCTCATGCGTTTAAAAAAAATGGCGAGCACTTGCCCGCCATTTATTACAGCTAAAGAGCATGGTTTGTCTGAGGATTACTCTTTAGCGGTTGCCTCTGCCTCACTCTGTCCCACAAAGAAACTGGTCACATACACGATCAACCCAACCAGAAAGACAATACCGGCCCCTTCACGCAGCCAGTAAAAGATCTCAATCTTGTCCTGAACCTGCATAAACGGTAAGGGGGTATCGGTATAACGCTGAAGATAGACCTGTAGTACACCGGCAGCGGTCAGGAAAAGCGTGATGAATACCATAGAGACCGTCATCAACCAGAATGACCACATCTCAACCACCTGCGAAGCATTACTATTGGCTTCTTTACGGCCACGTAACATCGGCATAGCGTAGGAAATCATCGTCAACACAATCATCACATAGGCGCCAAAGAAAGCCATGTGACCATGTGCTGCCGTTATCTGTGTACCATGCGTATAGTAGTTAACGGGAGCCAGCGTATGTAAGAAGCCCCACACACCCGCACCAAGGAAGGCCATGACGCCGGTACCCAGTGCCCATAAAACAGCGGCCTGGTTAGGGTGGTTTCTACGACGGCGATTAACCATATTGAAGGCAAACAACGTCATCATAAAGAATGGTATCGGCTCCATAGCGGAGAAGATTGAACCCCACCACTGCCAGTAGCCCGGTGTACCTATCCAGAAGAAGTGATGCCCCGTACCGATGATACCGGTAATCAGAGCCATCGCGATGATGACATACAGCCATTTCTCGATAACCTCACGATCTACACCGGTCGTTTTAATCAACACGAAGGCCAGCATAGAACCCAGAATCAGCTCCCAAACCCCTTCAACCCAGAGATGAACCACGAACCACCAGTACAGCTTATCTCTGACCAGATTCTCAGGGTTATAGAAAGAAAACAGGAAGAACACCGCCAAACCTACCAGCCCGACCAGCATCACCAACGATACCGCCGTTTTGCGACCTTTCAGGATCGTCATACCAATATTAAACAGGAATGACAGGGCGACCACCACTATACCTATCTTGGTAATAGTCGGCTGCTCCAGAAACTCTCGTCCCATGGTTGGCAACAGATCGTTCCCGGTTAATTCTGCCAGTCTGGCATAGGGCACCAACAGATAGCCTAGTATAGTCAGCGCACCGGCTACCAGGAAAATCCAGAACATGATCCAGGCCAACTTAGGACTGTATAGCTCTGTCTCAGACTCTTCAGGCACCATGTAGTAAGCGGCCCCCATGAATCCAAAAAGCAACCAGACGATCAGCAGGTTGGTATGCACCATGCGTGCAACGTTGAACGGAATCTCTGGAAAAAGAAAATCACCAGCCACGTATTGCAGGCCGAGGATTACACCAAACAGAATCTGCCCCACAAACAGGCCAATAGCCGCGATAAAATACGGTTTTGCAACCGATTGAGATTGATACATCATAATAGTTCTCCTGTTATCCCTGAATATTGGGCGGCCAGCCCTGGGTATTGATTTCCGAAGAATATTTCAGGAACTCAGCCACGGCTTCCAGCTCTTCGTCAGTAAAGTTAAACTGGGGCATACTACGGCGACCCGGTATCCCATCCACTGGACGACTCTTTATAAAGCCCATGATCGCTTCCTTACTGTTACCGAAGCGTGTATAGACATTGCCCAGTTCAGGGGCAAAATAAGCACCCTCGCCCAATAACGTATGACAACCAATGCAGTTATTAACCTCCCATAACCGCTTACCATGAGCAACCTGCTCGGTAATATTTAGCCGGTTATCGGTTTCTGGTAGTGCCGACTCCGTATCAAAGATGAGCGCGAGAAACAGCAGAAAGAAGAACGCACTGCCGCCGTAAAAAATATTCCGCGCCATCGACTTGGTAAATGTCTCTGACATAATGTATCCCCTTCTGTTTAATTAAAAATAAATTAAAATGCTTTTGCCTTATGGCGAAGCAAAGCCTATGTTACTTTCCGGTCAATTCACTTGATAAATGTCAAAATCTCGATTAAGTTCCACCTCGCATGATGTATGTCAATCTTTGGGGTAGATTAGCGAGTTGAAAAAGCTTTTAATCGTCTTGTTTTTACGATTAGTTCAGTGCCTTTTGTTCTCCATGCCATATCGGCACCGTGAATATCCTGTGCAAAAGCGATATATTCTAATCCTATAAATGACTGACACACCTCGAGGGACTTCGCGGTGATTTTTTGCTCTAAGATATATTTATATTTATTGAGATAGCGTCAATGACAATCCTTAACATGAAGTCGAGGTACATGCCCGCTCAGGCAATGGTCGATGTACTGATCAGAGAGGACCCGCTATTTAGCAGCCTCGATAATACTGAGCTCTCTTCTATCTGCCTTCATATTAAGGAGCATAAACTCGCCGCAGGAGAGGTTCTTTTCAATCGAGGGGATGAAGTTGAAAACTTTTTTTATGTGGTGAAAGGAATAATCAAGATATATCGCCAGTCATCCAACGGGCAGGAGAAGATCATAGAGCTAGAAAAACCAGGGCAAAGCTTTGCTGAAGCTTTGATGTTTTTCGACCAGTCCTGTTACCCCGTGAGCGCCATTGCCATGGAGCCATCGACGGTGCTTTCAATCAAATCTTCATTTTTTATGTGTGTACTGAAAAATTCCACCAGTATCTGTATGAAGGTAATGGGAAGTCTCAGCCACCGACTACATGATCTTACCGATGAAATAGAATCCCTAAGCCTTCAGACCGGGCGTAACCGTGTAGCCATGTATTTCCTGGATCAATCGATGAAATCCGGCCCTGAATTCAAACTGGAAATCCCAAAAAACGCCATCGCATCCAGCCTGTCACTGCAGCCTGAAACCTTTTCAAGACTAGTAAAAGAACTGGTGAGCAGGCAGGCGATTAAAATACAGGATTGTCATGTTAAGGTACTGGACAATGACATCCTAAGAAAAAATGCTGGCATCACTTAACCCCCTATAAAATAGGTGCCACAGATAGACACCCTCAACTATTTAACCTGACAACATCGGCAGAGTCAGGGTAAAATATGACTTTATAGTATAACCTCCTGGCAACAGAATTATGACTCTAAAGCATGGTTACTACCGCTCATTGGAACCTACGTTTAAACTCCACCTCAACGACTTTGTGTGGCTTCTTTTATTTACAATAGGTATCTTCTCATCACTCGCTAACGAGGCTCATGCGGTTGAACCAGAATCTGACCGCCTTTATCAGAAGCATTGCGCCGCCTGTCATGGCGCTGATCGTTTTGGTTTGCAAGGGCCTGCACTGCTACCCGAAAATTTAAACCGCCTGAAGCAGAAAAATGCCGCTAGCGTTATTGCAAAGGGTAGAACCGCTACTCAAATGCCTGCCTTCGAGACCTTGCTGGATAACACTCAGATTCAATCACTGGTCGATTACATCTACACCCCGTTAACGCAGACACCCGTATGGGGAATGGAGCAGATTCGGGCCAGCCAGATAGTCTACCACCAACCCGGCAGCCTACCCGATGCCCCCCTGTTCACTGCCAACATAGACAATTTATTTGTCGTTGTTGAGCTGGGTGATCATCATGCGACGCTGCTTAACGGCGACACCTTCGAGCCTATTCATCGCTTTGCTACCCGCTTCGCGCTACACGGCGGCCCCAAGTATGCAGAGGGCGGACGATACGTCTACTTCGCCTCTCGCGATGGATGGATTAGCAAGTTTGATATCTACAACCTGAGCTATGTTGCCGAGATCCGGGTCGGGATTAATACCCGCAACATTGCCGTTTCACACGATGGTCGTTATATTATGGTCGCCAATTACCTGCCGCATACGCTAGTGGTGCTAGATGCCCGCGACCTGTCCCCGATCAAGGTCATTGCGGTGCAGGATGCTTCAGGAAAAAGTTCTCGGGTAAGCGCTGTTTATACCGCCGATCCTCGTTCCAGCTTCATCGTCGCGCTCAAAGATCTGCCAGAGGTATGGGAGATCAACTACGAAAACCCACCACCGATTGGCTTTGGTCAGTGGGTGCATGACTATAGACCCGACTCTGGTGAAGGAGGCAACGACCAACTCTTTCCGATTCGTCGTATCCACATCAAGGGTTTTCTGGATGACTTTTTTATTAATCAAGATTACAGCCAAATTGCTGGCACCGCTCGTGATGGCAAAGGGCAGATCGTCGATCTTGATCTTGGCCGCGCGGTATCGGCTCTGGAGCTTCCCGGCATGCCTCACCTAAGCTCAGCCATCAGCTGGCAGTATCAGGGCAAAACCGTGCTCGCCACCCCCAACATCAAAACCAGTACCGTCAGCATTGTCGACACAAAAGACTGGAAGGAAATCAAGCAAATACCCACCTTAGGGCCAGGATTTTTTATGCGTAGCCATGAAAACAGCCCCTACGCCTGGGTAGATGTATTTTTTGGCGAGAACAGCGATGTAATGCACGTCATCGATAAACAGACACTGGAAATCGTCAAGACATTACGCCCTTCACCCGGCAAAACCTCTGCTCATGTGGAGTTCACCAGCGATGGTCGCTATGCGCTGGTCAGCATCTGGGATATGGACGGTGCGCTGGTTATCTACGATGCCAAAACGCTTGAAGAGGTTAAACGAATACCAATGAAGAAGCCTTCCGGTAAATACAACGTGCATAACAAACTAACCCGTTCTGCCGGTACCAGCCATTAATCCATGCTGACGATCATTTATATGCCTACGCTTAAAGCACTGCCTAAAAACATCATTCTACTCTTCTCACTGTTGTTAGCGGCGGTCAGCTTACAGGCTGACGAGAGAACATTATCGGGCAGTGACATTCAGCTGGAGGATGGCGATACGCTCGTGATATCGATCAACGGTAAACAACAGCGAATCCAGTTGGATGGGATAGATGCTCCGGAGGATACCGATAATCCGAAGCTGCAAAGCGATCTAACTCGAACTGGATTGAGTAAAGACACTCTGCTCGGACTAGGGCAGCAGGCGACAGATCATCTACGTACCTTGATACAGCTCGACCCACCTTTCACCCTGCATTTTCAGGCTGAACAGCGTGATCGTTATGGCCGCCTGATGGGGGATGTAAGCAATGCAAGCGGACATTCTTTTGCTGAGCTTATGATTCAGCATGGTTACGCCCAGATCGCTGTTAAATCAATCGACCCCGCGCAGCTAAAGCTATTAATGCCACTACAAAAAGCAGCGCTGGATATGAACAAAGGATTGTGGGGGCTAGATCACAAAGCCAGTAGACTTTGGGCGGGGATCAAAGCCACCGACTAAAAGATGCCTCTATTAATCAAGCCGGCACTAAAGGTGTTGCACAAAAGCTCAGTAGCTCTCAATGTAAGATCAGCAAATGCCGGCTAGAGCAGTCATTCAAATGTTGTAAATCCAAAGGGCAACTATCGACCACAGGAGTCATTCCCTATAGGTTATAGGGAGCGACCCCAGTGTGGCGTGAGTTCAACTGATCAGCATAATCCGAGAAATATGAACCTTTATGTATTTAATTTTACTTTGCCCCCAGTTATTTGGGTGAAGCCATAAAAACCCGAGTACAACGACTAACAACATTGAAGAGAAAATCAAAAACGAAGATAACGAGTGAAAATTCGATGTTAGTGACAACTTAGCTCTGCAACTATTACCGATTAGAGAAAACTCTCTTTCATTTGTTTTCTCCTGTTTTGCTCCAGCATAGTTTCACAGGGGTATTTAAATTTATCAGCAGGTCGAGCCAGATGATAGCCCTGCCCCATATCCACATTGAGCTCTTTTAAGATATCCACCACATTTTCTTCCTCAACAAATTCTGCAACGCTGGTAATTCCCAGCCCGCGAGCCATATCTGTCATCGATCGGATAAAGACTCTGTCAAATTTGCTGCTGGCAACGTGACGCACGAAACTGCCATCCAGTTTTACCATATCAACCGGTAGATGTTTAAGGTAATGAAAGGAAGAGAAGCCTATGCCAAAATCGTCCAGCGCTATTCGGCAGCCCAATGAATGCAATGCTTCGGTAAAGCGGCTTGCCTGATGAATGTTTCCAACGGCTGCAGTTTCAGTAATTTCAAAAATAAGCATGCTTGGATCGGCTCCAGAGTCTTTAATAGCTTGTTTTATCCATTCCAATACATGAGGATTACCCAAATGTTTTCCTGAAAGGTTGATGGCCAGCGATACCGGCTGACCTTTTCGACAGCTGTCTCCCTGAATTTGAATAGCATGTTCCAATACCCATTTATCAATATCCCTGATCAGGCCAAATCGTTCAGCAATTTCGAGAAATGCACCGGGAGGTATCAACCCGCCGTTACCGTCCAGCATTCTGAGCAATACTTCATAATGAGGAACTGTCCGACTATCCAGCCAGAAGATAGGTTGAAAATGCAGTACAAAAAGGTCTTTTTCCAACGCTTCGCGTATGCGCTGTTCCCATTCCAGTTTTGCATGCATTGCTTTTATCTGCTGATCGCCTTCACTATAAACATGAAAGGTATTTCTTCCGCTGTCTTTTGCGCTATACATAGCAGCATCAGCCTTCGCTAGAAGGCTACCCGGTACGATGCCATGATCAGGGAATATAACAATACCAACACTGGCCGATACGGGTATTTCGATATCTTCAAAACCCGTATTTTCTGCAACCAGCCGCTGCAGTATTTGGGCAGCAGCCTCCTCTGCCTGAATCAGGCTAGAATCAGTTAATATAATACCGAAC
>ERZ889078.2712-NODE-2712-length-12348-cov-6.382901_pt1 | contig 12348 bp, 16 predicted proteins | sample MGYA00521266_ERZ889078 | MGnify/ENA primary metagenome ERZ889078 (study PRJEB32303, sample SAMEA104408618) | aquatic metagenome | biome: Brackish water; feature: Pelagic; material: water | place: Baltic Sea | collected 2014-06-16T06:34:00 | depth 76,534 m ... | reverse complement strand
TATCTGGTCAAAGAAGAAAAAATCTTAATGATGGCGTTAGAGTCTGGCGACAAACATAGCGCACTGAACGCAGTTATCGATACGATTGAGGCATGTGTCTCAGACAAGGTTGATCGTACACAACTAGCGCTTTTTGATATCGAGTATATGTTTATTATGATTCGATCAAAGTCAGTGGGGGAAATCAGTGAGGTTGGTATTAAATGCGCGTCGTGTAATGCCGTTAATGAGATCTCCATCCAGCTGGATAACGTTCAAGTTAAAAAGCCAGAGGGGTCAAACGAAATTGAGTTAAGCGACACCATTATGCTTAAGATGAAGTACCCAAGCTTCTCCGATGTTGCTTCCTTAGAAGGAAAAGAGATCTCGGCTACAGAAAAGGTTTTTGAGCTTATAACTAAATGTCTAGAGTCTGTTACTACCGAGGATGAGTATATCCTTATCAAGGATACACCAGAAGCGGAAGTAACTGAGTTTATTGAATCACTTTCCAGTGCACAGTTCACAAAGGTAAAAGAATTTATCGAGAGAATTCCGAGTGTAGAGAAAGAAGTGCAATTCGTCTGTAAATCATGTTCAGAAGCGAATAAGATACTACTAAGAGGTATAGACGATTTTTTTTAATAGCTCTTTCCCATGATAATTTAATCAATTATTATAAGACCAATTTTAGATTAATGCAGGAGCATAACTACTCCTTAACAGAAATAGAAAATATGATTCCGTGGGAAAGAGAAGTTTATATATCATTGTTAATTGACTATATAGAAAAAGAGACCGAAAGGCTCAATAAGAAAACGCAGGGCTAGCAATGACGACCTTATCTTCAGTGATAGAAACACTAAAAGAGATCAATGAGAACCAAGAGGGTTCCTCGGATAGACGTTCCGAGGAACTTAAAATGGTATTCAGCGATGGTATTAAGGAATTAGCGCGGTCTATAGAGAGCTCCCGTGGATCCGGTCTAAGATTACCTTCTCTGTCTTCTATTACTAGTATCATTACCAACAATCCTATATCGAAGGCTATAGGTGCGATTAAAGATACGATCACAAATGCTATCACTGCACCGTACAGACTTTTAACCGGAGCAATAAACGGTATTACTTCCACGTTCAGTAGTATTTTTTCTACTCTAGGTTCTTTCATAATGGCACCATTCAATATGCTAAAGAACCTTATATTCCCTTCGGCAGGAAAAGGCGACAAAGAATCTATTAAATTATTAAATGAGATCAGTTTAGGAATTCGAAATTTAAATCTTACGTTCGAATCGTATATAGATTATCTAAAGAATCAAAGACTTGATGATTTAGAAACGAGTAGGGAAAGAGGTAACCCGCCGCCAGAAAGAAGTGATCCGGATAGAGGTCCTCTGCCTCCGCAAAGTGATACTAACCGGATATCAATCTTAGCCCTCAGGGCAATCGCAGCCCTTCCAGTAATTGAACTCTTAGCGGAACTTGGGTTAGCACTTGCTATAGAAGCTTTAGGACTTGATGATTTTGTTAAGGCGCTAAAGCTTCCGGATCTCTTCAGAGGTATAAAAGGGACGTTTACTAAGATCTCTGGATTCTTTACTTCTGTGGTAGATCTATTTAAAAAGATAAAGCTTCCGGATCTTCCTAATCTTAATATATTGGGTCGAGTAACAGATTTCTTTAAGGGACTAAAGCTTCCGGATCTTCCTAACCTTGACCTATCAAGTAGGTTTGCAGATCTATTTAAAAAGATAAAGCTTCCGGATCTACCTAATTTAAGACTGCCGTCGTTACCGGGATTTAATCTAGATCTTCCTAATTTTAGTAAATATCTAGATCCGCTTAAGTCGTTCTTTACCGGCGTAGGTAAGTTTTTCTCGGGGGCTTTTGATATATTTAAGCCGCTATTAACGCCGATTAAAGCAGCTACCAAGCTTCTTAAAGGGTTGCCATTCGTAGGATGGGTACTTACAGCATTCGATGGATTGTTTGGGGCTATAAAAGGGTTTACCGAAACCGACGGATCTTTAACGGATAAACTGTGGGGTGCATTAGAAGGTGGTATAATGGGCATCGTGACAGGTTTCACCGATGCAATAGATCTTCTGGCAATCGAAATACCAGCGTGGTTCTTAGAAAAATTAGGATTTGAAGGAGCCGCAGAAAAACTAAGAGAATTTTCCTTAACGACTTTAGTCGAAAATCTATGGAAGAGTATCAAAGGATTGTTTAATGGTGGTATCGACGGCCTGACCACAACACTAAAGAACATACCTGACTATCTTTATATGGCAGCTCAAAAATACCTAAAGATATCCATTCCAGAAATTTCAATTAAACTACCAAATTTTCTAGGTGGTGGTAAATTTACTCTTATTCCAGCCTTTAGTGTAGGCTTTGGCAGTGACCAAGGTGCTGCACAAGCTAAACAAAATATCACAAGAAGAAACGAAGAGCTGATCCAAAGAAGAAGAACAACGGACGAAGAGGCAAATAGGGTTCTTGAAAGATCTCAGGTTAGACTAAGCGAAGCATCTGATAGATTAAACTCATCCAGAATGGCTGCTATACAGAATAACGTGGATGCAAGACAGACACAAAATAATACCACTGTCATGAATCAGGGAGCGTTTCCGCTCCCTGTTGATGTTCGTGATCCTGTACGTGGACCTATTTAATCATCGTTTGCTAAGCTAGCAAAATACGACATGGTGTCGTTGTCGTCAGCGCCAAGATCAATATCCACGGAGAGATCTTCAGCTGTAGAAGCTGCTTCACTCTTCATTTGTCGTGGCTGCTGCTCTGCACCGAGCTGTGCCTCTTGCTTCATTGTCATAGCACCACCCGAAGCACCTTCGCCTAGAACGGTCATAAGCCGTGCTTTTAGCTCATCGTAGGTCTTATAGCTTTTCGGATCGGTAAACTCGCTTAGGTCGCGCATCTGATTATAGATCTTCTCGAGATCCTCATCGGATTCAGCCAGTGGAGAGACACGTGCGAATTCGGACTTATCGTAGTTACGATAACCTTCAACGTCACGGATCTTTAGCTTAAAGTTAGCACCTTCCCAGAAGTCGAATGGATTAAGTGCATCCTCGTCATCAAACTCTGGCTGCATAGCATCCATAAGCTTATCAAAGATCTTTTTGCCGTACTTGTATAGGAATACCTTACCCTCATTTGCAGGGTTGCCCGGATCATTCACTACGTAGATATTAGAGACATAGTGTAGGCGGCGCTTTTGCTTACGAGCAATCTCCTTATCGGATTCTACGCCAGTATTCCAAAGACGTGAATTCAACTCACCTACTGGATCATTCATACCAATAGAGGATAGTGAGTTTTCGATATACCACTGACCGTTTGGACCTTTGAATCCGTGGTCCCAGTAACGGTTCCATGGTAGTTCGCTACCTTCTGTGGCAGGAAGAAACCGGATCACTGCATAACCGTTGTTGGCTTTATCTACAGTAGGTAGCCAGACACGATCATCTTTGTAGTTCTTTTTTTCGCCAGATCCACTAGCTGCTTCTGCTGCAGCTACTAGCTTATTGATCTGACCGCGGCTTCGTTTTAGATTTGAAAAGGACATATATTTTTCTCCGTATTACTGAAATATAATCTGTATATAGTATCGTATGTTTAGTCGAATGTAAATAGCTTTATAACATCCGACAGCTTATTTATTCAAAAATAAGCTGATTCTGCTTGGGAAGATAATTTAAATTCATTGCTTCGGTCTTGATCTTTTCCTTGATCAAGGGCGATATAAACTTCTTTACATCTTCCGGTTCAATACTAGTCGACTTACAGGCTTCTACGACTGCTTCGATATAGCTTAGATTTAGCTCTCTTACCTTCTGTTCAATGATCTGGGTAAATTTGCTTCGGTTCATAAAATCGGTTTCAGTCATTTTGCTCCTATCGGTCTAGTGCGCGGAGGAGAATAGTATCTTTATTCACCCTTCCATTCGCTGTGTTGCTTTTGGTAGTTAGTGTTAGCCACTCCTTATTAATCTGGAGCGGGCTTTTATTCTGTACAATCGGAAGAAATTCATTTGGCTTGCGAAGAAGGGTCTGACGGGACTTTTCTTCATCGATGCCTTGGATGGTTGTACCCTTCACCTCAAATCCTTTTGCAAGGCGGCACACCAGCTCGGTCAAGATCCTACTACTTGTATTGAACAGGTAGAGTCTACTTGCTCCAATCACTTGGGCAGCAGGGATAGAGACCAGCTTAAACTCAGCTGACTCCTTCAGATAGGTAAGCTTCTCGATTTGCTTGTCGGCGGTTTTAACCTTCGGCTTGCGGGTCTTACGCAGAGCTTTTTTCGAAAGCAAGTATTTCTCTACATCTTCCACAATTCGTTTTAAAAGGCTGAGATACTCTCTCCGCTGCTTTACTGACATATGCCTAAAGCCTTCAACCAAGTCAGGCGTCTTCTTATTCACAAGTTCGATTGCTTCATCTAGGATCGGTGTATAGTAGTTCATTACCGATTTAGCTAGATTATAAGGTGCATCGATCTTCTGAAGTTCATTGTAAGGAGAATAGTTCTCAATATCAAGATAAACACCCGATCCCCAAATATCAATGACTGCTTCGATCTCTGCGATAAAATCTGAAGCTCTTTCCTTTACGATCTCAGCTGGGGATTTCTTCTTAAGAGTAGGTTTCCGTTCAGTGTCGTTGTCGGCCTCTTCTTCTGCGTCAACCTTATTGCGACCGGCCTCGATAATATCTTCGATATTCTTACGAAGAGTTTTTTCATAACTGCCATCACCCGGGAATGGGAATCCCTTCTCTTTCCAAGAGATGATCGATGCTAAGAATGGCATACCAGTGTACATCCACTCAGGTGCTCTCAGTGCAAGCTTGGTTTCTTCCTTTGGGAAATTCTTCTTAATATATGACTTAACGACACTAGAGATCTCCGTCTTGTCGACCTCAGTTCGAATATAGTCATTAAACCAATGGTAAGAATTCACAGGGGCTGCAGCAATACCTGTCTGAGCACGACGTGAGTATACCTTAGGCGGTTTCTTCTTGACGGGGGGCTTTCGAGTTACCATGATCTACCTCAATCTTTAAGATTTCAATCTCGCCATCTTCGTCCCGCTGGAATCGAACAAAGCCTTCATTACAGAGATAGATGATAGTATCTCCGATTACTTGTTCAGTGGAACGTTTATTAGCTTCACGACAAATCAGGAAGGATACGATAAATATCCCCCCTGATAGCAAGAGCGTCATTGCTAACGGATCTAGCATAGAGACGCCCCAGAGTATGATGTCCCAGATTACCAATAGATTATCAACCTGCTGAAATATCTAGTACTGCATCTACCCTAAAGGATCGCCACCCATTCTTTTCTATGTCCCATACAGGAAGAACTTCTTCATTGATGCTTCGGATTTTCTTCTGGGACAGCGGATCTTCTTTGGTCGCCTGTGGGACTACGTCTTGCTTAAGAGTACAAGACATGATGCGTTCGGTACCATCGATCTTAAGGAACTTAACGTTTGCAACTGACTCTTGCAGAATGCTTACCAATTCATTTCGTGAATATTTCATAATTAATCCCAATCATTGTCATAACGTGTGGTCTCGAAGTGAGTCTCACCGTAATATTGTTTTGCATACTTAGAAGCATCTGTGTATGCGTTGATGTTCTTATTATCGTCTGGCAAAGCCTGCTTCTTACGTGCTGGCTTCGGTAAGGTCTTTGAGATTGACCGAGTCTGTGCTTTTACCATTTCCAGCTTCTTTTTCCGAAGAGCAATCTTACGGATCAAAGCAATACGGTCTTCATATGAGGAGGCAATTACCATTTCAATATCCTTGGTTCAATGTAGGGGTATAGGAAATACGTGCGCTTTGGTACTCTTTCCAATATTTCTTATCGAGATACCAAGGATCGATATTAAGGTTAGCACACAAGGCTGTGGCTGTCTCTTCATCACGGTAGGTAGCTATCAGAATATTCTTAGCCAAGTATACCGCATAGAGCGTACCCCGACTAGGCGAGATAATCTCTTGGACATTGAAATCTTTGAACTTCCGCTTCATCATGATCTCCTTTTTGATACTACCTATATAAGGCTTCTAGCAGGGAATGTAAACCCCCTAAATCACTTTTTTTCTCATATAATCCAAATATTCCTCGAATACCTCTGGTAGGTTCATTTTGAAGTCCGAAGGTCCTGTGAACAGATAGTCGTTGGTCCCCTCAGTACCTCGAATAACTACAGACGGACCATATGCAGAAGGCTCCAATGTGATCATACTGGGGTTCGGTGATTTAAAGGACTCAAAGTCTACCATCTCGTCCCTATTCATTGGTATCAGACCGTTGACAAAGGTATATGTCGTATAGTTTGTAGATTGGTTTATAATCGACTCTTTTAAATAGCTCTTGAACCCCAAGCCGGGTGTAATAGTAGTGCTTTCCCTTACTGGAGCGCTTGGAGGATTTTCACCCAATATATTCTTCATAGTACCTTCAGACACAATTACCACCTCATGGGCTTTAAAGATCTTGAACTGAGCGTTAGGCGAAAACACACACCATTCGGGGGAACGAATACCATCACCATCCTTAATTCCTGCAGATTTGTAATCCTGACCTTCTTTGCCTAAAGCACCGTTCATCTCGAAGATATATCCTCGTCCACCGATCCTTCTGCCGTACCCGTTGTCACCCACATACTGCTGGGACTTATCAATGTGTATGGCCCCGTATACGCCGTCCCCGAGCATTCTAGCAACGACCGATGGATCACCTCTTTTAATAACCCTAAATCCATATCGAAGAATCATTGATGCAGCGATTGCACCGGTTCCGTGATACATTGGGTTAACAATTTCCTGATTTGGATCTTTTTCAATCCACACTTTTTGGGCTTCGGCTTGCATAGGAATAGCAACATTGAATGATCTTTTAATAACCATTGCTTCGCGACCGTGACGCTCGTTTCTTTTTGTCCTATGCATATCGACTGTAAGCTGAGTAAGCTCTTTCGGAGTCATACTGATCTCTTCAACCTTTAGATCCTCGATCGGCTTTCGGTTTTTAGCCGCGCCACGAAGATACGTATCCATTGATGTAAAGTCACGAATATACTTTTCTGAGATCTTTGTTTCCTCAGACGCAACGTTATTGTATTTTAGGATCTCTTTAATTCTCTTGTCAGTAAGAGCTTCAAAGGGTTTAATTGGTGAAGAGGGATTAGCTAGTGCTACCTTAGCTGACGTAGAGAAGTCAGTGGAGTTCATGTACGCGTTTGCTAGTCTTTTTCTCATAGATTTAGAAGTGCTCTGATATAAAAATTCAGCACCCTTCCTATCATTCTCTACATAAGATAGGAATTGGTTTTGGGCGGAAGACATGAAATCCCGGTACTCGGTCTTCATCTTATTCATTCTTGAATCAGCGCTAAGAATAAGCTTTTCAGTAAGGACTTTGGATTTGTTATTAAACTTCTCTTGTTTGTTTATATAAGCCATGGTTGTGCCATAGCCTGAATCATCCTTATTACTCTCAAGTTTGTCAACGTATGACGTAGCGATTTTGTTATACGTAGGTACATCGATGTCCTCGGACTCAATCAAGATATCAAGAAAAATTGCATCGTTTCTATAACTAGAAGATGAAGTTTTGTAAAATGTATTCTTATATTCTTCTACAACCTTTTGGCGGAAAGTAGGATTCTTTAGGAGGTTAAGAACGACATCCTTTTTAGAAGCTTCAGGAAGGAATGCTACTACTCTAGATGGGGTGCCGATAAGTGTACCCACGTCCTCAACAGATAATGTATTAAAGAAATCCGCGTCTAGAATCAGCTGGGCGTTTCTTAATCCATCAGGGCCTTTTGACTTTATCATAGCCTGAATCAATTTCTTATTTGAGTCGCTTAGATCGGAATAGGAAGATATAGGCCCGAAGATACCAAATCCGGTTATCTCTGAATGCTGAATAAGTTTAAGATCCAACTCTTCGATCTGCTTATCCGTTAGGATATTATCCCTATATACATTTGGCTGCCCTGGCCTCGTAAATATATTACCCGAACTAGAGTAATATTTATTTCTCTCTCTAAGAATAAGAATATTTTCTAGACCTTCCATAAAAATCTTGGCAAGGGTACTCTTATATGCGGAATTACTTAAAAGCTTATAGTGTGATGCCAAATCGTAAAGATTATCAATGGCAACAGAGTATTCTCCCTGCCGCGCATAACCGCCCGTAGATTCAATTCCATCTATTTTAGATAAACTGTTATTTGCCAAATAATCTAAGAGTTTTTTCGTAGCGGCCATGCCAGCATCTTGTTTAAGATCGTCTTTTATGTCTATCCTATTATAAATGTTACCTTTACCTACGGAATTAATCAGTAGTACTTCAGGGCTAATTTTTTCAACAAAATCTCGAATTAACTGCTCGTGCCAAGGTGCTGTGATGTTGTCCGCTGAGAGGAGACCCTTTACCGCCACCTTGTCGTATTCGGATTTAGAAAGACTATTTAACCATCCATAGAATTCTTCTTTATCATCGGGGACAACGTTCCATGGCAATTCAGTATTTTTTAAGATAGCATTGATTGTTACTTCGAGTTGGGAAGACTGTTGAACGCCCTTCGTCTTAAGTAACTCCAAGCTAGCAAGATTCTCCTCCTTAGAACGCCTAAAATCATAGGTATATTTCCCAGCCGACGTTTTTAAAATAATACCTTTAGTTACTAAGGCTTCCAGGAATTCCTGGTCACTTTTTGAAAACATAAATGCATTAAAGATCTTTTCACTGTGGATATGTGTAAATCTATAAGGCTCTAGATCTGACCGGTTATTCTGAACAATACTACTGTTAAAGAATTTAGAATAGGATATTTTATAATCTTCCATGGCCTTTGGAGATTCTAGCTTAGAAAGTCCCCTGAATATGTTAGACACGACAGCTTTTAGATATTTCTTAACTGCTTTTGTTGCGGCAGCCTTTTCCAGCAATTCAAAGAAATTACTCTTTACTACCACCAGTACATCGTCACTAACTCGAGTTTGATATGGGTACCTCAAAACCGAAGAAATGTTACCCAATATAGCCTCTTGGACCTTTTTCTGGGTCATCGGGAATTTCTTTAGAAATTCAATCATTGGATTAACTTGGCTATCGTTTAAAAGTCCGTCCTTGTATCTTTTTACAATAGCCTGTAGAAAATCTTCTCGATTTTTAGCGGTATGCTTATATGACGAGTCTATGTCCGTTCCACGAGCAAACTCAGTTACCATAACATCGGTATCTGCCCATGCAACTTTACCAGCTGGCTTAGCGGGTTTCTGAACTTTTGTAGTTGCTTGACGAGTTGCGGTAACCGCCGGAGCTGACACTACTGGGGTATCTACTACAGGAGTTGCAGCAGCAGCAGATGGTTCTACTTTTTGTGCAGATGTTGTGCCAGCCGGCGCTGCTTTCTTTTTGGCAGGATCAATCTTTAGTGTCTTTGCAGTGTCATAGAATTCTAGTTGCTTCCAGCGGGTTACTTTTGCGTTTGCTTTTAGCGAATCTGCAAAAGATGCCAGCGATCCGCCATCCATAAATTCTTTGGTCAGCTTCTTTATAACAGAGGAACTACCAACTAACTTATCGGGTTTAATCTGCTCGATCCAACCCCTTAGGATCACAGGATCTACACTCGGAACTTGCCCTGATTTCAGCTTAACCAAGAATCTGGTAATCTCATTGGTAGTCTGAGGGGTTTTAAAGAAACCCTTATCTGCCATGATTTTAATGATCAGTGATGTATCATTATTATCATCGTTAATATTATCGATCTTTAGCTTCTTGTCACCTCTAAAATAAAGCTTTACTTTATCATTATTCTTTGCCGAGTCCAAAAACCCCAAAGACATAATAAAAGAAAAGAAGAAAGCGTTAATAACAAACTTATCGTTGTTAACGAATTCATCCTTCTCTTTTTGTACGGTGTAGAAACTATTTTCATCCAGGCGACTTTTGAAAGAATCCATATTATTAACCTTTAGTTAAGAAACGTTTAAACGTTTACTGTATTTATATAAAATTAACTTTGGTAAATCTTCATAAGATGGTCTTCGAATTCCTCAACTTTTTGTATACGGTTTGGCCAATGAATATAATCCTTCTCAGGATTTCTTTTTAGATTATTTAAAAGTGGTATAATAGCATTGTAGAGACTATCAAGTTTTTCTTGTGTATTTAGTGCCAATTGCTCAGCGTCATTTGCTAAAGCAACTGTATGCTGTACAGCCGAAAGTTCATCTTCGGTAACGGCAGTAAAACCAAAATCCCAAATATCATTCATTTTTGTTTAGATCCTCTTGCCTCTTGTTGCATTCTAAGTATATAGTCATGATATTTTTCTTGCTTTTCCTGAAATTTCTCAACACGAACTTTATCCAGATCGTCGTTCCAAGCATCCATATAATCGATCTTTTGTTCCTTCGTCCAACCTTTAATCCAAGGTTGTTCTCGGTCAATCATTTCTAGAACTTTATTTTGGTCCGTTAAAACGCTGTCTATAATTTGCTCACCTAAGAATTCTTGAGAAAATTCTTTTACCTCGTCTAGTGTTACCATATCCATTACATCCGAAGTTGGTGAAACCCCATCGTCAGGAAGTGCAGATACCGGTACGATATATCTGTGGCGAAATGTTTGTATTGTTGTAACCATAACGTATTCTTTAGTCATTTTTTTCTCCTTTTTTAGAATGCTGAAAAAGTGCCCAATAATATCGGGCGGACATAGGATAATTATCTGGGTTTGGCATTACGTCTTTGTATCGTTCATAAAATTCCACTAAATCCTTATCCTCAGAGTTTACTTGCATACACCACACCAGTTATAAACCCCATAAAGAATCCAAATATAAAGTAGATTGCAATCCAAGTCATAGGGGGGTTACTCCACCAAAGGAAGACTAGACGTTTCTGATATGTCTTCTGCATATGATTCACTTCCGATAAAGATCCAGGCACACGTGATCTCATCAGAGACACATAGCTCTCCTTGGTAGTTTCTCCATGGATAAGTGGAATCAATCACCACCCCGCCACAATAAGACTTAGTAACAATTCTATAGATCTCATCAAGTGGTGCGTGGACTACTAATGTTCGACCAAAATTCCACGCACCGCGCCAGTAATTTACATCACTCCACAGTGGATCATCTTGCAAATAGTTAGGACCACATCTATCCTCGATACAGTTCCAAAACTCCGCTTGGGCATGGGCCGCTTGCGCCATACCCTTTCCGGGATTCATGTCGGGTATATCTCTTCGCATAATAATATACAGTGTGGGCTGGGTCATAATTCTACTTTCTTTGTTCTTAGAAATACCTTCATCGTTCTCCCATCATCTTGAATATGGAGCTGCACATCAGTTGCATTATAGTTGGTATAAGCTCGACCGTCATCGCCGATAACCTCTACCCGATTAACTTTTGGATAATTTACCGTGTCATACCCCGCAATTTGCGCTGGTGGTAACATTCTATGTCTCCTATAAGATTTTATCAGCTATTGCCTGTTGGATTTGTTCACTGTCGTTTAAATCTACATCAATGGTATCAAGTTCACCGAGGCAGACAAATGTAGTATTACCTACTTTCGATTGCATCGTCTTATGCCAATGTCCGAAGAACCAGAATTCGGGCTGGTGCTCTTCGAAGAAGCGATCAAACCACCCGCCGGTGCGATTTGGATAAACAGGACCGTTAAGAAACCCTGATCCCCAGAACATACTATAGCTTACACTTGCCGGGCAATCATGAGTAATCATAATCCGAGGTTTAACCCTCTTATAGTCTTCAAGCATCCGATCGAAATCTTCATAGGAGTTTTCCTCTTCTGCCCACCAATCGTAACCAGCAGTACGACGATACCAGCCAGGAGGAGCAATGGGGTTATCAATGCTCCATGCTCCTCCAATAAACATAATGTCGTCCTCGATAGTACCATCGGGAATCCATCCTACCATCTCTTTACACTGGAATGGATTATCATGGTTACCCCGGATAAACCGGTGGTTCTTTCGAGTATGGAAGTCGTTTAGAGATTCATGCCAATAGTCGGACTGTCCAAACCCAACACCAAAATCCCCAACTTGAATTGTCGGACCTTTGAAATTATCAATGGCATAAACCTTATAGTCATTTACCATTCCGTGAATATCGCCGATCAATCTTGTGATAGTCATTTTACATTCCCATCCACTTTGCACATTCATCCCACTTAGTATTGCTGCTGATGCTCTTACGAACGTGATCTAACAGCAACTCACGAATATCGCTACCATCTAACATGCGAAAGATAAACTGTGCGTCTGT
>ERZ889078.2710-NODE-2710-length-12350-cov-7.192761_pt1 | contig 12350 bp, 25 predicted proteins | sample MGYA00521266_ERZ889078 | MGnify/ENA primary metagenome ERZ889078 (study PRJEB32303, sample SAMEA104408618) | aquatic metagenome | biome: Brackish water; feature: Pelagic; material: water | place: Baltic Sea | collected 2014-06-16T06:34:00 | depth 76,534 m ... | reverse complement strand
GCAAGCTTTTTTAAATTCAACAATATATCGATTACGTCTTCCTGAACACCTTCAATAGTAGTGTACTCATGAAGAACGCCTTCAATTTCAACATCAGTTACAGCACACCCAGGAATTGTAGATAAAAGTACACGTCTTAATGCATTACCAAGTGAGTGACCAAAACCACGTTCAAGAGGTTCAATAACAATCCTTGAATGATTAGGTGTTTTACTTACAACTTCTACTAATCTAGGCTTTAATAAACCTGAAGTAAGATTCTGCATTTATATCCCTCAGAACTGCAATTATTTAGAGTAAAGCTCAACAACCAGCTGCTCATTAATGTCACTACCTAAATCAACACGATCAGGTAACGAACTAAAAATCCCAGACATAGCTTTTGAATTAACTTCGACCCATGTAGGAAAACCATATTGTTCTGTAACTGACAAAGCATCAACAATTCGTTGTTGAGATTTTGACTTTTCTCTAATGGTCAGAACATCACCAGGCGAAACCTGATAAGAAGGAACATTGATAGAAGAACCGTTAATTTGTATAGCTTTATGAGAAACTAGTTGACGAGCTTCTGCACGTGTACATGCAAAACCCATACGATACACAACATTATCAAGTCTAGATTCTAATAAATTTAACAAGTTTTCGCCTGTAGCACCTTTTTTCATGTCTGCAGACTTGTAATAATTTCTAAATTGCTTTTCTAGGATTCCGTAAATTCTACGCAAACGCTGCTTTGCTCTTAACTGTAAAGCATAATCAGAGCTACGAGCACGCTTTGTACCATGCTGACCAGGTCTTTGATCTAATTTACATTTGTTTTCTAAAGACTTTCCTCTGCTTTTTAAAAACAGATCGGTGCCTTCTCTTCGACTTAGTTTACAGGTAGGTCCAAGATATCTTGCCATACTACTACTCCAAATATTTTATACGCGGCGTTTCTTAGGTGGACGGCATCCATTATGAGGAATGGGAGTCACATCTACGATATTATTAATTTTAAATCCTAAATTATTCAATGATCGGACAGCTGATTCGCGACCAGGCCCAGGGCCTTTAATCATGACATCAAGATTTTTCATGCCGAATTCTTGCGCAACAATGCCAGCTTTTTCAGCCGCAACCTGTGCAGCGAATGGAGTGCTCTTTCTTGAACCACGGAAACCAGAGCCTCCAGAAGTTGCCCAAGACAAGGCGTTTCCTTTTCTATCTGTAATAGTTATGATTGTGTTGTTGAAAGAAGCATGAACATGGACTATGCCATCGGCTACTTCTTTTTTTATACGTTTTCTAGAACGGTTTGGACTAGCCATTACTTCGACCTCTTAAGGAATATCTTATTTTCTAATTGGTTTACGTGGACCTTTACGAGTCCGAGCATTCGTTCTCGTTCTTTGCCCCCTTAAAGGTAGCCCACGACGATGCCTTATACCGCGATAGCAACCTAGATCCATCAACCGCTTGATATTCATAGAAACTTCACGACGCAGATCACCTTCGACAGTCATCTTTGAAACTACATTTCGAATAGCTTCTAATTGCTCTTCAGTTAGCTCTTTAATTTTAACGGAAGGAACAATACCAACCTTAACGCAAATTTCACTTGCAGTTTGACGACCTACACCATAAATTGCAGTTAATGCTATTACTGCATGCTTATGATCTGGTATATTTATCCCGGCAATACGTGCCATCTAGATACTCCCCTGAGTAATACTCTAAAGTTAAGCGCCGAATTATAGCATTGCAATAATTGTAGCGCAACAAATTTTAGCCTTGTCTTTGTTTATGCCTTCCATCAACACAAATAACCCTAACAACACCATTTCTTTTTACAATTTTACAATTTCTACAAATTGTTTTTACGGAAGCACGAACTTTCACAGACAACTCCAAGATGATCTTTTGTGATAATTATTTTTTTAGATTAGCTTTTTTCATCAAGCCATCATATTGTTGAGACATTACATGAGTTTGCATTTGAGACATAAAATCCATTACTACAACAACAATAATCAATAATGATGTGCCACCAAAATAAAAGGGCACATTCCAGTAAACGATTAAAAACTCTGGCAATAGACAGACTAAGGTAATGTAAAAAGCACCTATTAATGTCAACCTTGTCATAACTTTATCAATATAAATTGATGATTGAATGCCCGGTCTTATTCCTGGTAAAAAAGCACCAGATTTCTTTAGATTTTCTGCCGTTTCTTTTGAATTAAATACTAATGCTGTATAAAAAAAACAAAAGAAGATAATCGCTGTAGCATAGAAAATAACATACACTGGCTGTCCTGGTGACAACATAGTTGCCACATCCTGCAACCAGGCAAAACCTTCTGCATTACCAAACCAACCAGCGATAGTTGCAGGAAATAGAATAATACTTGAAGCAAAAATTGGAGGTATAACACCAGCCATATTTAACTTTAATGGCAAAAAACTACTCTGTCCAGCAAACATCTTTTTACCTTGCTGTCTTTTAGGATAATTAATCAATATCCTTCTTTGTCCACGCTCAACAAAAACAACCAGCGCAGTAACAGACAATGATAAAAGGAAGAGCAAAATGATAAAAGCACCATTCATTTCACCAGTTCTAGCCAACTCTAATGTACCACCAATAGCTTTGGGCAAACCAGATACAATACCAGCAAAGATTATCATGGAAATACCATTTCCAATGCCACGTTCAGTAACTTGCTCACCTAACCACATCAAAAAAACAGTACCAGTAACTAATGTAATCGTTGTAATTACAACAAAAGCAAAACCTGGATTTAAAACTACAGATAGTCCACCAGCAGTTTGATTTTGTAGAGCGAGAGAAATACCAATTGCTTGGAAGGTTGCCAGTACAACAGTACCATATCGAGTAAACTGAGAAATTTTACGTCTACCAGACTCTCCCTCTTTTTTCATTTGTTCCATGGATGGAATGACAACTGTCATCAATTGCATAATGATAGAAGCTGAAATATAGGGCATAATTCCAAGAGCAAAGAGACTAAGCCTCATCAATGCTCCGCCAGAAAACATATTAAACATGTCTAATATGGAGCCACTTTGTTGCTCGAACATAACTTGTAGTGCTTTAGGATCAATTCCTGGCACAGGGATATGTGAACCAATCCTGTATACAATCAAGGCCCCAAGAACAAAAAGCAATCGCGCCTTAAGTTCAGAAAAACCACTCGATTTGTTAGCCATCTGATCACGTGAAATATTCACTTAAGCCTCTACTTTTCCGCCAGCTGCTTCAATAGATTTTCTAGCACCCTCTGTTACCTTAATACCCTTAAGATTAACTGCTTTCATAACCAAACCCGACTGAATAACTTTTGCTTTTTTAGTGAAAATTGGAACAATATTAGCAGCAATCAATGCCTTAAGATCGATAACATCAGCAGCCAAAGCATTCAATTCGCTTAAACGAACTTCAGCAGAATATTTACTAATTTGTGATTTGAACCCAACTTTGGGTAATCTTCGTTGCAAAGGCATTTGTCCACCTTCAAAACCTACTTTGTGAAAACCTCCACTACGTGATTTTTGGCCTTTATGACCTCTTCCACAAGTTTTACCTAAAGTACAACCAATTCCACGACCAACACGTTTAGATTTTTTACGAGAACCTAAACTTGGCTGAATAGTATTTAAATACATTACAGTTCCTCAACTTTCAACATGTATGAAACTTTATTTATCATACCTCGGTTCTCAGGTGTATTTAGCAACACAACTGTTTGGTTTATTTTGCGCAAACCCATCCCTATTAAACAAGCTTTATGTCGTGGTAGACGACCAAACTTGCTTTTTATCATTGTTACACTTAATTTAGTTCCAGCCATTGTAACTACCCAATAATCTGATCAACTGATAAGCCACGTTTAGCAGCTATCTGGTTAGCATTGTGCATGCCTGTTAATCCATTAATTGTTGCTCTCACAACATTAATAGGATTACTAGTTCCAATACATTTTGCCAATACGTTATGTACACCTACAACTTCGAATACCGCCCTCATTGCACCACCAGCAATAATGCCGGTACCTTCTGAAGCAGGTTGCATGTAAACTTTTGCAGCACCTGTTGTATTCATAATTGGATATTGCAAAGTATCACCCTTTAGGGAAACTTTGCGCATATTTTTGCGAGCTTGTTCAAGCGATTTTTGTATTGCAATTGGAACTTCACGGGCCTTGCTAACACCATAACCAACACGACCTTCGCCATCTCCGACTACAGTCAACGCTGTAAATCCGAAAACTCTACCGCCTTTTACAACTTTTGCAACACGCCTTACATTTACTAACTTTTCTTGTAAACCGTCAGCGCTACCTTGAGCAGGTGCTGTAGCCATTTTATTCTCCTAAAATTTCAAGCCGGCTTCACGTGCAGCATCTGCTAATGCTTTAACGCGACCATGGTATTTAAATCCTGAGCGATCAAAAGCAACCTCAGTTACTCCTGCTGCTAAAGCTTTTTCAGCAATAAATTTACCAACAAGTGCTGCAGCTGCAATATTACCAGTATTTTTTAAGGATTTCTTTATTTCAACTTGAGTAGTTGACGCACTCACTAAGGTGGTAGCCCCATCATTACTGATTACCTGAGCATACATATGCTGAGGAGTTTTATGTATTGATAATCGTGTTGCACTTAAACTTTTAATTTTTGAACGCAGTTTCAAAGCGCGCTTCATTCGTGATTTTTTCTTATCCATCATGATACCTTACTTCTTTTTAGCTTCTTTTCTTACAACATGCTCGTCAGAATACCTGACTCCCTTTCCCTTGTAAGGCTCTGGTGGACGATAAGCTCTAATTTTTGCAGAGACTTCGCCAACTAATTGCTTATCATTTCCTCTAACTATAATCTCTGTTTGAGTTGGAGTTTCAACTGTAATACCAGATGGAACAACAAAGTCCACAGGATGAGAAAAACCTAACGATAAACTTAGAATGTTTTCTTTTGCTTGAGCTCTATAACCAACTCCAATAAGAGTTAGTCTTTTTTCAAATCCATCAGAAACACCTTTGACCATATTACACAATATTGCTCTTGCAGTACCAGCTTGAGCAGTAGCTTTTTTATCGTCATTATTCCATTCAACCTGCACTACATCATTAGATATATTTACATTAACAGCTGAATTAAGGGTATGCGACAGTTGACCATTAGTTCCTTTAATAATCAATTGATTACCAACTAAATCTATTTCCACTCCCTTTGGAATATTAACTGGGGCTTTAGCTATTCTTGACATAAAACACCTACATTAACAAACGGTGCATATGACTTCACCGCCGTGGCCTATAGCACGTGCAGCTCTATCAGTCATAACACCATTTGATGTTGATACAATAGCAATCCCTAAGCCGCCAAGAACTTTTGGCAATTCGTCTTTAGACTTATAAATACGTAAACCAGGTCTACTAATTCTTTTGATTGTTTCTATTACTGGAGCACCTTTATAATATTTCAAATCAACAGTCATTTCAGTGTGACTACCATTTGTTTCAGTGCTATAACCAATAATGTAACCTTCTTCTTTCAGCACCTTTGCTATAGATACTTTTAATTTTGATGAAGGCTGTTTTATACTTTTTTTACCAGCAGATTGACCGTTTCTAATACGAGTCAGCATATCTGCAACTGGGTCTGTCATACTCATTTTTTTATCTCCAAACTTGATCTAACAGATCTTACCAACTTGCTTTAACAACACCAGGTACATCACCACGCATTACTGCTTCTCTTAGTTTATTTCGACTAAGACCAAACTTGCGGTAATACCCATGAGGTCGCCCAGTTATATTACAACGATTACGAATCCTTGTTACACTAGAATCCCTTGGTAATTTTTGGAGCTGTAAATGAGCTGTTTCTTTATCTTCATATGAAGCATTTGGGTCTCTTATAATTTCTTTCAGACCCTTACGCTTAACATCAAATTTCTTTACTAATTTTTTACGCTTATCTTCACGCGCAATCATTGACTTTTTTGCCATGTTAAAATCGCCTCTTAGCTCTTAAATGGAAAATTAAACAACTTCAACAAAGCTAAACCTTCTTCATTAGTCTGAGCTGTTGTTGTGATAGTAATATCCATACCGCGTATAGTATCAATTTTATCATAATCAATTTCAGGGAAAATGATTTGCTCTTTAACACCCATGGAATAATTACCACGACCATCAAAACTTTTTGAACTTAAACCACGAAAATCTCGTATTCTTGGTATAGAGATACTTATTAATCGATCTAAGAATTCAAACATACGCTCACTACGCAAAGTAACCTTACAGCCTATTGGCATGTCGTCACGAATCTTAAAGCCAGCAATAGATTTTCTTGCTAATGTTACGATAGGCTTTTGACCGGAAATTTTTTCCATGTCAGAAAGAGCTGATTGTAGGACTTTTTTATCCGCAACAGCACCGCCAACGCCCATATTAAGGGTAATTTTTGTTATACGAGGAGCCTGCATAATTGACTTATAAGCAAACTGCTCAACCAATGCTGGAAGGACTTTTTCTTTATATACGGTTTCTAATCTAGACATGATTCATCTTCACCTTACGCGTCAACAACTTCATTTGTTGACTTAAAATATCTGACTTTCTTTCCATCTTCAAGAAACTTAAAGCCAACTCTATCTGCTTTTTTTGTTACAGGATTAAACAAACCAATATTAGAAATATTAATCGGCATATCCTTAACAATTATTCCACCAGAAATACCAGCATTTGGATTAGGTTTTTGATTTTTTTTAACCTGATTAATTCCCTCTATTAGAACTTTATCATTCTTTAAGACGGAAGAAACCCTTCCGGTTTTACCCTTATCCTTACCAGTACGAACAATTACTTGATCACCTTTTTTTATTTTAGCCATTTCAACACTTCCTTATAATACTTCTGGAGCAAGTGAGATAATTTTCATAAATTTCTCTCCTCTTAGCTCACGCGTTACAGGGCCAAAAATACGGGTTCCAAGTGGTTGCAAATTGTTGTTAAGAATTACAGCAGCATTACCATCAAAACGAATAACCGAACCATCAGGTCTACGAACGCCTTTGCGAGTTCTAACAACTAATGCATTGTAGACTTCACCTTTTTTTACTCTACCGCGAGGGATTGCATCCTTAATACTTACTTTGATGATATCACCAATAGCAGCGTAACGACGATGCGAGCCACCCAATACTTTGATACACATGACCCTTTTTGCACCGCTATTATCGGCGACGTCAAGGTTAGTTTGCATCTGAATCATGATTTATTCCTACATTTTGTATATAAATAGATAATGCTATTTGTTAGCACACTCTAGAACTTGAACCAATTTGAATGTTTTATTTTTAGACAAAGGCCTGCAAGATGAAATCGCAACAACATCACCTTCGTTGCATACATTTAGCTCATCATGAGCCATCATTTTGGATGAACGCTTAATATATTTTCCATAAACAGGATGCTTAACGACTCGCTCCACTAAAACAGTAATGGTCTTATCCATTTTATTGCTAACTACACGACCAGTGATTGTCCGCAACTTAGTAACATTTTCACTCATATCTATGCGCTCGCCATTTCATTTAGGATGGTGTGGATTCGAGCCACATCACGCCTAACTTTTTTTACTTGATCAGGCTTTGAGAGTTGACCTGTACCTTTTTGCATTTTAAGATTAAATCGCTCACGAGATAGTACGAGCAATAAATCTCCTAATTCATTTTTTGTTTTTTGACGTAATTCACTTGCTTTCATTACATTATAGTCCGAGCGGTAAACAGTGTTTTTAAGGGTAGCTTAGCAGCTGCTAATGCAAATGCCTCACGTGCCAGTTCTTCGGAAACACCTTGTATTTCATACAGCATTGTTCCCGGTCTCACTTGAGCAACCCAATATTCTACACTACCTTTTCCTTTTCCCATACGAACTTCTAATGGTTTTTTAGTAATAGGCTTATCTGGGAAAACTCTTATCCATAATTTACCGCCCCTCTTGACATGGCGTGTAATAGTTCTTCTGGCTGATTCTATTTGTCTAGCCGTTAATCTTCCGCGGCCAACAGATTTTAAACCGAACTCACCAAAACTAACTGATGACCCACGTACAGCAGTACCGTTATTTCTGCCTTTATGTTGCTTACGATATTTAGTTCTTTTAGGTTGAAGCATGACTTTTTTCCTTCAACTATTTCTTTGATTCAGAATTAATAGATGCAAGATGCGCATCCATATCGAATACTTCGCCTTTGAATATCCACACCTTAATGCCAATAATTCCATAGGTAGTATGTGCTTCAGCTGTTGCATAATCGATGTCAGCTCTTAATGTATGCAAAGGAACCCGACCTTCCCTATACCACTCACTTCTTGCAATTTCAGCGCCGTTAAGACGACCACCAACGTTTATTTTTATACCTTCGGCACCTAAACGCATTGTATTAGTAACCGCTCTTTTCATTGCACGACGATACATGATTCTTTTTTCAAGTTGTTGCGCAACACCTTCAGCAACTAATTGAGCATCCAATTCAGGCTTTCTAATCTCTTCAACATTTAATTGAACAGGAATGCCAATCATTTTCGAGATTGATTGGCGCAAAGCGTCAATATCTTCTCCTTTTTTACCTATAACTATACCAGGACGTGCAGTATGAATAGTTATGTGCGCATTATTAGCAGGCCTGTTGATTTGAATACGGCTGACAGACGCGTTAGCTAACTTTTTCTTGATAAATTCTCTAACTTTTATATCCTGATGAAGAAATACAGAATAGTCTTGACTATTTGCATACCATCTTGAATTCCAATCTTTAACAATCCCAAGCCGTATACCTGTTGGATGTACTTTCTGACCCATTTTATGCCCCTACTCGAATTCTGCGACTTTAACTGTTATATGGCAGGTTCTTTTAAGGATATGGTTTGCATTCCCTTTAGCTCTTGCCTTGAATCTTTTCATTGTCGCCCCTTCATTTACATAAACGGTAGACACTCTTAAATCGTCAATATCAGCACTTTCGTTATGTTCAGCATTAGCTATTGCCGATTCTAGAATCTTTGTAAATATAGCCGCTGCTTTTTTTGAACTAAACTTTAGCGTGTTAAGTGCTTTTTCTACTGACAAACCACGTATTTGATCACCAACTAACCGTGCTTTTTGAGCAGATAATGGAGCATTATTCAATTTTGCCGAAACTTCCATCACATATCCTACCTTGACTTCTTGTCAGCCACATGGCCTTTATATGTTCGAGTGGGCGCAAACTCACCTAACTTATGACCAACCATATTCTCTGATATAAGAACGGGAATATGCAGACGGCCGTTATGAATTGCAATTGTTAAGCCAAGCATATCTGGAATGATCATTGATCTTCTAGACCATGTTTTAATCGGTTTCCGATTATTACTACTTACAGCATCACCAATTTTTTTTAAAAGATGATGATCAATAAAAGGACCTTTTTTAATTGAACGTGGCACGCTAATTCCTCTCTATTTCTGCTTACGACGTCTGATAATCATATTATCAGTACGCTTATTTTTTCGAGTTTTGTATCCCTTAGTCGGCATACCCCAAGGTGATACAGGATGTCTACCACCCGAAGTACGACCCTCACCTCCACCATGCGGATGATCAACCGGGTTCATTACAACTCCACGAACCGTAGGACGAACCCCTCTCCATCTCGAAGCACCAGCTTTACCAAGCGACCTAAGATTATGCTCTGAATTAGAAACCTCACCAATTACAGCCCTACAATCTGCCATAACTTTACGCATTTCACCTGATCTCATTCTAAGTGTTGCATGAGCTCCATCCCTTGCTACTAATTGGACTGAAGTACCAGCGCTTCTAGCAACTTGAGCCCCTTTACCAGGCTTTAGTTCTACACAATGAACAGTCGTACCCATTGGAATATTGCGTAGAGGCATGCAATTACCTGCTTTTACAGGAACTGTTTCAGATGAGATAATTTCTTGACCTATAACCAATCCTTTAGGAGCAATAATATATCTTCGCTCTCCGTCCCTGAATAAAATCAAGGCAATATTGGCTGTTCTATTAGGGTCATATTCTAACCGCTCAACAATAGCAGGAATATCAAGCTTATTTCTTTTGAAATCAACAATACGGTAGTGCTGTTTATGTCCACCACCGATATGGCGTGTTGTTATGCGCCCTTGATTATTACGACCGCCACTTTTACTTTTTTTAGCCAGTAAAGGTGCAAAAGGTTTGCCTTTATGTAAGTCATCATTTTTGATGCGTACAACAAACCGTGATCCCGGTGACGTCGGTTTTGATTTTACAATCGCCATGCTTTCTACCGTTTCCTATTGATCTATCACTTTAAAAATTAAGCAGCAGAGAATTCTATATCATGACCAGGCTTAAGCTTAACATAAGCTTTTTTCCAATCAGATCTTTGGCCCAATGTTTTTCCAACTCTTTTCTGTTTGCCTTTAACGTTCAAAACATGAACAGAATCAACCTCTACACCGAACATAACTTCAACCGCATTTTTTACTTGTTTTTTAGATGCAGATTTGAGCACCTTAAACACAAATTGTTTGTTTTTTTCAGCGGCGTTAGTGCTTTTTTCAGAAATAATAGGCGACTCTAAGACGCCTGCTAACTGATATACATTATTAATCATACCAAGCGCCCCTCTAATTGCTTCAACGCTCCTGGTGTAGCTATTACTTTATCTGCCGAAACCAATAACACTGGGTTTAAATTTACGGCCTCAATAACGTTCACATATGGAATATTCCTTGAAGCTAGTGCCAAATTAGCTGTTACTTCTTCAACTACAATTAATATTCTCTTTGCATCTATACTTTTAATCTTCTCATTGAATGCTTTAGTTTTAACTGAAGTAGGGATAATATCATTACTAACAACCAAACGATTCTGTCTTAGTAATTCAGACAAAATAGACCTAACACCAACACGAAACATCTTCTTGTTAAGTTTCTGTTCGTAATTTCTAGGCCTTGCAGCAAACGCAACACCACCGGTACGCCAGATTGGACTTCGTATTGTACCAGATCTTGCACGTCCTGTCCCTTTTTGTCTCCAAGGCTTAGATCCACCACCACTAACATCAGATCTTGTTTTTTGAGCTTTTGTTCCAGCTCGAGCACCAGCCATATAACGAACCACTAGTTGATGTACTAATGTTTCATTAAAAGACTGTCCAAAAACAGATTCTGCAACCTCAACAGAAGAGTCTTTATCATTTAAAGCAGGTATTTGCAAACCCATGACTTAACCTTTATTTCGCATTTTCATTGCGGGAGTAATTACTACATCACCGCCTTTAGCTCCAGGAACTGCACCCTTTACTAAAATTAAATTTCTTTCTGTATCAATTGCATGAATAGTAAGGTTTTGTATGGTAGTTTTAACATTACCCATATGCCCTTCCATTTTTTTGCCTTTAAATACACGCCCAGGAGTTTGACACATACCGATAGAACCGAGCACCCTATGTGATCGAGAGTTACCATGCGTAGCATCCTGCATACTAAAATTATGTCTTTTTATACCACCAGCAAATCCCTTTCCTATGCTCTTTCCTTGAACATCAACAACTTGGCCAGCAGAAAAAATATCTACTGTTAATTGTGTGCCAGTAGAAAAATCAATACCTTCACCTTCTTCGAGCCTAAACTCCCAAAGTCCGCGACCTGCTGTCAAATTTGCCGCTGCATAATGACCAGCCATTGCTTTATTAACTCTTGAAGATTTTTTGTCACCAGCGGCTACCTGAATTGAACGATAACCATCAACGTCAATACTTTTAACCTGAGTAATTCTATTCGAATCAATCTGGAGTACAGTAACTGGGACTGACGAACCATCCTCACAAAAAACTCTGGTCATACCACATTTACGACCTATAAGACCTATTGACATCTGCCAATTCCTCTATTTTTAATTCAATTTTATTTGGACATCAACACCAGCTGCAAGATCCAACTTCATTAATGCATCTACTGTTTTTTCTGTTGGCTCAACGATATCCAGCAATCTTTTATAAGTTCTTAATTCGTATTGATCCCGCGCATCTTTATCAACATGAGGGGAAATTAGAATTGTAAAACGCTCTTTCTTAGTAGGCAGAGGAATAGGGCCTTTAACTTGTGCACCCGTTCTTCTTGCTGTTTCTACTATCTCACCAGCCGACTGATCAATTAATTTGTGATCAAATGATTTCAATCGAATTCTGATAGTTTGATTTGACATATATATTACTCAATTATTGATGCAACAACACCGGCACCTACTGTACGACCACCTTCACGAATTGCGAAT
>ERZ889078.2709-NODE-2709-length-12353-cov-10.332249_pt1 | contig 12353 bp, 7 predicted proteins | sample MGYA00521266_ERZ889078 | MGnify/ENA primary metagenome ERZ889078 (study PRJEB32303, sample SAMEA104408618) | aquatic metagenome | biome: Brackish water; feature: Pelagic; material: water | place: Baltic Sea | collected 2014-06-16T06:34:00 | depth 76,534 m ... | reverse complement strand
CGTCGAGCAGCGCGACGACTTCGCCGTCCTCCGGGAAGCGACCCGCGTCACGTTGGCTGAAGATTCGGTCGTCGCCCACACAGACGTCGAACACGCCTCGGCCGCCGCGAAGCAGGGAGACGCTGGCGCCTGGATGGGCACGGTCAATCTCGGCCGCCACACGGGCAGCCTGCGGTCGGTAGTTTCAAATGCCGCAGTATTCGATCGAGACGTGCATGGTCGCTCCTTTGTCGTGACGGCTACGTACTGCCCAAGGTGGGCGTCCATCCAGGATAGGCGTCCACGCTTAGATAGGTGCCAGGCACTTATCACGCTTATCGCGCCGCCGACGATAAGTGCCTGGCACCTATCACGCACGACCCACCACCAAACCTGGCTCAAACGCTGAATTTTCAGCATTTTTTCGACGGGACCATCAATTCGATAATTCGACAGTTTTCGAATTATCGAATTATCGAATTATCGAATTTTGTCGCGCGCGCCCATCACACCCGCCGCAGCCGCAGGCTGTTGGCGACTACGAACAGGCTCGACACGCTCATCGCGCCCGCCGCCAGCATCGGGTTCAGCAGCACGTGGAACACCGGGTACAACACCCCAGCTGCCACCGGAATCAGCGCCACGTTGTACGCGTACGCCCAGAAGAAGTTGCCGCGAATCGTTTGCAGCGTCCGCCGCGACAGCGTCACCGCCTGCACTATGCCCCGCAGATCCCCTGACATCAGGATCAGATCGCCGGCCTCAATCGCGATGTCCGTCCCCGTGCCGATGGCGATGCCTACATCCGCCTGCGCGAGCGCCGGGGCGTCGTTGATGCCGTCACCGACGAAGGCGACACGCCCACCCGCAGCCTGCAGACGCTTGATTTCGTCGGCCTTGTCGCTCGGCAGCACCTCCGCTAGCACCTGCGAGATCCCGGCCTGCCGCGCGATGGCGTTCGCTGTGCGCTCGTTGTCGCCCGTCAGCATCGCGACCTCCAAGCCCAGGCCCGTGAGCGCACGCAGCGCCTCGACGCTGCCCTCCTTGAGCGGATCAGCGACGGCCAGCACCGCCGCGAGCTCGCCGTCGATGGCGGCAAACATCGGGCTCTTCGCGTCGTCGCCGTACGCCTCAACCAGCGACTGCACGGCGTCGATCGGGATCCCAAGCCGGCTCATGTAGCGGTCCGCGCCGACCTGCACCAGCTTGCCGTCGACCGTCGCCTCAAGCCCAAAGCCAGGCTCCGCGCGGAACGCCTCGGCGCGCTGCCACTGCAGCCCACGGGCCTTGGCGCCGGCCACGATAGCGCGCGCGATCGGGTGCTCGCTGGCCTCCTCCGCGGCCGCGACCAGGGCGAGGACGTCGGCCTCCTCGCCCGCCACGATGTGCACATCCGTCAGCTCAGGACGGCCGCGGGTCAGCGTGCCGGTCTTGTCGAGCACGATGCGATCGACGCTGGCGAGCGCCTCCAACGCGGTGCCCTGGCGCACGAGCAACCCGAGCTCCGCGGCCCGGCCCGTCGCCACCATGATCGCCGTCGGCGTCGCCAGACCCATCGCACAGGGGCACGCGATCACCAACACGCTCACGGCCGCAACAAACGCATAGCTCAGCGTCGGATCGGGGCCCCAGAGCAGCCAGACGCCGAAGGTCAGGGCTGCGAGCGCGATGACGATCGGCACAAAGATCGCAGCGATGCGGTCAGCCACCTGCTGGATCTTTGGCTTGGAGGACTGCGCCTGCTCCACCATGCGAATGATCTGCGCCAGCACCGTGTCCGCGCCGACGCGCGTCGCCGCCACCAGCAGACCACCGGTCGTGTTGACGGTGCCGCCGACCACCGGATCATCCGGTCCACGCTTGGCCGGGATCGGCTCACCGGTGATCATCGACTCGTCGACGTAGCTGGTGCCCTCGAGCACGGAGCCATCCACCGGGATCCGCTCACCGGGACGCACCTGCACCGTGTCGCCGACAACGACGCGCTCGGCTGGCACCTCGACGATCTCGCCATCTCGGAGGACGCGCGCGGTCTTGGCTTGTAAGTTCATCAGCTTGCGAATCGCCGACGACGTCTCACCCTTCGCCCGGGCCTCCAGGAACCGCCCGAGCAGAATCAACGTCACGATCACCGCCGCCGCTTCGAAATAAAGGTGGGCGGTGCCGGCCGGAAACAGCGCCGGCGCGACCACCACGAGCAAGGAAAACAGATACGCCGCCGAGGCGCCGAGCGTCACCAGCGTGTTCATGCCGGGGCTCAGATGGCTCACCTCAGCCCACGACAGCCGGAAGAAGCGTCGGCCAGCACCAAAGAGCACCACCGAGGCCAAGGCCCACTCGACCCAGCCCCAGCCCGACTCCGCCATGAGCCCGTGTTTCAGGCCTTTCAGCGCGGGGACCACCATCGGCCCCATCGAGATCACCACCAGCGGCAGCGCAAACGCGACCGCCAGCCACATATCTCGCTGAAGCCCGTGCTGCGCCTCAGAGTCATTGGGATCGACGGCGGCCTTCGCGGGCTCAAAAGGTTTGGCGTCGTACCCGGCGGCGCCGATCGCGGCCTGGATGGCGGCGACGTCCACCACCTGCGGGTCAAACGTCACGGTCGCGCGCTCTGTCGCGAGGTTGACGCCGGCCTCGGTCACGCCCGGCACCTTGCGCACCGCGCGCTCGACCCGCGCGACGCAGCTGGCGCAGGTCATGCCAGCGATGGCGAGTTCGGCTTGGTCGCTCATATGGGGGTCCTCGTTGGTGCAAGGTCGCTCAGCGGTACTTCAGCAGCTCCATCATCTCGGCGACGATCTCATCGACGTCACCGCGCTGCGCAGCCGTGACGACGTGATGTTGCAGGTGACTGCGCAAGATGAGCGCACCCACCTTGTCGAGCGCGCCGGTGACGGCCTTGGTCTGTTTCAGCACATCGACGCAATAGACCGATTCGCGATCCAACATGCCGAGGATGCCCTCGACATGGCCGCGAATCGACTTCAACCGTAGCACCGCGTCGGCCCGGACCTTCGGGTCGAGATGAAGACCCGCCTCACACGAAGGCGTCATGCGCCACCTGCGGCCGGGGTGCGGGTCGTGTCGCCAACGCCGGCGGACCGGACAGTGGCCTGATAGCCATCCTCCACCACCGCGGCGATGAGCGCGGCCGGCGTCGCGGTGCCTTCAACGATCGCCTCGCCGCGCGCTAAGTTCACGTCGACTACACGTGTCACGCCCGCGACCGCCGCGAGCGCCGCGGAGACGCCCTTGACGCAATGGCCACAGCTCATGCCCGTCACGTTGAGCGCGGTCACTTGGGGTCCAGATACAGTGGATGTCGTCATCGCTTCCTCCTGGTTACCCCCCCCGGGGGTGGGGTGGGGAGTTCAACGTAGGCGGCGCGAATCGGCACGCAAGGACAATCGCCGCCGGTGACCGCCTCGGCCCCCCAGCGCGGTCCGGCGATGAATCAGCGCGAATCGGCCTATTTTACAGGGTAAGCGCAGCGCAGGCCAAGGTCGGAGTAGGCGGCGTCGGCGGACATAGGCATGCGGTTGGTGTTGCGAATGGCGGCGACCGGCGACTCGGTGCTGCCGCCTCGCGCGATGCGGGTCGCGCCGACCTCGGTGGATGCGTACGCCGGGTTCAGCACGCCGGCCTTGTCCTTGGTGTAGCGCGCGCTGTCGTAGTGATCGAACACCCACTCAGCGACGTTGCCGGCGAGATCGAACGCCCCCGCGGCGCTGGCGCCAGCCGCGCCGTGTGACCCCACAGGGGTGCGGCTGCCGCCACATCCCTTGAGATTGGCCCGGGTACAGTCGGGCTGCTGGTCGCCCCACGGCCACAGGTAGCCGACGCCGTGGCTCGCCACGCGCTCCCACTCCGCTTCGGTCGGAAGCCGGCCACCGCGCCAGGCACAAAACGCCGTGGCCATGACGTAGCTGACCTTGACCACGGGATAGTTGCCCTTGGTCGCTGGCGCGAAGTGCTTGACTGGTTTGCTGCACTTGCCGGCGGCGATGCACGCGGCCCAGTGCGCCTCCGTCACCTCGGTGCGGTCCAAAGCGAAGGCGGAGAGCGTGACGACATGCGGCGGTTTTTCGTCGGGTTGGCAGGCCCCGTCGCCGCTCTGGCAGCCCATGAGGAAGGCGCCTTTCGGGATCTGAACCACGCAGGTCTCGTTGCTGCCGGCAGTCCACTCGTCGATGGCGCCATCGAGGTCATCATCTACGCCGTTGCAGACCTCGGGTTTAGTCGGCGGTTTCGCCGGCGGGTCGATGTTTGCGGATGAATAGACGCAGCGGAAGCCGATGTCGTCGTATTCCGAATCAGGGCCCTTGGCCATGCGATCGGCCGCCCGTATCCCAGCCGCACCGGCCGCCCGGCTGCCGCCGCGCACGACGCGCTTGGTCGAGGCCTTCTGGCCTTGGTGCGCCGGGTTGAACAGGCCGCCGGCGGCGAGCTGCGCCGCATCCAGGGCGTACTGGCCACTGTCGTACTGATCGAGCACCCACTCCGCGACGTTACCAGCCAAGTCGTAGACCCCCTCCCGGCTCGCTCCGAGGCCGCCAGCGGCGCCCACCGGCCAGCTCTCGTCGCCGCAGCCCAGCAGGTTCGCGCGCGTGCAATCCGGCGGCGTGTTGCCCCACGGCCAGCGACGACTCTTGCCACCGCTCGCGGCGCGCTCCCATTCAGCCTCGGTCGGCAGCCGCCCGCCGCGCCACGCGCAGAAGGTCGAAGCCATGTCGTGCGTCACCATCACCACCGGCAGATCGCCCCGTTTTGTCGGCGAGAAGTCGTGGCTCGGCGTGGGGCACTTGCCGGCGAGGATGCACGCGTTCCAGTGCGACTGCGTCACCTCGGTGCGGTCGATGGCGAACCCGGTGAACGTGACCTCGTGGGCTGGTTGCTCGTCCGCTTCGCACGCGCTGTCGCCCACCAAACAGCCCATGAGGAACGTGCCGGCAGGGATCTGCGCGACGCAGCTCTCGTTGCTCTCCGCCGTCCACTCGTCGACCGCACCGTCGAGGTCGTCATCCTTGCCGTTGCAGACCTCTGGGGCCGGCTTCACGCCGCTGTCCGAGGCGCTGTCCGAGGCGCTGTCCGAGACGCTGTCGCTCGCTGTGACGCCGCCGTCGCCGCCCTCGCCCCCGGCGATGTCCGGGCCGCGCTGGGCCACGTCGGCCGCTGCGTCCAGGCCGGTGCCGTGACACAGGCAGGCGTCCCAAACTAGGTCGCTGTGGCAGAGGCGAAAGCGCGGGGTGCCGTCCGGGCAGACACAGGCCTGCTGCTGGCCGGGGATGCAGGTCGGCGACGAGGTCGGCCCCGACGAGCATCCCGGCGCAACGACGCTGGCGGCGAACACAGACGCGAACGCGGCGACGGCGATGACCGCCGAGACATCCAAGACCAACCGACGCATCGCTGCCATGAAGACTCCTTCGTCGCTCGTGACGGTCTCACTTCAGCCATTCATCGCGCAAACCGCTTATTTGCAGGCTTTTCGCGCGCTACTTGCCACCTTTGTCGACGGTCGCCGTGAACGCGATCTCAGCGCCGGGCGGCAAGATCAAGTCAAACGCGACGCGGCGGCCATCGATCTGAACCGGGCTGCTGGTGCTGTGCTTGAAGCTCTTGATGCGATCGCCGAACTCCAGGCTGAAGCGCCGCGCCGCGAGCTTGCCGACGACGATGCGCCCAGTATAGGCGCCGTCTTTATACTTAATCGCCTTGAGGCGGGTGTGGTGGCGCGCGCGCCAGAAGTCGCCGAGTCGGCTGATCGAGTCGACGTGCAGCCCGATCTTCTTGGCGTAGCGAATCACCCACTGAGTCGCGTCGATCTTGACCTGCAGATTGGACGGCCCGACGTTTTTGCCGACCCCCATCGACGGGTGAATCAGCAGCACATTCCAGGCCCCGTTCGCGCCGTTGCCCTCGAGCTGCTCCGCCCAGCGATGCTTAAACTCACTGAGCCACATGGGAGACACCTCACGGCGCTGCTCGACGCCGTCTTCGTACCAGCCGATGCCGTCTTCGAGGTTCACCGGGAACACCCACATCTCGGGTATTTTGCTGGTGTCTTCGATGTCGTAGTAGGAGAAACGCGGCAGATCGATGGGCAGGTTGCTGCGGACGTCGCCGCTGGCGAGGCTCGAATCGAAGATCACGCCGTTCTTCGCGAGGACCTCGTATTGCTTGGGGTTGATCTCCAGATAAGGCGTGCGCCACGCGTCGAGGCGGGTGCCGCTGGGGATCGTGCGGCGCAGCAGCTCGAAACACACGCCCACCTCGCCGCAGACGGTCGGTGCGCTCGGCACGTACGAGGACTGTGTCTCCGTGCACGTGCCCATGGGAAAGTGATTCCAGTAGAGGTGCTGGATGGAGTGGCCGCCCTCGGGGCAGCGGCCGAGCTGGCAGAGACGTTTGACCACGGCGGCGTTGTAGTACTGGGCGACGTAGTCCGTGGTGATGAAGTAGGTGCCGACCACCCCCTCCTGTTTCTCCATCTCCGCCATCCGCACGGCGCCCGCTTCGCCCCATTCTCCGGCGTGGTTGGCGTCCGGCGCGTCGACGTCATGGCTCGACAACAGCACACCGCGCTCGGTGCCAGGCACGGTGTGTTTAACGACGTAGTGGCCGTGGCCCGCCTCGCGCCATGCGCCCTTGAGCAACATCACCGCGATGTCAAAGCCCGGATCGAAGCAGTTCACGTAGCAGCGCTGCGGCGCATAGTCGGTGGGGTCAAAACCCAGCGTATACACTGCGCCCTGCCCCAGTTTGCGGCGCAGCCAGACCGGACCGAGGTTCGTCTCGCCGCGCATCGCCTCGGCCAGCACCTCGGTGCCTGGGGCCAGCTTGTAGGTGAACACCTCCACCTGCTTCGTCGGGTTGTGGGGATCGTCCGTCAGCAGCACGTTGCGCTCAGGGCCATGATTGAGCCACAGCGTCGCGGCGCCCTTGCCGGTCAATCGCACGGTCTCGGCGAATGGGATCTGCTTGTGGGAGACGGCGCCAGCCAAGCCGAGCACCAGCTTCTGCTGGGCCCGCAGCGCCGGGAGCGCGTCCCCGTCGGGGCCCAGCGGTTTGGTCCAGATCAGCACGCCGCCCTGCTTCACCCAGTCTTCCAGGCGTTTGAGGTCACCGTCCGAGACGTCGATGAGAGACGGCTTGACGTAGCCGGGCATGATCAACATGCGACACAGCTCGAGGTCGGCGAGCGTCGTCTTCCAGTCCGGTTTGACGAGCGGCACCGCCGCGTCCTCGACGTTGAACGGGATCCCGGACTGATGCAGGAGATCGCGCAGCGCAGCGACCGGCCGCGGCTGACCCTTGCTTTCATCCCAGAGATACGGGGCCGCAGCGATGCAGGCCATCGCAGGCAGCGGCGAATCCGCGGCGATGGCTTCATCGGTTTGGCCGTCGCAGTCGTTGTCTTTACCGTCCCAGGTCTCGTCGACGGCAGGCGGCGTCAAACACACGCGCACGCCGCCCTCACAGCTCGCCACGCCCGCGCCGCACTCCCCCGTCGCAGTGGTCTCGCAGGCGTTGTGCAGGCCGGGCACCAGCACGTCCGTCAACCCATCACAGTCGTTGTCGATGCCGTCGCAGAGCGTCTCGTTGGCCTGAAACAACGCGCTCGTGCGGCCGACCGGACAGTCCCGAAGCTCCTCGGCGTCGTCCTTGCATGCAGGTAAGGCGCACAACAGGGCGAGTCCCATGATCCAGCTGCGTCGCATCTTGTCGTTCCCCATCTTCGCGCTCCCCATTTTCGCGCTGCGCAGCTGAACGCTCCGCAGCGCCGCGCCCACATCTTCGGGCTTCGGCGCGCCGCCGTGTGGTCGAACGCTACCAGATGCAGACCAAGATGATGAACAAAGCGTCAAATCAGTCGTCCACCACCATCGCGTCCGACCGCGACAGGCACGAAGACGAGCGTCAGCTGAGTGAGGCACGATCTTGGACTACCGGCCGCGACGCTGGCCATAGTAGCCTGCCGACATGAAAAACTGCCATCACATCGTCCGCCGCTCCACTCGTCAAGGGACGAGGCCGCGCTTTGGCCGCAGCGCGCTGGTGGCGCCGCTGATGCTGCTGGCGTCGTTCGCCGCGTGCTCGGTGGAGCCCGACGCTGGCCTCGACACGACGTCTTCCGACGCCGCGAAGGACCCCGACGCTGGCGCCCATGACGTCGGCTATTTCCGCGCCGATGTCAGCTCGCCCGACGCCGCGCCGTGGCCGACCGCGACCGACGCGAGCCTGCCGAGCTGCGAGCCATGGAGCGACGCGTGGGCGCTGCCCGATCTGACGATGCCGGACGCGACGGGGCCCACCGGCGTCCTGACGCTCGTGCCGACGGCGCCGCTGCAGCCGATCGGCCACGAGGAGACGGTGACGGTGACGGTGCTCGGCGCGTCCGGCGAGCTCGACTTCAAGAGCAAGGGCACGCTGAAGCTCAAGGCGAGCGCCGGCGTGACGATCGTCCAGGCCGAGCCGCTCGCCGTCGGCCACGCCAAAGTGCGCGTTAAGCTGACAAAACCGGGCCCGCAGACGCTCAGCGCGTCCCTGCCAGACGGTCGTTCGGGTCAACTCCGGCTCTGGGGATTCGCGCCGCAGCTGCCGGTCTGGCGCATCGATGTGACGCCAGCCGATCTCGCCAAGCTCTACGCGACGCCAAAGGAGGAAGTGTGGGTGCCCATGACGCTGACCATCGACGACGCGTCGCACACCGGCAAAATGCGGCTGCATGGCGGGTCGAGCAAAACGTTCCCGAAGAAGAGCTTTCGGCTCAATCTGGACACCGACCAGCCGCTCGCGGACGGTCGCCGGAAGCTGATTTTGCGGGCTGAGTACGCCGACAAGACCCTGATTCGTAACTTCGCGGCCTACGATCTGCTGCGTCACGCGACGTGGCTACCCGCGGCGCGGACGGCGCATGTGCACGTGCGGCTCGGCGCGAGCTACCACGGCGTCGCGCTGCATCCCGACCGGGTCGACAGCTTCTTTCTCGCCGACAACGGACTAAACGGCAAAGGCAGCCTGTACGAAGCCGATCCGCCCTTCGCCAAGAGCGCGCCGGGCGGCAACCTAACGGTGCCGACGCCGACGATCGCCTACGATGAGATCTACCAGCACCACGAGGGCAAGGAGAAGTTTGCGGACCTCATCGAGCTCATCGAGGTGGTGCTGCGATTGTCAGACGCGGAGTTCGCGGCCAACGCCGATCGCGTGATCAAGGTCGACGACGTCCTGGCTTATCTCGCCTTCTCCACGGTCATCCAGAATCAGGATTGGGTCCGCAAGAACTACTACCTCTACCGCGACCCGACCGCGCATGACTCGCGCTGGAGCATCCTAGCCTGGGACCTCGATCTCACGTTTGGGCACCTGTGGACCAAGGAAAACGACGTCTTGGAAGAGCAGATCTTCAGCGACGGCAGCCCGTACGTCGGCACCTATGACGGCCACGAGTTCTTCAACCAGCTCGTCGATCGCCTGCTCTGGGTGAAGCGATTTCGCAAGCGGTATCGGTCTTTCATCCAGCATCTGTTGGACGACAAGTTCAGCCGCGCCTTCCTCGATCCGCGCATCGACAACGCCCTGTGTCGCATGCAGCCCGATCTGCTCGCCGATAGCGCCAAGCGCGCCTCCAACGCTGAGCTGATGCCGCGGGTGCAGGAGGTGCGCGACTTCATCACGGCGCGGCGGGCGTGGTTGAAGACGTGGCTGAGCGAACCGGACGCGCTCGACTGACTCAGACCGGCGCGATCGCCTCAGATGCACCCTCGCTGGGCACCGTCCACGCGCCCACCGGCTGCACCCGACCCTTCACCTGATACTCCCCGGCCCGCACCAGCTGCGCGCGCAGCTCGTCGCTGACGCGCTCGTGCACCGCGTCGCTGCACAGCAGGTTGGTGTTCAGGGACTTGTTGAGCTGCTCAAGCCGCGCCGCGACGTTGACGGTGTCGCCAATCACGGCGTACTTCGTGCGGGTCCGACTGCCCAGGTTGCCGGCCACCACGTCGCCCGTGTGCAGGCCGATGCGCTGATCCAGCTTGGCGAGGCCGACATCTTGCCACCGCCGCGCCAACCCTTCTTCCTCCCACACAGCGTTGAGCTGCTCGAGGGTCGTCTGCATCTCAAGCGCGCAGCGCAGGGCCGCGTCAGCGTGGTGTGGGAGGTCATTGGGCGCGCCAAAAACCGCCATGATCGCGTCGCCGAGGAACTCGATGACGACGCCGCCGTGTTTGTCGATGACCTCGTTCATGCCGCCGAGATAGCGATTGAGCAGGTCGACGACCTCGGTAGGCGCGAGCTGCTCGCTGATGGTGGAGTAGCCGCGCAGGTCGGAGAACAGCACCGTCACCTCGCGCTCCTCACCACCGAGGCGGTTGCCACCCTCGTCGCCCAGCACGGAGCGCGCGACCTCCTCGCTGACGTAGCGACCAAAGGTGTCTCGAATACGCTGCCGCTCCTGTAGCCCGACCGCCATGGTGTCAAAATGCTCACCCACGACGCCGAACTCGTCGTCCCGCGTCAGCGCCAGCCGCGTCGTCAGCTCGCCTTGGGCGATGGCGCCAGTGGCGGTGATCATCTGATGCAGGGGCTCGCGCACGTTGCGACCGGCGAGCACCGCGGCCGCGCTCAGCAGCAGCAGCGCGAGCAGGGACAGCAGCGACGAGACGATCAACACGTGGTTCTTGGTCTCGGCGATGCGTTGGCCCTTCACGTCGATGCCGAGCACGCCGACGCTCGGCTCGCCGGCGCGACCGCTCACCGGCGCGTACCCGGAGAGGCTGAGTCCCCACGCGTCGGCGGAGGCCTCATCTTCGACGGCGGTCCGTGTCAACCCTTCGATCATGCGTGGGAAACGGCTCGCGTCGTAGCGATCGCCGATCGTGGCCTCGACGGTCGGTTCGTCGGCGTCGTAATCGAGCGCAAACGCCAGCTCACCCGGCTTCGAAGTTCGCAGGAGCACATAGATGTTCTTGATCTCGGGATCTTGGGCGCACACGGCCGCGAATCGGGCGCGTGTGCGGGCGTACAGCGGCTTGGATTTGTCGGCGGGCGCGGCGAGCTCCGTCAACGCGACGCCATCGAGCGAGGTCGCCAGCGCGGTGGCCGTGGTCGCCATGCGCTGCTTGAGGGCGCGCATCTCGCCGTCGACGCCGAAGAAATAGAAGGCCAAGGCCATCGGCGCGAGGGCGCCAAACACGGCGGCGCCGTAGAGCAGCGTGAGCCGGACGTGAAAACGCCGCCAGAGCGGTACGGTGAATGTTGGTTGAACCACAGGCCTACCCTCCTCGCGTCGCGACGCACCCGTACGGGTCAGCCGTGAGCGACGCCGGTGCCCCACCCTGCATCGCGGCAGCCAGATCGCCAAGTGCCTGGGCCGGATCGCGCCATCGCCACCGCTGCTCACGCGGTTGTCGCCGCGGCCCCCATCGGGCAGCCTCGCCTCCGATCCGCACCGCGCCTGCCTGCTTGCGCGCCGCCGAGCCCCTGGAGCGCCTCATGCCCAACCTTCAAATCGCCAGTCGCTTGCGCCCGTTTGGGATCTCCATCTTCAGCGAGATGACCGCGCTGGCGGCGCAGCACAACGCGATCAACCTCTCCCAGGGCTTCCCAGATTTTGAGGGTCCCGACGCGGTGCGACAGGCCGCCGTGGACGCGCTGCAGTCCGGCGCTAATCAGTACGCGCGCTCGATGGGCCGCGCCGAGCTGGTGACGGCCATCGCTTCGCATGTGCAGCGCCACCGCGGCGTGGCGCTGGACCCGATGAGCCAGGTCGTCGTGACGTCGGGCTGCACCGAGGCGCTGATGGCGATGGCGCTGGGGATCCTCGAGCCTGGCGACGAGGTGCTCTGCTTTGAGCCCTTCTACGACGCCTACCCGGTGGTGTGCGCCGCCGCCGGTGCCAGGCTCGTGCCCATCACCCTGCGTTTTCCGGCGCTGGCGGTCGATCTCGACGCGGTGCAGGCCGCCATCACGCCGCGCACCCGGATGTTGCTGCTCAACACGCCGCACAACCCCAGCGGCAAGGTGTTCTCACGTGCGGAGCTGACGGCGCTCGCCCAGATCGCCACGGCGCACGACCTCATCGTGGTCACCGACGAGGTCTACGAACACCTCGTCTTTGGCGTCGAACACGTCTGCATGGCGACGCTGCCGGGCATGGCCGAGCGGACGCTGGTGCTCTCCTCGGCCGGCAAAACCTTCAGTTTTACGGGCTGGAAGATCGGTTGGGCCTGGGGACCGGCGGCGCTTGTGGCGGCGGTGCAGGCGGCGCACCAGTATCTCACGTTCTGCGCGGCGGCCCCCCTGCAGCTCGGCGTCGCCCACGCGCTGAGCGCCGTGCCAGACAGCTTCTACGTCGAGCTCGCGGCGAT
>ERZ889078.2708-NODE-2708-length-12362-cov-28.502316_pt1 | contig 12362 bp, 10 predicted proteins | sample MGYA00521266_ERZ889078 | MGnify/ENA primary metagenome ERZ889078 (study PRJEB32303, sample SAMEA104408618) | aquatic metagenome | biome: Brackish water; feature: Pelagic; material: water | place: Baltic Sea | collected 2014-06-16T06:34:00 | depth 76,534 m ... | reverse complement strand
CGTTTGCAATTCTTGATGAATGAGCTTCTGCGCTTTTTTAATGGTTTTCAATGTCTTAACTAGGTTCTGTTTTGCAGAATACTGCCCAAGGAAGAAACCTCGAATTTCCTTATTTTGCTGCAGCAAGGTTCGGGCTTCAAATTGGACTTTTTCGCCAGAAAGATTGGCATATAAATATATGAAGGAGCTTTCTGGGCTTGCTTCTATAAATTCATAAGTTGATTGGCCTCCAATGGCATCAAAATAAAGTTTCGTATCTAATTGATGAGTTAAATCTTTGAGTTGGGAAGTATAATTTGCATCAGAACTATCTAGTACATATTTTGCTCCAAGGGATTTAAGGTTTTCCTTTTGAGCGTTATTTCTAACGATGCTAATTAAGTCAAAACCAAATTTTAGGGATAGGCGTACCATCATTTTTCCCAAAGCTCCTCCCGCCGCATTATTGGCTATAGATTTGATATTTAATGTACTGGCAATATCCATAAAAGCAATTGCTGTAAGCGGATTAACTATCATTGCGGAAGCTTGTTGGTAGTTGATGTCATTGGCAATAGGAATCACATGCATGGCAGAAGTTAGCATATATTCAGCCCAACAGCCATCAAGTGGTGCCGTTGAAGTACAACTAACTCTTTTTCCCATTCTGATGGCTGGCATTAATCCTTCGCCTTTGGCTACAACGCGCCCACTTCCTTCAATACCCGGAACAAAAGGATAACTTGCTTTACTAGCATAAGTGCCTTTGAGTAAGCTTAAATCTGACGGATTAATGGAAGCAAATTCCATTTTGATAAGCACCTGTCCTTTTTCAGGTTTTGGCACTTCCATTTCCTTTATTTCTAATTTTGCTCCGACAGCTGATTGAACTACTGCCCACATTTTGAGCGGAATATTTTGCATAAGTTTTTACGGTTAGATAGCGGCAAAACTACGAAATGAACTCAATAGATTACTATAAAAGATCAATTTAGTATAAAATTAGCTACTTTTGCACCTAATATTTACATGTGTAATACAATGATAATAAGAGTCTTATAGCTGTTAATAAAAGTATGACATATATTTATTTAGTTTAATTCTAAATAAGGAATTTTTTTAATAATTTTAACCCCTATAATTTAGGAGAACAAACATATGAAATTTAGGGACTATAAATTGGATGAAAGTTATGAAACTGTAAAACAGATTTTCACTAACTATCTGGAAAAGAAAGGCCACAGAAAGACCCCAGAGCGGTTTTCTATTCTTCGTGAAGTGTATGCAAGCGAATCACATTTCGATATAGAGACCTTGTACATGCGCATGAAAAAGAATAAATATCGTGTTAGCCGCGCGACTTTATATAATACGATTGATATTTTGCAACAATGCAAGCTGGTTACCAAGCATCAATTTGGGAACAGTAGTGCTCAATTTGAAAAATCGTATAAATTTAAGCAGCACGACCATATTATTTGTTCAGACAACGGAAAAATTATCGAATTTTGTGACCCGAGAATTCAAGAGATTCAAGATTCTTTGGAGAAATTATTTAATTTGAAAATTAATTTTCACTCTTTGACTTTTTATGCTGTGTCAAACACTGATAATGAGTCAGAAACATAAAATGTAAACATGCAGAAAATGAAAGTAGATGTTCTTCTTGGCCTTCAATGGGGAGATGAGGGAAAAGGGAAAATTGTGGATGTATTCACACCAAAATATGATATTATTGCTCGATTTCAAGGCGGCCCTAATGCTGGTCATACTCTAGAATTCAATGGTTTAAAACACGTTCTTCATACCATTCCTTCTGGTATATTTCATCCTGAGACCATTAATTTAATTGGTAATGGGGTGATTATTGATTTAAAGATTTTACAGGATGAATTGCAAAAATTGAAGGACAAAGGAGTTGATCCAAGTAAGAATTTAATCATTTCCAAAAAATCTCATCTTATTTTGCCATCACATCGCATGTTGGATGCAGCATATGAACAATCAAAAGGAAAGCAAAAAATTGGCTCAACTCTAAAAGGAATTGGCCCAACCTATACCGACAAGACCGCAAGATTAGGTTTGCGAATGGGTGATTTGCAAATGAATAATTTTCAAGAACGTTATCAGAAATTAAAAGCTTTACACTTCAATATCCTCAAAACATATAATTTTGATATTTCTAGCCAACTTATCGATGGATTGAATTTTGAAGAATATGAAAAAGCATGGATGTCTGCAACGAACATCATTAATGAAATTCCATTAGTTGATAGTGAGCAATTCATCAATGAAAGTTTGAAAGCAGGAAAAAGCATATTAGCAGAAGGAGCACAAGGTACTTTACTGGATGTGGATTTTGGATCATATCCTTTCGTTACTTCTTCCAATACAGTTAGTGCTGCAGTTTGCACAGGCTTAGGGGTTGCGCCAAATAAAATTGGGCGAACTTATGGTGTCTTTAAAGCCTATTGTACCCGCGTGGGAAGTGGCCCATTTCCTACAGAATTGTTTGACCATAGTGGTGAAGATTTAAGAGATAAAGGTCATGAATTTGGTTCAACAACTGGAAGACCAAGACGTTGTGGGTGGTTAGATTTGCCAGCTTTGCGGTATTCAATCATGATTAATGGAGTTACAGATTTGATTATTACCAAGTCTGATGTAATGGACGATTTTGATGAAATAACAGTATGCACACAATATAAACTTGGAGAAAAATTACTTGATTATATGCCATACGAAATTTTAGATGACCAGTTGGAGCCAGTTTTGGAACAACATAAAGGGTGGAATAAAGATATTGTTGGAATAACTGAAATTTCGCAATTACCTAAAGAGTTGATGGAGTATGTTGAGTATATTGAAAAAGCAGTTGATTGTCCAATTACCGTGATTTCGGTAGGTCCCGATCGCACCCAAACTATTATTAGAGAATAAGTAATTCTGAATAATTGAGACTAAAGCTGCGTTACAGTAAACAAAGAACTACAAACAAAAATTTTAAGCATATGAAAAAGTTACTTATTTTCGTTTTATTTCTAGGATTCGTTAGTCATAACATGATGGCTCAAACGCTTATTGATACTAAAAAAGTTCCTGAAACAATTACCAAAAGGTTTGATAAAAAGTATAAAAGTGCACAAGAAGTAAAATGGTACCAGTTAGGCCCTGCACATGATTATATGGTAAAGTGTCTAAATCAAGGGCTTATATTAGAGATTAAGTATACAGCCGATGGTAAGGAATATTATTCAAAAACAGAAGTTGAGATTGGAAGGCTTAATTCAAAAATAGCTGAAGATTTGAAACATAATCATAAAGATAAAAAGATTCAGCAAGCATTTCTCATCGAAAAAGGACGCCGTGATAAATACTACTCAGTGATATTGCATAAAAGCCAAGGACGAAAATTACCACCCTTAGTTTATGATGCACAATATACATTTCAGGGACAATATTTAACTTTATATGAGCCAGATTTAAAGCCAATAGAAAAGAAAGAATATAAAGCTGATAAGTATGAAGAGGAAATGGGCGAAGAAGCAGAAGCGGGAGATTTGAATAATGTAGAATACGATCAATCAATTAAAAAAGATGATTTACCTGGTCCAGCAGTTAGTTACTTAAAAGATAATTTTGATATTGAATATCGATACAGAGACATTCGTATCAAGAAAAACAAAAAGTACGGCGAATATTATTATGTGGTACTAAAAAAGCAAGGCGATAAAATTAGCTATGTACACTATTTCGACACCTACGGTGAGTTGATAAAAGTTGTAGAAGAGGAGCTGTAAATTTTTTAAAAAACTATTGCATTTTGCAATGATTTTTCTGGTGTTAAGCTATGGGAATAATTCAGCGACAATCAATTAAAGGCACTATTTACTCCTATTTAGGCGTGATATTGGGCTTTGTTACCACAGGATTGCTTTACCCATTTATACTGGAAGAAGGTGAAATTGGAGTGTTGAAATTACTCATTGCCTATTCCGCACTTGTAGCTGAAGTGGCAGGATTAGGTTTCAGCGGAGTAACGGTCAGATTATTTCCTTATTTCAGAGATAAGGCTACGGGCCATAAAGGTTTCCTTTTTTTAGGAATTATTGTAATTTTCGCAGGATTAGTTATTACCCTTTCTGGATTGGCCATTTTACAGCCTTGGATTATTGAAAAGAGTATTGATAAATCGATGCTCTTTACCGATTATTTTTTCCTCATATATCCCCTTATTGTATTTCAATTATCATTTGCCATTTTGGATAATTATTATACCCAATTGTATAATTCTACTTTTGCCATTTTTATCAGAGAGCTGGTTCAGCGGGTGTTGATAATTGGATCCATTGTTTTGTTTTATTTTAATTTTATTAGTTTCTCTCAATTTGTTTATTTATTTGTAATCATGGTTTCATTTCCTACCTTGCTACTTATGTATCAAATTTATAGGGATGGAGAATTGAAAATAAACCCAACATTAAAATACATTAGCCCTAGCCTCCGAAAAGAAATCATTAATGTAAGTATGTTTAGCATATTAACCTCATTTACAGGAGTACTGATCCTTAATATTGATAGTATAATGCTATCAACATTGGTAGGAATTGGAGCAACAGGAATATATGCTATCAATTACTTTTTTGGGGTGTTGGTTAAGGTTCCCATTCGGCCAATGGTTAAGATTTCAAATGCAGTAATTGCCGAAGCGTGGAAAAATAATGATGTAGCGACTATTCAAAGTATATATAGTAAGAGTACAGTAAATCAATTGATTATGGGAAGCTTCTTGTTTTTAGGAGTACTTATAAACATAGAAAGTATTTATCAATACTTACCAGAGAATTACGAACAAGGAAAATATGTACTTATATTTATTGGTTTTGCATCATGGCTCGAAATGGCAACAGGAGTTAGCAAAGCAGTGATAGGAACTTCCGCGCACTACAAATTTCAATCCGTGGCAATGGTTGGTTTAGCCTTATTAGTTGTGGCGACTAATTTTATTTTTATTCCATTATATGGACTAACGGGAGCAGGTTTTGCGTCTTTTTTGTCTCTATTTATATTTAATGTTGCCCGTTATTTTTTCATTTGGTATAAGTTCAAAATGCAACCATATAATTATAAGAGTTTATGGATAGTTCTTATTTCAATAGGATTATTTTTTATGGCTAAATTGCTGCCTCTTACCAATAATTACTTCATTGATATTGCTTATCGCAGCATAGTATTCTCCATTACTTATGGTTTGATAATATATTATTTAAAAGTTTCAAGTGATATTAATTTGATGGCAGATAAAATATTAATTTCAATTTTTAGAAAGGGGAGAAAATGATACATCCGATTATTGCAGAAAAAATAGAAAAGGGAGAACTTCTAATAATTGAATTAGGTTGTGGCAATTCTAAACCATTAGGAAGTATTGGAGTTGACATGATTGCACTTGATGGAGTTGATATCGTTGCAGACACCGAAAAAGGCTTGGGATTTATACCTGACAATTCCGTTGACGTCATTAGTTCAAGGCATTTCTTGGAGCATGTCACTAATTATGAATTACTGATAAAAGAGATTCATAGAGTTTTAAAACCTGATGGCTTGCACAAAGCAATTGTACCCTATTTTTCAAATCCACATTATTATTCTGATTATACCCATCGAAATTTCTTTGGCCTTTATTCCTTTGATTATTTTGCTACAAGTGAGACTCAATTAAAAAGAAGAGTACCCACATTTTATAATGATATAAGATTCGATATTTTGAAAAGAGATTTAAATTTTAAATCCCAGTTTTTTATCAGAAATATGCTCAAGAGAATCCCTAAATTTATATTTAACAGTTCAAACTATTGGAAAGAACTTTACGAAGAGTCCTTTTCATATAAATTCCCATGTTCAGAAATATATTTTGAAATGCGGCCTAAGAAATAACATTTTGTTTCTATAGAATCACAAAATGTAGAAATGGAAATTGCTGGATAAAGAAGAATTTGAAATGAAGCTTTTTCAGCCTTGACTAAAGTAAAATACTAATTGCAGCTAATTAGAAGCGGACAAAAGAAAACTATTAGTATTTTTGTAAAGAAGAAATCATTGTATGAGTCGAACAAAAAGGATAATACTTTTCACAATAGGTAATATTGATCACCCAAGTTCAAGAATTCGTGGAATTCAATATATTCCTTTTCTTGAACAAGCAGGTTATAAAGTAAAATGGATTCCAAGAATACCTCCAAGGCCTAAGAATGGTTTTCAAAGGTTTTTGATTTTTCCTTTGTGGAAGAGAGGTTTAAGTTTGTTGCGGATATTTCACTTGATGTTTTCAAAGCCCGATTATTTCTTCATACAAAAGATATTTATCCCTAAATATTTATTAAAGCTAGCTAAAAACGGTTATTCAAAATTAATTTTTGATTTTGATGATGCTATATATTTGGATAAAAATAATTCAAAAGCAAAACAGAGTACAGATATCATGATTAATTATTCTGATGATGTCATCGTGAGTAATATTATTCTTGCTAATTATTGTGATAAGCTTGGATTCAAAGCTAATATAATCACTACACCAATTGATATTCATCGAGTTTATCCAAACAAAAAAGAGACTAATAAAACCTTTACAATTGGATGGATTGGGTCATATTGGACAACGCCCTATTTGAAATTGATTGAAAATGCATTGCAAGAAATTGCAATAAAACATAAATTCCGTCTATTACTTATTGGTGCCGATAAATCATTGAATTTTAAGGGAGTGGATATAGAGCATCTAGATTGGAGTTTTGACAAAGAACAAGAATACCTAAATATGTTTGATATAGGAATTATGCCACTTTCACCAGACAAATATTCTGAGGCCAAAGGAGGCTATAAACTGCTTATGTATATGTCTGTAGGGATTCCACAAATAGCCTCACCTGTTGGGATAAACAAAGATATTGTGATTCAAAATGAAACAGGTTTTTTAGCAAATAGTAAGCAGGAATGGATTGACTACATTACATTCTTTATTGAAAACCAAGAAAAGCTCAAACTCTTTGGAATAAATTCGAGGAAAGAGGCTGAACTAAAATATAGTAGAGAAGTTTGTTTTCAAAAAATGATTCAGATTATAGAATAGAAGACCAATTAACTAAGGAATAAAATTCAAGTATCTTTTGGTATTAGGAATAGTAAATTCTGCATTGGGATATTATTTTCAACATGCCACTGAGCGGATGCTGTTACTTTTTCATTCCATCTAAAATTTATTTACAAGCCCCCGAATCCTTTGAATATTATTCATTCTCATTAGGGAAAGTATATTATCTTTGGGCTTAAATAAAGTAAGTCTGCTTAAGCTGATGAAAAATAACTTATTTATAGTTTTATTATTTTTTTGTTCTCTAAGGATAGTGGCCCAACGTGCTGATAGTATTTGGTATTTTGGAGACCATGCTGGCATAGATTTTACTTCCGGGATACCAGTTGCATTAACTAATGGCCAAATGCAGGCTTGGGACAATACAAGTACAATTTCAGACATTAATGGAGATTTATTGTTTTATACAAACGGTGTAGATGCATGGGGTAAAAATCATAATATTATGCCCAATGGTAATGCGTTAGGAGGGAATCTAAGTGCAGGACAGAGTGCATTAATAGTTCCTCAACCTAATTCTTCAAAGTACTATATTTTTACAGTTGGTTATGCCTCAGGGGATGCTTTTAGGTATTCAATTGTTGATATGTCATTAAATAGTGCTAATGGTGATGTAACCACAAAAGCCAATATACTTTTTAATGGAAGTACTGAAAAAATTGATGCTGCATACAACCCTAATGATACTAGTTATTGGGTGATGACTCATGCCTGGAATACTAACGAATATTACTGCTATAAGATTAATTCTAATGGACTTCAATTGACCCCTGTAATTAGCACAATTGGAAGTGTTCTTTCAGGAGGATTTACTTCTGGATATAATGCTATTGGTCAGATGACTTTTTCTGAGGATGGGACTAAACTTGCTAATGCAATTTACAGTGACGGAAAAATTGAAATTTTTGATTTTAATGTAAGCACAGGGACTTTATCAAATTTCATTAGTATGAGTGGATACACGAATTCGTGGGGGATTGCATTCAGTCCGAATAATCAATTTTTATATTTTACTGAATGGTATGGTGTTAGTATTTGGCAGTTTGATATTTCTTCAGGTATTGGATCAACAATTGCTGCCTCAAAAACACTTGTAGGAACAAGTACTTTTGCTACCGGATCTAGCGGTTACAAAATAGGTTATCTTCAAAACGCTCCAGATGGGAAAATTTATGCAGCTAAATTTGGACAGTATTTTATAAGTGCGATTAGTAACCCAAACTCTTCAGGTTTAGGCTCAAATTTTATTGACAATGCTGTAAATCTAGGTAACTTTGTTTGTAATGCTGGTTTGTCAAGAACAGTTAAATGGTATACTTGGCTAAATTCAAATTGTTCCTATTCCTATTTCGATACAATACAAGTTTGCAAAGGAGATTCTATTGATGTAAATGGAACTTCTTACATGCCACCTGTAAATGTCATAGATTCCCTAATTGATAATCAAGGCTGTGACAGTATTGTTTATACTCATATAGCCCAAATTCAATTACCTAATATAAGTTTAGGAAATGACACTTCGTTTTGCGATGGAGACAGTATTTTGTTATTTGTCCATCCTAATTTTACTTCAGTGCAATGGAATACAGGCTCTAATTCTGATAGTATTTATGTGAATTCGACTGGAGTTTATAGCGTTAGCGTAAGTGATGCAAACTGCTCAAATTCTGATACAATAAATGTAATCAATTTAACGCACAGCTATATAGCAATTGGTGATACTAGTTTTTGTGATGGTGAAACCTGGAATATATCTTTGGCTCCTCAAAATCAATATCAATGGTTTGATGGGAGTATAAGCTATTTCAAATCTATTTCAGATTCTGGTGATTATTTTGTACAAATTACAGATAATTGTAAATCATATACTGACTCATTTAGATTGGAAACAGAGGACTGTAGTTGCTTGATATTCGTACCCAACGTATTTACCCCCAATAATGACGGAATAAATGATAATTTTTATCCAGTAATCAATTGCGAATTAGATGACTATCAAATATATATTTTTAATCGTTGGGGTAAGCTAATTTTTGAATCCTCTGATCAGTATGAAGTTTGGAATGGAAAGTATCAAGGGAATGATGTTCCTGAGGGTGTATATTTTTATAGAATTAATTATCTGCATCTCAATACAAACTCTAGCGAAGATTATAAAACAGGAAGTGTAACCTTATACAGATAAACATATTCCATTAAAGCAATCAAAATGAGCTCCCAAAAACCAAAAACAATATTATATATTTATCCGGGATTAAAATCTACTTTTATTGAAAAGGACATTCGATTATTGTCCTTAAACTATCAAGTTAAGGAGTACTCTTTTAATACTTCAAATAAGAAAATGTTGCTTTGGGAATTGCTTAAGCAAAAAACACATATCATTTGGAGTCTATGGAATACCTCTATTTTCTTAATTAAATTTGGAGGATATTGGTCGCTAATACCAGTTATGTTTGCACGTATATTTGGCAAAAAAGCCATTATTATTACTGGGGGAACCGACTGTGTGGACTTCCCTGAAATTGGTTATGGGAATTTCAATAACAAACCTTTGGCTATGTTTACACAACTTTCTTTTTTATGGGCAAACCACATTATTGCACTTCATCAAAACATGATTTTATATGATTATGTTTATCAACCTGGCATTAATAAACAGCAAGGATTAAAGGCTTTTATTCCTAATTTAAAAACCCCTTTTAGCATCGCCTATAATGGTTATGATGCTGATTTTTGGAAGAAGACCACTACCAAAGAAAAAGCTACTTTTATTACGGTTGCTATAGGTTTAGGTGAAACAAGAAGGCGTATTCTCAAAGGAATAGATATTATTTTGGAGGTTGCTGTTTTAATGCCTGAGTCAAGTTTTATTATTATTGGTACTGACGAGAAAGAGTTTCCAACACACCCAAGTAATGTGATTTTAAAACCCAAAGCAAATTCTGCCGACCTTATCCACCATTATTCTAAAGCTCAATTCTATCTTCAACTTTCTATGTCGGAGGGCTTTCCTAATTCGCTTTGTGAAGCCATGCTTTGTGAATGCGTGCCTGTGGTTTCTAATGTGGCTTCTATGCCTTTTATTGTTGGAAATAGTGGCTTTGTTTTGAAAAATAAGGACACTAATCTATTGAAAACACTTTTGCAAGAGGCTTTGGAATCGGATACCGAAACCTTGGGTCAAATGGCTAGAAAGCGAATTGCCGATAATTTTACGGAAGAGGAAAGATCCCGACAACTGTTTGAGGCGATTGAGTTAACGTTAAAAGGAGAATAAAGAAAAATATTCAGTTTTAGAAAATCTGAAACAATACAGTAGCATACAAATAGAACCTGAATAATCTCGTAAGTCCTAAAATAGCTAGCCTTTTAAAGGGATAATTAATCATGCCAGTGATGAGTGTAATTGTGGAAAATGGCAAAGGAAAAAGTGCTGAAAAGATGATTAAAAAACCACCATATTTATGTAAAGTAGCTAGATGAGAAGAAAATTTGCGCATCAACCAGGCGTGAAATTTGGGGAAAGAAGCAATTCTTTTTCCAATAAAATAAGCTATTAAACCGCCAGAATAAGAAATAAATGCTAGCAAAGTTAGCATGACCATGGGGTGAGATGTTGTATTTGACCAAACAATAAAAAAGTCTGGTGGGATCATTCCTAAAATACTTTCGGATACGAAAAACAAACTCAACACAAATGGTGCATCCCATTTGAGTAAGAAGGTATCAATAATACCATGAAAATCATTAATTGTGGATTGTGCAATAACAAGTAATACCGTAATAATGGCCGCAATAATTAGTAGCCGAAGAAAACTTCGTCCTGCAAAAGAATATATTCCTCTGCGTTTAAAAAGTCTATGATAAAAATAAAATCGTGCTCTCAATTTATACTGTGTGTGTTAAAGCGCAAATGTAATACAGTACATCAAACAAATAATAATAATTAATAATTATTAAGAAAAATAGTAAACAGGTCTCATTGCTATATGGCAGTTGGAGTCTAAGAATCTGAATTAGGTTAAAGATAGGGTTTAGTTTACGTTTTTATCTAAACTCATCAAAGTCTAGCCTAATAGCTAACATATTCCGATTATCTTTGCCGCTGTTTTAAAAATATGGATGCATGCTGATACGGTTTTTTGTGATTTGGATAATTTTGAGTTTATGGAGTTCCATTTCAGTTGCTCAAGACCGAGCTATATGGGCAACAATTTGGAGTGTAAATTCTCCAGAGAAAATTGATGAAATAGTCAAAACTGTTCAGCAATATCATTTCAATAAGGTCTTTATTCAGGTGAGATATAGAGGCGATGCACTCTACTTTCCTAACCGAACTGATACCACTTATGAAAATAGGGAAGAGCGGTCGTATATTCTGAAAAATGGAGATTTTGATCCACTAAGCTATATGATTGAGCAACTGAAAGGAACTGATATTCAGGTGCATGCTTGGGTTCCCATTTTTGTAATTACACCTTATGATTTATCTAAAATTGGCCCGTCTAATTTATACTATGCTCATCCAGAATGGATTACTGTAAGTGATAATGGTGTGAAAATGCGCAGCAATGAGCATGAGGGAGCTTTCTTAGATCCAGGCATTCCAGAAGTACAACAATACATGATCAATGTGTTAAGCGACATTGCTTCTAATTATGATATAGATGGTATTCAACTTGACTATATTCGCTATCCTGATTCAATCTATGGATACAATCCCTTGGCTATAGCTAATTTTAAACTTTCAGAGGAAAAGGATTTTGAACGTTGGAAGCAGCAACAAATCAATACTTTTGTGAATAAAGCATTTATTCAGTTAAAGAATATTAAGCCAGAAATGGAGATTTCGGCAGCCGTATTTGCTAATCAAAAAAAGGCTAGCAATCAACTTTCGCAAAATTGGAACGAATGGATTAAGGATGCATATATTGATCAGGTTTATGTGATGGCCTATAATACTTCAAACCGAACGTTTGAAAATGTATTGAAAGATATGGCTACTCTCGATAAATCAAAAATTAACGTCATTTTACGTGCATGGACCGATAATAAGCCCTATTCCTATCACCTAATTAATGATAAAATAGAGCTTTGTAAAAAGTACCAGAATATGAATATGGGTTTTTATAGCTATTCAGGATTGATTAAAAATCAGTACTTAAAGCATATAAAATTTTAAATTTCAACAGTATAACTATTTGGAATAAAAATCAGTACTCTCAAAAAT